>Ga0207658_10003954_pt1 | contig 10411 bp, 7 predicted proteins | sample KBSS33metaG_FD_184322 | JGI IMG/M metagenome (GOLD analysis project Ga0207658, IMG submission 184322) | Switchgrass rhizosphere microbial communities from Kellogg Biological Station, Michigan, USA - KBS S3-3 metaG (SPAdes) (version 2) | ecosystem: Host-associated > Plants > Roots > Rhizosphere >...
CAGGTATCCCGCCTCTGCAGGCCGCGGTCGCCGAGGCCTACGAGGCGGGATACCTGGGCTCCGATATTCAGGGTTCCGGCTTCGATCTCGAACTGATCGTGCACGCAGGCGCGGGCGCCTACATCTGCGGCGAGGAAACCGCGTTGCTCGACTCGCTGGAGGGCCGCCGCGGCCAGCCGAGGCTGAGGCCGCCGTTCCCGGCCGTTGCGGGTCTTTACGCGTCCCCCACGGTGGTCAACAACGTCGAATCGATCGCCAGTGTGCCGCCGGTGCTGCTCAACGGTGTGGACTGGTTCCGGTCGATGGGCACGGAGAAGTCACCAGGGTTCACGCTGTACTCGCTGTCCGGGCATGTGACCAATCCCGGGCAATACGAAGCGCCGCTGGGCATCACGCTGCGCGCGCTTCTCGAATACGCGGGCGGTGTCCGGGCCGGCCACTCCCTCAAGTTCTGGACGCCGGGCGGTTCCTCGACACCACTGCTGACCGACGAACACCTCGACGTACCACTGGATTACGAAGGCATGGCCGGTGTCGGAACCATGCTCGGCACCAAGGCGTTGCAGATCTTCGATGAAACGACGTGCGTGGTGCGCGCGGTGCGCCGCTGGACAGAGTTCTACGCACACGAGTCCTGCGGGAAGTGCACGCCATGTCGCGAGGGCACCTACTGGCTGGCTCAGATCTACGAACGACTGGAAACGGGTGCCGGTACCGAAGCTGATATCCAGAAGCTCCTCGACATCGCCGACAACATCAACGGGAAGTCGTTCTGCGCGCTGGGCGATGGGGCTGCCGCGCCTATCATCTCGTCACTCAAGTTCTTCCGCGACGAATACCTCGCGCACCTGTCGGACGGTTGTCCGTTCGATCCGCATGCCTCGACGCTGATGGCCACGGAAGGGGTGGGTGTCTAGATGACGCAGACCGTTGATTCCGGAGATACTGGCACCGCCGAAGCTGTCGAGATGGTGAACGTCACCATCGACGGGGTGGAACTCAGTGTGCCCAAGGGCACCTTGGTGATTCGGGCCGCCGAACTGATCGGCGTGCAGATCCCGAGGTTCTGCGACCATCCGCTGCTGGACCCGGTTGGCGCGTGTCGGCAGTGCCTGGTCGAGGTCGAGGGCCAGCGCAAGCCGATGGCGTCGTGCACCACGACGTGCACACCAGACATGGTAGTGCACACGCAATTCACTTCAGAAGCCGCAGACAAGGCGCAGCAGGGGGTGATGGAACTCCTGCTCATCAACCACCCACTGGACTGCCCGGTGTGTGACAAGGGCGGCGAGTGCCCGCTGCAGAACCAGGCGATGTCCAACGGCAGACCTGAGACGCGGTTCGAGGACGTCAAGCGGACCTTCCCCAAGCCGATCAACATCTCCTCCGAGGTGCTGCTGGACCGGGAACGCTGTGTGTTGTGCGCACGCTGCACCCGCTTCTCCGACCAGATCGCCGGCGACCCGTTCATCGAACTGCTCGAACGCGGTGCGCTGCAACAGGTCGGTATCGCGCCGGGCGAACCGTTCCAGTCGTACTACTCGGGCAACACCGTGCAGATCTGCCCCGTTGGTGCGCTCACCGGCGCCGCGTACCGGTTCCGGGCGCGGCCGTTCGATTTGGTATCCAGTCCCAGCGTCTGCGAGCACTGCGCGTCTGGCTGCGCCCAGCGCACCGACCATCGCCGCGGAAAAGTGATGCGTCGCTTGGCCGGTGACGATCCGCAGGTGAACGAGGAGTGGAACTGCGACAAGGGCCGCTGGGCGTTCACCTACACCACCCAGGGCGACCGGATCACCACTCCGCTGATCCGCGAGGAAGACGGCAAGTTGCGGCCGGCCTCCTGGTCGGAAGCGCTTGCCGTCGCCAGCGCCGGTCTGGCCGCAGCATACGGCAGCACCGGGGTGCTCGTCGGTGGGCGGGTGACCGTGGAAGATGCCTACGCCTACTCCAAGTTCGCCCGAATGGTGTTGGGCACCAACGACATCGACTTCCGCGCCCGCTCCCACAGCGCCGAGGAAGCCGAATTCCTGGCTGCACATGTCGCAGGCCAGCCGATGACGGTGACCTACGCAGACTTGGAGAACGCGCCGTCGGTGCTGCTCGCCGGGTTCGAACCCGAGGAGGAGTCGCCCATCGTCTTCCTGCGGCTGCGCAAGGCGGTCCGCAAGAACGCAGTGCAGGTCAAGTCTATTGCGCCGTTCGCGACCCGAGCGCTGACCAAGATGCGCGGTGAACTGATCGCGACGGCACCGGGTGACGAGGCAGCCGCCCTGGACGGTTTGGCCGACGATGCGAAGCTGCGAATGCCTGGCTCTGTCATGCTCGTCGGTGAGCGGCTGGCCACCTCGCCCGGAGCCCTTTCTGCCGCAGCGAAATTGGCGGCGGCCACCGGTGCCCGGCTGGCGTGGATACCGCGGCGGGCAGGTGAGCGGGGTGCATTGGAGGCCGGCGCACTGCCGGGACTGCTGCCTGGCGGCCGGCCCGTCAGCGACGCATCGGCGCGCGAACAGACCGCTGCCGGATGGAATTTCGACGAGCTGCCGTCGACCCCTGGCCGTGACACCGCCGGAATCCTCGACGCCGCGCGCAGCGGTGAGCTCGGTGCGCTACTCGTCGGCGGGGTCGAACTCGCCGACCTGCCCGACCCGGACGCGGCACTGGCGGCGATCGACGCTGCTCCGTTCGTGGTGAGCCTCGAGCTGCGAGAAAGCGCCGTCACCGCGCTCGCCGACGTCGTGTTCCCCGTCGCGCCGGTAGTGGAGAAGGCCGGCTCGTTCATGAACTGGGAGGGGCGAATTCGGCCGTTCGCACCGTCGCTGCAGACCAACGCGTTACCGGACCTGCGGGTGCTGGCTTTCCTTTCCGACGAGCTCGGTATCGATCTGAACATGGGCTCCGCGTTGGCCGCAGGCGACGAGATGGCGCGCCTGGGTCTGTGGGCAGGGCAGCGACCCGCCGCTTCAGAGGGCACACCGCCACGCCCGACGCGCCCGGGTAAGGGGCAGGCAGTGTTGGCGAGCTGGCGGATGCTGCTCGACGCGGGTCGGCTACAGGACGGCGAACCGCATCTCGCGGGCACCGCACGACTGCCGGTCGCACGGTTGTCGGCGGACACCGCGGCCGGGATCGGCGCAGCAGAGGGCGATCCGGTGACCGTGAGCACTGACCGCGGCGCAGTCACCCTGCCGCTGGCCATCACTGACATGGTTGACGGCACCGTGTGGTTACCGCTCAACTCCCCCGGCTCCGCGGTGCACCAACAACTCGGCGTGACATCCGGAGCGGTCGTCACAATTGGGCGGGCAGAGCAATGACATATCCGGATCCCACACTCTTCGGCCACGATCCGTGGTGGCTGATGATCGCCAAGGCGCTCTGCATTTTCGTGTTCCTGATGCTGTCCTTGTTGGTTGCGATCCTCCTCGAGCGAAAACTGCTGGGCTACATGCAGAACCGGCCAGGCCCCAATCGGGTCGGACCGTGGGGGCTGCTGCAGTCGTTGGTCGACGGCGTGAAGCTGGCCCTCAAAGAGGGCCTCATTCCTGCGGGTGTGGACAAATTTCTCTACCTTGCGGCGCCGGTCATCTCAGTGGTTCCCGCGTTCATCGCGTTCTCCGTCATTCCCATGGGCGGTGAGGTGTCGATATTCGGACACCGAACGGCGCTGCAGCTGACCGATATGCCCGTCGCGGTGCTGTTCGTACTGGCCGCGACGTCGATCGGGGTGTACGGAATCGTGTTGGCGGGCTGGGCGTCCGGCTCCACCTATCCGCTGTTGGGTGGCCTGCGGTCGAGTGCCCAGGTGATCTCCTACGAGATCGCAATGGCGCTGTCGTTCGCCGCGGTCTTCATCTACGCGGGCACTATGTCGACCTCGGGCATCGTCGCGTCCCAGCAGGGGCTCTGGTACATCTTCCCGCTGCTGCCGTCGTTCCTTGTCTATCTGACGTCGATGGTGGGCGAAACCAACCGCGCGCCTTTCGATCTGCCTGAGGCCGAAGGCGAGCTGGTAGGCGGGTTCCACACCGAGTACTCGTCGATCAAGTTCGCGATGTTCATGCTCGCCGAATACGTCAACATGTTCACGGTGTCGGCGCTGGCGACCACGTTGTTCTTCGGCGGCTGGCACGCGCCATGGCCGATCAACATGTGGGCCGGCGCCAATCACGGTTGGTGGACCTTACTTTGGTTCGTCGCGAAGGTCTGGACCTTCATGTTCGTCTTCTTCTGGCTGCGCGGCACGCTCCCACGGATGCGCTACGACCAGTTCATGGGGCTGGGCTGGAAGGTGCTGATTCCGGTCTCGCTGGTGTGGATCATGATCGTCTCCAGCACCCGCGCACTGCGCAACCAGGGCTACGACCAACTGACGACGGGGCTGATCACAGTCGGCGCCGTGGTCACGCTGATCATTCTGTTCCTGTTGGCCAGATCGCTGCGGTCGAGGACTGTCAGGAGTGTTCCCGAGCAAGCCGTTGATGCGGGTGCATTCCCGGTGCCGCCACTGCCGACGGCAGCGACGAAGGAGAAGATCTTGAAGGAGAAGGCCGATGCCTAAGTTCCTTGATGCGATCGCCGGTTTCGGGGTCACTTTCTCCACGATGTTCAAAAAGCGGCTCACCGAGCAGTATCCGGAGAAACCCGGCCCGGTTGCCAAGCGCTACCACGGACGCCATCAGCTCAACCGGTATCCCGACGGGCTGGAGAAGTGCATCGGCTGCGAGCTGTGCGCGTGGGCCTGCCCGGCTGACGCCATCTACGTCGAGGGCGCCGATAACGCTGAGGGCGAACGCTTTTCGCCTGGCGAACGCTATGGCCGCGTTTACCAAATCAACTACTTGCGGTGCATCGGCTGCGGGTTGTGCATCGAGGCCTGTCCGACAAGGGCACTGACGATGACCAACGACTACGAGATGGCCGACGACAACCGCGCCGACCTGATCTGGGGTAAGGACAAACTGCTCGCCCCGATGCAGCCGGGCATGGTGGCCCCGCCGCACGACATGGCACCGGGAAGCACAGACGAGGACTACTACCGGGGCAACATCAAGCCGGTGACCGAGGACGTGCAGTGACGGTCGAGATCCTCGCCGCACTTCCGTCGGAAGCTGCGGGGCACACCACCACGACGGAGGCGGTGCTGTTCTGGGTGCTGGGCACGGTCGCGGTGCTCGGCGCGATCGGCGTGGTTTCCGCACCGAAGGCCGTGTATTCGGCGATGTTCCTGGCCACCACCATGATCGTGCTTGCGGTCTTCTACATCGCGCAGGGCGCGCTTTTCCTCGGCGTCGTCCAGGTCGTGGTCTACACCGGCGCAGTGATGATGCTCTTCCTGTTCGTGCTGATGCTGATCGGTGTCGACTCCTCGGAGTCGCTTGTCGAAACCATTCGGGGACAACGCGTTGCGGCGATCATCGTCGGCCTGGGTTTCGGCGTCCTGATCATCGCAGGTGTGGGCAGCGTGTCGGTGAACGGCTACGCCGGGCTGGCAGAGGCCAATAGCGGAGGCAACGTCCAGGGTCTGGCGGTATTGATCTTCACCAAATACCTGTGGGCGTTCGAACTGACCGGCGCGCTGCTCATCACCGCTGCACTGGGCGCGATGGTGCTGGCGCACCGCGAGCGTTTCGAGCGGCGCAAGACGCAACGTGAACTGGCGCAGGAGCGGTTCCGGCCCGGAGGACACCCGACCACGCTGCCCAATCCCGGTGTGTACGCCCGCAACAACGCCGTCGACATCGCGGCCCGCCTCCCTGACGGGTCCGCGTCGGAGCTGTCCGTGAGTGCGATTCTTCAGACGCGAACCGTCCGTCAGACCAACGGCAGTGGGGGTGACGAGTGAATCCCGACAATTATCTGTACTTGTCGGCGTTGTTGTTCACCATCGGGGCGGCGGGGGTGTTGTTGCGCCGCAACGCGATCGTGATGTTCATGTGTGTGGAATTGATGCTGAATGCCGCGAATCTGGCGTTCGTCGCGTTCTCCCGCATGCACGGCCATCTGGACGGGCAAGTGGTGGCGTTCTTCACCATGGTGGTGGCCGCATGCGAGGTCGTGGTCGGGCTCGCGATCATCATGACCGTCTTCCGCACCCGCCGGTCGGCTTCGGTCGACGAAGCCAGTCTGCTCAAACACTAAGGCTGCCATGACAACTCTTGTGTGGCTGGTGATCGCTCTGCCGCTGGCCGGCGCTGCCATCCTGCTGCTCGCGGGCAGAGCGACCAACAGCTGGGGTCACCTGCTGGGCTGCGTGGCGTCGTTGGCTTCGTTTGGTGCCGGTGTCGTGTTGTTCGTCGACATGCTCGCCCGCCACGCCGAAGACCGGGTGATTCATCAAGCCCTGTTCTCCTGGGTGCCCGTCGGCGGGCTGCAGGTGGACTTCGGTCTGCAGCTCGACGCGCTGTCGATGTGTTTCGTGCTGCTGATCACCGGTGTCGGCTCGCTGATCCACATCTACTCGATCGGCTACATGGCCGACGATCCCGAACGCAGACGGTTTTTCGCCTACCTCAACCTGTTTCTGGCCGCGATGCTGCTGCTGGTGTTGGCCGACAACTACCTCGGGCTCTACGTCGGCTGGGAAGGCGTGGGTCTGGCGTCCTACCTGCTGATCGGCTTCTGGCAGCACAAGCCATCGGCGGCAACGGCGGCCAAGAAGGCGTTCGTGGTCAACCGCGTCGGCGACATGGGCCTGGCCATCGCGCTGATGGTGATGTTCGCCTACATCGGGTCGATCTCCTATGCCGGTGTCTTCTCCGCGGCCCCCAAACTCGGTGAAGGCGTACTGACCGCGATCGGGTTGCTGCTGTTGCTCGCCGCGTGCGGTAAGTCGGCCCAGGTGCCGCTGCAGTCCTGGCTGGGCGACGCGATGGAAGGCCCCACCCCGGTGTCGGCGCTCATCCACGCCGCCACCATGGTCACCGCCGGCGTGTACCTGATCGTGCGCTCAGCGCCGGTGTTCAACCTGGCGCCGGGCGCCCAACTGGGTGTCGTGATCGTCGGGGCGGTGACGCTGTTGTTCGGCGCGATCATCGGCTGCGCCAAAGACGACATCAAAAAAGCACTCGCCGCCTCCACCATGTCCCAGATCGGCTACATGGTGCTGGCCGCAGGGCTGGGCCCCGCCGGCTACGCGTTCGCGATCATGCACCTGCTCACCCACGGCTTCTTCAAGGCCGGGCTGTTCCTCGGTGCGGGGTCGGTCATGCACGCCATGGGCGACGAGGTGAACATGCGCCGCTACGGCGGCCTGCGCAAGGCGCTGCCGATCACGTTCGCGACCTTCGGGCTGGGCTACCTCGCTATCATCGGTGTCCCGCCACTGGCCGGCTTCTTCTCAAAGGACGGCATCATCGAGGCCGCGCTGGGCAGCGGCGGGATCAAGGGCCCGATCCTGGGGGCCGCGGCGATCCTGGGTGCGGGCATCACGGCGTTCTACATGACACGGGTCATGCTGATGACGTTCTTCGGCGAAAAGCGTTGGGCTTCCGAGGCGAGCGAAGCGACGGGGGACAAACTGATCGTGCATCCGCATGAGTCGCCCGCGGTCATGACGTGGCCGATGATCCTGTTGGCCATCGGATCGGTGTTCTCCGGCGGCTTCTTCGCCATCGGCGGCACCCTGCAGAAATGGCTGGAACCAGTCGTCGGCACCCATGAAGAAGCACACGCGACCCCGGTGTGGGTGGCCACCACAGTGATCCTCGTCGTGGTCGCCGTCGGAATCGCGATCGCCTACCGCATGTACGGCACACGCGCAGTGCCAGAAGAGGTACCGGCGGGTTCCGCGCTCACCGCAGCGGCGCGCCGGGATCTCTACGGCGACGCCTTCAACGAACGGGTGTTCATGCGGTCAGGGCAGCAGCTCACCGAGGGTCTCGTCGAGATCGACGACGAGGTGGTGGACGGGGCCGCCAACGGACTCGCCGCGGTCGTCGGTCGAATCTCGGACGGATTCCGGCAATTGCAAACCGGATTCGCCCGCTCGTATGCCCTGTCGATGTTGGCCGGTGCGGCCCTTGTGGTCGCCGCGATCCTGGCGGTGCAGCTGTGGTGACCTCGATCCCGTGGCTCACGATCCTGTGGGCGATCCCGATGCTCGGCGCGGCGCTGGTGATGGTGTTGCCCGCCTCGCAGCGCGTCACGGCCAAGTGGCTGGCGCTGGTGACGTCGTTGGCCGTGCTGGCGGTGACGTTGGTGGTCGCGGTCGGCTTCAAGCCAGGCGGCGAGCAGTATCAGTTCGTCGAAAACCACAAGTGGATTCCGTCTTTCGGTACCGGCTACATCCTTGGCGTCGACGGCATCGCGCTCGCCATTGTGGTTTTGACCGCTGTCCTGGTGCCGCTGCTGATCATCGCGGGCTGGAACGACGCCAGCGATCAGATCGGCTGGGGCGGCCGCTCGGTGCACACGTACTTCGCGCTGACGCTGGCGGTCGAGGGCATGGTGTTGATGTCGCTGGTCTCGCTGGACGTGCTGCTGTTCTACGTGTTCTTCGAGGCCATGCTCATCCCGATGTACTTCCTGATCGGGGGGTTCGGCGGCGACAACCGATCCAAAGCAGCGGTGAAGTTCTTGCTGTACAACCTGTTTGGCGGCCTGATCATGCTCGCCGCGGTGATCGGCCTCTACGTGGTGACCGCGCAGAGCAACGCATTCGCCGCGGGGACGTTCAACTTCCGCGCGATCGTCACCGCCGTGTCCAGCGGTCAATTCGTGATGAGCCCGGCCGTGATGAACCTGTTGTTCGGCGGGTTCATGTTCGCCTTCGCGGTCAAGGCGCCGCTGTGGCCGTTTCATCGGTGGCTGCCCGACGCCGCGGTGGAGGCCACCCCGGCCAGCGCAGTGCTGATGATGGCGGTCATGGACAAAGTCGGCACGTTCGGCATGCTGCGCTACTGTCTGCAGCTGTTCCCTGACGCCTCAATGTATTTCCGGCCGCTGATCATCACACTGGCGGTCATCGGCATCGTCTACGGCGCGATCCTCGCGATCGGCCAGGTCGACGTGATGCGGCTGATCGCCTACACGTCGATCTCGCACTTCGGCTTCATCATCCTCGGCATCTTCGTGATGACCAGCCAAGGCCAGTCCGGGTCGACGCTGTACATGGTCAACCACGGCATCTCCACCGCAGCGCTGTTCCTGATCGCCGGATTCCTCGTGTCGCGCAGGGGAACCCGTCTGATCAACGCCTACGGCGGCGTGCAGAAGGTCGCCCCGGTGCTGGCCGGCACCTTCCTGGTGGCCGGTCTCGCGACGTTGTCGCTGCCCGGCCTGGCCCCGTTCATCAGCGAATTCCTGGTGCTGATCGGAACATTCACGCGCTACCCCGCGTTCGCGGTGTTCGCGACGTTGGCCCTGGTGCTCTCAGCGCTCTACATCCTCTGGGCATACCAGCGGATGATGGGCGGCCCGGTCACGGAGGGCAACGATCAGTTGCGCGACTTGGTGCCGCGCGAAATCCTGGTTGTCGCACCGCTTATCGCGCTACTGCTGCTGCTCGGGGTGTATCCGAAACCCGCTCTCGATGTGATCAACCCAGCTGTCAGCCACACGCTGACCACCATCAATCAGCCTGACCCGGCACCGAAGATGGCGGAAGGGCCGGCACGATGAACCTACCTACCCCTAGCGTCGAATACGGCCTGCTCTCCCCCATGCTGATCGTGCTCGGGGTGGCCGTCGTCGGCGTGCTCGTCGAGGCGTTCCTGCCACGCCAGCAGCGCTACGCGGCGCAGTTGGTGCTCAGCATCGGCGGCCTGGCCGCCGCGTTGGTGGCGGTCATCGGGCTCACACGGGACTTGAAGGGCAGCACCGGACGAACGGCGGTGGGCGGCGCCGTCGCCGTCGACGCACCAACCCTGTTCCTTCAGGCCACCATCCTGCTGGTCGGGGTGCTCGGCATCCTGCTGATCGCCGAACGGCGCATCGCCGCACCTGCCGACGAAGAACCGGGCCCCGGGCTGGATGCGTTCACTCCGCAAGCGTCGGCGATCGCGGGCAGCGTCGTCGAAAAGCTTGCGACCAAAGCGGGCGTGATGCAGACCGAGGTGTTCCCGCTGACGATGTTCGCCATCGGCGGCATGCTCATCTTCCCGGCGGCCGACGATCTGTTGACGATGTTCATCGCGCTGGAGGTGCTCTCGCTGCCGCTGTACCTGTTGTGCGGCCTTGCCAGAAGGCGGCGGCTGCTCTCGCAGGAAGCCTCGGTGAAATACTTTCTGCTCGGCGCCTTTTCGTCCGCGTTCTTCCTGTACGGCGTCGCCATGCTGTACGGGTACGCGGGCACGCTGAATCTCGGCGGCATCGCAGATGCGGTGGCGGCGGGGTCTGGCAAGACGTCGCTGGCGCTGATCGGCACCGGGCTGCTGCTCGTCGGCGTGCTGTTCAAGGTCGGAGCGGTGCC
>Ga0207658_10003959_pt1 | contig 10401 bp, 10 predicted proteins | sample KBSS33metaG_FD_184322 | JGI IMG/M metagenome (GOLD analysis project Ga0207658, IMG submission 184322) | Switchgrass rhizosphere microbial communities from Kellogg Biological Station, Michigan, USA - KBS S3-3 metaG (SPAdes) (version 2) | ecosystem: Host-associated > Plants > Roots > Rhizosphere...
CGGTATTTTCGGTCTCGATGAGGCCGACGACGATCGCGTTCACGCGCACCTCGGGCCCCCATTCCTGTGCGAGGCTGCGCGTGAGGCTCAGCAGCCCAGCCTTTGCCGCGCCGTAGATTGCTGTGCCGGGCGATGGCCTGACCGACGAGACGCTGGCGATGTTCACGATGCTTCCGCGGGAAGCCTTGAGGTGCGGATAGGCCGCCTGCGCCATGTGGAGCGGCGCCATCAGGTTTAGGGCCACGATCGCTTCGGAAAAGCGCGGGCTAGCCGTGGCGGCGTCGGCTTGCGGCGAGCCGCCGGCATTGTTGACCAGGGCGTCCAGCCGGCCGTGCTTCGCGACCACCTGCTCGACAAGTGCCCGCGCCTGGGCAGGATCGCGGATGTCACATGCGATGAAGTCGGCTTGCCTTCCTTCTTCCTCAGGAGGCGCCGTGGGCTGGTTGCGGCCGCATGTCGCGACCTTCCAGCCGGCGGCGAGCAGACGCCGCACGATCGCGGCCCCGATGCCGCGGGTGCCGCCGGTGACGATCGCGACTTTTCCGTTCAAATCGATCATGTGATTGTTCTAGCCGCTTGCGCGGAGCCGATCGAGGAAGAAGCGCACCATGATGTCCACTGCCTCGCGCGCCTCGGGCAGGTGCACCATATACCAATGAGCGTGAGGCATGGCCTCGAACACATACAACTCCGCCTCCGCGCCGGCGCGGTGAAGCGCGCGGTGAAAGGACGATGTCGCGCTCAGCAACGCGTCCCGCGTGCCAGTGATCAGCAGCGTCGGCGGGAAGCACGACAGGTCACCCCGGATCGGCGCGACGAGCGGGTCAGCGCGGTCGGCATCGCCCAGATAGGCGCGGATCTCGCTCATATCATGGTGCGACGGCAAGACACGATCGCCCCAAAAACCCATCAGCGTGAAGATCTGCGCGCTGTCGCCCAGGTCGTCGAGATCGCCGCCGGCGGTGAACACGCCACAGCAGGCAGGAAGCGGTAGCCCTTCCTTGTGCAGACGCATGATCGACTGCGCGGTAATGAAGCCGCCGGCTGACGATCCATAAATGCCGATCTGGGGGGCGCCGTGATCGCGCAGCAGCGCGCGATAAACGGCAACCACATCGTCCACCGCCGCCGGGAACGGATGCTCGGGGGCAAGTCTATAGTCGACCGCGACCACCGACAGCCGGGCCTGATGGGCGATCGGGATCGCCTCAACGAGCGCGCCCGATCCAAGCACAAAACCGCCGCCATGCAGGTTGACGAGCACCAGGTCTCGATGCTCGTCCGGAATATCGTGCGGCTTGACCAGATGGCAGCGCACACCGGCGATTTCGATCTCGTCAACCGCAACGGGATATTGCTGCAGGGTGACGTCGGAGAGCCGTTTCATCTGCTGATCGACCATGTCCCGTATCGCCCACATCGGTACGGGACCATCATGTTGCGGTTCTTCGCTCCAGGGCAGCCGGGCGAGAAAGGCCCGGGCCTCGGGGCTGATCGTTCGCGGCACCGGCACGCTGTGTGGGCCGAGAGCGACCGAGCCATCGGCGCCAATCTGATAAGCCATCAATATTTCCCCCGCAGGATTGTCATACAAGCGCTTCCGATGCGTCCCGGGGCGACCGCCGGGAGGCAGCACGCGCGAGCATGTGGAAGATCAGCCAGACCGCAGATGCGCTGGCAGCGATCGCCAAAGCGACCGGGCGATAACCGCCCCCTGCATCGTGCAACGCCCCGGCGAGTGGCGGCAGCGCAAAAGTGAGCGGCAGGGTAAGCAGCCCGAACAGTCCCAGCACGTGCGGCAGGGCACGCGACCCCCACAAATCGCTGGCAAGCAAATTGACGGAGGGAAAAACGCTCGCGGCGCACAGGCCAATGACAAGAACAGGCAGACCGATCAGCACCGACCAGGCGCTCTCCCCGAGCACCAACCAGCTCACCGCGAAGGCGACCGCGACCAAAGACAGGGTACGTGCGGCGCCCAGCCTGTCGCATATGACACCAGCAAGCAGCGCTCCCACCATGCTAGCACCGCCTGACAGGCCGGCGATCAGGCTCGCGTCCACCGGCGACGCGCCGATTTCGCGCGCCAGCGGAACAATATGAGACACGCCAGTGATGCCGATGGCATTCAGCAGACCCGCCCCAATGACCATCGCCCAGAATGCCGGCTGCCTCAGGAGAGAGCGAGCGGTGACTGCGGCAGAAACGAAGTGGATCGGCGCCGGCGCTTCGGATTGGCCCGCCGGACGATCCGCGACCCCCCAGATCAACGGAATCGCCGCCAGATGTAGCCCGGTCAGCGCCAGATAGAGCGCGCGCAGCCCGCCCTGCTCGATCACCAATTGGCCCAGGATCGGCAGGAGCGCGACGAGCAGCGGCATGTTGACGAAGCCGACCGCACGGCCCGGTCGCGGCTGGAACCAGTTGTTGGCAAGCACGCTCACGGGGAGCGGTCCTGACATGGCGAGCCCCGGCCCGATCAGCAATCCGTAGGCGGCGAGCGCTAACCAAAAATCGGGTGCAAAGGCTATCAAGAGATAACCCGCACCTGAAAGCGATATGCCGAGCAGCATCGTCCGGCGAATCCCGGCGCGGCCGATCAGCGCGGCCGCCAACGGGCCGCACAGGCTCATCGCCAGCACAGCGAGCGACAGGCCAAGCGTAACCTCGCCCCGGCTGATCCCGAATTCCTTCTGCAACGGCAAGATAGTGATACCGAACGCGCCGAATGCCGCCCCCAGCGATACGTTCTGGCAAAGCCAGCCGCGCACCGCCATGCCCCAGCGCGCGTTTGGCGGATCCTCATGCTCCGTGCTGCTCATCGCAGTCGCTCAATGCAGCTCGAAGTCTTCCTTCTTGGGTCCACGCATCTCGTTCCAATAGTCGACGAGCCGATACGGCCATGACAAGAAGATGCGGCCCTTGCTGTTGTTGTAATAGCTGTTGGCTTTCGGATGGGTCCAGATCATGTCCTTCATCCGCTCCTCGATCTTGCGGTTGAAGAATTCATAGGCGCTCTGCTTCGGCTCGACCGCTCTAGCCTGGCTTGCGTTCGCCCAATCCAGCGTCTCGATGATATAATTGATCTGCACTTCGGAAATGAGATTCTGTCCCGCGGCATGGTTCGGAGCGCTATTCGGACCGACGGTCAGAAAATAGTTCGGATAGCCAGGAATGGTGACGCCTAGATAGGCGCGTGGATCATCCATCCCCCATTCGTCACGCAGGTTGCGGCCACCCCTGCCCTTTACCGTCAGATTGCCGAGCATGTTGGCGACATCGAACCCGGTCGCGCAAACCAGCACGTCGAACTCATATTCCGTGCCGTCGGCCATGAGCAGGCCTGTCGGCGTAATCCGCTCGATTTTGCCGGCCTCGAGCGTCACATGGTCTCGTTTGAGCGCGTCGAACCAGCCCCCGTCCATGATGATGCGCTTCGAGAAGATCGGGAAATCCGGAGTCAGCTTTTCCTTAAGATCGGGCCGGTCGGCGAATTTCGATTCCATGTGGGCGAGGGCATATTGGCGCATGCCCGCGTTGACTTGCGACACCGTCTGCCCGGTCTCATCCTGCCATTCGGGATCTTTCAGCACATTGGGAAACAGGCCATCGGCCGCGAACCAGTAGACGCGGAAGCGGAACCATTCGCGGAAATGCGGGATATGCCGCAGGGCGAACTTCATGCCCGGAGTGACTTCCGTCATGATCTCCGGGTTGTAGATCACCCAGTGCCGGGTACGCATGAACACGGTCAGCTCGGCAACCTCATTGACGATCGCCGGCACCAGCTGAGCCGAGCTCGCGCCGGTGCCGATCACTGCCACACGCTGGCCCTTGATCTCGACGGAAGGATCCCAGGTGGCGGTGTGCATTTTGGGGCCGTGGAAATCGTCGAGCCCTGGAATATCCGGCCATTTCCACCGATTGACGGGCCCGTGCGCATTGATCACAGCGTTGACCCGGAGCACCTCCTCCTGACCGTCCTTGCCGCGGACAGTGACGTCCCACATGGCGGCAGCGTCATCGTAAACCAGCTTCGTCACGGTCGTGTCGAAGCGGATGTTGCGCCGGAGATCATACTTGTCGGCAACATGCAGAAGATATTGCTGCATATCCGCGCCGTGTGGATGGTAATGGTGCCATTCGGGGGTGATTTCAAAAGAATAGGAATAAAAGTGGCTGGGCGTGTCGACGCCGACACCGGGATAGCGGTTCTCCCACCAGGTTCCGCCCACCTCGGGGTTCTTCTCAATCACGACGTGGTCATACCCTGCTTCTTCAAGCTTCACCGCAGCGGCGAGACCCGTGAGGCCAGCGCCAATCACCAGCACCTTGAAGCCCGCCGGCGGTGCGACGCGACCTGGAATCGTCTTGCGCTTCTCCGGCAAGCGGAAGCCGCTCTGGTCCAGGACCAGCGGCACGAACTCGTCCTCCACCTTTTCCCCGACGCCGACACTCATCATCTTCTGCATCAAGGCATCGGAAGGCTCGTCGCTGCGCGCAACACCCGGCTCGGTCAGCACATGCAGAAGCTTCTCGCGAAGCTCTTCCAGATACTCGCCGGGAATGTCCGTCCCTGGCATCGCGTAGGGCGGCCGGATATAGTTCGAAAACACGTCCAGCATCGTCTCATCATGCGTGAGATGGACATAGACCATCAACAATGTCTGGGCGTTCGCTTCGACAAGCGCCTGCCGCAGCTCTGGCGTATCGACCATCGGCAACCGCCGATTCTGCCAATCAAGCGCGTCACCATCTACGGCCTGCTGCACTGCGGTTGCCATTCCAGAATCCTCTCCGCTCAATTGTGAGTAAACACTTACCTGTTAGGTCGGCGGCAATCAAGAGCACAGGTTGGCCCATCAACGCGCTTTCGGCGCGAGTCAAGTCTATCAGAGCTATATCATCGCCGGAGCGCGTTACAAATTGGTTGCCGTACTACGCAAACCATGGGATCACGGTTCAGTTTTCCGTTCCAGCCGAGCGCCTAATGGATATCTTCTCACCCGTCGCGCTTGGGGCGCTTCGACTCTCAAACCGGATCGTAATGGCGCCGATGACGCGCGACCGTGCGGGGCCGGGCGACGTGCCGACGTCGCTCATGGCGGAATATTATCGCCAGCGGGCAAATGCCGGACTGATCGTGACGGAAGGCACTCAGCCCTCTCCTGCCGGCAAGGGCTATTGGCGCACCCCCGGTATACATAGTCAGGCCCAGATCAAGGGATGGCGAGCAGTGGCCGACGCGGTACACGGGGAAGGCGGCAAGATTGTCGTGCAGTTGATGCATGTCGGGCGCGCCGCTGTCAACGCGAACAAGGACCCGGACGCCGAGACCATTGCGCCCTCGGCGCTTCCCTCCCGCGAGCGCATACCCGGGCCAGACGGCGTGCCTGCGGCAACGGCTATGCCGCGTGCTTTGGAGACAAGCGAAATCGCCGGCGTGATCGCCGAATATGCCGCGGCCGCAGCCAATGCTCGCGCGGCCGGTTTGGACGGAGTGGAACTGCACTGCACGAGCGGCTATTTGCCGATGCAATTCCTCTCGACCGGCAGCAACAAGCGAAGTGACCGATATGGCGGCAGCACGCCAAACCGCATCCGCTTTGTCGTCGAGACCCTGGAGGCCATGGCGCACGGGATCGGGGCGGACCGGATCGGCTTCCGCATCTTTCCGGGGAACCCTTATAATGACATGCATGACGAAGACCCTGCGGACACCTACACCGCGCTGATCGATGCGCTCGCCGGGCTCGGCCTCGCTTATATGCATCTGGTCCATTATCCCACCCCTGAGCTGGATGCGCTCACGCTGCTGCGCCCGCGCTGGCCGGGCGCGATCATCGCCAATAACGCGTTGAAGCTGGACACGGCGAAAGCGCTCCTGGCGACGGGTAAGGTTGAGGCCGTATCCTTCGGCCGACCGTTCATCAGCAATCCAGACCTTGTCGATCGTTTTCGTTCGGGCGCACCGCTCGCCCTACAGGACCGCGACACTTTCTATACCGGCGAGGAGCGCGGCTACACCGACTATCCACGGTGGGCCGGCAATCCCGCCTGAACCCCTTTTGAAGGAGAGGATATGGCCTACACGCTGCAGCAACTGTCTGACCTTGAGGACATCCGCACACTCAAGCACCGTTATTTCCGTGCCATCGATACCGCCGACGCGGAACTCCTCGCCGACCTGTTCACGGACGATGTCGCGGTCGACTATCGGGGCGGCATCTACCGGGTGCGCTTCGCCGGCCGCGAGAACATGATCGAGTTCCTTCTGAACAGCTTTCACTCCGGCGCGGTTGCTATGCACCACGGCCATATGCCCGAGATCACCCTGACCGGCGACCACAGCGCCGAGGGGCTCTGGTATCTCGAAGACATCTTCGTCTCCGTCGAAGCCGGTACCTACACGGCCGGAAGCGCCATCTACAAGGACGCCTACAGACGCGTCGACGGACGGTGGAAGATCGCGCGCACCGAATATGACCGGGTGATCGAGCTGATCACGCCGCTTGCAGCCGAGACCAGGATCACCTCACACTATTTGGCGAAAGTCGGGCGTAAGCCGCACGAGCGCACCGACATTTCGCATCTGATCAGCTGGACGGAAACCGCCTGAGGACGCGGCACCGGTTTAGAAATTGAGGTCGAAGGACTGATCGAACGTGATGAAGCGATGAGCGAACTTCCACCCGCTTTCCGTCTTGACGACGCGGTCGCGGTGGCGGCCCGTGACGACGATCTGCGCGGTCATTGGGGCTGAGCCGGCGTTTACATTGACGATGAAATAATGGGCGAAGACGTCACCGCCTTGTTCCTCGACGACGAGGTTGAAATGATAGTGCCTGTTTTTTCCGCCCGCTTGCCGATCTGACTCTTTGGCATGCTCGATCTGCGCGGGAATGCCCTCATATTTGATCGGCAAACCATCCAGCTCGGTCACGATGCCGGGCGTGTAGATCTGCTCCATCCCCGCCCAGTCTCCATAGTCGGAGCAATGGGCGAAACGGGCGACGAGTTCCTGGATCGCAAGCCTGTCTTCAACGCTGAGCATGTCGGATATCCTCATTCAGGAAAGAAGAAGAGGAAGGGAGCGCGTCGCACCCCTCAGCGGCCCGCGATTGCCGGAACGGCAGGCATGTCGGGCACATTGTGCGCATAGCCCATTTCCTCATATCGCGAGGCGATGCGCCAACCCTGGGGCGTGCGCACCAGCTCGTCACGGTACCAGAGCCCGATGAAGAACACCTGCTCGCCGCCATCCTGTCCTTTGAATACCATTGGGTTGAAAAGGATGGTGCGACTGGTCGCCCGATCGCCGTCGAGCGCAAGCTTGGTCGTCGCCACCATGTGTTGATATCGTGGAAACCGCTCCAGCGCGACCGGAAGCCAGGCCTTGATCTCGGCGAAGCTTCCTTTGGCCCCGCCCGTCTCGCTATAGTCGATCGACGCATCGGGCGTGAACACGGTGTCGAGCGCGTCCCAGTCGCGCTCGTCAATGGCGAATGAATAGCGGGCGAACAGATCCTGGATCTCTAGACGATCCGAAATCTCCTGCAGTGACAGCATCGCTTTTCCTTCGCCCACGATTCGCACTAAAATCGCTTCCGTTCAACGCGAATTGGGTATGATAAAGAGCACAGACCAACAAGCGCGAAAGAATCGAGAGGGTATGAAATTCGAAGGAAAGAGTGCAATCATCACTGGTGCCGCGTCTGGAATTGGCTTTGCGGTTGCCCAGCGGCTCGCGGCCGAGGGCGCAAGCGTGACGCTCGCCGACCGCAATGAGCAGGGGGTGTCGTCAGCTGCAGACATGATCGGCGGTAGCGCGCGCGCCGCGGCGATCGACGTGTCGGATCCCCTGGCCTGCGCGACACTGGTGACAAAGGCGGTGGAAGCGCAGGGCGGCCTCCATATCCTGTGCAACATCGCGGGCGTGCTGGATTTCGCACCAATCGCTGACTTCACTGAGGAACGGTGGCGGCGGATCATCGATGTCAACCTGGGCGGCGTGTTTTTCATGTGTCAGGCGGCCATGCCGTATCTGCTTCAAACGCGGGGCTCGATCGTGAACATGGCCTCGGCGGCAGGGTTGGTGGGCGTTCCGTTCAATGTACCCTACACTGCTTCCAAGCACGGAGTGGTAGGGCTCACCAAGGCGCTTGCGCTCGAGGTTGCGGCAGCGGGCGTACGCGTGAACGCGATCTGCCCGACGGGGGTCAAGACCCCGATGCTCGAGGCGCCGCCCGCGCCGGGTGTTGACTGGGATCTGGTTATGCGTTCGGCGCCATGGCTTGACAGCGGTGCAATGTGCGATCCCGAAGACATTGCGGACGCAGTCGCATTTCTGGCATCGGACGAGGCGCGGCGCATTACGGGGATAGCTTTCCCCGTCGATGGTGGGCAGACGGCGGGGTAGCCTTAATGCGCGTTTCGATGATTTACGTTCCAAATAGCCTCGTTTTGCGTCGTGAATGCTTGTGAGAAATGGCCGATTGCGCTAGCGCGGTGGACTACAGGAGAAGACTCGATGCTTTCGAAAGTGACCATTCCGAACACCGATCTGTCGGTCAGCCGCATCTGTTATGGCACCAACATGCTGGGAACCGCCTTGGACCAGGCAGCATCGAACGCGATCCTGGACCGGTTCGTGGCGCTGGGTGGCAACTTCATCGACACCGCACGCATGTATGGCGACTGGGTACCCGACGCGCCCGCCGGCGCGAGCGAGCGCGCCATCGGCACATGGCTGAAGGGCCGAGACCGGGCCGACATCGTAATCGCGACAAAGGGGGGCGGGATGGACATGCGCGCGGGAGACTGGCGCAATCGCGTTACTCCGCAGGACATCGGCAAGGACGTCCTGGAAAGCCTTGACCATCTGGGCGTTCAGACGATCGATCTTTACTGGCTGCACGCGGACAATCCCGAAGCACCGGTCGGCCCGATCGTCGACGCACTGCTCGCACATCAGGCGGCGGGCCGGATTCGATATTTCGGCGCCTCGAATTGGACGCCGGCGCGCGTGCGCGAAGCCAACGCCTATGCGGCATCGCAGGGCAAGCAGGGCTTTGTTGCCGTCGAACCCTTCTGGGGCTTGGCGCGACCGGATATCGAAGCCGCGAACGCACAGGGCTACCAGCTCCATTATGAAGATGCGGGTTTCGCGCAGCTGCATGCCGAAGGCATGACCGTGATCCCCTATGCGGGTCAGAGCGGTGGCTATTTCACTAAGCTGGCCCAGGGTGGCGAAGCCGCGCTCGGCGATGCGCTGAAGGCCCGCTATGGCAACCCTGTTAATGCGAAGCGGTTCGAGGCTGTTAAGGCAATCGCCGAGAAGCATGGCGTCTCGATCAACGAGATCGTACTCGCCTATCTGCTCAATCAGCCGCACCTGACCATCCCTATCATCGGCGCCACGCGACCGGAGCAGCTCGAGGAAAGCGTCAAGGCCGCGGATATAGAGCTGTCGCCCTCCGAACTCGCACAGCTTAGAGGTCAGGACTGATCATCGTCCGGGCGAACGTGAACACGCGGCCGCTGCCAAGGAGAGGAAAATGACCAGTTCGCCCTTCGACCCATTCTCCGTCTATGATCCTGAAACACTGGTCGCTTCCGATCCGATCGAGATTGATGCCCCGGCGTCGATCGTCTGGAAAATCTTGATCGACATGCCGCGCTATGGCGAGTGGAACCCATTCTGCGTCGCTGCACGCTCGACGCTCGAAATGGGTGCGCCGGTTTTCATGAGCTTGGTCGACTACACGAGCCCAGGACGTCTCGTACCGAACGTCGAATACATATGCGCTCTCGAGCCGGAACGACTGCTGTCCTGGGAGTTGCCGGACAGCGACGCGTGGCCTTATCCTGCCCGGCGAGACCAAGTGATCGAGCCGCTGGGTCCAAACCGGTGCCGTTATCTTTCCACGGATGCCTTCACGGGCCCTAACGGCATTCATGTGATGCGCTTTTGCGGAGCCTGGGTGACTCGCGCCTTCAACGATACAGCGCACGCCTTGAAGGTCCGGGCCGAGGCGATGCATGCGGAGCGCCAGCAAGTAAAGGGCGAGGCCGCGTGAGCGATATCGCCTTTTCGCACATCGGGCTGTGCGTGGCCGATGCCGACCGCTCGCTGCGCTTCTACACCGGCGCATTGGGTTTCGAGGAAGGGCCGCGTTACTCCGTCGGTGACGAGTTCGCAGCCGTGATGGGATTACCACATCCTCTGCGGCTGACCTCGCAGTTCGTCCGCAAGGATGGCATGCAGCTCGAGTTCCTCGAATATGGCGCGCCCGAGACCTTCGGCAGCACCGACATGAGACCGATGAACCAGTTCGGTCTTACCCATCTTTCGGTGCGTGTGGATGCGATCGAAGAGGCCGTCGGGCGGGTCGTGACCCA
>Ga0207658_10003965_pt1 | contig 10396 bp, 7 predicted proteins | sample KBSS33metaG_FD_184322 | JGI IMG/M metagenome (GOLD analysis project Ga0207658, IMG submission 184322) | Switchgrass rhizosphere microbial communities from Kellogg Biological Station, Michigan, USA - KBS S3-3 metaG (SPAdes) (version 2) | ecosystem: Host-associated > Plants > Roots > Rhizosphere >...
CCACGGCGAGGTCTGGGCCGAGTCGGAGCCCGAGCGCGGCGCGCGCTTTCACTTCACGCTGCCGCTCGCGCCGCGAGACGACTCGATGAGCCGATAGCGTCAATGCCGGGCCGGCCCGGCAAGCTGCTCGACGGCGGCGAGCAGGAGCTCGGCCTGGGCGTGCAGGGTGATGCCGGCCTCGCGCGCGAGGCGCAAGAGCCGCGCCGCGGCCTCGTCGCGGCTCAGCGAATAACGGTGCATGAGCACGCCGACCGCCATCGCCGCGCTCGTGTCGCTCGCGCTCGCCGCGACGCTCGCCGGCGGCGCGGCATGCGCCTCCGCGGCCGGCGCCGCGGCATGCGTCTCGATGTGCGCGAACGCCGCCTCCACCGCCGGAACGATCTGCTTGATGTCGAGCGGCTTGACCAGGTACGCGACCGCACCGAGCGCCTTCACCTGGGCGACCGTCTGCTCGTCCGAGAACGCCGAGAGGAACATGAACGGCATGCCGCACTGATGGCGCAGGTAATGGGCGACGTCGAAGCCGCTCTTGCCCTCCATCCGGATATCGAGAAGCGCGAGCTGCGGCCGGTGCGCGCGCGCGATCAGGATCGCGTCGTCGCCGTTGTCGGCGTCGTAGACGTGGTAGCCGGCGCGCGTCAGGCCGTCGCTCAAGGTCGCGAGGACGAGCCGGTTGTCGTCGACGACGAGGATCGTGCCCTTGGTCGCGCTCGCCGCGTTCATCGCTCGCCTCCCTGGTTGCGACCGCGATCTTATGCGCCGGCGCGCTGCACCCCGGGCGGCCGCAGGGTCACGGTGGCAACGACGTCGCCGGCGCTCTGCTCGATCGACAGGCTCGCGCTCTTCTTCGGCAGCAGCGCGCGCACCAGGCCGAGGCCGGAGACGCCGTTCGGGATTCGCGCCAGGCTGAAGCCGTCCGGCAGGCGGGCGCGGTTTGAGATCGCGACCCGGACCCTGTCGTCACCGCAATCGAGGACGCAGCCGATCGCGCCGTCGCCCGATCCGTTCGCGCTGTGCTTGACCGCGTTGGTGAGCAGCTCGTTCAGGGTGAGCGCGATCGGGATCGCCTCGACCTCGGGCAGGCTCCACGCCGACGCGTCGCGGCCGGCGACCCGGCACTCGATCGGCCGGCCGAAGGTGCGCTGCACCGAGCCGGTGATCGCCTCGAGGACGCTGACGATCGACAGCGGCCCGTCCGAGCCGACCTGCAGGCCGTAGACCTGCGCGATCGCCTGCACCTGGCCGACGACTTCGTCGATCGCCGCGGCGACCTCGGGCTTCCTCCCGCCGATCTGCTGGAGCAGGCCGGCGACGCCCTGCAGGTTGTTCTTGATGCGGTGGTGGACTTCGCGCACCAGCATCTCGCGCTGCGCGATCGCCGCCTCGAGGCGCGCTTCCTGCGCCGCGCGTTGCTCGGTGACGTCGGTGGCGACGACGAGCAGCTGGTCGGGCGCTTCGCCCTGCGCGCTGAAGAGGGGCAGCAGGCGAGCGTCCCAGACGTGCTCGCTGCCGTCGATGACGAGCCGGTATTCGCGCGTCGTCACTTCGCTCGCGGCGAGCGCGTCCATCATGTCGCGACGGCGTGCGGCGGCGACGTCGGCCGGGAAGATGTCCTCGGTCGTCTTGCCGAGCAGCTCGTCGGGCGTGCGCCGCACCGACGCCGCGGCGACGGCGTTCACCTGGACGATCGCCAGGGTGCGCGCGTCGAGCAGCGTGATCGCCATCGGTGCCGCCTCGATGACCCGGCGCAGCGACGCCTGCGCCACCGACATCGCCGCCTCGGCCTGGCGTCGCCGCTCGATGTCGAGGAGCGCGAACGTGAGCTGGCGCCCGGTTGCCGCGCGCCCGGTGGCGACGGCGTTGCCGACGGTCCAGAACTCGCGCCCGTCGCGCGCGCGCACGCGGCACTCGAAGGTCTCGGCCTGGCCTTCGACAAGCTCGTCGAGGTAGTGGGTGCGGCGAAACGGATGGTCGGCGTCGGCGGTCGCCACGACCGCCATCGGCTCGCCGATGAAGTCGGCCAGCTCGCCGGCGAGCATTCGCCGCGCCGAGCGGTTCATCCACTCGATGCCGCGGCTGCCGACGGTGACGATGCCGACCAGCACCGAATCGAGGATCGAGCGGGTCCGCTCGGCCATCAGCTCGCGCTCGAGCGCGAGCGACTCGAGCTGGAGCTGCTGCGACTTGAGCCGGGTCACGTCGGAAAGGACGGCGATCGCCTCGTCGAAGCCGGTCGCGCCGCCGGCGCGGCGAACCGAGAGCGAGTACCAGCGCAGGCCGGGGCGCGCGACGCCGCTGCCGTCGTCGAGGTCGCCGCTCGACGATGCGGCGTCGACGCCGTCGAAGGCGAACTCGGTCTCGTAGATGCTGCCCAGGATCAGCGCCTCGCGGATCTCGGCGGCGACGTTCTCGGCGTCGGGATGGCGCGACAGCAGCTCGGCCAGGCTCGAGCCGGCGACGGCGCTCGGCGGCAGCTGCAGCATCGCCTCGAAGCGGCGGTTGCAGCGAACCAGGGCGCCGCCGCGCAGGTAGGCGATGCCGGCGGTCGTGCTCTCGAGGATCGTCGTCATCTCGCGCAGCAGCTGCTCGCTGCGCCGCTGGCTGACCTGCTGGTCGGTGATGTCGAGCGTCACCACCGACGCCGTCTTCTTGCCCGAGGCGAGCGTCGCCGGCTCGACCCGGGTGAGCAGCCAGCGCTGGCCGAGCTCCGGATGAATGACGCGATAACGCACCTCGGCGCGCTGCGTGAGCCTGAGCGCCTGCTGCAGCCGCTCGTATTCGAGGGCCGACTCCGGCGCGACGATGTCGCGGCTGATGTTCTGCAGCATCGTCGACGTGGCGCCGGCGCCGACCGGCTGCTGCCGCACCCAGCCCGACGACTCCTCGAAGGTCGCGATGCCGACGCCCGCGGTGTCCATCATCGCGCCGATCTGGATGCGCGCGAGGTCGCGCTCTTCCTCGACGCTGCGGTCCTCGACGATTCCCATGTAGCGGCGCTCGCCGCTGGCGCTCCGGTAGCAGCGCACGATCGCGCGCAGGCGCCGCAGCGGCGCGCCCGGCGGGCCGACCCAGCCCTGCGACTCGATCGGCCGCGAGCCGGTCTGCAGCGAGCGCAGCGCCCCGCCCTCGCCCCACGCGAGCAGGCGCGCGAGGCCGGGGTCGCCTTCGGCGAGCGAGACCGGAACGCTGCCTGCCATCTGGTCGAACGCCGGGTTGGTGCGGACGAGCAGGCCGCTGTCGTCGAAGAGGACCATGCCGACCGGGCTGAGGTCGAACCAGTCGTCGAGCTCGCGTACCGAGCGGTCGGCGCGCTCGCGCGCGGCGTGCTCGCTGGTCGTGTCTTGGAGGACCGCGAAGTAGAGCGGCCTGCCGCCTTCGCCGTCGAGGACGCGGCGCGCCGCGCGGTACCAGCGCGGCGCGCCGGCGGCATCGAGGAGTCGGCCTTCGCTCAGCGCCGGCGCGTCGGCGCGGCCGCGCGTCGCCTGCAGGACCTTGCGTCGCTCGCGGTTGGCGTTCTGGTCTTCCGGCGGCTGCAGCTCGATCGGATCGCGGCCGACGAGGGCCTCGCGCGCAAAGCCGCTGAACGCGAGGAAGGCGTCGTTGACGTCGACGAGGCGGAACTCCTCGTCCTGCAACGTCGCCGGAAACGGCGACTCCCAGAAGATCTGCAGCGTTTCCTGGACCGCCCTCGGCAGGACGAGCGGCTCGCCGGTCATTCCAGCGCGCCGGCGCCCATCAAGGCCCGCAACTGCGCGCGGTTGATCTCGGCGACGCTCATCAGGAGCTGCTCGGCCGCCTCGCGATAGTCGTGCACCGACTCGCCTTCGGCGGCCTTGACCATCGCCAGGTAGGGCTGGAACGGCCCTTCGCTCTTCACGAGCGCCTGGTAGACGCGCTCGGGCACCGGGATCGAGCCGAGCAGCTTGGCGAAGCTCTCCTGGAACATGCGGTCGAGGAGCGAGAACACGCCGCAGATGAACATCTCGCTCCGCATCTCCTCGTCGCCGTTGCCGGCAACGAGCTCTTCCATCAGCAGGCCGCGCCGCACCGCGGCGAACATCACCGGGCGCAGGTTGACGTCCTTGCTGGCGGTGGCGAGCAGGAGCGCGAGCCAGCGCTTCAGGCGCTGGTAGCCGAGCAGCATGATCGCGTGGCGGAACGAGCTGATCTCGACGCGCAGGCCGAACGCCGGCGAGTTGATGTAGCGCAGCAGCTTGAAGGCGAGCGAAGGGTCGCGCTTGAGCGTGTTCTCGAGCTTCTCGATCGGATCCTCGCTGTCGACGCGGTGGATCAGCTCGACGACGACCTGCAGGTCGGGCTGCGCCATCGCCTTGCCGGTGCGCGCAGCGGTCGCGTTGATGGCGTCGTCGATCGGCCAGCCGACGACGGCGTGCGCGCCACGCGCGAACGCAGCCTCCATGTCGGCGACCGTGCGGACGCCCGACTGCACGTGGCCGATCGAGCGCGTCACGCCGGTCGGCGCGATCGCGCCCTCGCCGATCCGGCGCTCATCGGCGAGGTCGATGATCGAGTACTTGAAGCAGGGCAGGATCGCGCGCGGCAGCTCGTCGTTCGGACGGCCCTTCAGCAGCAAGGTGTTGCCGGCGCCATGCAGGCGGAGCAGCGCGTCGACGTTGGCCGGGTCCGACGCCATGAAGTTCGGCACCTCGACCATCAGGTTGGCGGTCGGGCTCGCCTGCAGCAGGTCGTGGACGAGGCTCTCGCTGACGACGTTGAGCGAGACGTTGCCGCCGCTCGCCGGCCAGACGTCGCCGACCGCGTGCAGCAGCTGGGCGACGTCGAGGTTCGCGTCGGGGCGCAGCGGATAGACCGAGAGACGGGTCGCGGCAACCGTCCGGTTGCGGTCGATGAACGGGGAGTAGCCGAGGGCCACCTGACCGAGGATCGCGACGTCGAGCAAGTCAAAGCTCCCTGAGGCCGGTCTCGCGACGGCGGCGTTGCCTGCGCCGCAGCCGCTAGCCGCCGTTCACGTATTGAAACAGCGACAGACGCTGCACCATCGCGTACGACTTGAGCGCCGCATCGTAGCCGCTTTGCTTGTTCTGGAAGTCCGAGATCGCGTGCACCATGTCCACATCTTCCGCATTCGATCGCTCGCTGTCGCTCGCCAGCTTCTGGCTGTCGAGGCGGTCGGTCTCGCTGTCGATGCGGTTGAGCACCTGGCCGGCCGCCGAACGCGCCGACTGGAGGTGGCCGAGCACCGCGTCGATGTCGCGCAGGCTGTCGGCGTTGCCCTGGGCGATCTGCGCGCTCGTGCGGCCGGGCGTCTTCAGCGCTGCAACCGCCTGGTCGAGGACGGCGAAGACGCCGAGCGTCGGCGTCGACGGCGCGAGCTGGAACTGGTCGCCGGCCGCCGGCGTGCCGCTGACCGCGACGGTCATGCCGTCGACCGTGATCGATTGCCCAGAAACGTAGGGTGCCGCGACCACTGCCGTCGGCAAGCCGTTCTTGAGGACCGCGTAGGTGGTGACGCCGCCAGCGACGTTGAACTGAAGGGTGTAGTCGGCGCCGGTCAACGCGCTCGGATCGGTGACGCTGCCGCTGTCGATCGTCGCGTTCAGCACCGTCGGCGCGGCACTCGTCACGAAGACGCCGTTGCCGGTGCGCGCCTGCAGCCAGGCGAGCTCGCCATCGGTCGTCAGCGGCAGGGCGGTGCCGTTCTCGGTCACCGTCTGGCCGGTCGCGGCGACGTACTGCACGCCGGTCGGCGTGTCGACGAAGGGCTTCTGGGTCGCGCCCTGGCCGCCGAACAGGTACGTGCCGGCGCCGTCGCTCTGGTTCGCGATCGCGAAGAGCTGCTCGCGCAGCGACCGGATCTCGTCGGCGATGCTGGCCCGCTCGGAATCGCCATAGCTGCCGTTGCCCGCCGACACCAGCAGCTCGCGCGCCCGCTGCAGCAGCGTGTCGGCGTTGCCGAGGTTGCTTTCGGTCTGCGTCATCAGGACCTTGCTCGCCGCGACCGCACGCTGGCTCGTCTCGGCGCGACCGATGCTCGCCCTCGCCCGCTCGGCGCGCGCCGCGGCGGTCGGGTCGTCGCTGGCCTTGCTGATCCGCTTGCCGGTCGTGAGCTGGTCCTGCAGCGAGGTCATCTCGGCCTGGCGGCGCGAGAGGATGTCGACGCCGTTGTCGAACGCGTTGGCGGTGCTGATGCGCATGGGGGTCTCAATAGGGAGATTTATCTGCCGATCTGCAGCAAGGTGTCGAACACCGACTGCGCGACCTGCAGCAGCTTCGCCGCGGCCTGGTAGCTTTGCTGGTACTGGATCAGGCGCGCCGCTTCCTCGTCGAGGTTGACGCCCGACTTCTCCGCGACCGCGTTCTTGGCGTCGCTCGCGATCGCCGCCGACTGGTCGGCGGCGTAGCTCGCGCTCTGGACGCGAACGCCGATCGCCGCGAGCGCCGAGGCGTACGCATCGGTGACGTTGACGCCGGGGGCGACGACGCCGGGGGCGATCGTCCGCTCGCCGACGAAGGTCGCGTCGCGCAGCGCCAGCAGCGCGTTGGCGTTGCCGTTGTCGCCGGCCGGGAAGGCGGTCCTGGCGACGGTCAGCGAGTCGCCGGCCAGGGGAATGCCGTTCAGCCTCAGCTCGAAGCCGTTGAGGGCGATCGGCTGGCCGGCGACGAAGCTGCCGGCGCCGTTGACGGTCGGCAGCGCGCCCGTCGTGTCGACCAGGCTGTACGTGAAGTTGCCGCTGTTGTCGGTGAAGGTGATCGTCGCCGTCAGGTTCGGGTTGATCGACGAACTCACGGCGACGAGCGAAGCCACCGCCGCGGTGCCGGTGTTGGCTGCCGCCACCGACGCCGTCACGGGCGCTGCCGCGGCGATCCCCTTCGGGTCGTCGAGCACGCGCGCGATCGACCGCGTCGCCGGCGAGACCGGCTGGAGCAGGAAGCGGTCGCGCGCTGCCGGCGCGGGAGCGGCGATATCGATGCGAAAGCCGTCGACGACGCTGCCGTTCGTCACCGTCTGCGCGGTGCCGTCGCTGAGGCGGGTGAGGCGATAGCTGCCGGCGGGCAGCGACGGATCGGCGACGAGCTCGTAGTCGCTCGGCTGCAGCTCGCTGGTCGAGACGACGGCGATCGAAACGCTCGAGACGCGAACGCCGAGGCCGTTGACGTACGACGCGACGGGAACGCCGCCGGCCTGCGCGTTGCCGGACGACGGCGCGACCGACGCGGCGCCGACGGAGAGCAGCGGCGCGCCAGCGCCCGGGGGCTGGCCGAGGTCGAGGCCGAGCGCCTGCTGTGCGTTGAGGCTGCCGGCGATCGCCGAGGCGAGCTGGCCGATCAGTCCGCGCGCATCGCCGAGGTCGTGGTTCTGCACGCGCAGGAGGCCGGCGACCGAGCCGCCGGCGATGAAGCCGTCGGGAAAGGCGCGCGTCGTGCCTCCCTCGGTGATGCCGATCTGCACCTTGGCCGGATCGAAGGGATCGGCGAGCGCGGTGAGCGGCGTCGCCTCGCCGCCGAGGACGAGCTTCTGGCCGCCACCGAGGAACACGCCGACGGTTCCGTCGGCGGCGCCGACCGTCGTCACCTGGGCGATCTTCGAGAGGTCGGCGATCGCCGTGTCGCGCTGGTCGAGCAGGTCGTTCGGCTCGTGGCCGGTGCCCTTGACGCTGGCGATGCGGCGATTGAGATCGGCGATCCGCGTCGTCAGCGCATTGATCGAGGTGACCGCCGTGCGCAGGTCCTGCGCGATGCCGGCCTGGATCGAATCGATCTGGTCCGAGGCGCCGCGAAAGCGCGCCGCGAGGTCGCCGACGCGGGCGAGCACGACCTGCCGCGCCGACGCGTCCTGCGGCTTGTTCGAGACGTCGACGAAGGCGTTGAACATCTGCTGGGCGGCGTAGCCGAGCCCGGCCTCGCCGGTCGGGAACACCGTCTCGAGCTGCTGCAGCTGGCTGCTTCGCGCCGCGTCGGCGGCGGCGAGCGACGCGGTCGTCGCCGCCTCGCGGGTGAGGAAGTCGCTGTGCGCGCGCGTCACCGTGGCGACGTCGACGCCCTTGCCGAAGAAGCCGGCCCCGGTCTGCTGGCTGAACGCGGTCGCCAGCTCGACCGTCTGGCGCGAGTAGCCGGCGGTGTTCGCGTTGGCGACGTTGTTGCCGGTCGTCTGCAGCGCCGCGTAGCTCGCGTTCATCGCGCGCGAGCCGATGTTGAGCAAGGAGGAAATGCTCACGAGATCACCTTTTGCATGCGCAAGGTGGTGTTGATCAAGCGACCGAGCTTGTCGGCGTAGGCGGGATCGGTGGCGTAGCCGGCGCGCTGCAGGCCGTGCGCGAAGCCGAGCGCCGACGCGGCGCTCGCCGGCGCCTGCGCCGCCTGGGCGACGACGCCGGCATAGCGCGGGCTCTCCTTCATCAGCCGGGCGTAGTCGCGGAACGACTCGCCGTACGACGCGTACGAGCGAAACTTCGCGGTCACCTTCTGCGCCTCGCCGCCGACGTATTCGGTCGTCGTGATCTCGGCGACCGGCCCGGTCCATCCCGGCCCGGCCTTGATGCCGAACAGGTTGTGCGACGACGTCCCGTCGGCGTTGCGGATCTCGCGCTGGCCCCAGCCCGACTCGTGCGCGGCCTGCGCGACCGTGAACGCGGCCGGGATGCCGCTCGCCGACTCGGCGGCGCGCGCCGCATCCTGGTGGGTGCGGATGAAGTCGATCTGGCGCGACGACAACGGCGTCGCGTCGAGCGAAGCGGCCGGCGCACCCGCCGGCGCGCCGGCCGCGCCCGCCGCCGCCGGCGCCGCCAGCGCCGCCGCCGCGCCGCTGCCGAGCTGGCGCTCGAGCTGGCGCGCGATCGCCGCGGCGAGGCCGCCCGGCAATCCGCTCATCTTGTTCGCGTACTGGGTGTCGAGCAATTCGGTGCCGAGCTGCGTCCCCGAGTTGTCGAGCATCCCCGAGCTCATCGTCGCCTCGCGCATGCTCTTCATGAGCTGCTGCATGAAGAGCGCCTCGAACTGCTTCGCGGTCTCGCGGATCGCCGCCTTCGGATCGCGCGCCGCCGCCGAGCGCAGCGCCGCGATCGACGTGGCATCGCCCGAGGCGCCCGCGACACCGGTCAGCGACGATGCACCGCCTGCCGCGCTCATCAGATGACCTCGAGCTCTGCCGTCAGCGCGCCGGCCGACTTCATCGCCTGCAGGATCGCGAGCAGGTCCTGCGGCGTCGCGCCGAGCGAGTTGAGCGCCTTGACGACGTCAGCGAGCTTCGCGCCCGGCGCCATGTTGACGAGCGCTCCAGGCTGCTGCGTGATCGTGATGTCGGCTTTCTCGGTGACCACCGTGCGGCCGACGCGAGCGAACGGCTCCGGCTGGCTCGCCGTCGGCGTCGTGCTGATGGTCACCGACAGGTTGCCGTGCGCGACCGCACAGGCGGCGAGGGTCACCGCCTGGTTCATGACGATCGAGCCGGTGCGGGCGTTGATCACGACCTTGGCCGACGGCATCGCCTGCTTGATGTCCAGGTTCTCGATCTCGGCCATGAACGAAACGCGCGCGTCGGCCGACGGCGGCATGCGCACGCGCACGACGCGGCCGTCGACGGCGTCGGCGACGCCGCTGCCCATCTTGGCGTTGATCGCGCGAACGACTTCGCGCGCGGTCGCGTAGTCGCTCGAATGAAGGTCGAGCTGGATCGCGTCGCCGTCGGCGAGCGGCGTCGGAACGCTTCTCTCGACCGTCGCGCCGTCGGGGATCCGGCCGGCGCTCAGGTGGTTGATCTGCACCTTCGATCCCGCCGCCGAGGCGCCGGAGCCGGCGATCACGAGGTTGCCCTGGGCGACGGCGTAGACCTGGCCGTCGGCGCCCTTGAGCGGCGTCGCGATCAGCGTGCCGCCGCGCAGGCTCTTCGCGTTGGCGAGCGACGAGACGCTGACGTCGATCGTCTGGCCGGGCTGCGCGAACGCCGGCAGCTGCGCCGTCACCATCACGGTGGCGAGGTTCTTCAGCTGCATGCTCGTGCCGGGAGGAACCGTGACGCCCATCTGCTGCAGCATCGCCAGCAAACTCTGGATCGCGAACGGCGCCTGCGTCGTCTGGTCGCCGGTGCCGTCGAGTCCGACGACGAGGCCGTAGCCGACCAGCTGGTTCATTCGCACGCCCTGGACCGAAGCGACTTCCTTGATCCGCGCCGCGTGCGCCGGCGCCGGCCACCAGACCGCGGCGCTGGCGAGGAAGGCGGCAATCAGGAGCGACGCGCGCAGGACTCGATCGATCGGCTGCATGGTCGGCTTCAGATCGGCAGGACGTTGAGGAAGAAGCGGCTGAGCCAGCCGATGCCCTGCGCCTCGGCCTGGGCGCCGCGGCCGCGCTGCTCGATCCGCACGTTGGCGATCTGCGCCGACGGGACGATGTTGCCGCTCTGGATCATGCGCGGGTC
>Ga0207658_10003967_pt1 | contig 10391 bp, 9 predicted proteins | sample KBSS33metaG_FD_184322 | JGI IMG/M metagenome (GOLD analysis project Ga0207658, IMG submission 184322) | Switchgrass rhizosphere microbial communities from Kellogg Biological Station, Michigan, USA - KBS S3-3 metaG (SPAdes) (version 2) | ecosystem: Host-associated > Plants > Roots > Rhizosphere >...
GGTGCTGAACGGATCGAAGCAGTTCATCACCTCGGGTCGGATCGCGGGCGTCGCGATGGTGATCGCCGTAACTGACCCCTCGGCCGGCAAGAAGGGCATCTCGGCCTTTCTCGTGCCCACGGATACTCCGGGCTACATCGTTGACAAGGTGGAGCAAAAGTTGGGCCAGGGCGCGTCCGATACGTGCGCGATCCGCTTCGAGGACTGTTTCGTGCCGGATGAGGCGCTGCTGGGGCCAGAGGGACGCGGCTATTCGATCGCGCTCTCCAACCTCGAAGCGGGGCGCATCGGCATCGCCGCGCAGAGCGTGGGCATGGCACAAGCGGCGCTCGAGATCGCCTTTGGCTACGCCAGGGAGCGCAAGTCGATGGGGAAGCCCATCATCGAACACCAGGCTGTGGGTTTCCGGCTCGCCGATCTCGCCACGCGTCTCGAGGCGGCGCGCCTCATGGTGCTCCACGCCGCGTCCGCCAAGGATGCTGGCCTGCCGTGTCTCAAGGAAGCATCCATGGCCAAACTGTTCGCATCGGAAGCGGCAGAGGCAATCGTATCCGGCGCGATCCAGACCCTCGGCGGCTACGGCTATCTTGAGGAATTCGGCATCGCGAAGATCTACCGGGACGTCCGGGTATGCCAGATATACGAGGGTACGTCGGACATCCAGCGTATGGTGATCGCACGGGCCTTTGAGAAGGAATGACCCAGATGAGTGTGTCCGAGACCAGAGTTGAAGATCCTGTTGTCGTCGTCAGCTATGCCCGCACGCCGATGGGGGGCTTTCAGGGAGTTTTCGCAGGGACGACCGCGACCGAACTCGGCTCTGTGGCGGTCAAGGGTGCCGTTGAGCGGGCCGGCGTGTCGCCGGAGACGATCGAGCGCATCTATATGGGTTGCGTGCTTCCGGCCGGCCTTGGCCAGGCGCCCGCTCGCCAGGCGGCGCTCGGTGCCGGCCTGCCGCGTTCCGTCGAGGCTACGACTGTCAACAAGATGTGCGGATCCGGCATGCAGGCGGCTATCATGGCCTATGATGCCCTGGCGGCGGGCTCGATCGATGTTGCCGTCGCCGGCGGCATGGAGAGCATGACCAACGCGCCCTATGCACTGCCGAAACACCGGTCCGGGGCGCGTATCGGCCACGACCGGATCATCGACACGATGATGACGGACGGGCTTGAGGATGCCTATGAGCCGGGCAAGGCAATGGGCGTTTTCGCGGAGGATGCAGTTCGCGAATATCAGTTCACGCGCGCGGCGCAGGATGAATATGCGATCCGCTCGCTGAGCCGTGCCAACGAGGCGATCACCAGCGGCGCGTTTGCCCGGGAGATCGTTCCGGTCACCGTAGCAGGCCGCGGTGGCGAGACGATTGTCGAAGCCGACGAGCAGCCGGGCAAGGCCAAGCCGGAGAAGATCCCGTCGCTCAAGCCTGCTTTCGTCAAGGATGGCACGATCACTGCAGCCAATGCATCTTCCATCTCGGATGGTGCTGCAGCCTTGGTAATGACCCGTCGGAGCGTCGCTGTAGCTCAGGGCCTGCCGATCGTCGCCACCGTGGTGGCCACGGCTGCCCATGCCGACGAACCGGCCAAATTCACGACCGCACCTGTCCCTGCGATTCGCAAGCTATTGGGGAAAGCAGGATGGAAGGTCGATGATGTGGACCTGTTCGAGGTGAACGAGGCATTTGCCGTCGTTGCGATGATCGCCGCGAAGGAACTGGGCATCCCGGCCGAAAAGCTCAACGTAAACGGGGGGGCTACTGCGCTTGGCCACCCGATCGGCGCGTCGGGCGCTCGCATCGTGGCCACTCTGCTCGGGGCGCTTCAGACACGCGGGCTGCGGCGTGGGGTCGCCAGCCTTTGCATCGGCGGCGGCGAGGCGACCGCCCTCGCGGTCGAACTTGCATAAACCGCCATCGACCGGGAGCAGGCATGAACATCCATGAATATCAGGCCAAGCCGCGGTGCAGACCCCCGCGGCAGCGCCTTTCCCACGCCGAAATGCCCGCCTAATCAGAGGTTCGCTAAGGTGGGATTGCAGCCTGAGGGGCGCGGTCGCCAATGCGCGAAGGCGGCCGCGGCGCTTCCAGATCCGGACGAGGCGAAGGCGCCCATCTGATGCGGTTGACGCGGCCCGTCCAGATTGAGCGATCTGCCGGTTGCGGATCGAGCCGGTGGCAGCGACATCACCGCCGTGCGGCCTGCTCGACCCATTACCCGCTGCGGATCGTCGCGCCGGCGAGAGCGACCTCGCCCTTGCACCGAAGGACGTTGTCTGCTGCTCGTCGGGATGGCGAGGTGTCGTCCCCCTCGGCCGGACCCGCTGTCGCGATACTCAGTGGAGCTGCAAACGCTTCCGACTCGTCTTCAGGCCGGATGACCCGGTGCTTTCTGTAGAACCGGGACGCGGACCATCTTTGTCTCGGTAATGACCAATACTTGGTCGTCGCGCACGCCTTCTACTCCACCAATCCGGCGGCCGTCGGCGTCACGGATGACCCGGCCTGCCTTCACAGAAACGGCCGCCACGGAAATAAGCTATGTCTGCACCATCGGGCGCTTCAAATATCAGATATAGGAAAGAAACCGCGGCCAGACCGCTCGCGGCGGATCGCGGCGGGAAACGTCCCATGCGTCGATTGACCGGGAGGAAGCCGATGTGCATCCTCGCCTGATACATATGAATGAGCCTTGCGACGGAGGGGATGTTGAACAGTTACAAGCTGGTGGCGTTGACCAACGCCGTCGAGGGACGAGACGGCGAGTTCGAGCAATGGTACGACCGTCAGCATATTCCCGACGTTCTGGCTGTTCCGGGTATCATTTCGGCTGAACGCTTCACTCTCTCCGGTGACGGCCAGCACCGGTACATGACGATCTACGAGATCGAAACCGATGATCTCGATGCAGTGAAAGCGGAAATCGCCGGCCGGCCGGGCACGGATCGGATGCCAATCACGGAGGCCCTCGATCTGGCGACCACGTCAGCGACGTTCTGGATACCGCTTTCCGGGCAGTGACGGGCAGCAAGCCGGATAGCCGAGCTACGCCAGGCTGAAATGACTGTCGGGAGAGATAGGGTGACACGAGCATCGACATTCAAGGGTGCAATTTATCGCGGCGTCGGGAAGATCGACGTTGTCGATCTGGTATACCCGGAATGCGGCGATGATGATGTCGTCATCCGCAATTTGCTGACCGGCGTTTGCGGGTCGGATGTCGCAGCCTTTTACCATGGCGGCGACGACGTCATGGTCTGGAAGGACCATGAATTCGGGCACGAAGCGATCAGCGAAGTCGTCGAGATCGGGAGAAACGTGAAGGGCTTGGCCATAGGCGATCATGTTTTTCCCAATTACGACAAAGCGCTTCGCGATCCCATGCGGGTGGCGACCGTTGGTGGGTTCTCGGAATTCATCAGGATTCCGCAATGCGAGGTGGGATATAGCGTCCTCAAGATCGACAACGACATTCCACTGAAGACTGCCGTCCTGTTCGAGCCATTCGTGATCGGAACGCGCGCCGCAAGAAGCCTTGCCCCCGGTCCCGGTAAGACGGCCATCGTTTTCGGTGCCGGCATCATTGGTATGTCGTCCGCTATCATGCTGAAATGGGCCGGCTGCGCGAAGGTGATGATCGTGGATATTTCTGACCGACGGCTGGACCATGCCCGGAGGTTCGGCCTGATACCGTGCAATCCAGCATCAGAGGATTTCAAGGAAAAAGCGTTCATCGAATTTGGGATCCGCCAAACGATCCTCGGTGATCGATGCGCCGCCGATCTGTATGTCGATGCGATTGGACACAGGGCTGCGTTGGATAATTTCACGATGGTCGCAGGTTGCGATGCGGCTCTCTCCATCGTCGGCGTTCATCACGCTCCGGTCGAGATAGATCTGAAGTCCTTGTGTTTTGCAAATTGGCGCATCGGCGGCTGCGGCAATCTTCCCACCGAAGAGGCGCTGCCCGAAATACTCGATCTCATGCGATCGGGAACCTATGATCTTTCGGCACTCGTGACGCACGAATTTGGCATCGACCAGATCGAAGAAGCGATCGCCACGGGTGCTGATACCAGCAAGGCGCAGAAGGTCTGTATTTCGTTCTAACGCGAAGGCGGACGACAATCATGGAGAGATGAGCGCTGGGATATGCAGAAGGACGAAGAGCGGCGAGTAAGCCGGTGCGTCGAGAAGCTGGTCGGCGGCCCCGTTACCAGCTTGACCCGTGAAAATCGCTGGCGGCCATCGTGGGTCGCCACCGTTAGCCTGCCCGGGAAGGACGTGCCCATCTACGTTCGCGGCGCTCGTGGCGAGGGATATACTCACCCGCTCGACTATGAAGCGAATGTGCTCGAGGTTCTCGAGGAGAACGGCATCCCGGTTCCGCACGTCTATGGCATGTGCGAGAACCCGCCGGCGATAGTGATGGATTGCGTTCCCGGCGAGCGGCAGATGACGGGGCTTGCCAACGACGAGACCAAGCGCGCGGTGATTGACGACTACATCGCCGCCATCGCGAAAATGCATCAGATCGACGTCCGCGAGTTTGAGAAGCGGGGCTTGCGGAACCCAGCCGATCCCGGTGACCTGCAGCAGAATCAGCATCGCACGAACGTCGAATTCTATCGCTCGCTGAAATCTCGGCCTGAGCCGCTGGTGGAATTTGTTCTGGGGTGGATGAACCGGAACGTGCCGCGCCACCGCAGCCAGCGCAGCTTCGTCACATATGATTCAGGGCAGTTCCTCGTCGATCAGGGCCGGGTTTCGGCGATCTATGACCTCGAGGTCGCCCATATCAACGACCCTCTTGTCGATCTTGGGGGGTGGCGTATCCGGAATGTTTTCGAGCCGCTCTATGATCTCGGCTATATGTATCGCGAATATGCCAGGCTGACAGGGACGGACATCGACCACGACGTTATCAACTATCACACGATGGCTCTCAGTATTTCCACTAGTCTTTGCATCGCGAAACAGATCACCCAACCGCTCGATACCGCCATCAACTGGCTCCTTTGGGAGGTATCGGGAACGCGGATGGCCCTCACTGCCATGGCCGACATCTTGAAGGTCGATCTTGTGGCGCCGCGCCGTCCCGAACCGCAACGGTCGGCGCGCTCGCATGCGGCCGAATCGATGAAGCTTGCCATCGATGCCCTGCCGATCGACCGATCTGACCCTTCTGCGGCCTATCGCTCCGCGATGGCGTCCAATCTCGCCGCGCATCTGGAGCTGGTCGACCATATCGGCGACGCGATCGACAAGGCCAATCTGGACGAAGTCGAGGCGTTGATCGGCTATCGTCCAGCGACCATTGCCGAGGCGGATGTCGCGCTTGAAGATTATGTTCTGGCGGCTGGCCCCGAGAAGGACATTGAACTGCTGCAGCTTTTCTTCCGCCGCAACGAACGCAATCGCATGCTGCTGCCCATCTTCACCGAGGCAGTGGCAGCCGGCGATGTGGGCCCCTATCTGGACAATGCCTTCCTGCCGCCCATGCGAGACGTCATGGGCGGTCGATAGAGGAAATGAACCGCCCGAAAGGGCCCGGCGATCAGCGCTTGGGTTCGTTGGTGCGATGCAACGACAGCGTCTGGCCCGACCATTGGGGTTTACGCTTCTCCCGGGTTGCGGCGGCCGCTTCCTGGGCGTCGGGCAGGTTGGACGCAATGGTCGTGTAGAGCTGTTCGATCCGATAGCCCTCGGTCACCGGAAGATCCTCGGTCAGGTTGATTGACTCTTTCATCAGCTGGACGCCGTAAGGGCTCAGCGCGGCGATCTGGTCCGCGATGATGAGCGCACGTTCGAGCAAGGCTTCGCGCGCAGTGACTTCCAATATCCCGCCAAAGCGCTCGATGGCGTCAGCGCCGACGCGTTGGCCTGTAAGCGCCATGTACCGCACCAGCTTGTTGGGCACGAGACGCGCCGTAGGCCGGGTGCCCCCCAGGGCGCCGATCAGCACTTCGGTGAGGGAAAAATGGGCGTTTTCCGAAGCCAGAACAATGTCGCAACTTGCGGCGAGAACGACGCCGGCACCCACGGCGGCACCATTTATCGCGCCGACGACGGGCAAGGGGCAGCGGCGGATCGCGTCGAAACATGAACGGGAGACTTCCGACCGCGCAATCTGCATTTCCGTCGTGCGGGCGGCGAGTTCGCGGGTATCCGCGCCGGCGCAAAATATCTTGCCCTCCCCGGTCAGTATCACGCAGCGGGCATCCACGTAATCCTCACGGATGTTCAGGAAGAGATCCCGCAGCTCGCGAAACATTGCCAGCTTCATGGCGTTGGCAGGGGGATTGTCTAGCGTGACGATAAGCACCCCGGCATGGTCCGCAGCCCATTCGACGCGGATCGAATTGTCGCTCATCCAAAAACCTCCAGCGATGGTCGTTCAACAGAGGGAGCGGGAACGGCCGCTCCGCCGGTGCAGGGGCGGGCCTAGAGCATGTCCCGGGCGGACAGAACCTCCTCCGCCACCCGGAAACCCTCAAGTCCGGCGGGTAGTCCGCAATAAATTATGCTCTGCAGCAAGACTTCCCTGATCTCTTCCGCCGTAGCGCCGTTGGTGAGCGCTGTGCCGATATGGATGCGCAACTCATGCTGGCGGTTGAGCGCGATCATCATCGCCACACACAACAGGCTGCGCGTTTTGCGCTGCAGGCCGGGACGCGACCAGATCTCGCCGAAACAATATTCCTCGGAAAGGCGCCGTGCATCGGCGTTGAAGCTGTTGGTCGATGCTTCCCTTTTGTCGAAATAACCCTGGCCGACAACCTCCCGCAGGATATCGCGACCTGCTTCGCGCATGTTAGTCGTCATCTTTCCTGTCCTTGGCTGGGGCGAACTCGATGCCGGCACGACGCTCGAAATAGCGGATAAGGCTGGCATAGTCTGCCGCCGGATCCGTCTCGGTGATCGCCTCCGAGATGAATTGAAGCGCCGAAGTCATCATCCACAAGGGCGCCTCGTTCGCCAATGCTTCATCGACGCCCAGCTTCATGTCCTTGAGCAGGAGTTCCGTCGCAAAGCGGGGCGGAAAGGTACGCGGAAGCACGCACTGGGGCACCTTGTCCGTTGAGATGAAGCTGCGGCCGCTCGAGACATTGATGACGTCGAGCATCGTCTCCGCGTCAAGGCCGCCCTTGACGCCCGCTACCAGCGCCTCGAACGTGGTCACAGCGTTGGCAGCGCAGAGCATGTTGTTGATCAGCTTCATCTTCTGGCCGAGGCCGGGTTCGTCACCGATGACGAAGAGATTCGTTCCGAGGCGAGCCAAGACAGGGGCGACTTGCGACCGAGCCTCCGGGGCGCCTGCGATCATGAGGGTCAAGCTGCCCGACTCGGCAGCGCCCACGCCGCCGCTTACCGGCGCGTCTACGAGCGCGATACCCTTGGCAGCCAGTGCAGCCCCGACCCGCTCGCTCACCGTCGATCCCGTCGTGGACAGATCGACAATGATCTTGACCGCGCGCCCGTCGGACAGTCCGCCTTCGCCCAGCAGAACCTGTTCCACGACCTCGGGCCGGGGCAGGCTGCATAGAACGATCTCGCATGTGTCGCCGATTACCTTCGGCGAAGTCTCGGATATCGCTCCGGAAGCTGTGAGCTTGTCGACGGCGCTCCGATCCAGATCGAAGACGCTGAGTGCGTGGTCGCTGCCGACAAGACGTGCCGCCATGCGCGAGCCCATCTGGCCGAGACCGATAAAGCCGACTGTCTCGGTCATGGCTGCGAACGGACTATAGCTTCACGATCCGCGGGATCTTGTGGGGTGGTCCCAGCTTGAGGAGATCGTCGTTCGGTACCAACTCCAGACGCGATTCCAGTCCCAGCTGCCTCCCTATTTCTTCTTTCAGCCGCGCTTCCAGTGAGGCAAGATCGGGGTCGCCGGCATATCCGACGCGCAACCGAAGGAAATCTTCCGGTGCGCCGGGTCGAACGATCTGGAAGAGGCCCGCCTTGGATTCGGGCTGTGACTCGATGGTCGGCCAGATGCTGATCGGCAGCAAAGGCTTGCCGGCCACCACGATCTGGTCGCCTGCGCGACCCTTGACCATGAAGCGCGCATGGGTTCGTCCCGACGGGCACTTCTCGCGGGTCAGCCACACCAGGTCCTCGCTGCGGAAGCGGATCAGCGGGTCCAGGAAGTTTTGCAGAGGTGTCGCCACCAGTTCGCCGAGCGTTCCGTCTTCTACCGGCAGACCGGTTGCGGGATCGATATGCTCGACAAAGACTTCATCTTCCCAGGCGTAGGCGCCGGTGTGATTGGCGGCCTGAAGCGTGATGGTTGCATCGCCGAGCGAGAGAATCTCGATGATGTTCATCTTCCAGCGCTCCGTCAACGAGCGCCCGCGCGGCCCGAGCGGCTCGCCGCCCCAGACGACCGCCTTGCAACTGGAGAAAACCTCGGCGAGATCGATGCCCGTGTCGATTTCAAACTGTTCCAGGCCCATCAGAAGCGGGGTCGAAAGCGCCATGATGATCGTCGGGCGGTAGGTCCGGCAGGTCTCGACGAGCCTGCCGATTTCCGCGGGGCTGTGGTCAAAGGTCAGCGGCGTCAGGCCGAAGTGCAGCAGGGGAGCCAGCGTCGAACCGCGAATGGTCGGGTTGATCGTCACCGCATATTCACCCGGCCGCAGCCCGAGGTCCCAGAAGCAACGATCGAAGCGCGAATTGGCCTGAGGTCCGTGCAGGTCCCGCCTTGCCAGCAGGGTCGGATCGCCGGTCGTGCCCGAGCTTCCGGTGATCGAGCGCAGTTCTGACACCGGCGCGCACAGAATTCCACCGAAGGGATCGCCGGTTTCAGCGCGATAGTCCCGAATGTCATCCTTGGTGATGAACGGGACGAGACGCGAAAAGTCGCTCAACGAGGTAATGTCGGAAGGCTTCACGCCGGCCTCGTCCCACTTCTTGCGCACGAGACCTGCCTTCTCGTAGGCATGCTCGATGACCTTCTTGAGCGCGGGGAACTGCAGCGCCTCGATCTGGTCGCGCGGCATGGTCTCGATTTCTGGGTCAAAATAGGGACGGTCATTTGCCATGGCTGTTGCGCTTTTCCTGATCATCTGAATTCGTGCGGTCCTCGATTAGTTCGTGCGGTCCTCGATTAGGAGGTGCGGGTATTGCCGCCGGGATAGTTCCCACCCCCATATAGCTGATCGAGCAGCTTGTAGTTGATGCCGCCTGTCGGTGTACGAGGCATGTCCTCGCGGAACTCGATCAACGACGGCTTCTTGTAAGATGCGATGTGCTGACGGCAATGCTCGATGATGTCGTGCGCCGAAGCCTCGCTTCCGGGCTTCAGAACGACGATCGCCTTGACCGTCTGGATCCATTGCGGATGTGGCACGCCGATAATGCCGCAATCGGCAATGGCGGGGTGGCGGCGAATGCAAGCCTCCACTTCGGCGGGATAGATGTTTTCCACGCCGGACTTTATCATCTGCACCTTGGGACCAATGAACGTCAGGCTGCCGTCCGCCTCGCGACGACCCAGATCGTTGGTGTGATGCCATCCGTTCCGGTGCCGTTGGGCGTTGAGTTCCGGTCGCCGCCAGTATCCGTTCATGACCGTAGGTCCGCGGAAAACGATTTCGCCGACCTGTCCAGGTTCGACGTCGCGGTCCTCGTCGTCGACGATCCGCATATGGCAGAGCGGTGACGGACGACCGAAGATGCCGATGGCGTGGCGGCCATATTGAGGCAAAACGGCGAGACCCATCACCTCGGTCTGGCCATAGCCCGGGACATGCGTTTCCACGGGCTCCACCGTGACCATGCGGTTCCACTCTTCGTTATAGGGGATGGAACGCAGACTGCTGAGATCGTAGCGCCGATCATGGTTCAACTCGATGATCTCGTCCATGGTCTTGCTGACAAGCCACGTACGCGTGCATTTGTGGTCGTGGATCGCTTCGGCGATCGACCGAGCGTCGCTTCGGCGCACGAAGACATTGGTGCCGCCCAGATGATAGACGGTCAGGCACTGCATCAGGGTCCCGAGGTGAAATAGCGGGCCGACAGCCAGAAACACCGTTTCGTTGGAGATACGCTGGGTCGGCGCGAGCACCAGATTTTCAAGCAGAATCGTGTTCTGGCTCAGAACGGCGCCATTCGGTCGGCCGTCAAACGCCGCCGTGTAGATAATGAGGGCCCCGGACTGGGTGTCGATTTCGCGATGGTCATTCCGGTCGGGGCGGCCCGAAGCGACGAAATTTTCGTACGAGTCCTCGCCTTCGCCGTCGTGCTGCAACCAGCGGCCACCGGCGAACTTCGCCTGGGCGCGACCCGCGCGTATATCCGACCCGACCTCCTCTTCCTGCCAGAAGATGACCTTTGGCTCGAGATCGTCAATCAGCTCGGCAAGTTCCGATTTGCTCTGTCGCCA
>Ga0207658_10003976_pt1 | contig 10361 bp, 7 predicted proteins | sample KBSS33metaG_FD_184322 | JGI IMG/M metagenome (GOLD analysis project Ga0207658, IMG submission 184322) | Switchgrass rhizosphere microbial communities from Kellogg Biological Station, Michigan, USA - KBS S3-3 metaG (SPAdes) (version 2) | ecosystem: Host-associated > Plants > Roots > Rhizosphere >...
TCGGTGACGGCGCAAACGTCCTCGTGGTCTTTCGCGGGGTGCAAGGCTACATCTCGCCAAACTGGTATCTGGGCAAGCACGAGACGCATCGCTACGTACCGACCTGGAACTATGAAGTGGTGCACGCGCATGGCACGATCCATGTCCGCGACGACGAGAAGTTCGTCAGAGGTGTCGTCGCCCGCCTCACGCGGCAGCACGAGGCCGACAAGCCCTCGCCCTGGAAGATGGCTGACGCCCCGGCCGACTATCTCGCCGAGCAACTGCGCCACATCGTCGGCATTGAGATTCGCCTCACCCGCCTGGATGGCAAGCGCAAGCTCAACCAGCATCACCGGCAGGCCGACCGCAAAGGAGCGATCCAGGGGCTTGAGGCTCACGGCAATCATGGTCTGGCGCAGGCGATGCGGCACACGGCGAAGCGCTCCACGGGGAGCCAATGAAGTGCAGAGCGTGATGTTCGCCAGGTGTGACCACGGCGACGCGTTCCATCGGCGCGACTTGGTCATCGCCGTGGTCGCCAGATCGGACGAGCTGGGATGCACATCGTCGTGCTGCTCTCGTCAGTCGCAAAGTCGCCGTTGAAAGGACACGAACGTGAACCCGCTTTCCGCCGACCTCAAGCTCGATTCCTGGCTCGTCACGGCCGGTCGCCCGTCAGGGCCGGGTTCGCCGCTGAACGTGCCGCTCGTTCCCGCTTCGAACTTCATCATCGGAGGCGGACGCGACTACTCGCGAGACGACGGCACTCCGACGTGGGAAGCGCTGGAGGAGATCGTCGGTGGCCTCGAGTCAGGGCGGGCCGTCGCGTTCGCATCGGGCATGGCCGCGATCGCTGCAGTCTTTGATGGGCTCTCTGCCGGGTCGAGCGTGGTGTTGCCCGACGACTGCTACCAGGGAGTCGCGGGCCTAGTATCGGTCGGCGCCGAGCGAGGCCGCTGGTCAGTCCGACGGGTGGCCCTACACGACACGGCGATGTGGATCGAAGCTTGCCGTACCGCCGATCTCGTCTGGCTCGAATCGCCGTCGAACCCGCTGCTGGGCGTGGCAGACCTTGAAGCCATTTGCGCTGCACCTCGCAAGCCCGGCACCATCGTTGCCGTTGACAACACGTTCGCCACGCCCTTGAACCAGCGCCCGCTGGACTTCGGCGCCACAGTGGCGCTGCAGTCGGCGACGAAGTTCATTGGTGGCCATTCCGACTTGCTGGCCGGTGTGGCAACGACGAAGGACGAGGCCACTTGGCATGCCCTCAAAAGGTCGCGGGAGCTGACGGGGGCTACGCCGGGCGCGCTCGAAGCATTCCTCGCGGTCCGCGGCGCAAGAACCATGGCGTTGCGCATGGAACGCGGGCAGCAGTCGGCAATGGCGCTCGCGAAGCGATTGGCAGCACACCCGGCGGTCGAACTGGCCCGCTATCCGGGGCTGCCGTCTCACCCGACCCACCAAACGGCTCGACGCGTGCTAAATGGCTACGGCACGATCATCTCGTTTGATGTGCGAGGTGGCGCTGAAAGAGCCGATGCCGTCTGCCAGCGAGTCGGGCTGATTCGGCATGCCACCAGTCTCGGAGGGGTCGAATCGACGATGGAGCGCCGGGCCGCGATTCCCGGGCAAGGACATCTTCCGCCATCGCTGCTGCGACTGAGCGTAGGCATCGAGGACGTCGAGGACCTTTGGCGTGACCTCAATGGTGCGCTTCGAGCGGGTCTGGCGTGAGCGGGCAGCCGAAGCGGTACTCATCCGATCGGGTGCGCGCGGCCTCGAACGGCCGCTAAAGGGCATTGCCACCGAACGTCTGCTCATGGCCGGGACGTTGAGTTCGAGGTTAGGCCCGACAGCAGTCCTTGGACGTGATTGCCAGATTTCCAAGCGTCAGCTGTCGGCCAGCGTCACGAACAGGTAGTCCCGGCCAGAAGGCGCCAGTCGCTCACTCGCCGCAGAGCAGTCACCAGTTCATCGCTTGAGCAGCGTACGAGAGCGCACCTGCATTTGACAGGAACCGCTCGGAGGCCTCCACGGCGAGTGGCGCATACTCGCAACGATGGGCCTCAGACAACGCAACAATGTCCAGTGCATCGGGACCGGGCAGTCGACCATGGTCTTCGCGCACGGCTTCGGATGCGACCGGGACGTTTGGCGGCTCCTGTCGCCCGGCTTTGCCTCGCGCTTCAAGCTGGTGCTTTTCGACCTGGTCGGCAGCGGCATGTCCGACCTCAAGGCCTACGATCACACGCGCTACGGGTCGCTGGACGGCTACGCGGCGGATCTGCTCGAGATCATCGACGAATTCGGGGACGGTCCGGTGGTCTTCGTGGGCCATTCGGTCAACGCAATGATCGGCTTGATCGCACATATCAAGTCGCCCGAGCACTTCAAGGCCCACGTGATGATCGCCCCCTCGCCGTGCTACATCAACGACGGAGAGTACGTCGGCGGCTTCAGTCGCGAGGACATCGGTGCCTTGCTCGACGCCCTCGAAGAGAACTACTTGGGCTGGTCGAGCAAGATGGCGCCGGTCATCATGGGCGCGCCCGATCGCCCGGAGTTGAGCGCTGTCCTCACACAGAGCTTCTGTCGCGCGAATCCGGAGATCGCCAAGCACTTTGCGCGGGTGACCTTCCTGTCAGACACGCGCGCCAGTGTCGCGAAGCTCACTGCGCCAACGCTGATCATTCAGTCGACCGAGGATGTGATCGCGCCGCTCGCTGTCGGCGAGTACCTGCACCGGCAGCTCCCGAACAGCGTGCTGGAGGTCATCCAGAACGTCGGTCACTGCCCGCACCTCAGCGCGCCCGCTGACTGTACCGCGGCAATCAACCGCTTCCTGAATACGCTTTGATCCGACCCTCCGGCCCGGGTGGCGCGAGTCATTCCGAGCGACCTCTGCGGTTCCAGCCGCAAACGGCTTCGACCGGCGGCGAAGTACAGTGGTCTATGGCGAAGACTAGGCTACCTTCGTGCGGTGACTCCAGTTGAACGTCAGCTCTGACATGCCGCGAACGACTGCGTTGGGTCGACTCGCGCCGATCGCGGCTGGCGACAGCAGTCTTTCGCGTCACCGCGCGCGAGCACTGTCGCCGAGCCGGCTTGACAGCGTCCTGCTACGCTGAGCGCATGGTGGAACCGACTCTGCTTTCGACGCTCGACAGCGGCGTATTGACGTTGACGCTGAACCGCCCCGCGAAGCTCAACGCGATCGACAACGCCTTGGCAGCCGCATTGCTGGAAGAACTACGGGCAGCAGCCATCGACTCAGGGGTGCGTGTGATCCGCCTGCGTGGCAATGGGCGTGCTTTTTGCGCGGGGCGCGATATCGGCGCCCCGCCCACCGAGCGGGACCTCGAACTGGTCCAGGGCGTTGCCGTGGCCATCGTGCGCCACCCCAAGCCCGTGGTGGCGGCCGTGCACGGCTGGACCGTGGGTGCAGGGTTCGAGTGGGCGATGGACGCCGATGTGGTGGTGGCTGCGGACGACGCGAGGTTCAAGCTGCCCGAGGCGTCGATCGGCGTGTTCGTGACCGGTGGCCTCGTGGTTACATTGCCGGCCATCGCCGGACTGTCGCGGGCCAAGGCGATGATGCTGCTCGGCGAGGAGTTCAGTGCACGCATGGCTGTCGACTGGGGACTGGCCCACCGGGCGGTGCCGTCCACTCAACTGGACGAAATCTCGATGGCTGTGTGCCAACGCCTCGCGGCGCTCGATCCGACCGTCGTTGCACACTACAAGCGCGTGCTCAACGCTGTCGGCCTCGACCGATTCGACCGTGCGATTGACGAGGAATCGAACGCGACTCGCATGCTTATGAAGGCAGTTCCGCTCGGGACCTGAGCGCCGTATCGGCGCGGACTCTTGCAGAGTCCCCGCATGCTCAGCCGGATGCCGGTACCGAAGAGGTCAACGGTCCGACGCGAACCGCCTCACGCAGGTCCTACGGCCGCAAGACCTCCAAAGCCGCCGCTCCGGCCGGGATGCCGCCAGCGCCTGAACGACGGGTAAGTGCCAGAGACCGTGAGTTCGCCGTTCGGACCTGACCGGCAGCAACCGCTGGCGGATTCAACCGGTCGGTGCAACAGATCCTTCGCCGTTACGCCAATCCGCTGGCTAGGAGGCTAGGAGGCTAGGAGGTATGGTATGTCGGCGGTCCAAAGCCTGCTAACGCCTCGAGCGCGCCGGCGACGCCGCCCGTCACGGGCAGCGCATGCAGGATTTTCAGGTACAGCGGCCGGTACGCCGCGGCCGGCTCGGCGCCGGCCAGCGGGTCGCGGTTGGTCGCGAATGCGGCGTCGAGTTCGGTCCAGTCGGCGATGCCCAGGAGGCGATCGGCCAGCGGCAGCACATGGGCTTCCTCGGTCTTCATGTGGTCGAGGTAGCGGTCGATGTAGGTCGTCATCGCCCGCTCGAAGACGGCACGGCGCGCATCGCACTCGTCGGTGTCGGCCATCATCTCGAGCCCTGTCAGCGCGTGCTCCAGCTCGCGGATTGCGTGTTCGCCGTCGGCGTGCTCGCGCTCCAGCCGGTCGAGCAGGGCATCGGTCGGGGCGTCGTGGCCGCGCAGCTTCGGGAACAGCAAGCGGCTCTCCTTCGGGTGGTGCAGGCGTTCGGGAAACTCGTCGACGTAGAACAGCATGGCCCGCAACGCGCCGAAGTCGGGCAAGGTGCCGTGCTTGCCGTAGGCGTCAAGCAGCAACACGATCGCGCGCAGCATCGCCGACAGCGCGCGGTGCTCGCGGCGGATGATGTTCAGGCTGACGTGTTCCATGGTGGTGGATCGAGCAAGCCCATCCTGCAGACACTTTCCTGTCATTGATTTGCGCTGGCGCAAACTCCAGGCTCCGATCAGGCCCGACCCTCGGCGCCATACCACGAAGGCTCCTTTTCCCGATGCGCACCATCCGTCACTGGCCGCTAGGCGCCAAGCTCGCGCTGGTCGCGACGCCGTTCCTGCTGGCGGCACTGTGCTCGATCGCGGTGCTGGTGTGGATGTCCCTCCAGCTCGAAGGGGGTGCCGCCTCGGTGAATGAGGCGGGCCGCATGCGCATGCAGGCCTACCGGATGATGCTGTCGCTGTCGGCGGGCGATGCGCCGACCCTGCCGCAACAGGTGGCCGAATTCGACCGCAGTCTGGCGCTGCTGCGCAACGGCGACCCCGAGCGCCCGCTGTTCGTGCCGTGGGACGACGTGGTGCGGCAGCGCTTCACCACCGTCGAGCAGGACTGGCTGCGTTACCGCGAGCGCGCAGGCGGCACGGCGGCGAGCGCCGCGACGCCGGCCGCTCTGGGCGCCGCGACCGCGACGTTCGTCTTGCACATCGACGCGCTGGTGGACGGCATCGAGACCCACCTGTCGCGCTGGACCTCGCTGATGCACCTGCTGCAGCTGGCGCTGATGGCGCTGGCCGTGGTGGGGGCGGGTGTCCTGCTCTACACCGGCTACCGCTTCGTGCTGGAACCGGTCGGTCTGCTGAAGCACGCGATTCGCCGCCTTCAGGGGGGCGACCTGGGCGCGCGGGTGGACTGCACGACCACCGACGAGTTCGGCGCCCTGGGCGCCGGATTCAACGACATGGCCGGGCAGTTGCAGTCGATGTACCGCAACCTGGAGGCGCGCGTGCAGCAGAAGACCGCCCAGCTCGAGGAGAAGCACGAGCGGCTCGAGAGCCTGTTGGAAGTCACCAATCTCGTCACCCGTGCGATCACGCTCGACGACCTGGCCACCGGCTTCTCGCAGAGGATCGTGCGGATCGCGCGGGCCGACGGTGTGGCGCTGCGCTGGTCCAACGAGGCGAACCGCAACTACCTGATGCTCGCCTCGCTGGGCTTGCCGCAGGCGATGGTCGACGCCGAGCACTGCCTGACCGCCGGCGATTGCCATTGCGCCGCGCCGTCCGCGGGTGACGGTGTGCGGGTGATTCCGATCCGCAGCATGCAGCCGGCGCGGATGCGGCACTGCGCCAAGGCCGGGTTCGAGACCGTCGTATCGATCCCGATCCGCCTGCATGACCGCCTGATGGGCGAGGTCGACCTGTTCTTTCACGCCCAAGTCGAGGTCGCCGAGCCCGAGCGCTCCCTGCTGGAAGCGCTGACGGTGCAGCTTGCGGGCGCGATGGAGAACCTGCGGCTGAACGCGCTCGGTCTCGAGGCGGCAGTGTCGCAGGAGCGCAGCTTCCTGGCGCGCGAGTTGCATGATTCGATCGCGCAGTCGCTGGCCTTCCTGAAGATCCAGGTCCAGCTGATGCGCGACGCGCTGGCCGACGGCGACGCCGCCCAGGTGCAGCACGTGCTCGGCGAGATCGACCTGGGCGTGCGCGAGAGCTATGGCGACGTCCGTGAACTGCTGATGCACTTCCGCACCCGCGCGAACGCGGAGGACATCGAGCCCGCGCTGATGACGACGCTGCGCAAGTTCGAGCACCAGACCGGTCTGAAGACCTCGCTGCAGATCCAGGGCGACGGTCTGCCGCTCACCCCCGACACCCAGATTCAGGTGCTGCACATCGTGCAGGAGGCGCTGTCCAACGTGCGCAAGCACGCCGCGGCCGGCCAGGTGTGGCTCGATGTGCAGAAGCAGCCGCAGTGGCGGCTCGAAGTCCGCGACGATGGCCGCGGCTTCGCCCGCCCGGGGCGACGCCAGGACGAGACCCATGTGGGGCTGCGGATCATGGCCGAGCGTGCCGAGTGGCTCGGTGCCGAGTTGGACGTGCTGTCCACGCCCGACCGCGGCACCTCGGTCGTGCTGACGCTGCCGACGGCGCGCGGCCCGGCACGCACCGACGCCGTGCCGCAACGCGAGGTGGCATGAGCCGATGAGCGACGCCGCCCCCATCCGCATCCTGGTCGTCGACGACCACACCCTGTTCCGGCGTGGGCTCACGGCGCTGCTGCAGCGCGACCCGCAGTTCGAGGTCGTCGGCGACGCCGGCGACGCCGGCGAGGCGCAGCGCCGCGCCCGCGAGTTGCGGCCCGACGTGATCCTGCTCGACAACCACCTGCCCGGCGTCAACGGCGTAGACGCGCTGCCGGCGTTGCACGAAGCCGCGCCAGGCGCGAAGGTGCTGATGCTCACGGTCAGCGAGGACGAGGGCGATCTCGCCGCGGCGCTGCGCGGCGGCGCCTGTGGCTACCTGCTGAAGACGATCGAAGGCGATGCGCTGTCGCAGGCGATTCGCCGCGCGGTGCGGGGGGAGAGCGTGGTCGCGCAGGAGATGACCGGCAAGCTGGTCGCGGCCTACCGCGGCGCGAGCGCGGCGCTCGCCGTGCCCGCCGACCGCCCGGTGGCGGCCGTGGCGCCACCTTCCCGCCTCGACGTGATGTCACGCCGCGAGCTCGACATCCTGCGCGGCATCGCGCGTGGGCAGGGCAACAAGGAGATCGCGCGCTCGCTCGGCATCGCCGAGACGACCGTGAAGATCCACGTGCAGCACATCTTGCGCAAGCTCGACGTGAGTTCGCGGGTCCACGCCGCCGTGATCGCAACCGGGCACGGCCTGGCTTGATCCAGCGCAAGCGGGCGCGAAGTTCCCGCCCCGGTAGCTCGACAGGACGATGGCCGCGCGGCGTCGCTAGTTCTTCTGCCGCGCTGCGCCGCCCCAGCTGACGGATATCGCGACACGGCAGCCGTTCCTACAGTGCCTCCATGCGAAACAGGCGGGCCGAGGGATGAGCAAGAAGAGCCAGGCACTGGCGGTGCTGCTGGTCAGCACGCTGGCGTTCACCGTGTGCTTCATGGTGTGGATGATGTTCGGCGTGATCGGCATCCCGATCAAGAAGACGCTGGGGCTGAACGCGACCGAGTTCGGCCTGCTGACCGCGATGCCGGTGCTGACCGGCTCGCTGATCCGCGTGCCGCTCGGCATCTGGACCGACAAGTACGGCGGCCGCCTCGTCATGACGATCCTGATGGCGATCACGGTGCCGGCGATCTGGCTGATGAGCTACGCCACCGCGTACTGGCACTTCCTGGTGATCGGCCTGTTCGTGGGCCTGGCCGGCGGCTCGTTCTCGGTGGGCACGCCCTATGTCGCGCGCTGGTTCCCGAAGAACCGGCAGGGTTTCGCGATGGGCGTCTACGGCGCCGGCAACTCGGGTGCTGCGGTCAACAAGTTCGTCGCGCCGGCGCTGGTCGTGGCCTTCGGCTGGGCGATGGTCCCCAAGGTCTACGCCGCGATCATGCTGGGCACCGTCGTGCTGTTCTGGCTGCTGAGTGCCAGCGACCCGGCGCACCTCGTGCCGTCGAACACCCGCTTTCGCGACCAGCTGAAGATGCTGAAGGAGCCGCGGGTGCTGAAGTACTGCCAGTACTACAGCATCGTCTTCGGCGGCTACGTGGCGCTGTCGCTGTGGATGGTGCAGTACTACGTCGGCGAGTTCGGCCTGGACATCCGCACCGCCGCATTGCTGGCGGCCTGTTTCTCGCTGCCCGGCGGTGTGCTGCGCGCGGTCGGCGGCTGGCTGTCGGACAAGTACGGCGCACACAGCGTGACCTGGTGGGTGCTGTGGGTCAGCTGGGTGTGCCTGTTCCTGCTGTCCTATCCGCAGACCGACTTCACGGTGCTGACGGTCGGCGGCCCGCGCAGCTTCCACCTCGGCCTCAACGTCTACGCGTTCACCGGGCTGATGTTCCTGCTCGGCATCGCGTTCGCGTTCGGCAAGGCCAGCGTCTTCAAGTACATCAGCGACGACTACCCGACCAACATCGGCACTGTCAGCGGCATCGTCGGTCTGGCCGGCGGCATGGGCGGCTTCGTGCTGCCGATCATGTTCGGCGCGCTGATGGACGCGACCGGCATCCGCTCCAGCGCCTTCATGCTGATGTACGGCGTGGTCTGGGTCTCGCTGATCTGGATGTACTGGACCGAGGTGCGGCGCACCGAGGTCATGGGCCGCAACGCCCAGGCGTTCAGCCTGCAAGGCTGAGCCCTCTCCCTCCTCGAGGAACATCATGAACAACGTGCTCAAACCCGGCATCACCGTGCCGCCCGCCGGCGAGGGTGCCGACATCGCCGACTGGCGCCCCGAGGACGAGACCTTCTGGGCCGCCCGCGGCAAGGCGATCGCCTACCGCAACCTGTGGCTGTCGGTGCCGGCGCTGCTGTGCGGTTTCGCGGTCTGGGGCATGTGGGGAATCATCACCGTGCAGATGATGAACCTCGGCTTCCCGTTCACGCAGGCCGAGTTGTTCACGCTGACCGCGATCGCCGGCATTGCCGGCGCGACGATGCGCATCCCGGCGTCCTTCCTGATCCGCCTGGCCGGCGGGCGCAACACGATCTTCTTGACCACCGCGATGCTGCTCGCGCCGGCGCTGGGCACCGGCATCGTGTTGCAGCACAAGGACTGGCCGCTGTGGGCCTTCCAGCTGATGGCGCTGTGGTCCGGCGTGGGCGGCGGCAACTTCGCCAGCTCGATGTCGAACATCAGTACCTTCTTCCCGAAGCGGCTGCAGGGCACGGCGCTTGGCCTGAATGCCGGCCTCGGCAACTTCGGCGTCACGACGATGCAGATCGTGATCCCGCTGGTGATGACGCTCGGCATCTTCGGCGGCCTCGGCGGCGAGCCGATGACGCTGCTGAAGGACAGCGGCTGGATCTTCGGCAAGATCGCGGCCGGTACGCCGACCTGGATCCAGAACGCCGGCTTCGCGTGGGTGCTATCGCTGGTGCCGCTGGCCATCCTGTGCTGGTTCGGCATGAACAACCTGAAGACGGTCTCGGCCGACACCGGAACGCCGATCGTCGCGTTCGCCAAGATCACCTGGCTCTATACGCTGGCCTTCATCCCGTCGATCCTCGGCCTGTACCTGTACCTGCCCAAACCCACCGGTCTGGGCCTGATCAGCATGTGGGTCGCGATCCCGCTCGACGTGATCGCGGCGCTGCTGATCATGAAGCTCGCCGCGTTCGGCCCGATGAAGGAGAACATCGCCAAGCAGTTCGCGATCTTCAAGGACAAGCACACTTGGTCGCTGACGATGCTCTACATCGTCACCTTCGGCTCGTTCATCGGCTTCTCGATGGCGCTGCCGCTGTCGATGAAGGTGATCTTCGGCGTCAGCCACGTGCCCGACGCGAACGGCGTGCTGCAGCACACGTTGAACAACCCGAACGCGCCGCCGGTGCTGGCCTATGCCTGGATCGGCCCGTTCGTCGGCGCCGCGGTGCGGCCGATCGGCGGCTGGATCGCCGACAAGGTCGGCGGCTCGATCGTCACGCAGATCATCTCGGCGGTGATGGTGGTGGCCTCGGTCGCGGTGGGCTACGTGATGATGCAGGCGTATGGCTCGGCCGCGCCGGAGCAGTACTTCCCGGCCTTCCTCGGCCTGTTCATCATGCTGTTCTTCGCCAGCGGCGTCGGCAACGGCTC
>Ga0207658_10003978_pt1 | contig 10356 bp, 8 predicted proteins | sample KBSS33metaG_FD_184322 | JGI IMG/M metagenome (GOLD analysis project Ga0207658, IMG submission 184322) | Switchgrass rhizosphere microbial communities from Kellogg Biological Station, Michigan, USA - KBS S3-3 metaG (SPAdes) (version 2) | ecosystem: Host-associated > Plants > Roots > Rhizosphere >...
ATCATCGTCGCGAAGGGACCCGCGAGGACGCGCGAGAAATCGAGGATCTTCACCGGCCCGAGGGCCCCGGAGTTATGCATTTCGGCTGGCATCTGCTTCAATCGTCGCAGATTTTCGAAAATCGAAAGGAACCGATGAGCACCACCTCCGCCGCTCCCCCCGCGATTCGCCCCGAGGACTTCCTGAACATCGACCGCATGCTCTCCGACGAGGAGCGCGACATCCGCGACACCGTCCGCTCCTTCGTCCGCGACAAGGTCACCCCCTACGTCGGCGACTGGTTCGAGGAGGGCACGATCCCGCTCGAGCTGGCCAAGGAACTCGGCTCGCTGAACGTGCTCGGCATGCACCTCGAGGGCTACGGCTGCGCCGGCGCCTCGGCCACCGCCTACGGCCTCGCCTGCATGGAGCTCGAGGCCGGCGACTCCGGCATCCGCTCGCTGGTCTCAGTCCAGGGCTCGCTGGCGATGTTCGCGATCTGGAAATGGGGCTCCGAGGAGCAGAAACAGGAGTGGCTGCCGCAGATGGCCGCCGGCGACGCGATCGGCTGCTTCGGCCTGACCGAGCCCGACGCCGGCTCCGACCCCGGCTCGATGCGCACCCGCGCCCGCCGCGACGGCGACGACTGGATCCTCAACGGCCAGAAGATGTGGATCACCAACGGCTCGGCCTCCGCGGTCGCCGTGGTCTGGGCGCAGAGCGACGAGGGCGTGCTCGGCTTCGTCGTCCCCAAAGGCACCAAGGGCTTCACCACCCAGGACATCCACAAGAAGATGAGCCTGCGCGCCTCGATCACCTCCGAGCTGCTGCTCGACGACGTGCGCCTGCCCGACTCGGCCCGCCTGCCGCTGGTCTCCTCGCTGAAAGGCCCGCTGTCCTGCCTGAACGAGGCCCGCTACGGGATCGTCTGGGGCGCGGTCGGCGCGGCGCGCGCCTGCTTCGAATCGGCGCTCGCCTACTCCAAGGAGCGCATCCAGTTCGACAAGCCGATCGCCAGCTACCAGATCCAGCAGCAGAAGCTTGCCTTCATGGCGACCGAGATCAACCGCGGCACCCTGGTGGCGCTGCAGCTCGGCCGGCTGAAGGACGAAGGCGCGATCCGCCCGGAGCACGTCTCGATGGGCAAGCTCGGCAACGTCAACGGCGCGCTCGAGGTCTGCCGCAACGCCCGCCAGGTGCTCGGCGCCAACGGCATCACGCTGGAGTATCCGGTGATCCGGCACATGAACAACCTCGAGTCGGTCGTGACCTACGAGGGGACCGCGGACGTCCACGCGCTCTCGATCGGCCAGGCGCTGACGGGGATCTCGGCCTTCCGATGAGCCCCGCGGTCAACGCGGCGCGGCCCGGCACGATCGCCCAGCACGCGGTCGAAGGGCTGCGCCGCGCGTTGACCTCCGGGGAGCTCGCTCCTGGCGACAAGGTTCGCCAGGAGGAGATCGCCGACGCCCTCGGCATCAGCCTCTCCCCCGTGCGCGAGGCGCTCGCCGTGCTCGAGCAGGAGGGCCAGGTCACCTACCTGCCGCGGCGCGGCTATTTTGTCACCGAGCTGGACATGGACGACCTGCGCGAGATCTACGAGCTACGCACGCTGCTCGAGGACCGCGCTGCCCGCCGTGCCCTCCCCCTGCTCGACGAGGGCGCGCTGGAGCGGGTCGCGATCGCCGCCCGCGACTGCGTCGAGGCGGTCGACGGCGGCGACGTCGCGGCCGAGCTCGAGGCCAACCGCCGCTTCCATTTCGGCCTCCTCGAGTCCCCGGGCCAGAACCACACCCTGCGCGTCATCCGCCTCCTCTGGGACTCGACCGAAACGTATCGCGCGATGTACTACAACGCCCCCGAGGCACGCCACGAGGCGATCGAGGCCCACGACCGCATCATGGACGCCGCCCGCAACCACGACGCCGACCTCCTCACCGCCGAGCTCGAGGCCCACCGCGCCGAGGCCCTGACCCGCCTCGAACGGGTGCTTTCGGAGGGCGGGCAGCGGGGCCCGAGGTAAGGGACGCGAGGGGTGGCGGCCAGAGGGCCGTCTCACCCACGGCCCTGGCTGGCTGTGGCCGTGGGTGAGACGGCCGAGGTATGAAAGCGGTGGAGGAAGTGCGACGCCGTTGACGGAGACGCGAGGGAGACGCCACGAACTCCACACCTCCGCGCAGGTTCCTCATGCTTCGTGCGCATTCCGTCTGACCCGAAATGTTGATGGGCCGAAAACTACGTCTATAGGGGTAGTTTTCGGCCCATCAACCTGAGGGTGATGGAGAAGCGTGACGGAGGTGTGGAGTTCCGGGCGAAAGCGTCACGTCCCTCGGGACTTCCCCACGAAACCCTCACGTCCTGGGCGTCTCATCGCGGCCACAGCCAGCCAGGACCGCGATGAGACGCCCAGGACGCAGCCAGGACTGCCGGAGCCGCAAGGAGCCGTCCCCTCTTAGCCGGCGACCACCTTCAGCTGCTTGTAGAGGACGACTCGGGTGCTGCCGACCCGGACCCACTCCTTGACCAGGAGCTTGCCCTTCTGCTTGACGATCGTCCGGGCCTGCGGGTTCACCGCGACGACGAAGCGGTGTTTGCCTCCCCGGGCGATTTTCGCCCGGCCGCTCGAGGTCGCCACCTTGGTCCTGGTGAGCATGCCTTTGATGCGGACCGTGCAGGCGCCGTCGATCGCCTTCGGGCACATGCCGGTGATGGTCAACCTGCCGCCGCGCAGGGTGGCGGTCGGTGCCAGGCCCTGGGACCCGATCGCTTCGCGCAGTTCGGCCACCGAGGGGCCGCCTTCGCTCTCGGTGCTCTTCGAGCCACCGGACCCCTCCGGGTTGCCGGCGTTGGAGCCGTTGCTCCCGGCCGTGCCGCTGCCGGTCCCGTTAGTCCCACCGTTCCCGTCGCTCCCACCAGGTCCCGCGGGGCCGGCCGGCCCTTCCGGGCCTTTCGGGCCTTCTTCGGCTTCGTCGCGGCTCGCCGTGAGCACGATGTTGTCGTAGCCGACGCCGCCCGCCGGAACGACGGCCGCCGGGGTGACGAACGTGGTGCGGATCCTGACCTTGTAATTGTCGCCTTTGGTGAGCAGGTCCGGCGATATCGTCGTCGAGGCCGATTTCCATTCTTCGGTGCCCGCGAGGGTCGCGCCATTCACGACCACGACCGAGCCCGAGGGCGTCGTTTTATCGACCAGTTCCACCGAGTAGGTGGCCTGGGCGCCGGAGAGCGCCAGGAGGTTGGCCAGCTGCGCCCGGCGGGCGAGGCTGAATTCGACCTTCGTCGGCCGCTGGCCTGCCACTCCCAAGAAGGTGAATTCGGGGCTTTCCCAGCTGCCTTTCGATTCCGCCAGCAGGCCGACCGCGACCAGGCCGCCCTCTTTGGTTTCGATGAAGCCCGAGTTTCCTATGCCGCCGGTGGCGTGAGGTTCGTGGGTGACCTGCGGGCAGGTCAGGCCTTCGATGCAGAGGCCTCCGAGCAGGCTGCTCTGTTCGTTGGCGGGGGTGGTCCAGCCTTCGACTCCGCTGTCGAACGTGCTTTCGACCGCCACCGAGGTGGTGGTGGCTGCCGACGCCTGTCCGATCGCGAGTGCGAATAAGGCCGCTCCCGATACGCACCCGAGCAGGAAACCCTGCCGAATGCGACTCCTGAGCGAGGGGGACACAAATGCTCCTTCCTTCGTGGTCGCGTCTGTGTGTTTCTCTCCCCTCTAGTCGGACAGGAGGCAACGTCCGCCCGCGTTTTTGGACGGTTAGCCGATGGCGGGACGGTATGACTTCGGTAGGAGGGCCTACCAGCCGTTCCAGTGGGTGATCTCCTCGACCGGCGGACGCTTGGCGGGCTTGAACTCGAGGCCCTTGGTGTAGGCGACCGGGATCAGGCTCACCTGGGTGACGCCGGCGGGGATGCCGAGCAGCTCGGCGGTCTCCTTGGCGCGGTGCAGGTGCAGGGTGGTCCAGGTGGAGCCGAGGCCGCGGGCGCGGAGAGCGAGCTGGAAGCTCCAGCCGGCCTGGGCGATCGAGCCCATCCCGACGATCGCGGCGCCGCGGTCGGCGAACTCTTCTTCGAGGCAGGGGATGACGAAGGCGGGCGCCTTCTCGAGGTTCTCGGCGAGGTACATCGCGCTGTCGAACACCCGCTTGTCCTGGCCGCCCTCGGACGCGTTCTCCCCCGATTCGCGCAGGTACGGCAGCGCCGCCTCGCGGTAGAAGTCGGCGATCTTCAGCTTCAGGTCGTCGTCGGTGACGATCACCCAGCGCCAGGTCTGGCGGTTCGAGGCGGTCGGCGCCTGGACGGCGAGCCGCAGGCATTCGAGCAGGACCTCGCGCTCGACCGGCCGGTCGAAGTCGAGGCGCTTGCGCACGGAGCGGGTGGTCGAGAGCAGGAGGTCGGCGTTGTGGCGATCGATCATGCGGTGATCGTATGGATCAGCCGCCGCGGGGCTTCGCCCCTGCCCCGATGAGGCGCGCGCCGCGGCCGCGGGTGAGGAAGCTGAAGGTCCAGCGCAGCAGCACCAGGAGCCGATTCTGGAAGCCGATCAGGTAGTAGATGTGGACGGTCAGCCAGGCGAGCCAGGCGGGCAGGCCCCAGAGGTGGATCCCGCCGCGCAGTTCGGCGACCGCCTTCGAGCGGCCGATCGTCGCCAGGTTGCCCTTGTCGAGGTAGTGGAAGGGGCGGGGCGTCTCGCCACGCCGGCGCGCCGTGATCGCCTTCGCCGCGTAACGGCCCTGCTGGATCGCGACCGGCGCCAGGCCGGGTAGCCCGAGCGGCGCGCCGTCGGGTCCGCGGACGCTGACCATGTCCCCGAGCGCGAGCACCTCCGGGTGGCCGGCGAGCGTCAGGTCGGGGCCAACCGCGACCCGCCCGGCTTTATCGACCTCCGCCCCGGCTGCCTCGCCGAGCATCCCGGCCAGTGGCGATGCCCGCACGCCCGCCGCCCAGACCACGGTGCGGGTGGCCATCCGGACCGTCTCGCCGTTCTCTTCCCAGGCGAGCGAACCGGCGTCGATGTCGACCACCAGTCGTCCCAACAGCGGCTCGACGCCGAGCTGCCGGAGCTCGTCGAGGGCGTGGCGTGACAGGCCCGGCGGAAAGGCCGGCAGCACCCGGTCTTCGCCGTCGAGCAGGACGATCCGCGCGTGCTCGGGCTCGATGTTGCGGAAGTCGCCGGGGAGCGTGTCGCGGGCGAGCTCGGCGATCTGCCCCGCCATCTCGACCCCGGTCGGCCCGGCGCCGATCACGGCGAAGGTGAGCCAGGCGCGGCGCTTCTCCGGGTCGGGCTCCAGCTCGGCCGCCTCGAAGGCCGAGAGCAGCCGTCCGCGGATCTCGAGCGCGCTGCTGATCGACTTCGGGTCCGGCGCGAACTCGCGCCACTCGTCGTGGCCGAAGTAGGAGTATTCGGAGCCGCCGGCGACGACTAGCGTGTCGTAGGAAAGGCGCCGCTCCCGCTCGCCGTCGGGAAGGTTGCCGAGCACCACCTCGCGGGCGGCGAGGTCGAACCCGGTGACGGTCCCCAGGACCACCCGCGCGTTGGCCTGGCGCTTCAGCACCGCCCGCAGCGGCGCCGCGACTTCGGCGCTCGCCAGCGCCCCGGTCGCCACCTGGTAGGCCAGCGGCTGGAAGAGGTGGAAGTTCTGCCGGTCGACCAGCGTCACCTCGACCGGCGCGTCGCGCAGCTTGCGCACCGCGTTCAGCCCGGCGAAGCCACCGCCCACCACCACGACCCTGTGAATCGAGTCAGAGGCCATGCTTCAAGCTACCCCCTCGCCGAGGATTGAACTGAAACGGACTCGGGAACATGGCCGGCGTGAACGATCGACCCGACGGGATCATCGAGCTGGCCCTCGAGGCATTCGACCTCGATGCGATGGTCGCCTTCTACGAGGAGCTGGGCCTAGGTGGTCGGGGACGCGAACCGGGCCGGGTATGGCTCGCGGCGGGGCCGAACGCGCGCCTCGGCATCTGGAGCAGCGGCGAAAAGGAGCACCGCGACCAGGGCGGAATGCACGTCCACTTCGCCCTCGGGATCGGGACCGAGGCACTCGACGCGACAATCGGCCGCCTCCGGGAGGCGGGCCAGGAGTTCGAAGGGCCGGTCGCCCGCGACGACGGCGACCGCTCTATCTACCTGTTCGACCCCGAGGGGAACCGGGTCGAGTTCTGGGACGTGGTCGACGCGAAGCGCTAGCAGCGGCCGAGTCCGGGTTTAGAGCCAGGGGTCGATCGGGGACCAGGGAGCCATGCCGAGCCTTCCAGAAATTCCAGGCAAGAGCCTGATCGCAGGGATGACGAACCGCACGCGGGCGGTGATCGCGACGGCTGGTGCCGGCGCACTCGCCGTCGGCGGCCTCGTCGCGAAAAAAGTCCTTGGCCACGGTGGCGACGAGGACAGCGCGAGCGCCGACCCGATCGCCGAAACCCCGACCGCCCCGCCCGGCGCCGAGGAGAAACCGGTCCCGAAACCAAAACCGGCGAAACCCAAAGCGGCGCCCGACAAACCGAAACCGGCACCCACGGGACCGAAAGCCGAGAAACCGGCACCGGCGAAACCCAAAGCGGCGCCGAAAGCCGCCCCGAAACCGAAACCGGCGGTGAAACCCAAAGCCGAGAAACCGGCGCCGAAACCGAAAGACGCCAAACCGCCGAAAACGACCGGCACCGACGCGCCGCCGAAACCCGAGGTGGAACCAGGGAACCAGACCGGCGGCAAAGATCCGCACCACGCGCTGAACAACCCCGTCGTCGACGATCCGGACCTGACCGAGTACCCGGACCCGTACGACACGCGCGAGGACCCGCTCGACGAGGCGCACCCGGAGATCGGCGCCGAGAGCACCAGCGAACCGCCGCTCCAGCAGGACCCCGAAGTCGAGAACGGCGGCAAACCTCCGCGCCGCGAGAACCTCGACGACTAGCACGACGCCGTTCGAACCCCGGCCCGACGCGCCCCGCGCCGCCGCCTAACATGGAGGCATGGCGGATGACGCCGGTGGGAGGTTCAGCAGGCGCAAGGTGCTCGGCGCCGGCGCGGGCGCGGCAGGTGCCATCGCCCTCGGGCTGCCGAACATGGGCTGCGGGAGCGATGCCCCGGGGTCCGACGCGACGAGCGCTGCGACCGGTGCCGGCGATGCCGCCGCGCCGGCCGACGAGGCGGGTGCGCTGATCCCGCGCGACCGGCGCGGCATCCAGCTCTACACCGTGCGCGACGCGATCGGCCGGGCGCCGGGCGAATACCCGACCCTCCCCACCGGCTTCCGCCAGGTGTTCGAGGCGCTCGCCGAAAGCGGCTACGCGACGATCGAGGGCTTCAACGACGAAGGCGCGCCGTTCCGCCAGCACCCCGAATCCGAGGGCGGCGCCGAACCCTCGCCGAAGCTGGTCAAGCGGTGGCTCGACGAGTACGGGCTGAAGGCGGGTGGCCACTACGGGCGGATCAACCCGTCGACGATCGACGCGACGCTGCGGCTCGGAGAAGTCCTCGACACCCCGATGATCGGCTCGGTCGACCCGATCCCCTGGCCCTGCAGCAACCAGAAGGACGATTGGGATCGGGCGATCGACGAATGGAACCGGTGCACGCCGAAGGCCCAGGCCGCCGGCATCCGCCTCTACGCCCACGCCCACTGGCGCCCCTGGGACTTCCTCCGCGATGCGGGCGCGAAGAACGCGAAGGGCGAGTACGAACGCTGCTCCGGGATCCGCTCGATGGAGTACTGGCTCGCGAACACCGACCCGCAGTGGGCGACGCTGGAGCTGGACACCTACTGGGCCTACGTCGCCCGCGACCTCTACAAGACCTACACCGCCCCCGACGGCACCAAGATGAGCGCCGACTTCAACCCGATCGCCACCGCCCTCAAGTACGGCAACCGCGTCACCTTCTTCCACGCCAAGGACGGCGTCCGCGCCGCGAAGCCACCCCAAGGCTTCGAAGGCAAATGGGTCTGGACCACCTTCAACACCGGCGATATGCCAGTCGAAGAGCTCTTCCAGCAGGTGATGGCGAAACGATCCGCCGCGGATGCGCCATACGTGAACATCGAGCAGGACAACGCGGTGGCAGGGGAAGGGCACGGGCTGAGCGAACCGTACGCGGATCCGGCGAAGTCGCTGCGGGACGCTCGTGAGGATCTGGTGGGGTTGGTGGGGATGCGGCGGGCGCGGCAGTCCTAGATGGTCCTGGGCGTCTCATCGCGGTCCTGGCTGGCTGTGACCGCGATGAGACGCCCAGGACGGGAGGGGTTCGACAGGAAGTGGGCACAGGTCCGGGCGGAGGTCGGACTTATGTCGCAGGTGCGTGCGAGAGAAGCCACACCTGCCTGAGTTCCGTGAGGGAGATGCCCGGAACGTCACGCTTCCGTGAGCCTTCGGTCCGTTTTCGGGCCTGGAAAAAGGGCCCCGAGAACGCGCTGCAGGCATTACAGGGGCTATAGCACCGGTAATCCTTGCAGCGCGAGAATCGGTGTTGTCCAACACGCACGGAAGCGTGGACTTCCCACGCTCTCCGTCACGACTTGCGAGTCTCGTGACCCCTCCGTGGGACCCGCGTGCGTCCCGCGTCGCGGACCCTCCCCGGATTCGACACTCCCCGCAGACCCGCCCTCTCGGCGGCGGCCACAGCCTGCCAGGGCCGCCGCCGAGAGGGCAGCATCCCCTTTCCCGGGCGCCAGCTTTCCCAGGCCCGGGGCGCCAGCCTGAAGAGGCCGAAACCCTCCCCGGCGCGCCGCCCCCCAACGACGAAGCGCGCCCTTTGGGCGCGCTTCGTCGTCGTGCTGGATTACGCCGCCCGGGTCACGGACCGCCGGCGGAACCGTTTTCTTCGGCCAGTTTTTCCTGTGCCGGGGTGAGCTTTTTGCCCGCCCAGTGCGACACGAATTCGGCCACGTTTTTGATTTCTTCTTTCGACAGGCTTTCGCCGAACGCCGGCATGCCGCCGCCGCCGTTGGTGACCTGTTTTTCGACGAGACCCTGGTTCGGTTTGAGTTCGTCGAGGTTCGGCCCGACCGTTCCGTTCGTCCCGGCCGCGGCCAGGGTGTGACAGCTCGAGCAGGTGGTGTCGAACGTTTCTTCACCGGCGGCCAGCGTGGAACCGGCTTCGGAGGCTTCTTCTTTACCGCCACCCTCGCCGGATTTGTCTTCTTCTTCGACGCCGGGGATTTCGGCCCCTTCGGGTCCACCGGCCGCGAGGACGGATTCGACCGGTTTGCCGCTCGCGCCGAGTTTGAACGCCACGACCTGGGGCGTCTCGTCTTTGCCTTCCGGATAGCCGGCACCGGTGACGAGGTATTCACCGTAGATCGCGACCGGCGAATTGGCACCCGCGGGCAGCTTGGCTTTCCAGAGTTCTTTGCCGGTTTTGGCGTCCATCGCTACGACTTCGCCACCGAAGATCGTCGTGTAGACGACACCTTCGGAGTAGGTCGCGTCACCGTAGGCAGAGGAGGGCAGTTTGGTCGCCCACACCTGTTTGCCGGTTTCGAGATCGAGCGCGACCATCTCGCCTTTGCCCGACGACGGCGGTTCCTGCGAGGCGATCGGTTCGTTGTATTTCTTGAACACCGACGGCAGGTCGTTGATCGGCACGAAGACCATGCCTTCGGCGACCGCCATGTTCGTCTCGACTCCGCCGAGCAGGCCCGGGTAGTACTTGTAGGGCAGCTTCGGTTTCTTGAACTTGCCTTCGAAGGCGAGTTTCGAGTCGAGGTCATGCCCGTTGTGCATACCGACCGGGGTTTCCCAGTTGAGCTTCCCGGTTTTCGGGTTCATCGAGTAGACGTAGCCCATCTTGCCCGCGTCGAGGACCATCGGTTCCGCGGTTTCTTCCACGTAGATCGGGGCGACCTGCATGTCCCAATCGTGGAAGTCGTTCAGACCCTGGGGGCTCTGGAAGTGCCAGTTGAGCTTGCCCGTTTCCTGGTCGAGCGAGACCGTGCTGTTGTTGTACAGCAGTTCGGTCGGTTCCTTGATCGCGGTTTCGATCGAGCGGTACGGGTTGGCGATGCCGTAGAAGACTTCGCCTTCCGGCCCGATCGCCGGCGCGTTCCAGGCACCACCGGTACCGAGTTCGCCGCCGGCTTCCTTGTCTTTCTTTTCTTTGGTCTCTTCGAATTCCCAGAGGACCTTGCCCGTTTTCGCGTCGAGCGCGTAGGCGATGCCGCCCTTGAGCTGACCCGAGGTCGAAAGGAAGATCTTCCCTTCGAAGGGCTGCGGCTGGATGTTGAAGCCCTGGCCGACTTTTTCGGCGAGGTTCGGCGTTTCCCAGACCTTCTCACCGGTTTCCGCGCTGAGCGCGAAGGCGGCGGTGTTGGTCTCGCCGTAGAGGTTGCCTTCGTAGTAGGCGACGCCGTTCGGTCCCTCGCCGTTGGTGGCGGATTCCGGCAC
>Ga0207658_10003979_pt1 | contig 10354 bp, 6 predicted proteins | sample KBSS33metaG_FD_184322 | JGI IMG/M metagenome (GOLD analysis project Ga0207658, IMG submission 184322) | Switchgrass rhizosphere microbial communities from Kellogg Biological Station, Michigan, USA - KBS S3-3 metaG (SPAdes) (version 2) | ecosystem: Host-associated > Plants > Roots > Rhizosphere >...
GCGACGACCTGGTCAAGGCGCTCGAGGACTCCGGCCTGCGCGGCCTCGGTGGCGCGGGCTTTCCGGCCGGCCGCAAGTGGCGCATCGTGCGCGAGCAGGCGGCGCCGCGCTTGATGGCGGTGAACATCGACGAAGGCGAGCCCGGCACGTTCAAGGACCGCACCTACCTCGAACGCGACCCGCATCGTTTTCTCGAGGGCATGCTGATCGCCGCGGCGGTGGTCGGCATCGACGCCTGCTACATCTACCTGCGCGACGAGTACCACGGCTGCCGCGAACTGCTCGCCGCCGAGCTCGCGAAGCTGCAGGCCGCGGCACCGTTCAAGCTGCCGCACATCGAGCTGCGGCGCGGCGCCGGCGCCTACATCTGCGGCGAAGAGTCGGCGATGATCCAGAGCATCGAAGGCCAGCGCGGCGAACCGCGGCTGCGCCCGCCCTATATCGCGCAGGTCGGCCTGTTCGGCCGCCCGACGCTGGAACACAACTTCGAGACGCTGTACTGGGTGCGCGACATCGTGCAGCGCGGCCCGGCCTGGTTCGCCGGCTACGGCCGGCACGGCCGCAAGGGGTTGCGCAGCTTCAGCGTCAGCGGGCGCGTCAAGCGGCCGGGCGTGAAGCTCGCCCCGGCCGGCATCACGCTGCGCGAACTGGTCGACGAATACTGCGGCGGCATGGTCGACGGCCACGCGCTGTACGCCTACCTGCCGGGCGGTGCGTCGGGCGGCATCCTGCCGGCGAGCCTGGCCGACATCCCGCTCGACTTCGACACCTTGCAGCCGCACGGCTGCTTCATCGGCTCGGCCGCGGTCATCGTGCTCAGCGACCACGACCGCGCGCGTGACGCCGCGCTGAACATGATGCGATTCTTCGCGCACGAGAGCTGCGGCCAATGCACGCCGTGCCGCGTCGGCACCGACAAGGCCGCGCGGTTGATGGAAGCGCAGCAGTGGGATCGGACCACGCTGGAAGATTTGAACCAGGTGATGATCGACGCGTCGATCTGCGGCCTCGGGCAAGCCGCGCCGAACCCGATCCGCAGCGTCGTCCAGCATTTTGCCCACGAGATCGGAGCACCGGCATGAACGCACCCGTGGCACTCGCCCAATTGCAGCAGGCCGCGCGCGTCGAATTCACGCTCGACGGCAAGCAGGTCAGCGCCTTCGATGGCGAGACGATCCTGAGCGTCGCGACGCGTGAAGGCATCGCGATCCCCACGCTGTGCTTCAAGGACGGCTACCGCCCGGACGGCAATTGCCGCGCCTGCGTCGTCGAGGTCGCCGGCGAGCGCGTGCTGGCGCCGAGCTGCTGCCGCACCGTGCAGCCCAAGATGGCGGTCACCACCGGCAGCGAGCGCGCGAAGAAGAGCCAGCGCATGGTGCTGGAGATGCTGCTCGCCGACCTGCCCGAGCAGGGCCACAAGTGGGCCGATGCCGACGGCGCGCTGCCGCACGGCGAGCTCAGCGAGTGGGCCGCGCGCGAGGGCGTGACCGTGCGCCCCGAGTTGCGCGCGCTGTGCCGTGAGCAGCCCGCACCCGATCTGTCGCACCCGGCGATGGCGGTGAATCTCGACAGTTGCATCCAGTGCAACCGCTGCGTGCGCGCCTGTCGCGAGGAGCAGGTCAACGACGTGATCGGCATGGCGATGCGCGGCTCGCACGCCCAGATCGTGTTCGACCTGGACGACGCCATGGGCGACAGCACCTGCGTGGCCTGCGGCGAGTGCGTGCAGGCGTGTCCGACCGGCGCGCTGATGCCCAAGACCTCGATCGGCACGCAGGTCGTCGACAAGAAGGTCGATTCGGTGTGCCCGTTCTGCGGCGTCGGCTGCCTGCTGACCTACAACGTGCGCGACAACAAGATCATCAGTGTCGACGGCCGCGACGGCCCGGCGAACCACGATCGCCTGTGCGTGAAGGGCCGCTTCGGCTTCGACTACGCGAGCCACCCCCAGCGCCTGACCAAGCCGCTGATCCGCAAGGCCGGCGTGCCGAAGAACCAGAACGACGAGCCGAACCCGGCCGACTGGTCCGCGGTGTTCCGCGAGGCGAGCTGGGAAGAGGCGCTGGCACTGTCGGGCGGCACGCTGAGCCGGCTGCGCGACACCTTCGGTGCGAAGTCGCTCGCCGGCTTCGGCTCGGCCAAGGGCAGCAACGAGGAGGCCTACCTGTTCCAGAAGCTGGTGCGCATCGGCTTCGGCAGCAACAACGTCGACCACTGCACTCGGCTGTGCCATGCGTCCAGCGTCGCGGCGCTGCTCGAGGGCGTGGGCTCGGGCGCAGTGAGCAACCCGGTCAACGACGTCGAGCATGCGGAGCTGATCCTGATCATCGGCTCGAACCCGACCGCGAACCACCCCGTGGCCGCGACCTGGATGAAGAACGCCGCCCAGCGCGGCGCCAAGATCGTGCTCGCCGACCCGCGCGTTACCGACATCGGGCGCCACGCGTGGCGCACGCTGCAGTTCAACGCCGACACCGATGTCGCGATGCTGAACGCGCTGATCCACACGGTGATCGAAGAGGGCCTGACCGATGTCGCGTTCGTGCGCGACCGGGTCGACAACTTCGAGGCCCTGAAGCAGAACGTGCGCGGCTACAGCCCGGAGGCGATGGCGCCGATCTGCGGCATCCCCGCCGAGACGCTGCGCGAGGCGGCGCGCGCATTCGCGACCGCCAAGAGCGCGATGATCCTGTGGGGCATGGGCATCAGCCAGCACGTGCACGGCACCGACAACGCGCGCTGCCTGATTGCGCTGGCGTCGGTCACCGGCCAGATCGGCAAGCCCGGTTCCGGGCTGCACCCGCTGCGCGGCCAGAACAACGTGCAGGGCGCGAGCGACGCAGGGCTGATCCCGATGATGTTCCCGAACTACCAGCGCGTCGACGATGCCGGCGTGCACGCGTGGTTCGAGGACTTCTGGCACACCAAGCTCGACGCGACGCCGGGCTACACGGTGGTCGAGATCATGCACAAGTGCCTGGCGCCCGACACCGACCCGCACAAGGTGCGCGGCATGTACATCATGGGCGAGAACCCGGCGATGAGCGACCCGGACCTGAACCACGCGCGCCATGCGCTGGCTTCGCTCGAGCACCTGGTGGTGCAGGACATCTTCATGACCGAGACCGCCTGGCTCGCCGATGTGGTGCTGCCGGCCAGCGCCTGGCCGGAGAAGGGTGGCACCGTCAGCAACACCGACCGCATGGTGCAGCTCGGCCGGCGCGCGCTCGACATGCCCGGCGACGCGCGCCAGGACCTGTGGATCATCCAGCAGATCGCGCAGCGCCTGGGCCTGGACTGGCACTACGAGGGAGAGGACTCCGGCGCCGCCGCGGTCTACGAGGAGATGCGCCAGGCCATGCACGGCGCGATCGCCGGCATCACCTGGGAGCGGCTGCAGCGCGAGGACAGCGTGACCTACCCGTGCCTGAGCGCCGACGACCCCGGCCGCGCGATCGTCTTCGACGACACCTTCCCGACCGACGACGGCCGCGTCAAGCTGGTGCCGGCCGACATCATCCCGGCCAACGAGCGGCCCGACGCCGCCTTTCCGTTTGTGCTGATCACCGGACGCCAGCTCGAGCACTGGCACACCGGCAGCATGACGCGCCGCGCCAGCGTGCTCGACGCGCTCGAACCGCTGGCCACCGCGTCGATGAATGGGCTCGATCTGGCCGAGATGGGGCTGCAGCCGGGCGACGTGGTGACGCTGCGCTCGCGCCGCGGCGAGGTCGCGCTGCACCTGCGCCGCGACGACGGCACGCCACGCGGCGCCGTGTTCGTGCCGTTCGCGTATTACGAGGCGGCGGCCAACCTGATGACGAACGCGGCGCTCGATCCGTTCGGCAAGATCCCCGAGTTCAAGTACTGCGCGATCCAGGTGCTGGCCGGCGGCGTGCCGCGCGCCAGTGCCGGTTATGGAACCGGCGCGTCCTGAGTATTCCGGTGACGGCGCGGCGCGTTCTGATTCCACGCTTGACGGGGCGCCGCGTCCAGACATTCCCTGATCTGATCGCCCGACTCGGCAAAGGGGGCTGCGGCAGCGTCTAGACTGCGCCCATGCAAGCGCCTGCCTATGTGCCGTCGACCCCGCGCCCCGCGCTGCGGGTCGCGGTCGTGATGGAGCGCGAGGCGAACCCGAACCGGTGGGAAGCCTGGCGCTTCCGGCCGGTCGAGGTCGTGCCGCACGAAGATGCTTTCGGCAACGTCGCGCGCGTGCTGCGCGACGACGGCAGGCTGCAACGCACGTTGCACCCGGGCTTCACGTTCGAGCTGTTCCGCGACGAGGGCGAGGGCTACCACCTGAACCTGACCTCGGGCGCGCCGGTCTGGTTCGTGATGTGGCGCATCGACGACGAGGATCCGTCGCGTGCCTGGCCCGAAACCGTGAGCCTGTCGTACAACGAGGCCGGCCGCTGGCTCGACGCGCAGGAGCGCGTCGACAACCTGCCGCTCGCGCCCGAGCTGGTCGCGTGGCTGCAGGCATGGGCCGACGAACACTACCGGCCCGAGCCGAAGCAGCGGCGACGTCCGCAGTCGTTCCTTGCGCCGGGACAAAGGCAGTAGCGATGGCCGGCGACACGCGGGACCACGATGGCTTCGTGTCGCGCTGGGCGCGGCGCAAGGCGCAGGCACGCAGCGGCGCGATCGAGGCCGCGCCGTTGCCTGTCGTGATCCCGCCGCCGGTGCCGCCCGCGACCGAACGGGTCGCTCCGCCGGTCGAGTCATCGGCCGTCGAAGCAGCGCCGCTGCCGACGCTGGCCGATGTCGCGCAGCTGACGCGCGAGTCCGACTATTCGCGCTTCGTCGCCGCCGGCGTCGACGAGGGCGTGAAGCGCGCGGCGATGAAGAAGCTGTTCAGCGACCCGCACTTCAACCTGATGGATGGGCTGGACACCTACATCGACGACTACGGCATTGCCGACCCGATCCCGCTCGCGATGCTGCGGAGCATGAACCAGTCCAAGTTTCTGCGCCTGTTCGACGATGACGACGAAGACGACGACGCGAAGAAGGCGCAGGCGTTGACCGCCGCGGCCGCCACCGAACCCATGAAGCCCACCGATGACCACGCTGATCTGCGATTGCAACAAGACGATGCCGTTGGACAGCCCCGGCCTGATCAAGGCGCTGGGGCCTGAGGCCGGCGCGGGGCTGCAAACCGTCCACACGCTGCTGTGCCGGCGCGAGGCCGGCGCGTTCCAGCGCGCCGCCAAGAGCGGCGACGACCTGCTCGTGGCCTGCACGCAGGAGAGCCGCCTGTTCCTCGAACTGAACGAGCAGACCGAGGGTGCCGCGCGCGTGACCGAGCGGCCGATCCGCTTCGTCAACATCCGCGAGACCGGCGGCTGGTCGAAGGATGCGCGCTCGCGCCCCGCCGCGCTGACGCCGAAGATCGCCGCGCTGATCGCGCTGGCGCAATTGCCCGAGCCCGACCCGGTGCCGACCGTCGGCTATGCGTCCAAGGGCCGGGTGCTGGTGATCGGCGGCGCCGATCGTGCCGCGCGCGCCGCGCAGATGCTGGCCGACAAGCTAGAGGTGAGCGTGCTGCTGCAAGGCCCGGGCAGCCTGGCGCAGACGCGGTCGATGGCGGTGCACGCCGGCACGGTGACGTCGATCGTCGGCTGGCTCGGTGCGTTCGAAGTGAGCTGGTCCCACACCAACCCGATCGACCTCGACCTGTGCACACGCTGCAATGCCTGCATCGAAGTCTGTCCGGAAGGCGCGATCGATTTCAGCTACCAGATCGACCTCGCGAAATGCCGCGACCACCGCGACTGCGTGCGCGCCTGCGGCGCGGCCGGCGCGATCGACTTCGAGCGCGCTCCGCAAGAACTCAGCGAGTCGTTCGACCTGGTGCTGGATCTGAACCCCGCGCCGCTGCTTGCGCTGCACCAGCCGCCGCAGGGCTACTTCCACGCGGTCGACGACGCCGCGCTGGTCGACGCGGTGCTTCAGCTGCGCGACAGCGTGGGCGAGTTCGAGAAGCCGAAGTTCTTCCAGTACAAGCAGAAGATCTGCGCGCACAGTCGCAACGAGCAGATCGGCTGCACCGCGTGCATCGACGTGTGCTCGGCGCAGGCAATCCGCAGCAACGCATCGATGAAGGGGCGGCCCGGTGGCGCGACCTTGGCCGGCATCATTGTCGAGCCGCACCTGTGCGTCGGCTGCGGCGCCTGCACGACCGTCTGCCCGAGCGGCGCGATCAGCTACGCCACGCCGCGGCCCGACGCGCAGGGTAAGCGCATTCGCACCTTGCTCTCGACCTACCAGCGCGCTGGGGGCAATGAGCTCGCCGGTCCCGCCGCGCTGCTGATCCACAGCCAGGCGGCGGGCGCGGCGCTGATCGGCGCGCTCGGCCGCGCCGCGCGCACCGACCCGTCGGTGCAAGGCGTTCCGGCGCGCGTGCTGGCGCTGGACGTGTGGCACACCGCCTCGGTCGGCATCGACCTGTGGCTGGCGGCGATCGCGTTCGGCGCGTCGCAGGTCTGGGTGCTGATGACCGACGAGGAGGTGCCCGCGTACCGCGCCGCGGTCGCGGCGCAGATGCAGGTTGCGCAGGCGATCCTCGGCGGGCTGGGACTGCAGGGCGAGCACCTGCGCATCGTCGACGCGAACGAGGTCGCGGCGCTCGATGCCGCGTTGCGCGTCGCGCCCGCGCAGAGCGTGAAGCAGCCCGCGACATTCAGCGTCCAGGCCGACAAGCGCGCGACGCTGGACCTCGCCATCGAACACCTGCTGCAGCAGTCGAGCGTTGCGCCCGAGGCGATCGCATTGCCGGCGCCGGCAAGCCCGTTCGGCAGCCTGGTGGTCGACGCCGATCGCTGCACGATGTGCCTGAGCTGCGTCAGTGCCTGCCCCGAGGCGGCGCTGGCCGACAACCCCGACAAGCTGCAGCTGCGCTTCATCGAGACGAACTGCGTGCAGTGCGGTCTGTGTGCGCGCACCTGCCCCGAAGATGCGATCACGCTGGAGCCGCGGCTGTGGCTCGCGGATGCCGGCAAGGCGCGCAAGCAGTTGCGGGTTCTCAACGAAGTCGAGCCCTACCGCTGCATCCGTTGCAGCAAGCCCTTCGGCACGCCGAAGGCGATCGAGCTGATGGTGGCCAAGCTCGGTGCGCACCCGATGTTCCAGGGGGCCGGCGCGGAGCGCCTGCGCATGTGCGGCGACTGCCGTGTGATCGACATCCACACGAACCCGAATGAAGTGAGGATCACCGACCTATGAACGACTTCCTGGCTGCCCATGGCTGACGCCGCCGCCGCGCTGCGCTTCAGCACGCCCGACGACCGCGAGGAGATCGCCCGCGCCGAGGTCTACGGCCTGCTCGCGAGCCTGTACTTCGCGGCGCCGGCGCCCGACCTGTACGAGCAGCTGCGCGTCGCGGTGACCGAAGCGCCGAGCGCGGGCGCATTCCTCGAGACGAGCTGGTCCGAACTCATCGCGAGCTCGCGCCGCTTGTCGCTGGCTGCGGTCATCGACGAATACGTCGCGCTGTTCGGCGGCGTCGGCAAGCCCGAGATCTTCCTGTACGGCTCGTGGTTCATCGCCGGCAGCTTGAACGAGAAGCCGCTCGTCGATCTGCGCGACGCGTTGACTGCGCTCGGCCTCGAACGCCCGGCGGGCGTGCTCGAGACCGAAGACCACATCGCCGCGTTGTGCGAGGTGATGCGCTACCTGATCGCCGGCGACGACGTCGGCGTGAGCAACCTCGGCGCGCAGCAGCGCTTCTTCAATGCGCACCTGCGGCCCTGGGTCGAGCGCTTGTGCGACACCATCGCCGCGCACCCGCGGGCCGACTTCTACCGCGCGCTCGCGGGCTTTACGCGCGACTTCTTCGCGGTCGAGGCACAAGGCTTCGATTTGCTGGATGCGTAGCGTGCACCTTGCACGAAACTGACAACGCAGCGCACTGCACGGTCAAGCGCTTACGGACTGACCCTGATGCGGCTATGAACTAACCTGCATACATTTGGTGCAGACCGAACTGGCCAAGATCAGCCGGCATCTTGTTGGAATCCACCGCACTTCTCGGAGCAGACCGTCATGAGTGATCGAGCCGGTGACACCCCCGCGCCCTCCCAACCCCTGAAGCGTCGCGGTCTGCTGATCGGCGCCGGCGCCGCCGGTGCCGCGGTGCTGGCGGTCAAGGCCTTGCCCGGCGCGGCGCCGGCAGCACCGGTCGCAGTGGCGGCGAAGGCGCTGGTCGACACGAGCGGCGGCTACCGGGTCACGGCGCACGTGCTGCGCTACTACGAAACCACTCGCTCCTGAGGGCCGCCATGCTGCTGACGCGCAAATCGAATCACGCCGGATCGGCCGCGAGCGGTCTGGTCGACAGCCTCGCACGCGGGCTGGACACGCACAACCGGCGGGCGATCCCGACGATGGACCGGCGCGCCTTCCTGCGCCGCTCGGGCATGGGCGTCGGCGCCGGCCTCGCGGCCACGCAGCTGACGCTGGTGCAGAAGAAGGCGCAGGCCGCCGACGTACCGGCCGATGCGGCGGCGCGCAAGGTGCAGGTCAAGCGCACCGTCTGCGGCCACTGTTCGGTCGGCTGCGCGGTCGACGCGGTGGTCGAGAACGGTGTCTGGGTGCGCCAGGAGCCGGTGTTCGATTCGCCGATCAACCTCGGCGCGCATTGCGCGAAGGGTGCGGCGCTGCGCGAGCACGGCCACGGCGAGTACCGCCTGCGCACACCGATGAAGCTGCAAGGCGGCAAGTACGTCAAGATCAGCTGGGACGAGGCGCTGAACGAGATCAGTGCCAAGATGCTCGAGCTGAAAAAGGCGAGCGGCCCGGATTCGGTGTTCATCGTCGGCTCGAGCAAGCACAACAACGAGCAGGCGTATCTGATGCGCAAGTGGGTGAGCCTGTGGGGCAGCAACAACTGCGACCACCAGGCGCGCATCTGCCACTCCACCACGGTCGCCGGTGTCGCCAACACCTGGGGCTACGGTGCGATGACGAATTCGTACAACGACATGCGCAACACCAAGGCGGCGATGTACATCGGCTCGAACGCGGCCGAAGCGCACCCGGTGTCGATGCTGCACATGCTGCATGCGAAGGAAACCGGCGCGAAGATGATCGTCGTCGACCCGCGCTTCACGCGCACCGCCGCGAAAGCCGACCAGTACGTCCGCATCCGCTCGGGTTCGGACATCCCGTTCCTGTTCGGCGTGCTCTACCACGTGTTCAAGAACGGCTGGGAAGACAAGAAGTACATCGCCGACCGTGTCTACGGCATGGACAAGGTGCGCGAGGACGTGCTCGCGAAGTGGACGCCCGACAAGGTGCTCGAGGCCTGCGGCGTCGACGAGGCCACCTGCTTCCAGGTGGCCAAGACCATGGCCGAGAACCGGCCCAGCACCATCGTCTGGTGCATGGGCCAGACCCAGCACACGATCGGCAATGCGATCGTGCGCGCGTCGTGCATCCTGCAGCTCGCGCTCGGCAACGTCGGCGTCAGCGGCGGCGGCACCAACATCTTCCGCGGCCACGACAACGTGCAGGGTGCGACCGACGTCGGCCCGAACCCCGACTCGCTGCCCGGCTACTACGGCCTGGCCGAGGGCGCGTGGAAGCACTTCGCGAAGGTCTGGGACGTCGACTTCGAGTGGATCAAGAAGCAGTACGCGCCCGGCATGCTGACCAAGCCCGGCATGACGGTGTCGCGCTGGATCGACGGCGTGCTCGAGAAGAACGAGCTGATCGACCAGGACTCGAACCTGCGCGGCCTGTTCTTCTGGGGCCATGCGCCGAACTCGCAGACGCGCGGTCTCGAGATGAAGAAGGCGATGGACAAGCTCGACCTGCTGGTCGTGATCGACCCGTACCCGTCGGCGACCGCGGCGATGGCCGCGATGCCGAGCAAGGACGGCGAGCTGAACCCGAACCGCGCGGTCTACCTGCTGCCGGCGGCGAGCCAGTTCGAGACCTCGGGCTCGGTGACTGCGTCGAACCGCTCGCTGCAATGGCGCGAGAAGGTGATCGAGCCGCTCTGGGACTCGCGCACCGATCACATGATCATGTACCAGCTTGCGCAGAAGCTGGGCTTCGACAAGGAGTTCACGAAGAGCCACAAGCTGGTGGCCGGCAAGGGCGGGATGATGGAGCCCGAGCCCGAGTCGGTGCTGCGCGAGATCAACCGCGGCATGTGGACGATCGGCTACACCGGCCAGAGTCCCGAGCGGCTGAAGGCGCACATGCGCAACATGAACGTCTTCGACGTGAAGACGCTCAAGGCCAAGGGCGGCGTCGACAAGGAAACCGGCTACAAGCTCGACGGCGACTATTTCGGCCTGCCGTGGCCGTGCTACGGCACACCCGAGATCAAGCATCCCGGCTCGCC
>Ga0207658_10003983_pt1 | contig 10349 bp, 10 predicted proteins | sample KBSS33metaG_FD_184322 | JGI IMG/M metagenome (GOLD analysis project Ga0207658, IMG submission 184322) | Switchgrass rhizosphere microbial communities from Kellogg Biological Station, Michigan, USA - KBS S3-3 metaG (SPAdes) (version 2) | ecosystem: Host-associated > Plants > Roots > Rhizosphere...
AGCGCTCGTCGCGTTACGGTTTCTATATCAACGCCTGGCAGCAGCTCCTGGGCACTTCGGCCAACGGCAAGCCGCTGACCGGCGTCGGCATATTCGCCAACTTCACCCAGGCTGACCGGAGAACGTCGGTGACCGACAACCAGATTTCGTTGGGCGTTTTCTGGAAGCCGCCGATTAAATCGCTGCCCGACGACGTGCTCGCCTTCGCCGTCGGCCGGACCAACGTGAACAGCCGCTTCACTCACGGGCAGGAGCTCGACCCGGCGCATCCGGAGCCGCAGAAGGCCGAATATGCCGCCGAGGTCTATTACAGCGCGCACCCGACGCATTGGCTCGAGATGCGCCCGAACGTTCAATATATCCACAATCCGGGGGGGCGCAGCGCCGCACACGACGTCGGCGTGCTCGGGTTGAAGGCGGGCGTGACCCTGTGATGAGCAAGCGCGGCAGACCGCAGAGTTTCGTTTTGCGCAATCTGGCGGAGGTAGCTGGGCCGGTTGCAGCCGGCGCCGCCATCGCCGGCGTCTGGTTGATGTCGCTCGGCGGGAGCCTGCAATTGCTGATGGCGGCTGCGGCGCTTGTCGCCGCCAGCCAATTGCTATTTTTCCTGAATTCTGATGAACCGCCAGTCGTCAAACGCGCCGTCCTGGCCTATCGTATAGTTGCGTCGTAACCGCGTCCCACCGAGAGCTGCCGCAAGCTGCGAAAGAGGAGCGATGGCCGATATTCGACACCACGCACGCTTGATCGCGCCGGCGCTTGCGCTGCTTACCACGGGCTGCGGCGGCGTGCTCGATCCGGTCGGGCCGGTCGGCGCGCAGGAAAAACAGATCCTGCTCAACTCGACCGCGATCATGCTTGCGATTGTCATCCCGGTGATGATTGCGACGGTCGCCTTCGCCTGGTGGTTCCGGCGCGGCAACAAGAAGGCCGAGTACCGGCCCGACTGGGAATATTCGGGCGCGATCGAGCTGGTCATCTGGTCGGTTCCGGCGCTGACCGTCGTCCTGCTCGGCGGAATCGCCTGGATTGGGAGCCATGACCTCGAGCCGAGCAAGCCGCTCGTCTCCTCCGTAAAGCCGGTTGAGGTCGAGGTCGTTTCGCTCGACTGGAAATGGCTGTTCATTTACCCGGACCAGGGCGTGGCCACGGTCAACCAGCTGGTCGTGCCGGCGGGTACGCCGATCAGTTTCAAGCTGACGTCCGCGACCGTCTGGAACAGCTTCTTCATCCCGCAAATGGGAACAATGATTTACACCATGCCGGGGATGACCACCCGCCTGCACCTGCAGGCGGACCGGCAGGGCAAATATGACGGCCTGTCATCGCATTTCAGCGGCGACGGCTTTTCCGGGATGCGCTTCACGGTGCATGCCTTGCCGCCGGAGGAGTTCGCGGCGTGGGCGCAGGGCGCGCGCGGGAAGGGGCCGACCCTCGACGGCAACGGCTACGTCGAGCTCGCCAAACCGAGCAGCTATGTGAAGCCGATCACCTATGGCGGCGTCGCGCCCGGCCTGTTCGAGGCCATCGCGACCAACCGCGCGCCGGCGCCGCCCACGCCGCCCACCCAACCATCGCCGGGGATCGGAACGTGAACCTGTTTGGAAAGCTGACCTGGGACGCCATCCCGCTCCACGAGCCGATCCCGCTGATTACCTCGATCGTGGTCCTGCTGGTTGTGGGCGGCATTCTTGCCTTGGTCACGATCAAGGGTTGGTGGCCGTATCTGTGGAATGAGTGGATTACGTCCACTGATCACAAGCGCATCGGCGTCATGTACGTCATCGTCGCGCTGGTCATGCTGCTTCGCGGCTTTTCCGATGCGATCATGATGCGCGGGCAGCAGGCGGTCGCGGTCGGCACGTCGCACGGTTACCTGCCGCCCGACCATTACGACCAGATTTTTTCCGCCCATGGCACGATCATGATCTTCTTCATGGCGATGCCGTTCATCATCGGACTGATGAACTTCGTCATTCCGCTTCAGCTCGGGGTCCGCGACGTTGCCTTTCCGACGATGAACAACGTCAGCTTCTGGCTGACTGCGTCGGGCGTCTTGTTGACTAACGTCAGCTTGTTTGTGGGCGAGTTTGCGCGGACCGGCTGGCTCGCCTTTCCGCCGCTCAGCGAAATTGCTTACTCGCCCGGGGTCGGGGTCGATTATTACCTCGTCTCGCTGCAGATTTCCGGGATCGGGACGCTGCTCACCGGGGTCAATTTCGTCACGACGATCCTGAAGATTCGCGCGCCGGGCATGAGCTATATGCGGATGCCTGTGTTCGTTTGGACGTCACTGGCGTCCAACCTGTTGATCATCGCCGCCTTCCCGGTGCTGACCGCGACGCTGTCGTTGCTGATGCTCGACCGCTACCTCGGCTTCCACTTCTTCACCACCGACGGTGGCGGCAATTCGATGCTCTACATGAACCTGATCTGGGTGTGGGGGCATCCTGAGGTCTACATCCTGGTCCTGCCAGCGTTCGGCATCTTCTCCGAAGTGTTCGCGACCTTCTCGGGCAAGCCGTTGTTCGGCTATCGCTCGATGGTTTACGCGACGCTCGCCATCTGCATCCTGTCGTTCACCGTCTGGCTGCACCATTTTTTCACCATGGGCGCCGGCGCCAACGTCAACGCCATTTTCGGCATTGCCAGCATGCTCATCGCCATCCCGACCGGCGTGAAGATCTTCAATTGGCTGTTTACGATGTATGGCGGGCGCGTCCGCTTCAGCGTCCCGATGCACTGGGCGCTGGGCTTCGTCATCACCTTCGTGACCGGCGGTATGACCGGCGTGTTGTTGGCGATGCCCCCAGCCGATTTCCTGCTGCACAATAGCCTGTTTCTGATCGCGCACTTCCACCACGTGATCATCGGCGCCGTCGTGTTCGGGGTGATGGCCGGCTATGAATATTGGTTCCCCAAGGCGTTCGGATTTACGCTCGACGAGCGGCTCGGCAAGGCCTCCTTCTGGTGCTGGTTCATCGGCTTCTATCTGGCCTTCATGCCGCTCTATGCACTCGGTCTGATGGGGGCGACCCGGCGCATGCAGCATTATGACAATCCGGCGTGGCAGCCATTCATGATCGTCGCGTTCATCGGCGCGTTTTTCGTCCTTGCCGGGATCCTGCTGCTGGTCGCCCAGCTGTGGTACTCGATCAAGACGCGCGACCAGCGCCGCGATGTTACCGGCGATCCATGGGACGGCCGCACGCTCGAGTGGCTGACGCTTTCCCCGCCGCCCCACTACAATTTCGCCGTGCTGCCCGACGTTCATGGCGAGGAGGCCTATTGGACGCGCAAGCAGACGGCGATCAAACAGGACAGACTGATCGACGAGCCCGATTATCAGCCGATCGAGATGCCGCTCAACACACCGGTCGGCGTGATTTGCGCCTTTTTCGCTTCAATCTGCGGGTTCGCGATCATCTGGCACATCTGGTGGCTGGCGATCGCCGGCCTGATTGGCGCCCTGGCGATTTTCGTCTGGTACGCCTGGCAGGATGAGCATGAGCATATCATTCCCGTCGAGGAAGTCAGGGCGAATGCACGCGAACGCCGCCGGATCCGGATGGAACATCTCCACACCTTGAGCCAATCGACATGACCGCAACTGAAGCAGTAGCAATCGGCCTGACCCACGGCGGGTCCGAGGACACCGGCCTCGGCAACCGCGGACCGGAGTCGAAGAGCATCGTCGTTCCGTACGGCTTCTGGCTGTTCGTTCTCTCCGATATCATCCTCTTCTCGGCTTTGTTCGCGACCTATGCCTCACTGTCGGGAGCGACCGATGGCGGCCCGGGATCGCAACAGCTGTTCGATCGCACGACGGTCGCGGTCGAAACGATGGCATTGCTGATCTCGAGCTTTACCTGCGGCCTCGCGATGATCGCGGCCAAGCGCTCGAACATGCAATGGACGCAGATATGGCTCGGCGTCACTGGCGCGCTCGGCCTGGTTTTCTTGTTCCTCGAATTGCGCGAATTCGCCGGCATGATCGCCGAGGGCGCCGGCCCGCAGCGCAGCGCCTTCCTCTCATCCTTCTTCACGCTCGTCGGCTGCCACGGCGCTCACGTGACGGCCGGCCTGATGTGGGTCGGGACGATGATGGCGCAGATCTGGGCCAAGGGCTTCCGCGAGCATATTGTCCGTCGGCTGCTGTGCTTCAGCATCTTCTGGCACGCGCTCGACATCATCTGGGTGGCTATCTTCACCATCGTCTATCTGATCGGGACCTTGCCATGACCGAAACCGACCGCCACGAACCTCTCGACGTCGCGCCGGGCGCACCGCACGGCAGCGTGATGAGCGAAACCCTGAGTTACGTCATCGGCCTTGGATTTGCGCTCGTGCTCACGGCCATTTCTTTCTGGGTCGCGTCGACCTCAAGCTTATGGGGCCCGGGCGTCGCGGTCGGTTTGGTCGTCCTCGCCATCGCCCAGATGGGCGTCCATCTCGTGTTCTTCCTCCACATCACCACCGGGCCCGACAATACCAACAACGTGCTCGCCTTGGCGTTTGGCGTGCTCATCGTCTTCCTGGTGATGATCGGGACGATTTGGATCATGAGCAATTTGGCCGCCAACATGGGTCCGTCGGCCGAGATGATGAACCTGCAAATGCAGCATTGAGCGGCCGAAATGGCGTCACGGTGCAAACCAAGGTATGATGGGAAAACGGTGTCGTACCTCTAGGCATGACGCCGAACAGGAGGTCGATCTTGGTCCAGCTCGGTGGACGGCCGACTCCATCGGCCGCAGTCGAAGACGATGCGGCGGTGCGCGACCTGGTCTGCGTCATCGACGATGATGAGCATGTTCGGGCCTCGCTCGATTCCCTGTTGCGATCCGCCGGCTACGCCGCGCGCACCTTCGCCAGCCCCGAGGAATTTCTGCAGTCGGGCGACGATCCCGACTGCCTGCTGCTCGATGTCCGGTTGAAGAACGCGGATGGGCTCGCCTTCCAGGAAGGGCTGCTGGCGAGCGAGGCGATACTGCCGATCGTGTTGATGAGTGGCTACGGCGACATTCCGATGTCGGTGCGCGGGATGAAGGCCGGCGCGATCAACTTTCTCACCAAGCCATTCAGCGATCAGGAAATCATCGCCGCGGTCCGCGAGGCCGTCGAGCAGGGGCGCGGGCAACATGCGCAGGCGCAAGAAGCTGCTGGCCTGCGCGCCCGATACGAAGCCCTGACGCCGCGCGAACGCGAGGTGATGGGTTTGGTCACGGCGGGGTTGATGAACAAGCAGGTCGCGGGAAGGCTCGGCGTCCAGGAGATCACCGTTAAGATTCACCGTGGCAACGTGATGCGCAAAATGCGCGCGCCGTCGCTGCCCGACCTCGTCCGGATGGCGGAAACATTGGGCGTTCGGGAAACCTCCGCGAGCCGCTTCGCACGCACCCCGGAATAAAGTCGGCGCGGCCCGGAACTACCTTAAAACCTTTGGATAATTGTTCGGTCCGGGGCACCCGATAGGGCTGTTTCGTATCCGGAGCGAGGCTCCATCGGAAAACAGGCGGGCGATTCCTCAGTTGAAACAGCCGGGATGGCCAAAGATGGTGCCGCGGCGCCGGGCGTTGGTCTCCATGGAAGTGGCGATTGTCGTTGCGGCCGCCGTGTTCCTGGTCGATCTGCTGACCGACCTCCAGGGTGCGATCGCGGTCCTTTATATTTCAGTCCCGTTGATCCTGGCGTCCGCTTATTCCGAGCGGGTCGTCCTTGCCGGGGCGACCGCGTGCGGCGCGCTGACCACGTTCGCGTTCCTGTCGCAGCATATCCGCCTTGGCGAAGACAGTGCGGATACGCGTTTCGGTGTGAGCATCGCGGCGCTGATCGTCACCACATTTCTCGCTCTGCGGCAGAAACGCAGCGCCGCCGAGCTCGAGCGGAGCGAGCGCAAGTTCCGCGCGATCTTCGACGATGCCGGTTTTGCGGCCTGGGAGTCTGACTGGTCGCAGCTCCATCAATACATCCTGGGCCAAATGGCCGATGTTCGGGACGACCGGGCAAGCTGGCTTGTGCGGCACCCCGAAGTCGTGCGCGAGGCAGCGACGCGCGCTGTCATCAGAAACATCAATCAGGCTGCGCTCAACCTTATCGAGGCTTCAAGCGCCAAGGTTCTCGTCGGGACCAACACCACCAGTGTCGACGGCCGCACGTTCGACGGCGCCGAGCCCGGGATCGGGCGGATCATCGCCGGGCTGCTCGAAGGAAGGACCATCGCCGAAACGGAAATGACTTTCCAGACGCTGAAAGGACGGCGCCTCGATATTGTTCTGCGGGTGGCCATTGTCGGTTACGGCGAGCCCTGGTCGAGCGTGTTGCTGACGGCGTTCGATGAAACCGAGCGCAAAGAAGCCCGGGCCAAGCTCGAGCAGGCATCGGCGGACCTCGCCCATGCGGAGCGCATCTCGACATTGGGTCAACTGACGGCCTCGGTCGCCCACGAAGTGAGCCAGCCGCTGGCCGCAATCGTCGCTTATGCCGGTTCCGGCAAACGCTGGCTCAATCGCGTTAAACCGGACCTGCGCGAAGTCGCGGAGTCCCTCGACAAGATCGTCGCAAACGGCAGTCGCGCGGCTGATGTGATCGGCCGCATCCGCAGCCTGGTACGCAAGACGCCGGCGATGATGGAACCGGTCGACCTGCCGCAATTGATCGACGAAACCATCGGTCTGGTTGCGCACAATGCGAGGATTTCCGGCGTTCTCATTCTCCGCGAGCAGGAACGCGGGGCCCGGATGGCTTGGGCGGACCGCGTCCAGATCCAGCAGGTGCTCGTCAATTTGCTCCTCAACGGCATCCAGGCGATGCACCGCGTCGACGATCGCCCGCGCCACCTGGTCATTAGCCTGCACGCCGGTGACAACGGCATGGTCCATGTTGAAGTGCGGGACATGGGGACGGGGATCGCAGATCCCGCCCAACTCTTTGCGCCGTTTTTCACGACCAGGCGCGATGGAATGGGCATGGGCCTTTCGGTCAGTCGTTCGATCGTCGAGGCCCACGGCGGCACCATCCACGCGCGCAACAATCCCGACGTCGGGGCAACGTTTTCGTTCTCACTGCGCAGCGCCGCGGCGAATGCGCTCAGGGTTGGATTGGAGCGCGCTACAGCGTGATAGCGGTCTCGATTAGCGCGGTCGCCTTAGTCACCATTCAAACCGCTGCGAGCGTTCACGATCCTCACCATGCGGTCCATCAATTCCTCGGTGTCGACCGGCTTGGAGAAATAGGCGTCGGCGCCGCTCGCCAGCGCCCGATCGCGGGTGGTATCCGGATCCAGCGCCGAGAGAATGATCACGGGCACTTCGCTGCCGCCTTCGCGCAACGTCCTGAGCATGGCCAGCCCGTCCATGCCGGGCATGTGGATATCGGCGATCACGCAGTCGATCGGCGCCGGAGCGGCCTGCAAGAACGCCTCGGCCGACGGGAACAGCAACGCCTTGATGCCGAAGGACCGCAGCAGGCCGCTGACGGACTGCAGGAGTTGCTCGTCGTCGTCGACGATCGCAACCAGCGCTGGATATCTCACAAGACAACCCTCCTCACCGGGCCGTAATCACTTCTACTGTTGCTTACCAATTCCACCCTTAATCGCGATGATATGACGCTTCTTTTTGTCCCGATATTAAACGTTGATTTGCTCCGCGGCGGCGTTTGCCTCGGGTTTTGAAGCACGAGTTGTAGTCGGCAATCCAATTCGCCAAATCGCCAGCCCCCCGTAGATCACGGCCTGACCGATCAGGATTGCCAGTGAATCGCTGGTTTCAGCCAGCGATGCCCCCATTTGATTTAATCGAACGAACAAATGCACCGCGACCGTCGCCGGCGACAAATGCGATAGAATTGCGAGCCAGTTCGGCATGGCTTGCAGGGGCCAGACTGCGCCAGTCAGAAAGAACAGGGGCACCGAAGTAGGCGCGATCAGATGCATCGCGCGATAGCCCTTGTCGACGAAGCTGCCGATGAGCAGGCCGAGGCCGGTGACTGCGAACGCGAAGATTGGGACGGTCAACAGGATCGCCCCAATGTTGCCGCCGCGCGGCACGTCCTGAAGCCAGAAGATGAGTCCGAAATAGAACAGTTCGCCGAGCGTCCCGAACAAGGCGATGGCTGCCCAGCTGCCCAGCAGCCGGTCCCGCGGCATCCGCCATTCGCCACTCTCGCGGCGTGTGCCCATGAAGACGGCCGCGCCGATCAGCAGAGTCTGCTGCAGAATGATGTTGGCGACAGCGGGGAAGATATAATCCTTGAAACCCTCGTAGGTGTTGAACAGCGGCCGCAGGGTCACCTCGACGGGCCGGCGCAGGTGCAGTTCCTGGGCCACGGGCGCCAGCATCTCTTCGGCCGCGCCGCTGATCACCGCCGCTATGGCATCGCCGATGTTGCTCGCGCGCAGCACATAGGTGCCGTTCACCCAGATGCCGACATTGACCGGCGGGGCCTGCGTCAGGAGGCTGCGGGTCAGCCCATTGGGCAGCTGCAGGATGCCGTCGGCCTGGCGGTCGCGGACCAATTCCTCGGCCTCCGCCAAACTTCTGGCCTCGGCCACGATCTCGACCTGGCGCGTGGCCGACAGGTCGCGGGCGATGCGCCGGGTGAGGGCGCTATTCTCTTGGTCAACCAGCACCAGCGGCAGTTCGTGCGAAACCTGTTGGGCGAAGGGCAATGGAAAGTAGAATGCGTAGAGAATGATCCCGATCACGAGTGGACCGAGCAATTCCTTGTTGCCGAACACCCCGAGAAAGGATTCGACGAAGGCGGCGCGAAACCCGCTCACCGCGCGGCCTTCCGCAGCAAGAGCACGGCGCCGCCGCCAGCGACGACGATGTAAAGCGCCAACGCGCCGAGCGGATAGAGCGCTTCCGCGAACGACGTCCCGATGAACTGCCCCATCTGGAAGTCGATGTAATGCCGATAGGGGATCGTCTGGCTCCAGAAACGAGCGATCACGCTGCCGCCCTCGAGCGATAGCGACGCGTTGGAATAAGCGATCGCCGTCCCGGCGTAGACCACGCTGATCACCAGCGGGTCGAAGATCTTGCGAGTGGCCGCGACCAGCAGCCCCGAGATCGCGGCCGTTCCCGCGTAAAGGATCGCCTGGCCGGTCGCGATGAGCGCGAGGCTGCCTTCGACGCGTCCACCGCGAAACAGCACCAGCCAGACTAGCCACATGACGCCGAAAATGCTGGTCACCGCGACGTACGGCAGGAACTTGCCGACGAGCGCCGCCGTCACGCCGCCGCTCCGTCGCGCCCAATCGGCCAGGGATCCGTCTTTAAGCTCGCGGCCAAGCGCCACCACGGTCATGCATGCGACGTACAATTGCAGCACGCACGGCTGGATCAGGCCGCTGAGGAACCATTCGAGGCTGCCGGCGGGATTGCCGAGGATGGTGATTTGCACGCGCGGCTCGAGCCTGCGTGCCGCGGGGAGGCCATGGCTCGACAGGATATGCGGCGCGTTATTCTTGAGCGACGCCGTGACCGAGGTGTTGATCGCTTTGCTGACGCTGGTGCCGGTCGAGAAGAACAGCGATTGGTAGAAGATCTGCACCGCCGCGGACGGAGGCCGCACGAATCCTCGCACAAGTCCCTGGGGGATAAAGAGCACAGCCTGGACTTGCTCGCGACGGACGTCGCTGAACGCCGTCGGGAGGTCTTTCGTCGGCACGACGCGCACCGTCGGCGAGGCGTCGACATCGCGGATGATCGCCCGGCTCAGGGTTGACTGGTCATCATCGACGACCGCGATTGGCAAGTCGCGCACGACGCCCTGGAACAGCATTGCGGCCATCAGAGCCATCAGGATGATCGGCGGCAGGATGAGCAGGCCGAGGTCCCAGCGGTCGCGCCCGAGATGATCGATCTCGGCAGCGAACGCGCGGGAGAAAGCGGTCATTGGGGCCAGCTGAACAATACGCTCATTCCGGGCCGCAGCCCGCGAATGGGCCGCACCGGCCGCAACCGTACCTCGAATGCCCGGACGTCATAGCCCCGGGATTCGCGCGTTGCCCGCCACGTCGCGAAGTCGCCTTGCGGGTTGATGAAATAGACTTGGAAGCGGTCGCTAACCCCGAGGGCGGGAACCTTGCCGACGAGCTCCCGCCCCATACGGATGCCGCGATACTGATCTTCGCGAACGTTGATCGCCACCCATGGGCGATCGATTTCGACCACCTGGTAGGCCGGGATCGACGGTCCGACGATTTCGCCGGGTTGGACCAGCTTGTGCGAGATTTCGCCGGCGATCGGGGAAACCAGCTGGGTCTCGCGGTTGCTGATCGAGCGCGCGGTGTTGAGCCCGGCCTGCGCGATGCGGACGCGCGCCGCGGCTGACTCTTTTTC
>Ga0207658_10003984_pt1 | contig 10344 bp, 9 predicted proteins | sample KBSS33metaG_FD_184322 | JGI IMG/M metagenome (GOLD analysis project Ga0207658, IMG submission 184322) | Switchgrass rhizosphere microbial communities from Kellogg Biological Station, Michigan, USA - KBS S3-3 metaG (SPAdes) (version 2) | ecosystem: Host-associated > Plants > Roots > Rhizosphere >...
ATGGCGTGATCATCGACGCCGCCTTCTGGCTGAGTCGGCCCGAGGTTTGAAAATGTCCTTGAGACTCCAGAGATACAACGAACCGCGGCTCGCGCGTGCCAGGTCTGTGAATTCGCGTGTGAAGCCCCCGGCGGCGAGGTAGAGGATCGGGGAATCGTCGGCTTGGGCCGCGTGGGCCCATTTCACGCCGGACTGCGCAAGTCGTTCGAGGGAATTGAGATGATGAAGATGCCATCTGGCATCCAGCGGCTTTGAATTCCACTTCACCGCTCCAGTCATGACGCGCCCGTCTGCGAGCGTTGCGGCAATGTCAACCTCCAGCGACTCCCCTCGTCGGTCCTTGCCCTCCCAGCGTCCCCATTCCCTGACGACGGGTAACCGCAATTGCGGTTGCAGCCACTGGTAGGTTTGTTCGGCAATCCGCTCAAAAATGCGTCCAAGATAGGTATCAAAGCGCGGTTCAATTACGTGACGCCAGAAGTATCCTGGTTCGGTGCGCTCAAGTGCGGCTTCATTGTGACTGACGAATTCGTAGTAGAAGGCGAATGCAGGATCGGATATACGATAACGATAGGGTGACGTGGATTTCGCCCCTAGATTCCGTGTTCTGCTGACGTAGCCCAAGTCGATCAGGCGCTCGATTTTGTCGCGTAGCGGCGTGTCAACAGTCAGTCCCGAGCGCTGAGCGATCTCGTTGACCTCGGTGCAGCCGTTTCCAATCGAACGCATGATGGCCTGGTATCTGGCGATCTCGCGCAGCCCTTGCTCCTGCAAGATCGCCGTCTCCACAAGCCCTCTGACCTCACCTCGCGGAGCGAGCATCAGCCGCGCAGCATTGTCTGCAAGTGATTGAGTTGGTCTGAGTGCATCTAGATACCGAGGAGTACCGCCGAAGACCCCATAGGCTCCAATCCGATCGCGGGTGGACCGAAAGTTCGCCATCTGAGCTGAGTACCAGTAGTTGAACGGCTGCAAGGATGCCTTCCAAGCAAAGCGGCCGTGCAACGGCGCGCCGCCTTCGTCGAGCGCTTCAAGAGTGCGAACCGAGGATCCTGCGAGCACTAAGACCAGTGCTCGCGCGGGCCGTCGCTGCTCCCACGCTGCATTGAGCTCAGAGCAAACGCCCGCGAGTTCCCTCGGGTCTTCGCCAAGATACTGGAATTCGTCCAGCACAATAGCTTGTGCGCGGGTCAACTCCAGCAATAGTCTGAAGACGGTGCGCCAAGTAGGATAATCCACCGATTCAAGTGGCTCCCCGGTCCACGAGGCGATGTCACGTACCAGTTGTTCACGGTTTTGAGACGATGTGGTCGCGGCGGCGGTCCAGTAGAAAGTCGCAGCGGCTGGTAGGACATGGGTCAGGAGATGAGTCTTGCCTAGCCGTCGTCTGCCGTAAAGGAGGGCGAGTTGGGGCGTCTTTTGTTGCAGCAACCCGCGCAACTCCGCCTGTTCCTGTTCTCTGTCGATAATGTCGTTCATGTGCGGAAGGTTACTATACTATTACGTAGGAATACTACCGCAATAGTATAGCCCCCTAATAACCCATGACAGGGAGTTCGTCCATGGTCGACCCACAACATCGGGATGAAGCAAAGAGGAGGAGGGTCAGGAAAGCGCAGGAGTGCGAAATGATCCAAGCCGGCGCCAACATTCCTTCAACTTTGAAATCTACAGAGACATTGAGGAGTGCGAAGTGGGAGAGTTCAAGCATCTTTGGGAAACCCTATCTCCCGTCATCAAGACGGTTCTGCTGTTGACCGGGGGTTTATGCCTTCTAGTGCACATAGCGCATGTAGGCCGATTTCCGGAAGACGCTTGGCGCCGATCCATCACAATCTCCCGACGTACAATCTTGAAGGACAACCACGCCTTGCGCACAAGGTCATAACGCTCAGCGCTGATGACACAACACGAGCTGCTGTCGGGACTGCCACAGGTGATCAGCAGGTAACTGAGGACATCGTACTCATCTCGCTTGCGCGGGCACACGATCACGTTCGTGATCAACCTGCGCATTTGAACACGCGGCTGTGATTCGGCTCCCGGCTGCCGGAGCTTCTTGATGCGCGTGGTCAGAGATTCGTAGTTGTCCTCGAAGTAATCCGCGCCTGCGGGTACCTCCACGCCGATCGCCCGCGCAAAGGGTACAGGCGTGCGGTAGCACACTTCCGCTGCCAGGCATCGGAACCACTCGTCATAGCGCTCGTGGTCCAGCAGCAAAGCCTCTCGGTTGAGGAAGTGATGGACATCGTGGTGCACGGCCGGACTGAGTGCCAGTGATGAACTACACTGAGCAAAAGCACTGGATGTGGTTTGCATAGTCGTTTACCTCAGTTCAAACGCAGATACTTGCGTGCTTGAGCCGCGCTCATCAGGCTGAAACCCATTTGCTCGAGCAGCGTACGGGCGTTTGCCACGAGTTGGGCGTTGGTTGCGTAGACACCCGGGCTCAGGTACTGATTGTCCTCGAGTCCGACACGCACGTGGCCTCCCAGGAGCGCAGATTGTGCGACCCAGGGCATTTGCATTCGGTCCGGAGCGAATGAGCTCCAGATACACTCTGTCGGAAGCGCATTCACCATGGCCAGCAGATGGCCGGCGTCGGTTGGCGTTCCATACGCCGTGCCGGTTCCCAGTTGGATCAGTGCCGGTGCGGGCACCAGACCCTCCTGGATCATTTGTTTGACGAACCAGAGATTGCCGGTATCGAGCACCGCAAGCTCGGGTTTGATGTGCAGCTCCTGGAGGATCCGGGCCCCTTTTCTCAGGTAGTCGGGGGGCGCCACGTAAGTGCGATTGCCGTCACCGTGGTTGTACGTGTTGCAATCGAGCGTTGCGAGATCGGGCGCATAACGGCCCTCCTTGCACAGCTCGATAACCGGGCGCATGCGGGCTTCCTGGCTGACGAAATCGGTCTTGTCAGCATCCCTATCGACACGACCATCGTCGGTCACACTGATGTATCCGCCCGCGGCGCAGGCAATGTTGACGATTACGTCCACATTGCTCTCGCGGATCAGTCGAACAACTTCCCGGTAGAGCGCCGTGTCGGTGCTTACAGCCGTGCCTTCGACCACGCGGATACGCACCACGGCAGCGCCTGCCTGGGCTGCCGCTATCGCAGCTACTGCAATTTCCTTGGGGGTGCGCGGGCAATACGGGTTGCCGGGATCGGTGCCCGTCACGGAACAGGTAATGAAGACGCCGCCTCGCATGGATTGCCCCCTCTCGCCAACCGTGCGGTTCCGGAAAATCTTACCTCATGATCTTCGATAATGCATAGGGATATCTGGAAAGGACTGCGAATTTGGAATATATAGTTTGAGATTACTGGCAATGTGCGTCGCAGGGGACGCAACATAAGGGGGAAATCAGGTGGCCGCAGCTTTATTGGACCGCTGTGCCGTCGTGACCGGGGCCGGTCAGGGAGTGGGCCAGGGAATTGCCCGGGCGCTGGCGGCGGCCGGAGCCAATCTGCTGCTGGTACAGCGGCGTGCAGCCGAAGGTGAGCGCGAAGCTGACTTTCTTCGGACGACTTATGGCGGGTCGAGGCGATCTTTGCGGCCACCGATGTGACGCAGCGGGATCAGGTCGAACGAATGGTGCAGACAGCGCACAGCCGCTTCGGCCGTCTGGACATCCTGGTCAACAATGCCGGATCGAGCTTTGAAGCGCCTCGAGAACCACACGGATGAGGACATGAGAGGCTCGTTGAATCTGAATTTCTGGAGTGTCTTCTGGGCTGGGTCGTGCGCAGGAAGACATCGGTCCGATTGCAACAGTTCTGGCGAGTGAGGGCAGTGGCTATGTCAATAGCAACACAGTGTTTGCCGATGGTGGCTCGCACGTGAATGGTTCACGTGGCGCCCGGCCGTCGCAGACTGAGGCGCTCCATGTCTGAACCCTCATCATTGCTTGCACGCATAGACCGTCTCGAGTCCCTGGATGCCATTCGCCAGTTGGTAGCGAAATATGCATTGGCCGTGGACATGCGGGACTCGGATGCCTGGGTCAACCTGTTCCCCGAAGATGTCGAAGTCGGTGGCGGCCAGCGCGGGCGCGCCGCACTTCGTGACTGGTTCGATGCAACCATGTCCAGGCAGTTTGACGGGACCGCTCACCACGTCGGTAACCACATCATCGAGTTCGAAAACCCGGACCAGGCGCAGGGGATCGTGTATTCCAAGAACGAGCATGAGACGGGGGCCGAGTGGGTCATCATGCAGATGCTGTATTTCGATCGGTACGAACGCATCAACGAACGGTGGTATTTCCGCAAGCGCCTGCCGTTGTACTGGTACGCCACGGATTTAAACAAGCCGCCGCTCGGCTCGCGCAAGATTCGCTGGCCGGGCCATCCGCCGGCGGAAGGAAGCTTCCACGATCTGTTTCCCAGCTGGCGGGAGTTCTGGCAGCGCGGTGGGCAGCCTTCTACCGTACCGGTCGCAGCGCCCGCGCCGCTGGAGAAATTCATCGAGACGATGCGCAAGGGGCAGCCGCTGCCGCGTCCGCGCGTGCGCGTGTGAAGGGAGCGATGCAGGATGACTGACCTCTTCACGCCCGTTCGTCTGGGCGACCTCGCGCTCGCCAATCGAATAGTGATGGCTCCCATGACCCGCAACCGCGCCGGTCCCCACGACGAGCCGACCGAACACATGGTCGAATATTATCGTCAACGCGCCACCGCCGGGCTCATCGTGACCGAGGGCACGCATCCGAGTAAGGCCGGCAAAGGCTACTTCCGCACACCTGGAGTATATGAACCCGGCCAGATTGCCGGTTGGCGCCGCGTTGCCAATGCCGTCCATCAACGAGGCGGCCAGATTGTCCTGCAGTTGATGCACTGTGGTCGTGCATGCGTCCGGGCCAACAAGGACGCAGAGGCAGAAACAATTGCACCCTCGCCGATCCGCTGTCGCGAAAAGATCCCCGGCCCCGACGGGGTGCGGGTCGAAGTCGAGATACCCCGCGCGCTCGAAACGTATGAAGTGGCTGGGGTGATCAATGAGTATGCACGCGCTGCGGCCAACGCGCGCGTGGCGGGACTCGACGGGGTCGAGTTGCATTGTACGAGCGGGTACCTGCCGATGCAGTTTCTCTCGACAGGAACCAATCATCGCATCGATTGCTATGGTGGCTCTGTACAAAATCGGATCCGCTTTGTGGTGCAAGTACTCGAGGCGCTCGCGGCAGCCATCGGCACCGGTCGGGTAGGGTTTCGCATCTTTCCCGGCAATCCGTTCAATGACATGCAGGATGAAAATCCAGCGCAGACTTACGGGGCGCTGCTGCGCGCCGTGAATCCACTCGGCTTGGCCTATGTGCACCTCATTTACGCACCCACACCTGAGCTCGATGCGCTGCGGCTGATCAGGGACCACTGGAGCGGGGCCGTGATCGTCAACAATAACTTGAATCTCGACAGTGCCCGCAAGGTGGTCGCGAGCGGTCGTGCCGATGCGGTCTCCTTTGCCCGTCATTTCATCAGCAACCCGGACCTGGTCGAGCGATTCCGGCGCGGCGCGCCACTCGCCCCACCTGATCGCCGCACGTTTTATACAGGCGAGCAGGCCGGTTATATCGATTACCCCACCCTCGAAGACGAGCAGTTGCGATGCAATCCATAACACCGCTATCCGCCCAGGGAGTGACTTTCAGCGACACGGCCGACCTGATCATCGTAGGCCTCGGAGCAGCGGGAGCCGCGGCCGCCATTGAAGGCGCGCGCGCGGGCCTGGATGTGTTGGTACTCGAGCGCGCTTCGGGCGGCGGCGGCTCCACCGCGGCTTCCGGCGGTTACGTGTATTGCGGCGGTGGCACCCGCGTACAGAAAGCGAATGGATTCGACGATAGCGTCGAAGACATGATTGCCTATTTAACCGCGGTCACCCCGCGGCCCGATGCGGTCAAGATCCGGGCGTATTGCCAGGACAGCGTGACCCATTTCAACTGGCTCGAGTCGCAGGGGGTTCCCTTCAACGAGCGCTACTATCCCGGCAAACACTTCGAGGTACCCACGGATGAAACCCTCTCTTACAGCGGTAATGAGAAGGTCCATCCTTACATCGAGCGTGCGCCCCCCGCGCCGCGAGGCCATCAAGTCGGTGTGCCTGGCGCGGGCGGAAATGTTCTCATCAACGCGCTGATTGCCAGCGCCCGGGCGGCGGGCGCCCGATTTCAGTTTGACGCGGCCGTCAACGCGTTGATAACCGATTCCGCCGGTCGTGTAGTCGGAGCTCGTTTGCGTCGTTTCGGCGAGGATGCCTGTGTAGCCGCACGCCGTGGGGTGTTGTTGGCGACGGGCGGCTTTGCAGCCAATCGTGAAATGACGCGGGAGTACTGTCCGTTTCTCGCGCGCGAGGATGTTTATGTGGTCGGTGGCGCCTGGTCGGATGGAGCCGGGCTCCGGTTGGGAACCGGTGTCGGTGGAGCGCCGGTCAACATGGACGGCATTCTGATTACCTCGCCGCTGTATCCTCCCGAGAGCCTGCTCAAGGGACTGCTGGTCAATCAACTCGGGAAGCGCTTCATTCCGGAGGACAGCTACCACGGCCGGACCACAGCGCACATTCTCCGCCAACCGCAGCAGAAAGCGTGGCTGATTGTTGACAATGCCATGTACGCGCCACCGTCATTCGGGGCACAACCTCTGGTAGATGCCTGGGAGTCCGTCGCCGAAATGGAAGCCGCCCTCGGGATGCCAACAGGCGCACTCCAAACGACTGTCGACAATTACAACCACCACGCGCAGCGTGGCGAGGACCCGGAACAGCACAAACAGCCCGAGTGGGTGCAACCGTTGCGAGAACTGCCGTTTGCCGCCCTGGATTGCTCGCCAGGACGAGCGGTCTACTCGGGATTTACTCTCGGCGGGCTCGCTGTCGACGTCGACGGCCGTGCCCTGGATCGTGCGGGAAGGCCCATACCAGGTTTGTATGCCGCGGGAGCGACAGCCTCCAACATCGCACAGGACAGCATTGGTTATTCGAGTGGTGTCTGTATCGGTGAATCGACCTATTTCGCGCGGCGGGTAGCGCGAGCAGCGGCTGCCGAGGCATCAGTGAGCCTCCAGGGCGGCCAGCTCTGACTCGATCTTCCGCACAACCTCTTCCGTCATCTCCGGAAGGTAGGGTTGCAGCGAGCGCAAGGAGATCTGGGACGCCAGGCCGATTTGATTCGACGAGGTGAGTGTCAACCTGCCACGGACCCCTGTCCGCCTCGGAGCCGCGCAAATGCGCATCTCCAACCAACTGACTGACGTTGCCACCATGGATCAACACAACGCGGTGCTGCGAGTCGATGAGCCACCGACCCTGCTGGGTCAGCGCTTGGGCGAGCGCCGCGGGTCGCTCCGTCGGCGCCGCCCACGAGTCCGCCGTCGTGATTGCAAAAAAAAGCGCGGGCCATCGCTTCATATGCAAAATTCGTAACAAAACGGCTTTGAAAGTACGCAGATGCGGTATTATACTGCGCACGTGCCATTGAATGCGTCCTGGTTCACCATTGTTTCTGCGTGAATGACAGCCTCAACCCGGAAGAGTCGCGGCCAATCCAGCCGCGCTTTCGGAAGGTACCGCCTGGCCGTGCGCTGCGAGAGCGCCGGCAAGGGAACTCGTGGCACCGCGTCGATTGCGTTGGTCAGGTTGCTATTTGCTAAAGGGGGCACAGATGCAACTGTCTATTCGTGAATGTCGGCTGTGGGCGGCGATTGTTTTCCTGGCGGCGGGATCTGCCGGACTGTGTGCCGAAAGTGCGCCGGCCGATGCGGCACCAGCCGACCCGGCTCAATCCAGCGACTCAGGACTCCAGGAAGTAACCGTTACCGCGCGGCGTATCGAGGAACGCAACCAAGACGTTCCCATCGCCATTACGGCCTTCTCCACCGAGCAGCTGAGGGAGCAGCACATCAACGAGGCTCAGGATCTGCAGGCGTTGGTACCGTCGCTGATTGTCGGCCAGAACGGGCAGGGAATCCGCGACGCACCGACGTTCACGATGCGCGGCCAGGGCGCCACCTTTGAAGGCTCGCCGGGTGTCGTCGTCTACATGAACGAAGTGCCGCTGCCTGCGCCGGTCACACTCAGCAACCAGGGCGCGCCCGGCCAGTTCCTGGACTTGGCCAGCCTGCAGGCGCTCGCGGGTCCGCAGGGCACTCTGTTTGGTCGCAACACAACCGGCGGCGCGGTCCTGCTGACGCCGAACCGGCCGAAAGATACCTTTGAGGGTTACCTGCAGGGCGGTTACGGCAACTACAACAACCGGGAAATCGAGGGTGTCATCAACGTACCCATCGTCTCGGAACGGCTCAACGCCCGTCTGGCCTTCCAGACTCAGGACCGCCGCGGTTACACAAAAGATGTGAACTGGAATGTCGATCGGGACGATGTCCACTACGACACGATCCGCTTCGGGCTGGACTTCACGCCCGTTGCCTCCTTCAACAACTACACCATGGCCACCTGGACGAACTCCCACAATCATGGTCCGGGCAACATCAACAATGCGGTCAATACGGGAACGATTTTCACGCCCGGCTCGATACTCGCCACCAATGCCTTTCTATACGGCACGACCGGCGGATTCCTGGGATGCAACCCAGCCACGGGAACCGTGGATGCGGTCAGTTGTGTCAATGCGGCCAATTACTTGAACGCCGCCGCCAGTAAGGCCGTGGCGCTGGGCCCCCGGGCGACCGCGCTCGACCTCAATGAGTTCGACTATCAACGCACCTGGGGCGTGACCAACACGAGCCGGCTCGAGGTCAACGACAAGACAGTCATCCGTAACATCGCCAGCTATCAGAAATTCAAACAGGGGTATGCGCTCGACGTCGACGGCACCACGCTCCCTCAGTACAATACGGGCGTCAACGGCTTCTCGGAACAACATCCCCGCGATGACTTCCGGACGATTACCGAGGAACTGCAACTACAGGGAACGACCCTCAAAGATTCGCTGACCTATACCGTCGGCGCCTTCTACTTCGATCAGGCCACCAACGTGCCGCAGCGCGGCGATGCCATCGATTACTGCTTCTACACCCTGATTGTGAGCAATAATTGCGGCCTCATCCAGAATGTGAGCCAGTTTACCGAGAAGAGCAAGTCAGAAGCCGTCTATGCGCAAGGTACCTATTCGCTGGGCCAACTGACGCCGGTTCTGGAGCGCGTGAAGTTGACCCTCGGCTACCGCCGGACTTGGGATCAGATCGAGGGATCGAGCAGCTACGATGGTGGCTTCTCGGCCCGTCTGTCGAGCTCTGCACCGTCCTGGACCGCGGGCCTGGACTACAAGCTCACCGATGACATCCTCACCTACGGCAAGGTGAGCCGGGGTTACAAGGCCGGTGGACTCAACACCTTCTCCGTCTATCCAAATACCCGGACCTTCGGGCCGGAATACGACACGACTTATGAGATAGGCATCAAAACCGAAGGTCATCTCGGCGAGCAGCCGTTCCGTGTGAACCTGGATGCCTACCGCACCAATTACTCGCAGATTCAACGGGCCGCGGGCGATTACAATCCGGTTACCAATCAAAACGGAGCGGTCAATCTCAGCAGTGCCTCGGCCGTCATCCAGGGCATCGAGCTGAATGCCGATTTCAAGATCACTCGCGCCCTGGAAGCCGGGCTCATCTATAGCTATACCGATTCCTACTACAAGCGCTTTCCCTACTCGCCGAATGTGGTCGGCCTGGATTTCGCCGGGTACGTGGACTGTGACGGCAAACCCTGGTCGGCGGGCGCGCAACTCAACCTGAAATGTCGCCCGCTGCAATACATCTCGCCCCATATCTTCAGCGCGCATCTGCGCTACACATTGCCGGTACCGGCCTCGATCGGCGAGATCTCTGCCTTGGTCAACTATTCCTACCAGGCACGACAGCACACGGAAGCCTTGTTCGGCTCCCAGCAGCCTAATGAACTGATAGCGAGCTTTGCGCTCGTCAACCTGTCGGTCGATTGGAAGAACCTGTTCGGCAAGCCGGTTGATATCAATCTCTATGGAACCAACCTCACCGACAAGCTCTACCGCACTTCCAACTCGGATCTCTACCAGTCGCTGGCCGTATCGAGCACGCTGTACGGTGAGCCGCGAATGTATGGCGTCCGCGTGAGGTATCACTGGGGTCCCTGATCCCGGACCCCTTTCGCGCTTTTCCTTGTAACGCTTTATGCACGGTGATAATGTACAACGGTCGGTGTACTTATGCTGAATCTGACTCGGTAAAGACATCACGAGGGGACAGCAATGCTCGAAGAAAAGGCGCGGGTGCGCCCGCCCGTTGAGCCGACGCTCGACGCAGCTCTCAGTGCGCTCGATCCCATCATCGCGCTTCTG
>Ga0207658_10003985_pt1 | contig 10343 bp, 12 predicted proteins | sample KBSS33metaG_FD_184322 | JGI IMG/M metagenome (GOLD analysis project Ga0207658, IMG submission 184322) | Switchgrass rhizosphere microbial communities from Kellogg Biological Station, Michigan, USA - KBS S3-3 metaG (SPAdes) (version 2) | ecosystem: Host-associated > Plants > Roots > Rhizosphere...
GTTGGCATTGTCGGGGTTCGACACCGCGCCGACGGTCGCCATGCAGTCCGAGCGGACATAGCGCTGCTCGCCTGAATTCAGCCTGACGATGACCATTCCGCGGTCGCGGCCGACGACCTGAACGTAGGTCCCGGCGGCGCGGGCGATCTGGCCGCCCTTGCCGGGCTTCAGCTCGACGTTGTGGACGATGGTGCCGACCGGCATCTGGCCGATCTCCATCGCGTTGCCGGGCTTCACGTCGACCCGCTTGCCGGCGATGACCTTGTCGCCAGGCGCAAGCCGCTGCGGCGCGATGATATAGGCCTGCTCGCCGCCCTCGTAGGTCACGAGCGCGATGAAGGCCGAGCGGTTCGGGTCGTACTCCAGCCGCTCGACGGTCGCGGGCACGTCCCAGGTGCGGCGCTTGAAGTCGATGGTGCGGTACTTCTGCTTGTGGCCCCCGGCGATTCCGCGCGAGGTCACGTGGCCCTTGTTGTTGCGGCCGCCGGTCTTGCGCTTGCCTTCGGTCAGCGCCTTGACGGGCTTGCCCTTCCACAGCGCCGACTTGTCGACGAGGATGAGGCCGCGGCGCGCGGGCGATGTCGGCTTATATTGCTTGAGAGCCATGGCTTAGATCCCGCTCGTCACGTCGATCGGGTCCTGGCCTTCGACCAGGGTCACGATCGCTTTCTTCACATCGGAGCGACGGTAGGGCGCACCCTTCCAGCGCTTCGTCTTTCCCTTGACGACGATCGTGTTCACGTTCGCCACCTTGCGGTTGAACAGCGCTTCCACCGCCGCCTTGATCTCGGGCTTGGTGGCATCGCCCGCGACCCGGAACACGACCGAGTTGTTCTCCGACAACATGGTCGACTTCTCGGTGATGTGCGGTGCGAGCACGATGTCGTAGTGGCGCGCGTCGGGCGCCGCCTGCTGCTTCTTAGCCATTGAAGCGGGCCTCCAGTTTCTCGACCGCGGCGCGGGTCAGGACCAGCGTCTCGTGGCGCATGATGTCGTAGACGTTGGCGCCGATCGCCGGGAGCAGGTTGACGCTCTCGAGGTTCGAGCTCGCCTGGGCAAAGCCGACGTTGAGCGCGTCACCGTCGATCACCAGTGCGGTCTTGCCGAACCCGAGCTTGCCGAGCTGGGCCTTGAGGCTCTTGGTCTTCGCCTCTTTGACGTCGAGGTTGTCGACGACGATGAGGTTGCCTTCCTTCGCCTTGGACGACAGCGCCATCTTCAGGCCCAGCTGGCGAACCTTCTTGTTGAGGCTCGAGCTGAATACCCGGGCGCGGGGGCCGTGGGCCTTGCCGCCGCCGATGAAGATCGGCGCCTTGCGGTCGCCGTGACGGGCGGTGCCGCCACCCTTCTGACGGCCGAACTTCTTGCCGGTGCGCGCGACGTCGCTGCGCTCGCGCGCCGCACGCGCCGGGGCGCGGCGATTGACCAGCTGCCAGGTGACGACGCGGTGCAGGATGTCGGCGCGCGGCTCAACGGCGAAAATCTCGTCGTTGAGGTCGATGTCGCCGCCACCCTTGGCGTCGAGGGTCTGTACCTTGACCTTCATCTTAGCCTTCCTTGCCTTCGTCGGCGTCGGAGGCAGGCTTCGCGCTGTCCTCAGCCGCTTTGGCTTTTTCATTTTCAGCCGTCTGCGCCGCATCGGCTGCTTCAGCCTCCGCAGAAGCTTCGGCTTCCGCCTCGGCGGCCGCGCCGGCTTCCTGCTCAGCGGCGATCGCCGCGACTTCCTCATCGCTCGGCAGCGCCGGGATCTCGTGGACGGCCGCGTCGTCGACCAGGCCGGCCTCGGGAACCTCGAGCTCCTCGATCTTGCGGCCCTCGAGAATGCCTGCCGGGTACGGCGCGGCGTCGGGGCGCGGCAGCTTGATTGAGTCGCTGACCGTCAGCCAGGCGCCCTTGTGGCCCGGCACCGATCCCTTGATGAACAGCAGGCCGCGGATCGGGTCCGTACGGACGACCTCGAGGTTCTGCTGGGTGCGATTGCGGGCACCCATGTGCCCGGCCATCTTCTTGTTCTTGAACACGCGGCCCGGATCCTGGCGGTTGCCGGTCGAGCCGTGTGAGCGGTGCGAGACCGACACGCCGTGGGTTGCGCGCAGACCGCCGAAGCCCCAGCGCTTCATCGCGCCGGCAAAGCCCTTGCCCTGCGTAACGCCGGCAACGTCGACCATCTGGCCAGGAATGAAGTGATCCGCGCTGATATGTGCGCCGACGTCGAGCAGCGCGTCTTCGGCGACGCGGAACTCGGCGACACGCGCCTTGGGCTCGACCTCGGCCTTGCCGAACGCACTGCGCTGCGGTTTGGCGACGTTCTTCGCCTTGGCCTTGCCAGCGCCGAGCTGGACGGCGGTGTAGCCGTCACGATCCATTTCACGACGGCCGATGACCTGCACGTCGTCCAGCTGCAGGACGGTGACCGGCACATGCCGTCCGTCTGCCTGGAACAGGCGGGTCATTCCGACCTTCTTCGCGATCACGCCGGTGCGCATGATCTAACTCCTCCACAGAGGCACCCGGCCCATCCGGGTGCGTGCAGCCCATTCAAATGTTTGCGTGCCCCGCCTGGGCTAGTGCTCCTTGGAAGGAGCGGCGGGGACGCAGCCCGGAGCTAGTCTCCGGCGGTATCCACCGATTTGACGCCCGGTGATGGGCGTGCCGGCTGTTAAGCCAGCTTGATCTCCACGTCGACGCCGGCGGCCAGATCGAGCTTCATCAGCGCGTCCACCGTCTGCGGCGTCGGCTGCACGATATCGAGCAGCCTCTTGTAGGTCCTCACCTCGAACTGCTCGCGCGACTTCTTGTCGACGTGCGGCGACCGGTTGACGGTGAACTTCTCGATGCGCGTCGGAAGGGGAATTGGACCGCGGATCAGAGCACCCGTGCGGCGCGCCGTATCGGCGATGTCGCCAGTCGCCTGGTCGAGCACTCGATGATCGAACGCCTTCAGGCGAATCCGGATATTCTGCGTTTCCATTTCCCTACCGATGCGAAAGAGCCTGCGAACCGAAGCAAAAGCCGCGGCGCGCCAACAAAAACCTACTCAAAAGCGAACCGCGCGACCCTGAGACAGAATCGCGCGGTTGGCGCCCTATATTACTTCGAGATGTTCGCGACAACCCCCGCGCCGACCGTACGGCCGCCTTCGCGGATCGCGAAGCGGAGGCCCGGGTCCATCGCGATCGGGGCGATCAACTTGACGCCCAGATTCACATTGTCGCCCGGCATCACCATCTCGGTGCCCTCAGGCAGCTGAACCTCGCCGGTGACGTCCGTCGTCCGGAAGTAGAATTGCGGACGATAGTTGGCGAAGAACGGCGTGTGACGGCCGCCCTCGTCCTTCGACAGGACGTAAACCTCAGCCGAGAAGTCGGTGTGCGGCGTGATCGAGCCGGGCTTGGCCAGGACCTGGCCGCGCTCGACGTCCTCACGGCCGACGCCGCGCAGCAGCGCGCCGATGTTGTCGCCCGCCTGGCCCTGGTCGAGCAGCTTGCGGAACATTTCGACGCCGGTGACGACGGTCTTCTGGGTGTCGCGGATGCCGACGATTTCGACTTCCTCGCCAACCTTGACGACGCCCTGCTCGACACGGCCGGTGACGACGGTGCCGCGGCCCGAGATCGAGAACACGTCCTCGATCGGCATCAGGAACGGCTTGTCGAGCGGACGGTCCGGGGTCGGGATCCACTCGTCGACCGCGTCCATCAGCTTCAGGATCGACTCCGAGCCAATTTCTGGATTCTTGTCCTCGAGGGCGGCGAGCGCCGAGCCCGAGATGATCGGAATGTTGTCGCCGTCGAAGTCGCGCTTGGAAAGCTCCTCGCGGATCTCGAGCTCGACGAGCTCGAGCAACTCGGGGTCGTCGACCTGGTCGACCTTGTTGAGGTAGACCACCATGGTCGGAACGCCGACTTGCTTGGCAAGCAGGATGTGCTCCTTGGTCTGCGGCATCGGGCCGTCGGCGGCCGACACGACCAGGATCGCGCCGTCCATCTGCGCGGCGCCGGTGATCATGTTCTTCACATAGTCGGCGTGTCCCGGGCAATCGACGTGCGCATAGTGACGCTTTGCCGTCTCATACTCGACGTGCGCGGTCGAGATGGTGATGCCGCGCTCACGCTCTTCGGGGGCCTTGTCGATGTTCGCATAGTCAACGAACTCGGCTCCGCCCTTGGTCGCAAGGACCTTGGTGATCGCCGCGGTGAGCGACGTCTTGCCATGGTCGACGTGCCCGATGGTCCCGATGTTCACGTGCGGCTTATTCCGCTCGAATTTAGCCTTAGCCATTTTACGCCTCTTCTAATTAAAGGAATTCGGGCGGCCCGCCCTCATCGCGGACGCGCCCATAACTACAATTTTGCGCTTACGCTAGCTTCGCCTTTACCTCGTCGGCGACGTTCTGCGGCACTTCGTCATAGTGCGAGAATTGCATCGTGTACTGAGCGCGCCCCTGGGTGAAGGACCGCAGCTGGTTCACGTAGCCGAACATGTTCGCCAGCGGGACCATCGCCTCGACGACCTGGGCGTTGCCCCGGCTGTCGGTGCCCTGGATCTGGCCGCGGCGGCTGTTGATGTCTCCGATCACGTCGCCGAGATAATCCTCTGGCGTCACGACCTCGACCTTCATGATCGGCTCGAGGATCTTGATGCCCGCCTTTTGCGCAGCTTCGCGCATCGCGCCGCGGCCGGTGATCTCGAACGCCAGCGCCGAAGAGTCGACGTCGTGATACTTGCCGTCGAGCAGGTGCACGGCGAAGTCGACGATCGGGAAGCCGATCAGCGACCCGGTCTCGGCGGTCTCGCGCATACCCTTCTCGACCGACGGGATATATTCGCGCGGGATGTTGCCGCCCTTGATCTCGTCGAGGAACTGGAAGCCGGTGCCGCGCTCGCCGGGGACGACCTTCACCTTCACTTCGCCGAACTGGCCGGAGCCGCCCGACTGCTTCTTGTGGGTGTAGGTGAGCTCGACCGGCTTCGCGAGATACTCACGATAGGCGACCTGCGGAGCGCCGACATTGGCCTCGACCTTGAACTCGCGCTTCATGCGGTCGACCAGGATCTCGAGGTGGAGCTCGCCCATCCCCTTGATGATGGTCTGGCCGGACTCGTGGTCGGTGGTGACGCGGAAGCTCGGGTCCTCGGCGGCCAGGCGATTGAGCGCGAGGCCCATCTTCTCCTGGTCGGCCTTGGTCTTGGGCTCGACAGCGACCTCGATGACCGGGTCCGGGAATTCCATGCGCTCGAGGATGATCGGCTTGTTCGGGTCGCACAGGGTGTCGCCCGTCGTCGTCTCCTTGAGGCCCGCGATGGCGACAATGTCACCGGCGTAGGCGACGTCGATATCCTCGCGGTTGTTCGCATGCATCAGAAGCATGCGCCCGATCTTTTCCTTCTTGTCCTTGACCGAGTTCGCGACGGTGCCCTTCTCGAGCTTGCCTGAGTAGATGCGGGCGAAGGTCAGCGACCCGACGAACGGATCGTTCATGATCTTGAACGCCAGCGCGGAGAACGGCGCGGTGTCCGACGCCTCGCGGACTTCGGGCACGTCCTTGTCGGGGTTGATGCCCTCGATCGGCGGAATGTCGAGCGGGCTCGGCAGATAGTCGACGACCGCGTCGAGCAGGGGCTGGACGCCCTTGTTCTTGAACGCCGACCCGCACAGCACCGGAACGAACGAGAAGTTGAGCGTGCCTTTGCGGATCAGCTTCTTGAGCGTCGCCGTGTCGGGCTCGTTGCCCTCCAGGTACTGCTCCATCACGTCGTCGTCCTGCTCGACGGCCATCTCGATGAGATGCATGCGCGCTTCCGCCGCCGCATCCTTCAGGTCGTCGGGGATCGGGTGATATTCGAACTTCGCGCCGAGGCTCTCGTCGAGCCAGATGATCGCCCGGTTCTCGACCAGGTCGACCAGGCCCTTGAAGCTGCTCTCGATGCCGATCGGGAGGTACAGCACCGCCGGCCGTGCGCCGAGGCGGTCCTTGATCATCCCCACGCACATGTCGAAGTTGGCGCCGGTGCGGTCGAGCTTGTTGACGAAGCACATCCGCGGGACCTTGTACTTCTCGGCCTGCCGCCAGACTGTCTCCGACTGCGGCTCGACGCCCGCAACGCCGTCGAAGCAGGCGACCGCGCCGTCGAGCACGCGCAGCGAACGCTCGACCTCGATGGTGAAGTCGACGTGGCCAGGCGTGTCGATGATGTTGATGCGGTGCTCCGGCCCGTCTCCAGCGGTCCAGAAACAGGTCGTCGCGGCCGACGTGATGGTGATCCCGCGCTCCTGCTCCTGCTCCATCCAGTCCATGGTCGCGGTGCCCTCGTGGACCTCGCCGATCTTGTAGGACTTGCCGGTGTAATAGAGGATGCGCTCGGTCGTCGTCGTCTTGCCGGCGTCGATGTGCGCCATGATGCCGATGTTGCGATAGCGTTCGAGCGGATGGCTGCGGGCCATTTCAAGTGCTTCCTTAGCGATGTCGGGAGCCGGCGGACCCGGCTTTCCCAGATATAGGTACGAAAACTACCAGCGGTAGTGGCTGAAGGCGCGGTTTGCCTCGGCCATGCGGTGAGTGTCCTCGCGCTTCTTCACGGCGTTGCCGCGGTTCTGCGATGCGTCCATCAGCTCACCCGACAGGCGCCCCGACATGGTCTTCTCGGAACGCCCGCGGGCCGCAGTGATCAGCCAGCGGATGGCCAGCGCCTGGGCACGCTCGGGACGAACCTCGACCGGGACCTGGTAGGTCGCTCCGCCGACGCGCCGGGAACGGACCTCGATGCCGGGCTTCACATTGTTGAGCGCGTCATGGAACACGCGCAGCGGCTCGACCTTCATGCGCGCTTCGACATTGTCGAGCGCGCCGTAGACGATGCCTTCGGCGACCGACTTCTTGCCGTCGAGCATGACCGAATTCATGAACTTCGACAGGACGATGTCCCCGAACTTCGGATCGGGGAGGATTTCGCGCTTCTCTGGGCGACGACGACGAGACATTGGAAAATTCCTTTCTCTTCAGCCTGTTCCGGGACTTCAATTGCCCGGGGCTTACTCTCGTGGATTACTTGGGGCGCTTGGCGCCGTACTTGGAGCGGGACTGCCTACGGTCCTTGACGCCCTGCGTGTCGAGAACGCCGCGAAGAACGTGGTAACGGACACCCGGAAGGTCGCGCACACGGCCGCCGCGGATCAGCACGACGCTGTGCTCCTGGAGGTTGTGCCCTTCGCCGGGAATGTAGCTGATCACTTCGCGCTGGTTGGTCAGGCGAACCTTGGCCACCTTGCGAAGCGCCGAGTTCGGCTTCTTCGGGGTCGTCGTATAGACACGGGTGCAGACGCCGCGCTTCTGCGGGTTCTGCTCCATCGCAGGGACTTTGGACTTGGCCTTCTGCGGTTCGCGACCCTTGCGGATCAGCTGGTTAATCGTTGGCATGAAGCCCTTCACCTTTCGTTGCGGGAAAGCCCCGCGGTTACTTTGCTCAACAGAAAAAGCGCGGAACCAAGGCAGCCTTACGGGCCGCCTGGCGACGCGCATGTTGAGCAATGTTCAGCTCTTGCCCGGCGAAACGGAGCTCACACCCTGTCGCTCGGACGGGCGGGCACATAGCGAGGGGGCCGCCGAGGGTCAACCATCCGTCGGCGATACGGGCGAGTCTGTCGCGCCGACGCGCTACAAATGTCGCGACTATGTCCCGTACGAACGACGAACCGGCGGGACAAGCCGACGAAAGATTCTCGGTCGAAATCAAGCACCTGCCCGTCGAACTCACGGCATCGGGCTCGCCCTCGACGGTCATCCTCGACTCCTCAGCACGGGAGACCCTCCATGTCGTTCTTCAAAGTAGGCGTTGCAGTCAGCATCATGTTCGCATCATCGGCGATGGCGGCGGACGGGCCCAAGCCGGCGGACGGCAAGAAGCCGGCAACTGCCGACGCAGCGGTCAAATATTGCATCGAGAGCGAGCCCTTCACGGGGAGCAAGCTCACCAAGACCGAATGCAAGACCAAGGCAGAATGGGCCAGGGAAGGTGTCAACGTCGATCAACTCGCCAAGCACTAGGCCTGGCGTCCGAGCGGGGCGGCCGGAGGCAGACCGGCCGTCCCATATCGGCGATTAGGAGACCTTGCGGCCGAAAACGGGCTGTGGCGGCAGGTTGAACTGGCGTTGCGGCGCACTCGGCTCAGGCTGTGCGGCAGCCGCCTCGCCCTCGGCATCGGTGGATCCAAGGCCCAGCCGCTGCAGCCGTTCGGCCTGCACTCCCGATACCGGCGCCCGCGATTGCTCCGACGAGCTTGCACCGAGCCGCGCCATGGCGGCGCCACGGTGGCCCAGCGCAGCGACCTGCGCCTCGCGGAATCCATCGATCACCTGCTTCACGCCGTCCGGCGGAAGCTCCATCATGTCCACCCTGATCTTGATCGGCACAGCTGAATCCACGGCCTGGAGCTCGAGATAGTGCCGTTCCATGGGCAGCCAGTGCATGAACGGGATGTACGGGCGCTTCCAGACGGTCTCGCGGATTTCGCGCACCTGGTCCCAGCGATAGTCGCTGACCTTCAGCAAGCGCCCCACCCGGACTCCGCGCTCACCGTAGGCCAGCGCGGGGTTGCGGGCGAACAGCATCACGCTTCGATAGAGGGCATAAAGCGTGAGGCCGCTCGCCGCGATCAGCGAGCTGGTCGACCGGCCGTCGGCCCAGTTCGCGCCGGCGATCGATCCGAGCAGCAGCGCACCCAGGATCTCGAACGTGATCCGGCCGCGGCGATGACGAAAGCTACGCATCACGCTCTCCCACTTCGTTGCGGGACCGTAGCGTCTGCGCGGTTGAAGGTTGGTAAAGTTAAAGGGACAATTGGGAGACAGCGGCTCCCATCGCTCAGTCAGACACCTCGGCTCGCACCGGGTCGTGCCCCCAGTTCATCAGGCTGTAACGCCAGCGCGAGGTGTAGATGTTGGACGGCTGTTGGGCGCGATGGCGGCGGACGTAGCCGACTACCTTGCGCATGTGGGAATAATCGCTCTCATCCAGCTGATCGGTTCGCTTGCCGAGGATTTCGACGATGCGACGGCCGCTCGCGTGCCCCACGCTTTCGCTGGCCTTGCCGTCTGCGCCCTTCCAGCCGACGCGCCGGCTCGCCCGCGTATCGAGCCAATCCGCAATCTCCGCCGCGGTCATGTTGACCGCCTCGGCGAAGTCTTCTCGCACCATTGCCTTGTCCATCTCGCTCGCATGGCGCCGCGTTGCAGGACGGCAATACGGGCAAAAGCCTAGCTGACCGTCTCCACGTCGACCGGACTTCGCGGCCTGAGGTAGAGCCGCCGCACCATCGGGAAGCGCTTGGCCGCCTCAACCTCGATCCCCCAGACGAGCGTCTCGACGTCGCGCGCGGTGATATCGTCATCGAAGTCGACGGACAGCATGGCGGTGATCTGGTCGGGCGCGCTGTGGACGGTCAGCACCTGGCCGACGGCGGTCACGCCTTTCTTGTCCAGCACCATATCGTGGAGGGCGGAAACCAGCTCGGGATCGGCGGCCTCGCCGATCAGCAGCGCCTTGGATTCATAGGCGAGCAGGCACGAGGTCAAAGCGAGGATGACCCCGATCACGACCGATGCCGCGCCGTCGTAGAACGGATCGCCGGCGAGCTGCGACAGCGCGAGACCGGCCGCGGCTGCGATGATGCCGGCCATCGCCGCGCCGTTTTCCAGCAGGACGATGAAGCCGGGCGGATCCTTGGAGCGGCGGATGGCCTCCCACCAGCTGAGTCCACCCCGCGCCTTGTTGAAGTCGCGGTAGGCTTCCAGCGTCGACCAGCCTTCGAGCAGAAAGGCGATCAACAACACCGCATAAGCGATGATCGGCGAGACAGCCGGCTCAGGTTCCCGGATGTGCAGGATACCCTCGTAGATCGATACGCCCGCGCCGAGCGCGAACACCATCACCGCAACGACGAAGCTCCAGAAATAGAGCTCACGGCCGTAGCCGAATGGGTGGAGCTTGTCGGCCGGCCGCTTGGATGCGTGGCGCCCCCACATCAGCAGCAGCTGGTTGATGCAATCGACCACGCTGTGGACGCCTTCGGTCAGCATCGCTGACGAGCCGGTTATTCCGGCCGCAACGAATTTCGAGATGGCAATGCCGAGGTTTGCGAGCAGCGCGACGACCAAGGTCCGCGTGCTTGTGGTTGGGGCACTCACGGTGTCGCCCCGCGATTCTTGTCCATCGCAGTCACCTAGCTGCCCCCCGCGAGTTCATCCAGTCGCGCTATGGATCATGCCCTGGTAGCTGCCGGGCGACGCCGGCAGCGTTTCGCGCGTAAAGATCCCTCCGGCGACCGCGAGCGACAGCAACCCGCT
>Ga0207658_10003992_pt1 | contig 10338 bp, 6 predicted proteins | sample KBSS33metaG_FD_184322 | JGI IMG/M metagenome (GOLD analysis project Ga0207658, IMG submission 184322) | Switchgrass rhizosphere microbial communities from Kellogg Biological Station, Michigan, USA - KBS S3-3 metaG (SPAdes) (version 2) | ecosystem: Host-associated > Plants > Roots > Rhizosphere >...
AAGTCCTCTTCGGCGAGTGGCACCGAGAAGAGCGCCTCCGCAAAGAGCTCCGCTGCAAAGACGGCTACGCCTTCGCCGACTCCCTGCACCGCGCCTGAGCCACAAAAGTTGGACTCACTCAACGTCGGCCCAGGCGAACGCGTCAGTCTCGGCTACGCCGACAAGGACGCCGTCGTGGTGCTGTCCGGACTGAAGCAGGAGCTGTACCCAGCCCAGTCGATCGACGTCACGTTCACCTTTGCCAAAGCTGGCTCGAAGACCGTGGCGGTTCCGGTGCACCTCATCGCACCGCCGTCGAACCCTCCAACAGTGAACGTCGCACCCAAGAGCGAGTGAGCATCGCAGGTCGGTGACGACCGAGGAGCGGAGCGAGCGGACGATGAGCGTTCGCGCGAAGAGCAATGAACAGCGAGTGAGCATCGCAGGTCGGTGACGACCGAGGAGCGCGACGCAGGTCGCTGACCGAAACTGTCAGCCCTGTCGCTTAGGTTCAGGCAGTGACCAAGCCCGCCACGTCCCGCCGCTCCGCAACACCTGCATTTCGCTGCACCGAGTGCGGCGCCACCGCCTTGAGGTGGATCGGCCGATGCGGTGAGTGCCAATCATGGGGCACGGTCGCCGAGCTCGGAGCAGAAGTCACCGCCCGGGCCAGTCGGCGCAGTCAACCTCGACAGCAGGCGCAGCCCATCGGCGAACTCGACCCGCTGACCGCCCGCGCTCGCACCACCGGCGTGGACGAACTCGACCGTGTCCTAGGCGGTGGCATCGTCCCTGGCTCCGTCGTGCTACTGGCGGGCGAGCCGGGCGTCGGCAAGTCCACCCTTCTACTCAAGGTGGCGCACAGTTACGCGGCCACCTCCAAGACTCCGGCGCTCATCGTCACCGGAGAGGAATCCCCAGCTCAGGTGCGGCTGCGCGCGGAACGTATCAACGCGGTTCATCCGGGTCTGTTTCTGGCTGCCGAGAACGACCTGGGCGCCCTGCTCAGCCACGTCGATGCAGTCGAGCCCGGCCTGCTTGTGGTGGATTCAGTGCAGACGATCGGCACAGAAGCCGTCGATAGCGCGGCCGGTGGCGTTCCGCAGATTCGTGCCGTGACGGCGGCCTTGATCGCGCTGGCCAAGGAGCGAGGTATCGCCACGGTCATCGTCGGACATGTCACCAAGGACGGCAGTATCGCCGGGCCACGCGTGCTAGAGCATCTAGTGGACGTAGTCCTGCACTTCGAGGGCGACCGACACTCAGCGCTACGGCTGATCCGCGCTACGAAGAACAGGTTCGGCGCCGCGGATGAGGTGGGTTGCTTTGAGATGCGCGAGGACGGAATCGCGGGATTGGCCGATCCCTCGGGGCTGTTTCTCTCCGACCGGGCCCAGGCGGTCTCCGGCACTTGCGTGACGGTGACAGTAGAGGGGCGCCGGCCAATGGTCACCGAGGTACAGGCGCTAGTGACGCGCGCTTACGGCAATCCTCGTCGAGCCGTCACCAATTTGGACTCTGGACGCGTCGGGATGGCTGTCGCTATTTTGACGAGCCATGGCAAGATCCCCTTATCCGATAAGGATGTCTTTGCCTCGACCGTGGGTGGACTAGCCGCAACCGAACCAGGATCGGATCTCGCGGTCGCCTTGGCGATAGCCTCCGCCGCGCATGATTGGGCAATGCCAAGCACACTCTGCGCGATTGGCGAGGTCTCGCTGTCGGGCGACATTCGCCGGGTGATGGGCTTGGACAAACGGCTCGCCGAGGCCGCACGGCTTGGCTTTACAACGGTGCTCGTTCCGCCCGACCAGGCACCCGCCACCTCAGCACGAAACAGCAGTGGCGTGACGTCACTGCCAGCGGGCAGGCAGGGCACGATGCGGATCGTGCCGGTCGCGACGATCGGCGAGGCCCTTGCCGCCGTCGAATCATTGCGCGGGCGCAGCGAGCAGAAACGCCGAACGGCATCCCTGTCTGGCTAGACTCTGTCGTGAACTGGCGTGACTGAGAGGCCCCCGACGTGACAACCACCCAGCAGGACATTGCGCTGCGCGCTGTGCTGGCGACCGTCGCCCCGGGCACGTCGCTGCGAGACGGATTAGAACGTATCTTGCGGGGAAATACCGGCGCACTCGTGGTGCTCGGCTGGGACAGAACCGTGGAGTCTCTGTGTACTGGCGGCTTTCCGCTCGACGTGGAGTTCTCCGCGACGCGCCTTCGGGAACTGTGCAAGATGGACGGCGCCGTGGTTCTCACCAGCGACGGTAGCCGCGTCACCCGCGCCGCCACCCACCTGATGCCTGACCCGGCCGTCCCTACCGAGGAGTCCGGGACACGGCACCGCACCGCACAGCGAATGGCTTTGCAGACCGGCTACCCGGTGATTTCGGTATCGCAGTCGATGCGGATCATCAGTCTTTACCTGTTCAATCGTCGGTACGTGCTGGAGAGCTCCGGCGAACTCCTCACCCGGGCCAACCAGGCGATCGCCACGCTGGAGCGTTACAAATCACGCCTTGACGAGGTGTCGAACACCCTGTCGGCACTGGAGATTGAGGATCTGGTCACGGTCCGTGACGCCACTGCGGTCTCGCAACGCATCGAGATGGTGCGGCGGATCGCCGACGAAATCGAGGGATACGTCGTTGAGCTGGGCACCGACGGCCGCCTGCTCCGCCTGCAGCTGGAGGAACTCATCTCCGGTGTCGAGTCCGACCGGGAACTCATCGCCCGCGACTACAACCCGTCAGCACGCGGCAAGAGCGACGAAGAGATCATGGCTGAGCTCGATAGCCTGTCGAGCATCGAGTTGCTTGATCTCGGCCTAGTCGCCCGGGCTATCGGTTTCGCGTCAGGCCCGGAGCTACTCGACTCCCCCGTGACGCCTCGCGGTTACCGCCTACTCGCGCGCGTGCCGCGACTCCCTACCTCCGTCATCGAAGGAATCGTCGAACGGTTCGGCGATCTCCAGAAGTTGCTGGCAGCGACGGTCGAAGATCTGCAGACAGTGGACGGCGTCGGCGAAGCACGGGCCCGCGGTGTCCGTGAGGCGATCTCGCGCCTGGCGGACGCCTCGATTATCGATCGCTACCAATAACAGCGTTGCCGGGATTAAGAGCGTTGCCGGATAAAGAGCGTTGCCGGATAAAGAGCGTTGCTGAGATTCGGCTCGTACTGCCAGAAGCTCCAGCCCTTCGGTCTACCGACATCAAAGTCGAGTTTCTGTTGTTATTCAACAAAAACTGGAACTTGATCGATGAGGCATGTCCTAGACCAGACAGGACGGTATGTCAGGACGCCTCTAGGTAAGCGAAAACGTAATCGTTGTGCCGTCAACGCCGGCGAGTTTGGCGTGCAGGGTGTAAGTCCCGGCCTGGACATGCTGTCGCACCCCCGCACAGTTGGGCTGCGAGGACATGCCACTCCAGATGATCGAACGCGCGACTGGGGTGTTCACGGCTAGGGTCTCGATACTTGATCCGGGACTCACGGCGCAGTCGTGGCTGCCCCACACTCGTGACTCACCGTTGTAAACAAGCAGTTCGATCTGTGGGTCAGCAAGGTCGGTACTGCACGGGACCTTGCCAATATTCGTCACCTGGATGAAGAGCACCGGCTGCGCCGCCAACGGATAGCTAGGAGCCTGACTACCCGCAGTAATCGCGAGTGTCCCGGCGGCGCACTGCAAGATCGCCACTGACGGCGTAACGCTGGGCGACGTGGCAGGCGACTGATCCGGACTATCTGTGGCACTCGTCGTTGACGAAGGCAATTGGCTCGCCGAAGCCGATATCGACGGCGCCGCTGAAGCGCTTGGGCTGAAGCTTCTCGCGGAGGAAGACCCAGAATCACCCGAAAAAAACACCAGATACGCCGTCACAGGCGTCAAAATAAACAAAACGAGCAAGGCAAATCGGCGCCGCCAATACGTGGCAGAGGGGTGCGAGCCGACTGGGTGCAACATTGCCCGCCACGGTATCTCACGGCCGATATGCAACCATCGCCTGGTCATGTCAGAAACCTCAACGATTGCCAGCGTGGTCACCCAGTGGTTTCGTCGCGAGGCACGTGACCTGCCGTGGCGGCGGCCGGAGACCACGCCGTGGCAGATCCTGGTCAGCGAGATCATGCTCCAACAGACGCCGGTGGAACGTGTCCGCGAGCCTTATGCGCAGTGGCTTGCCCGCTGGCCGGATGCGAGCAGCCTGGCTGCGGCATCGCCGGGTGATGTAGTGCGGCAGTGGGGCAAGCTCGGCTATCCACGGCGCGCGTTACGGCTACAGCAGTGTGCGGTCGCGCTCGTCGAACGCTTTAACGGCGAGGTACCGGACGACGTCTACGCGCTGCTGAGTTTGCCGGGGATCGGTGACTACACCGCGCGCGCGGTGGCGACGTTTGCGTTTGGGCAGCGGCATCCGGTGGTGGATACGAACGTTCGCCGAGTTGTCGCGCGCGCTGTTGAGGGTGCCGGTGATGCCGGGCCGCCGTCGGCTCGCCGCGATCTTGCCGCTACCGAGGCCTTGCTTCCCGAGAGCGTTGCGGAGGCAGCGCTCTGCAGCGCGGCGTTAATGGAGCTTGGCGCCGTTATCTGCACGGCACGTTCACCTCGCTGCGACGACTGCCCGATCAAGTCGCTCTGTGCGTGGCAAGTCGCAGGACGCCCACCCTACGAAGGACCGCGCCGCAAACCTCAGGGCTACGCCGGAACCGATCGACAAGTACGTGGCCTGCTTCTTGACGTTTTACGCAACAGCCACGGCCCCGTAGACGCAACCGCAATGGACGTGCAATGGCACGACAAGGATCAACGCGCCCGGGCCCTATCCACGCTCCTTAGCGACGGCCTAGTGCATCGGCTCCCGGACGGCCGCTTCAGCCTCCCGCTGTGAGCTAAGACGTCGAAGACGATAAATGGGTGGGCCGTCATACGACGGACCCACCCATTTATCGATGTCTAGCGGACTAGCCCTCCGTGATTGCCTTATCGAGCGACACCGGGGCGTCGGGCAGGATGGCCGGCTTCAGCTCACCTCGGAAGGTGAACGCGGCACTCTTGCCTTCGCCTTCAGCGTCCACGACGACGATCTGACCAGCGGTCAGCTCGCCGAAGAGGATCTTCTCGCTCAGCGGGTCTTCGATCTCGCGCTGAATGGTGCGGCGCAACGGCCGAGCACCCAGCACTGGGTCGTAGCCCTTCAATGCGAGCAGGTCTTTCGCCGCCGACGTCAGTTCCAGGCCCATGTCCTTGTTCCGCAGCTGAGCGTCGAGACGGGTCGTCATCAGATCGACGATCTGAACGATCTCGTCCCGCGACAACTGGTGGAACACGATGATGTCGTCGATACGGTTCAGGAACTCCGGGCGGAAGTGCTGCTTCAGCTCGTCATTGACCTTCTGCTTCATCCGCTCGTAGTTCGAGACGTCGTCGTTGTCACCAGCGAAGCCGAGCGACACCGCCTTGGAGACGTCACGGGTACCGAGGTTCGTCGTCAGGATGAGCACCGTGTTCTTGAAGTCCACGATGCGACCTTGACCATCGGTCAGGCGACCGTCCTCAAGCACCTGCAGCAACGTGTTGAAGACATCCGGGTGCGCCTTCTCGATCTCGTCGAAGAGCACGACGGAGAACGGCTTGCGGCGGACCTTCTCGGTCAGCTGCCCACCCTCGTCGTAGCCGACGTATCCCGGAGGAGCACCAACGAGACGCGACACGGTGTACCGGTCGTGGAACTCGCTCATGTCCAGCTGGATCAGCGCGTCGTCATCACCGAAGAGGAACTCGGCCAGCGTCTTGGACAGCTCCGTCTTACCGACACCGGACGGGCCGGCGAAGATGAACGACCCACCGGGACGCTTCGGGTCCTTCAGACCGGCACGCGTACGACGAATCGCCTGCGACACCGACTTAATGGCCTGTTCCTGGCCGATGACCCGCTTGTGCAGCTCTTCTTCCATGCGCAGCAGGCGAGCGGTCTCTTCTTCGGTGAGCTTGAAGACCGGGATACCGGTCCACAGCGCCAACACCTCAGCGATCTGCTCGTCATCGACCTCGGAGACGACGTCCAGGTCGCCGGCCTTCCATTCGGCTTCCCGCTTGGCCTTCTCGGCGATGAGCGTCTTCTCGTTGTCGCGCAGCGACGCGGCCTTCTCGAAGTCCTGCGAATCGATCGCCGACTCCTTCTCACGGCGCACGTCCGCGATCCGCTCATCAAACTCGCGCAGGTCCGGCGGAGCGGTCATCCGACGGATGCGCATCCGCGAACCCGCCTCGTCGATGAGGTCGATCGCCTTGTCCGGCAAGAACCGGTCGGAGATGTAACGGTCAGCAAGACCAGCAGCGGCGACCAGCGCGGCGTCGGTAATCGAGACACGGTGGTGGGCCTCGTAACGGTCACGCAGACCCTTAAGGATCTCGATGGTGTGCGCCACCGTCGGCTCACCGACCTGCACCGGCTGGAAACGACGCTCCAGCGCCGCGTCCTTCTCGAAGTGTTTGCGGTATTCGTCGAGCGTGGTCGCGCCGATCGTCTGCAGCTCACCACGAGCCAGCATCGGCTTGAGGATGGATGCCGCGTCGATGGCACCTTCAGCGGCACCGGCGCCGACCAGGGTGTGGATCTCATCAATGAACATCACGATGTCGCCTCGGGTGCGGATCTCCTTGAGGACCTTCTTCAGGCGCTCTTCGAAGTCACCGCGGTACCGGGAACCGGCGACCAGTGAGCCAAGGTCGAGAGTGTAAAGCTGCTTGTCCTTCAACGTCTCGGGAACTTCGCCCTTGACGATCGCCTGAGCCAGGCCTTCAACGACAGCAGTCTTGCCGACGCCAGGCTCACCGATGAGGACCGGGTTGTTCTTGGTACGGCGCGAGAGCACCTGCATGACGCGCTCGATTTCCTTGCCACGTCCGATAACAGGGTCGAGTTTGCCCTCTCGGGCAGCCTGCGTCAGGTTGCGGCCGAACTGATCGAGCACCAACGAGGTGGACGGTGTGGCCTCCGAGGCGGTGCCCGCCGGCTCCTTGCTCTGGTAGCCGTTGAGCAACTGGATGACCTGCTGACGCACCCGGTTGAGGTCGGCACCGAGCTTGACGAGCACCTGCGCGGCGACGCCTTCACCTTCGCGGATTAGGCCGAGCAGGATGTGCTCAGTCCCGATGTAGTTGTGGCCAAGCTGCAAGGCCTCACGAAGAGAGAGTTCGAGGACTTTCTTAGCCCGTGGCGTGAACGGAATGTGGCCACTAGGAGCCTGCTGCCCCTGGCCGATGATCTCCTCGACCTGCTGGCGGACAGCCTCCAGCGAGATGCCGAGCGATTCCAACGCCTTGGCCGCTACGCCCTCACCCTCGTGAATCAGGCCGAGCAAGATGTGCTCAGTCCCGATGTAGTTGTGGTTGAGCATGCGGGCTTCTTCTTGAGCAAGAACGACCACCCGCCGAGCGCGGTCAGTGAACCTCTCGAACATGTGTATCTCCTTCCGCGCCTTCTGCTGCACCCGTTTGCCGGGGCACCCATTTCGAAGGCCTGTAGCCGGGCCAGCTCGATGCCGTGTGAGCCGGTCGGGGGCGAACTACCTGGTCATGACTCTAGTCCCGCGAAACGACAATTCGCTCCGCCAGTACTCGATCCGTTACACGCATGCAATAGGCCCCAAAAGGGACCGGTTCGCCACTACGCGTCCCGGCCCGTTTAGTGGGATCTTGTACCTACGCTGACCTGCACAACGATTACACGGCTGTAGTTGTTTCCCTACCCAATCCGCTCGCAGCGAAATCGCGTCGAAACGCCTCCGGCTAGCGACTAAAGCTTGGTCATGGATGACCTTGTCCTGCCACAAGAAGGTCCACGAAACCCTGCACGTACGCCCGAAGCCGCACCGGATCGTTATCAGCATCGGCAGTGACGACGATTCCCGGTGTCGTGATGAGCGAGGCGGCCAAGCGGAACGTCCATTCGACCAAGAGCCGAGCATCAACCGGCGGGAAAAGTCCAGCCTCGACCGCCGCCCTTATGTGCGGTTCAAAGCCCGCGATCGCCAGACCGATCGCCGGACCGGAGTTGAGCGTATATAGGGGAAGAACTACGTCCGGATGGTTGCGCAGCATCGCTTGCAAGAGCCGATGCCCTCTGGCATGCGACACCGCGAGGACGACAGTGTCCACGATGAGTTCAGTGAGTGCCTTGGGCGTGGCCAACGCGGGGATCGCGAGGGCGAAGAAGCGCTTTAACTCCCGACGCCCCAGTGCGGTAATGATCGCGTCCTGGTCACCGACGTACTTGTAAACCGTGGGGCGGGAGTAACCGGAGCGCTCGCAGATCGCGGCATGCAGCCGGTTGCTGTAACCGGCCTCGATGATGCACTGCTCGGCCGCGTCCAGAATGTGGTCGCGGATTTCGTCACTCACGGATGGTGAGCCTAGGCGATCTGGGCTCGAACCGTAGCCGCCAGGTTTTCCAACACGTCTGCGCGCGAACGGAGCAGAGGGCTCCTAGCCCGCGGCGATCATGCCGTCAACATTGCCGTGTCCATCGATACTTCCGAAGGTGACGTTGGGGACCTGTTGCGGACTGTTGACTTGAACAGTGTGGCGGTCACCGAGTTGTCCATGTATGTCCGTCCCCCAACACCATAAGGTTCGGTCGGTACGCAGAGCGCAGCCAAATCCGTCACCGGCGGCGGCGGCGGACCATGTGGTCACGGCACCGACTTGGGTGGGCGAGGTGAGGTTGGTTCCGGCGACGCCGCTGCCGAGTTGGCCGGTGTTGTCGTAACCCCAGCACCATAGGGTGCCTGCAGTCTTGACCCCACAGGTGGTGAAGTAGCCGACAGCGATGCTTTGCCACCCGGCGGAGAGCAGCTGGGGTGATTGGTAGTTACCTGGGACGCCCACAGATCCGCCTTTGCCGACTTGGCCATAGACGTTGTAGCCCCAGCAGTAGAGGCTTCCGGTGTTGGTGATGGCACACGTGTCCTGGTAGCCAGCGGAAACTTCACTCCATCCGGTCACTCCGCCGACGGAGATCAACACTGGAGTCGCAGAGAGCGTGACGGTGCCGTTGCCGAGTTGGCCTTGGTCGTTGGTTCCCCAGCAGTAGAGCGCGGCGCCGACAGTAATGGCGCACGTATGGGTCTGGCCGACGCTAACGCTGGACCATGTCGCAGTGGTCGGTCCTTGGGTAGGTGAGTACTTGTCGGCCGTACTGCCGGTGCCGAACTGGTTGGATCCGCCATAGCCCCAACAGAACAGGTTGTTACTCGCGGCAGTGGTGACGGCACAGGTAGTGAGATTGCCGATGGACACCGATTTCCAGGTAGTACCAGCGCCAGCTTGTACCGGTGCCAAGTGCTGGCCGGTAGCGCCGGTTCCGTTCTCGCCGTTGGGATTGGAGCCCCAACACCACAGAGTGCCGTCCGCTTTGACGCCGCATCCATCGTCCATGCCCTGCGCACCAGAGGTCCAGGTAGACGAACCTGCGGGCAGTTGCCCGGGAGCTTGCACGCCAGCCATATCCTGGCCGGCGATGCCGTAGCCGTTGTAGCCCTGACACCAGATCGTGTCGTCGGCGTGCAGCCCGCACATGTGCTGGAACCCAGCGGTGATCGCCGTGAACGTACTGGTGCCGGTCGTGACTGGGGAGGATTGGTTGGCCACGCCACCGTTGCCGATTTGTCCGTTTCCGTTGATTCCCCAGCACCATAGTGTGCTGTCGGTCTTCAGCCCGCAGGAGAAGTACTGGCCGAGCGCTACTGCCGACCATGTCGTTACGCCAGTAGTCGTGACCGCGGTCGGGGTGGTCTTCGGCGTGGCGACGGTGCCGTTTCCGCCTTCGCCGTCAGCGTTGTATCCCCAGCAAAACATTGCCCCGGAGGTCTTGATGGCGCAGGTATGGGCCTGCCCGCCGGCGACGTCCGTCCAGGTGCCTCCACCTGACACTGACACCGGACTGGTCTGGTCGGTGGTGCCCCCGTTACCGATCTGACCTAACCCGTTGTAGCCCCAGCACCATAGGCTGCTGTCTGACGCCTTAACCGCGCAGGCATGCTGGTAGCCGGAGCCCACCGCGGACCAGGTGGAGGTTCCGACTTTCGTCGGTACTGTGAGGTTGCCGGTCCCGCCGCTCGCAAGCCGGCCATTCGCCCCGTCGCCCCAGCACCACAACGTGCTGTCGGTTTTCAGGCCGCAGACGAAATACTGACCAACCGACACACTTGACCATGTCGTGACCCCGCTGACCGAGACAGCCGTGGGGACGTGTTTATCGGCTGTCGTTGCATCGCCAAGGTTGCCGTACGCGTTGTAGCCCCAGCACCACAGTGTCTGGTCCGTCTTGATGGCGCAGGTCTGGTCATAGCCAG
>Ga0207658_10004001_pt1 | contig 10316 bp, 8 predicted proteins | sample KBSS33metaG_FD_184322 | JGI IMG/M metagenome (GOLD analysis project Ga0207658, IMG submission 184322) | Switchgrass rhizosphere microbial communities from Kellogg Biological Station, Michigan, USA - KBS S3-3 metaG (SPAdes) (version 2) | ecosystem: Host-associated > Plants > Roots > Rhizosphere >...
CCGAGCTGACCGCCGCGACGGTGTCGGAGAGCGAAGGGGTGCTGGCGTGATCGCCGCCTCGCGGGCATCGCTCGAGGGGGCGCTGGCGGAAATCGCCGCGGCGGCGGCGGAGCTCGACCGCGAGCCGCGTTTCCCGCGCGGGGCCTTCGACGCGCTCACCGCGGCCGGTGCCCTGACCGCGACGATCGGCGCCGCGCGCGACGGCGCCTCGGTCGCGACCGAGTGGGACCTGCTGCGCCGGGTCGCCGCCGCCGACGCCTCGGTCGCCCGCGTCCTCGACGGACACCTGAACGCGGTCGAGCGGCTGGAAGTCGCCGCCGAGCCGGAGCTGCGCGACCGCGAGCTGGCGGCGGTCGAAGATCGCGGGCGCCTGCTCGGCGTCTGGGGCGCCGACCCGCGCGACGAGGAGGGCGAGCCGGCGCGCCTCCACCGGACCGACGCGGGCCTCGTACTGCGCGGCGTCAAGACCTTCTGCTCCGGCGCGGGCGGCGTCGACGCGGCGATGGTGATGGTCGGCACCGACGACGGGACCGCGCCGGCGCTGGTCCTGCTCGACTGCGGCGAGGCGGTCGAGGTCGACCGCGACTGGTACCGCGCCGCCGGCCTGCGCGCCTCCGAGAGCCACCGCGTCGTCTTCCACGACGCCCCGGTCACCGCCGTCCTCGGCGAGCCCGGCGAGCTGGTCCGGGACCCGTGGTTCTCCCGCGACGCGATGCGGACCGCCGCGACCTGGGCCGGGATGGTCGACGCGGCCGCCGACGCCGCGCTCGGCGCGCTGGTCGACGCGGGCCGCGGGGAGGACCCGCTGGCGCGGCTCGCCGCGGGCCGGATCGAGGCGACCCGCGGGACCGTAGACGCCTGGCTCGCCCGCGCCGCGACCGTCGCCGACTTCGCGATCCGCCCGTCCGCGGCCGCCTCGACCCTGGGCGCGCTGGTCGACGGCGACCACTCCTTCGGCCCGCCCTCCTGCGCCGACCCGCGCGCCACCAGCATCGCGATGCGAGCCGAGATCGACCGCGCCGCGAAAGCGATCCTCGAGACCGCCGCCGCGGCCTGCGGCTCGCACCAATTCGTCACCGCCGGGCGCCTCGACCGTGCGCGCCGCGACCTCGAGACCTTTCTGCTGCAGCACCGCCTCGATCCGCTGTTGTCCCGCCTCGGCGGCGAAAGGCTGGCCCGATGAACGCCGCCGCGAGCGCCCGTGACCGCGCCCCGGTCGAGCACTTCGAGCGCCTCGCCCGCGAATCCGAGGACCCCTGGGATTACGCGACCAGCGAGTACGAGCAGCGCAAGTACCGCCACACGCTCGAGTACCTGCCGGAGCGGACCGGCCGCACCCTGGAGCTCGGCTGCTCGGTCGGCGTCTTCACCGAGATGCTGGCGCCGCGCGCGTCCTGTCTCCTCGCCGTCGACTTCAGCCCGACCGCGCTGGAGCGCGCCCGCGGGCGTCTGCGCGACTCCCCCCACCACGTCCAGCTGCTGCGCCGCAACCTCCCGGAGGAGATGCCCGCGGGACCCTTCGACACGATCGTCTGCGCCGAGATCCTCTACTACTGGAGCGAGCCGCTGGTGCGCCTCGGGCTGCAGCGGATGGAAGCGGCGCTGGCGCCCGGCGGCACCCTGCTCGTCGTCAGCTGGCGCCACCCGGACCGGCGGCGCGAGCTGACCGGGGACGACGTCCACGCGATCATCGACGCCGAGACGCGGCTCGAGTCCGCGGCCCGTTACGTGACGCCCGACTACCTGCTCGACCGCCGGGTGGCGCGCTGGTGAGCGAGGAGCGGATCGTGATCGTCGGCGGCGGCCCCGCCGGCCAGGCCGCCGCGGGCGCCTACCGCGAGGCCGGGGGAGAGGGCGCGGTGACGATCCTCGCCCGCGAGCCCGACCCGCCCTACGAACGCCCGCCGCTGACCAAGGACTTCCTGCGCGGCGAGTCGGGGCGCCACGCGCTGCCGCTGGAGGAGGCCGGCTGGTACAAGGAGCACGCGATCGACCTGCGGACCGACGCCGAGGTGGCGGAGATCGACCTCGGCGCACGCGAGGCGCGCACCGCCGGCGAGGCCTTCCCCTTCGACCGCCTGCTGCTGGCGACCGGCGCCGACCCGATCGTGCCTGAGGTCCCCGGCGCCGACGGCCCCGCCGTGCAGACCGTGCGGCGGATCGCCGACTCCGAGCGGCTCGGGGAGCTCGGCTCCGGCGATGCCGTCCTCGTCGTCGGCTCCGGCTTCATCGGCTGCGAGGCCGCCGCCTCGCTGGCGATGCGCGGGGCCGAGGTGACGATGGCGACGCTCGAGGAAGCGCCGCAGCGGCAGCGGCTCGGCGCTGAGGTGGCGGCTGAGATCGCGGGCTGGCTGGAGGGCCTCGGGGTCGAGATCCTGCCCGAAGCCGAGCTCGCCTCGATCCGCTCCGCCCGCGCCAAGTTCGCCGATGGCGAAGAGCGCGTCGCCGACCGGGTGCTGCTGGCGCTGGGGGTCGAGCGCAACGAGGCCCTCGCGGCGGCGGTCGGTCTGCCGGTCGAAGACGGGGTCCAGGTCGGGCCGACGATGGAGTCCGCCGACCCGCGCCTGCTCGCCGCCGGGGACGTCGCCTTCGCCTTCAACGCGACCGCGGGCCGCCGCCTGCGGGTCGAACACTGGGGCGAGGCGCTGAACATGGGCGAGGTCGCGGGCAAGACGATGGCCGGGGTCGAGGCCGCCTGGGATGTCGCGCCGGGCTTCTGGTCGGAGATCGGCGCCCACACGCTGAAGTACGTCGGCTGGGGCGACGGCTACGACGACTCGCGCTTCGAGGCCGGCGAGGAAGGCGCGTTCGCCTGCTGGTACGGGCGGGGCGGCGAGCTCGTCGGGGCGGTGTCCCACCTCGACGACGCCGCCTACGAACGCGGCCGCGAGCTGATCGAGGAACGGGCGCCGTGGAGCTGAGCGCCGCCACCATCCCGGACACCCTGCCCGCGCCCCGCGAGACGGTGCGCGCCGTGGTCGTCGTCCCCGCCCACAACGAGGAGCAGCGAATCGGCCGCTGCCTCGAGGCCCTGGCGTCCCAGGAAGAGGTGCGCCCCGAGGAATTCGAGGTGATCGTCGTCCTCGACGCCTGCGAAGACGCCACCGCCGCCCGTGTTTCCGACCTTAGCCGCCATATATGGCGGCTAAGGTCGGAAACACCCGGTGCGGGGAGCGGGGATGGGCCGGACATCCACACCGTGGACGGGCCGGGGCAGGGCGCGGGGCCGGCGCGGGCGACGGGGATGGACATCGGCTGCGCGCGGCTCGAAGCTCTGGGACGGCACGGGGGGCTGCTGGCGAGCACCGACGCCGACTCGGTCGTCGCGCCGGACTGGATCGCGCGGCAGCTCGAAGCCCTCGCCGGCGGCGCCGAGGCGATCGGCGGCGAGGTCGTCCTCGACCCGGACGAAGCGGCGACGCTGCCGCCCGCGGTCCTCGCCGACCGCGAGGCCCAGCTCGCCGCCCGCACCCGCGATGCCGCCGCCCGCGGCCCGGCCGAGCACGCGCACTTCTCCGGCGCCAGCCTCGGCGTCACCCCGGACGCCTACCGCCGCGCGGGCGGGATGGCGTGGATGGCGGCGCTGGAGGACCAGGAGCTGGAGGACCGCCTGGTCGCCGCCGGCGTCACGATCCATCGTCTGCGCCCGGTCAGCGTCGTCACCGCCGCGCGCACCGAGGGGCGCGCCGAGCGCGGCCTCGCCCGCGACCTCGAGCTGGCCCGCTGGCTCACCGAGCGCCGATATTCCGGTGCCGACTTCTCCGTGGCGGCCCTGCTGGAGGCGAAGGCGACGACGGTCGCGACGATCCTGCCCGCGCGCGAATGCGCGGGGACGATCGGGCCGATCCTCGACGCCCTCGCGCCGCTGCGTGAGACGGGCCTGATCGACGAGCTGCTCGTCGTCGACGCCGACTCGCCGGACGGCACGGCCGCGGTCGCCCGCGGGCACGGCGCCCGCGTCCTCCTGGAGTCGGAGCTGCGGCCCGAGCTCGGACCCGGCCGCGGCAAGGGCGACGCGATGTGGCGTGCGGCCGGGGCGACGAGCTCCGAGCTCCTCGTCTTCCTCGACGCCGACAGCATCGACTTTCAGCCTGGCTTCCTCACCGGCCTGCTCGGCCCGATCCTGCTCGACCCGAGCGTCGGGCTCGTGAAGGGCACCTTCCGCCGGCCGCTCACCCTCGGCGGCGAGGTCCGCGAAGGCGAAGGGGGGAGGGTGACCGAGCTGGTCGCCCGGCCGCTGCTGAACCTCCACTTCCCGGCGCTCTCGGGCTTCGCCCAGCCTTTGGCGGGGGAGATGGCGGTCCGCCGTGATCTCTTCGAGCGCCTCTCGGTGCCGGTGGGCTACGGCGTCGAGATCGCGATGCTGATCGACATCCTCGGCCTCGCCGGGCTCGCGAGCCTGGCCGAGGTCGACCTCGGCGAGCGCCAGAACCGCCACCAGTCCCTCCGCGCGCTGAGCGCGATGGCGGGCGAGATCATGGTCGCGGTCGAGCGCCGCACCGCCGGCCCGCCTCGCCCCGCCTTCCCGAGCTTCCGTCCCCGCCCCGAAGGCACCGCCCCACCCGAGCTCTGGCGCCTTCGGTGCGAGGAACGGCCGCCCCTTACGGGGTGAGCACCACCTTGATCGCGCCGTCTTCCTTCTTCTGGAACATCTCGTAGGCGCGCGGCGCGTCCTCCAGCGGCACGCGGTGGGTGGCGAAGTCGTCGACGCCGAGCGGGTCGTCGTCGCCCAGCAGCGGCAAGATGTCGTCGACCCAGCGCTTCACGTTCGCCTGGCCCATCCGCAGCTGGATCTGCTTGTCGAAGATGTTCAGCATCGGCAGTGGGTCAGCGGTGCCGCCGTAGACGCCTGACAGCGACACGGTGCCGCCGCGCCGGACGAGCTCCAGCGCCAGGTTCAGCGCGCTCAGCCGGTCGACGCCGCCCTTTTCCATCAGCTTCTGGGCGACCGTGTCGGGGAGCAGGCCGACCATGTTCTGGGCCAGCTTGCCGAACGGCGCGCCGTGCGCCTCCATGCCGACCGCGTCGATCACCGCGTCGGGGCCGCGCCCAGCGGTTTTCTCGCGCACCTCGGCGACGATGTCGTCGGAGCCCTCGAGATCGAGCACGTCGACGCCGTGCGCCCGCGCCCGCTCCAGCCGCTCCGGCACGAGGTCGATGCCGATCACGTTCTCGACGCCGCGCTGCTGGGCGATCCGCGTCGCCATGTCGCCGATCGGCCCGAGCCCGAGCACCACCAGCGAGTCGAGGTTCGGCACGCTCGGCGCCCCCGCGTATTCGACCGCCTGCCAGGCCGTCGGCAGTACGTCGGAGAGGAAGAGGAAGCGGTCGTCCGCCGGGCCCTCGGGAACCTTGATCGGCCCGTACTGCGCCTGCGGCACGCGCAGGAACTGGGCCTGCCCGCCGGGCACCTGGCCGTAGAGCTTGGTGTAGCCGAAGAGCGACGCGCCCATTTCCTGGTCGCGGTTCTGGGTCGTCTCGCACTGCGTCTGCAACCCCTGGTCGCACATCCAGCAGTGGCCGCAGCTGATGTTGAAGGGGATCACGACGCGGTCGCCGGCGGCGATGTGCTTCACCTCCGCGCCGACCTCCTCGACGATCCCCATCGGCTCGTGGCCGAGGATGTCGCCCTCGCTCAGGAACGGCCCGAGCACCTCGTAGAGGTGGAGGTCGGAGCCGCAGATCGCGGTCGAGGTGACCCGGATGATCGCGTCGGTCGGCTCCTCGATCGTCGGGTCCGGCACCTCGTCGACGCGGACGTCGCGTTTGCCGTGCCAGGTCAATGCCTTCATCGTCTTCTCCTCTTCGGCGTTTGCGGTCGCCGCCGGGTACCCCGTGGGGCGAGTGGGTACCGTCGGCGGCCGGCATGGTTCCGGGTGTGAATGCTCCGCTCCTGCCCGTAGAGGACGTCGGCGTCGCCTGTGTCGAGGCCGCCCTCGGCGCCGCCGCGCGACTGCACGAGGCGAGGACGGGAGAGCGGCTCCCGCCCGGCCTCGACCGCGATCAGGTCCGCGCCTGCCTGGTCAGCGAGCGCCTCTTCAGGGTCGCCGGCGAGCCGACCGGGCCCGGCTTCGCCCCGGCCTCCCGCTTCTGGCGGACGGCGGACGGCTGGGTCCGCACCCACGCCAACTTTCCCTGGCACCGCGAGGCGCTCCTGCGGGCGGTCGGCGCCGCGGACGAGGCCGGGCTGGCCGCCGCGATCGCGGCGCGCTCCGCCGAGGAGGTCGAGGCCGCCGCGTTCGCCGCCGGCGGAGTCGCGGCGAAGGTCCGCACCGCGGCCGAGTGGCGCGCCCACCCGCAAGGCGCCGCCGTCGCCGCGGAGCCGCTGGTCGCCCGCGAGCGCCTCGGGGACGCCGCGCCGCGGTGTTCCAAAACCGTCCATACGGCGGACAACGAACACCGCAAGCCGGCCGATCTACCCGCTCCGGCGGCGGGGGTTCGCGTCCTCGACCTCACGCGCGTCATCGCCGGGCCGGTCTGCGCCCGCTTCCTCGGCGCGCTCGGCGCCGACGTCCTGCGCCTCGATCCGCCCGAGCGGCCGGACTTCGAGCCCGGGCAACCCGCCGACAAGCTGCTCGGCAAGCGGAGCGCCATCCTCGACCTCGCCGCCGGGCCGGGCGCGCGCCGTCTCGAGGCGCTGCTCGCCGACGCCGACGTGGTCCTGCTCGGCTACCGCCCCGGAGCGCTCGCACGGTTCGGTCTGGACCCCGAGGCACTCGCCGAACGCCACCCCGGGCGGGTGATCATGGAGCTCGCCGCCTGGGGGCACACCGGCCCCTGGCACGAGCGGCGCGGCTTCGACAGCATCGTCCAGGCGGCAAGCGGGATCGCCGCGATCGAAGCCGGCCCCGACGGCACCCCCGGCGCGCTCCCCTGTCAACTGCTCGACCACGGCACCGGCTACCTCGCCGCCGCCGCGGTGATGGACGCCCTCGTGGACCAGCGCGAGCGCGGCGGCACCCACCTGGCGCGCCTCTCGCTCGCCCGCACCGCGCACTGGCTGCTCGGCGAGGGGGAGGGAAGGAGGGGAGTGTCGCCCTCGCGCCCGCCACGAAAGGAGACGGAGGCGGCGTCCGTGGCCCACGCTGCGTGGGACGAGACCGGGGCGGCCTTCGCCGTGGCCCTCGACGATGAGCCGACGATCGCCGCTGTCCCGCCGCCCGGCTCGCTCGGCGGCGCGCCGCTCCGCTGGCGCGTGCCCGCGTCAAGGTACGGCGCCGCCGAGCCGACCTGGGCCTAACGACGACGTCGACGGGCCGAAAACCGGACTATCTGACGGGTTTTCGGCCCGTCAACCGGGGGGGCCGGACGACTCGACGATCGCGAGGCCGCGGCCGCGGAGGCGGCGGCGCTCGTCGGTGAGGGTGGTGAGGAGGCGGTCGCGGGTGCCGCGGTTGTGGGCGACGACGCGCGCCACCGCATCGTCGGGATCGCGGGCCTTGAGGGCCTTGGCGATCGCGACGTGCTCGTCGCGCGCCTGGGAGCGAGCCTCGGCGGAGCGGACCTCGAGCCAGCGGGTCCGCGAGAGGCGGGTCAGGGCCCCGGTCATCCCGTCGACCAGGAAGCGGTTGCGCGAGAGGCGCGCGAGGGCGACGTGGAAGTTCTTGCCATCGCGCAGGCCGGTCTCCTCGTCGTCGCGGTCGCGGTGGGCCTCGGCGATCTCCAGCAGGGCGTCGAGCTCCACGTCTTCGGCCCGCTCGGCCGCCAGGACGACGGCCGCCGACTCGATCGCCTCGCGGTACTCCATCGCCGCGCGGACCTCGGTCAGGTCGATCGGCGTCACCTGCCAGCCACGGCCGGCGCGTTGGGTGAGGCCCTCGTTCTCCAGGCGCATCAGCGCCGCGCGGATCGGGGTCCGGGACGCTCCCAGCACCGCCTCGAGGCCGCGCTCGCTGAGGCGCTCACCGGGCACCAGCTCCAGCGAGAGGATGTCCGCCCGTAGGCGGGAGTAGGCGCTGTCCTCGTTCGTCTGTCCCATGTCAAGCTTTGGTATACCACTTTGGTATGTCAGCCGCGAACGCCAGATCCGCCGAGCGCGCCGAGCGTGAGCCGATCCCCGCCGGGGCCTGGCGCATGCTGGCGCTCGGCGTCGCGGCGCAGGCGGGCGGGACGCTCCTGATCTCGACCCCCGCCTACCTCATCCCCCTCCTGCACCTGCAGCGAGGGCTGCCCCTGGCCGAGGCCGGGCTGCTGACCGCGGCGCCGGCCCTGGGCGTGGTGATGACGCTGGTCGCCTGGGGCGCGGTCGCCGACCGCCACGGGGAGCGCTGGGTGATCGCCGGCGGGCTGGCGCTGACCTCGGTCTTCGCCTTCGCCGCGGCCGCCGTCTCCGGCTACGTCGCCCTGGGGCTCATGCTGTTCCTGGGCGGCGCCGCCGCGGCGAGCAGCAACGCGGCCTCCGGGCGCGTGGTCGTCGGCTGGTTCCCGCGCTCGCGGCGGGGCCTCGCGATGGGCATCCGCCAGATGGCGCAGCCGCTCGGCGTCGCGATCGCCGCGCTGCTGGTGCCGCACCTGGCCGAAGGGGTCGGGATCTGGGCGCCGCTGGTCGTCACCGGGATCGCGACCGCCGCGATCGCCGCCGCCTGCGCGCTCTGGATCGCCAACCCGCCGCGCCCCGCCGTCGACCCGACCAGCGCCGCCGGCGCGCCGCCCGTCAACCCCTACCGTGGCGGCCACTTCCTCCAACGCCTCCACCTGCTCTCGATGCTGCTGGTCGTCCCGCAGTTCACGCTCTCGATCTTCGGCCTGGTCTTCCTCATCACCAGCCTCGGCTGGAGCGCCACCGCGGCCGGCGCCGTGATCGCCGTGTCGCAGTTCGTCGGCGCCTTCGGCCGGATCTGGGTCGGCCACCTGAGCGACCGCGTCGGCAGCCGCGTCCGCGTTTTGCGCTGGGTCGCCTTCTCGGGCGTCGCCGTGATGCTGGCGCTCGCCGGCGTCGGCGCGCTGCACTGGTCGGTCGCCGCCGCGTTCATGCTGGTCGTCGCCTCGACCGTCTCCGTCGCCGACAACGGCCTCTCCTTCACCTCGGTCGCCGAGGCGGCCGGCCCCTTCTGGTCGGGCAAAGCCCTGGGGATCCAGAACACCGGCCAGTTCCTCGTCTCCGCCGCGGTCGGTCCCGGCATCGGCGTCCTGGTGACGCTGGTCGGCTACCCCTTGGCCTTCGCCCTCGTCGCCCTCGCCCCGCTCGGCTCGATCCCGCTCGTCCCGCCCCGCGACGAGCACTGGGGCGATGCCCCGGAGCCCGCTCCGCCTCAGCCCTCGCCGAACCCTTCGGTGACCGCACGGACGTAGCGCTCGGCGGAGCGGCGGACGGCGTCGTGCCCGTCCTCCTCGATGACTTTGCCGAACCAGGCGCCGTAGACGCGGTCGAACTCGAAGGGCTCGAGCGCCGCGACCATCGCCTCGACCTTGGCGGCGGGAAGGGGGATCAGGTTCGGATAGGAGCGCATGAAGCTGACCCAGCGGCGGTCGGAGACGACCTGGAGGATGTCGCCGGAGAGGAGCGCGCCGCGGCCCTCGGCACCGGCGGGCCAGTGGAGGACGGCGCCACCCGCGAAGTGCCCGCCGAGGCGCAGCAGGGTGAGGCCGCCGGGGAGGTCGAGCCGGTCGCGGTCGAAGAACCGGATCGCCTCGTCGGGGCGCGTCACCCACTGGCGGTCGGCGGTGGGGAGGTGGATCGGCGCGTCGAACGCCCGGGCCCACTCGGCCATCGTCGTGTAGTAGTGCGGGTGGGAGATCGCGATCGCCTCGATCCCGCCGCGCGCCTCCACCGCCGTCACCACCTCGTCGTCGAAGGGCGCGAGGCAGTCCCAGAGCACGTTGCCCTCGTCGGTCTCGACCAGCAGCGCCCGCTGGCCGATCGCGAAGCCCGGCGTCGAGCCGATCCCCGTTAGCCCCGGCTCTTCGGTGCGGATGTCGGCGCTGCGGCTGGCCCGCAGCTCCTCCAGCGTCGTCCATTCCTGCCCGTCCCAGCCGACGTACTGGCGCTCGTCGAGGCAGATCGCGCACCCCGCGGGCGGCTCCGCCGAAGGTGGGAACTGCGCGCCGCAGGTCGAGCAGATGAACGCCGTCGCCATCGGCACATCCTGGCATCAGCCCGCCGCCGAGGCCCATAGTCTTGGGGCGTGCCCCGTCCCCTGCTGATCGTGTTCGCGCTGCTCGCGACCGCCCTGCCGCTCGCCGCCTGCGGTGGCGGTGGGACGGCGACGATCGGGACCTCGGAAGTGACGATCGACCGGGACCCGGACTCGGTGGTCGACGCGATGCGCGCGGTCGCCGAACAGGAGCCCTACGAAAAGTGGGCGCTCGACTGCGTC
>Ga0207658_10004004_pt1 | contig 10311 bp, 7 predicted proteins | sample KBSS33metaG_FD_184322 | JGI IMG/M metagenome (GOLD analysis project Ga0207658, IMG submission 184322) | Switchgrass rhizosphere microbial communities from Kellogg Biological Station, Michigan, USA - KBS S3-3 metaG (SPAdes) (version 2) | ecosystem: Host-associated > Plants > Roots > Rhizosphere >...
ATTGTTAACAAAGAGCCTGCCGCCCCCATCGTAGAGATCATTTCCACCATCGCCGATCGATCCATCCCACTGCACATCCCATGTGGATCCAAAATCGTCATTGAGCACTATGGGCAACTGCACGGGCTGCCCGCCAGCCGGCGGCGCGCCTGAAGCGGCCCCGGCGATCGATGCGATAACAATGGTGAGGAAGAGGTAATTACGCATGGTGATGATCACGCGGGTGAGGCCGGATTATAACAGGCCGATTAGGATCGAAAGTAAAATCGTGATTTAAAATGTTCGTCGAGGGTCTTCTGCTGATCGTCATCCGGAGGTACTCCGAAGGATCAAGGCCCAAGCTTCAGGGCCCTTTCGTATAACAAAGGCCCCGACATGGGAGGCTAGATCCTTCAGGTCGCCTGAGGCTCCCATCAGGATGACGACTTGCGCAGTTCTGCATTCGCTTACAGTTCAATCCGCGCCTCGACTGTTCCTTCCTCCAAATTGCGATCGAGTGTAAAGCCCAGGCTCCTGCAAAGCTGCTGCATTGCAGTGTTTTCGGGCAGGATATCCGCCGTCAGTTTTCGCACCTTTTCATCACGGGCCACTTGAAGCAGCGTGGTTAAAAGCGTTTTGCCCAGGCCCCTGGATTGCCAGGCATCGGAGACCAGCACGGCAAACTCTGCATGGTCTCCGCCGGGGAATTTCGAAAGGCGGGCCACCGCGACGATCTCCTGTTGGCGGGATTTTTCATCGCGCGTGGTCGCGACCAGCGCCAGCTCGCGATCGTAATCATTAAAGCATACGCGGATCAGCCGCTCATGTGAGATGCGCTGCGAGAGCTTCAGGCTCGCAAAATAGCGCAGCCGCACAGATCGATCGGAGAGATGCTCATGAAAGCGAACGATCAGCGGCTCATCTTCCGGGCGGATAGGCCTGATATCCACGCTCTGCCCATCCTTCAGAACGCGGCGACTGACATATTGAATCGGGTAAGGCCTGATCGCCAAGCGTGGAAGCTGATCGGCTGCCACCTCAGGCCCATAGAGCAAGACGCGCGCATCGAGCGCGATCTGACCTTCTTCGCTCACCAGGAGCGGGTTGATATCGATCTCGCGAATCCACGGCTGTTCAGCAACAAGCTGCGAGAAACGCACGAGCAAATGTTCGAGGGCGGCCAGATCGACTGGCGCTCGGCCGCGCACACCTTGCAGCGCGGCGTAGATGCGCGTCTGCTCGATCATCCGCCTGGCCAGAGTGGCATTCAGAGGCGGAAGCGCCAGCGCGCGGTCCTTGTAAACCTCCACCAACTGCCCGCCCGAGCCAAACAAGAGCACCGGCCCAAACTGCGGATCAGGACTTGCGCCCAGGATGATTTCATACGCATCTTTGAGCTTGACCATGGGCTGAATCGTCACGCCCAGAAAATGCTCCGCGCCGGCGATTCGCGTGACGGATTCGCGAATCTCTTCAAAGGCCTGCTTCACTTCATCAGGCGATTTGAGATTGAGCTTCACGCCGCCCACATCAGTCTTATGCGTCAGGGTCTGTGAGTGAAGTTTCACCACGACAGGAAACGCCATTGTCTGGGCGAGTTGCGCTGCATCAGCAGTGGTGCCGGCGATCTCCATGCGCGTGGTGGGGATGCCGTACGCCGCCAAAACTCGCTTGGATTCTGCTTCATCCAGCAGAGTGCGATTGGCGCGGCGTGCTTTTGAAATAATCTCCCCAACCGCCGCTGCTCCTGACGAGCGATCTGCATTCTCATCCTGGGGCAGCGCGGGCGTTTCATACATTCCCTTGAGGTTGTACGTATAGCGCCACATGTAGCAGAATGCCTTGGCAGCCGTATCCGGAAAAGGGAATGTCGGAATCCCCGCGCGATTCAGAATCGATTCCCCCGCCTCGATCATTGGCCCACCCATCCATGAGGCGATGACCGGCTTGCCTGCGATCTTCGCATGCTTTGAAAGCGCCTCGGCGGTGAGTGTCGGATCGGTCATGTCCTGTGGCGTGAGGATGACCAACATTCCATCGGAGTGTTCGTCTGAGGCGGCCAATTCCAGTGTTTTGGCATAGCGATCGGGTGGCGCATCGCCGAGCACATCGATTGGATTGGAATGCGACCATGCGGCGGGGAGGAAGGTATTGAGCTGCTCCACGGTCTGGGGTGAGAGCGCCGCCAGCGCGCCGCGGTTCTGAATCAGAGCATCTGTCGCCAATACGCCCGGGCCGCCGGCGTTGGTGATGATTGTCAGGCGATTCCCGCGCGGTCGCGGTTGTTTGGCGAGCACTTCTGCCATGTAGAACATGTCGGAAATATTCTGCACCCGCAGCACGCCACACCTGCGAAAGGCGGCATCAAGCACTTCATCCGAGCCGGTCAGCGCGCCGGTATGACTGGCTGCGGCCCGGGCGGCCTGCTCGGTTCGCCCCGCCTTGATGACGATGATGGGCTTGTTGAGAGAGACCTCGCGCGCGGCGGAGAGAAACGATCGCGCATCGCCGATCGATTCCATGTAAATCACGATCGACTGGGTGCGCGGATCATCGCCCAGGTAATCAATCAGATCGCCCCAGTTCACATCCAGCATCGAGCCGATCGATGCGAAAAACGAAAAGCCGACCTGTTCCTTGAAGGACCAATCGAGAACGGCTGTCATCAGCGCGCCCGATTGCGATAGAAACGCTACATTGCCTGGCCGGGCCATTCCGCGCGCGAAGCTGGCATTGAGCCCGGTGAGCGGATTCATGAGGCCCAGACAATTGGGGCCGATGATGCGCATGCCATATTTTCGAGCCGTCGCCAGCACCTGGACTTCCAAGGCCGCGCCGGCTGGGCCGATTTCTTTGAAGCCGGCGGAGATGATGATCACCGCGCGCACGCCCGCCTGCCCGCATTCTTCCACCGATGCGGGTACCGCGGGCGCGGGGATCACGATGAGCGCCAGATCGATCTTCGCCGGCACCTGTCCAATCGTCGGATACGCCTTGATTCCCAGCACGCCTTCGCGCTTGGGGTTCACGGGAAACACTGTTCCGCCAAAGGGTGTTGAGACCAGATTCCAAAGAATCGTCCGGCCGACCGCGCCGGGCGTTTCGGTTGCACCGATGACTGCGACATGGCGCGGCGCGAAGAAGGGCGTCAGCGAAGGGCGCACCGGGCGAACGATACTCTGCGATGGGTCGGCGGGCGATTGTACCTTCGTCTCCGAGTCATTCATGCACGGTCCTTGGTTCACTACAGATTACTCCAACTCACTCTCCAACGCGCTCCAGGCAAGCTCGAAGCATGTGGCATGGCGTAAGGCGACGGCCTTACCCGTGTTTTCCATCCGGCAGGCGCAGACACGGGTAAGGCTGTTGCCTTACGCCATGCCACCATTCAGCACGCTTTGTGTTTTAAGTTGGAGCACGTTTGCTTGGATAAGTTTCACCATCGCGAACATTCCTATCACGATTGCCACCTACGCCAAACTCCGCCATGATGCTTGGGCGTCGATCGATTGCTTTGATAAGGAGACACCGTGGCGAAGAAAGTGATGGAGTTGTTCAATCTCACAGGCCGCCGGGCGCTGGTGACGGGTGGCGGGAAGGGCCTGGGGAAAGTGATCGCCCGCGCGCTGGCCGAAGCGGGCGCGGATGTGGTGGTTGCCTCGCGCACGCTCCTGGAATGCCAGAGCGTCGCCAATGAAATCGCCCGCGATATCGGCGTGAAGACGCTGGCGATCAGCGTTGATGTCACCTCCGATGAGCAAGTCACGCGGATGGTGGAAACGATCGAAAGCTCGCTGGGCCCGATCGATATCCTGGTCAACAACGCCGGCGTCAACATCCGCGGCGCGGCGCACGAACTGACCGAGGCCGACTGGGATCAGGTGATCGATATCAACTTAAAGGGACCGTTCCTGACGGCTCGGCGTATTGGCCCGGGGATGTGTGCGCGCGGCTGGGGGCGCATCGTCAATCTCGGCTCGATCATGTCGGTGGTCGCGCTGCCCGGCCGGGCGGCCTACGCAGCCGCGAAGGCTGGCGTGCTCAATCTCACCAAAGTGCTCGCGCTCGAATACGCTGAAAAGGGCGTAACGGTGAACGCGCTTTGCCCTGGCCCCTTTGCTACGGATATGAACAAGCCGCTGCTTAATGACCCGGAGAAATACAAGGCGTTTGTGTCGAAGATTCCGATGGGCCGCTGGGGTGAGTTGCATGAAGTCACCGGGGCGGCGCTGTTTCTGTGCAGTGATGCCTCTAGCTTTGTGACGGGCACGGGGCTCTATGTGGATGGCGGATGGACGGCGCAATGAAGGTGCCTGGAAGTTCTTTGACGATCAGAAAACAATTATCTTCCTGAGGTACGCCAAAGGATGACATCGAGTCGGTTCTGAAGTTGCTGGTGAACTATCATCTCAGAAAGCCGACGCTTGCCTACAGTTGTCCATCATGCAAATCCGCCCCGCCACGCCTGATGATGTTCCGCAGGTCCTGCCGATGGTCCGGAAGATCTGCGATCTGCACCGCGCCTGGGATCCGGCTAAATATTCATTTATTGAAGGTATTGAAGCGCGCTATGATGGTTGGCTTCGCAAGCGGGCGGTGGATCCGCGCTCGGTCTTTCTCGTTGCAGAGCGCGAGGGGCGCGGGCTTATCGCGTTTTTGATCGCGACCGCCGAGGCTGAGATTCCGATCTACTTGCTCAAGGAATTTGGCTTTATCCACGATCTATGGGTCGAACCGGATTACCGCAACGAAGGCATCGCCCGGCAGCTCGTGATGCTGGCGATCGAGACCTTCCGCAACATGGGCATGCAGCAGATTCGACTGGATACCGCCAAGGCAAATGAAGCCGCGCGAAAGCTGTTTGAGAGTTGCGGGTTCAGGGTGAGCGTGATTGAGATGTTGTGGGAAGGGTGAATGCATGGAACATGAAGACATGAAACATGAAGAGGGGTTGCTGCGCGCCTCAAACCCCGTGAGACTGCACTCTGCACGCCGGAGTCGAAGCTGAAAGCGACGCCCCGGATCGAGTTCGAAAACACTCCTGCATCTTCGTAGAGTTGAACGCGAATGATCCTCTGCATCGGCACTACACCCACCGTTCAGCGCACGATGCTCTTTCCGCATCTGGTGCTGGATGATGTGAATCGCGCTACGCAAGTCCGCGAATATGCTTCGGGTAAATCGATCAACGTCGCGCGCGTTTTGAATGTTCTGGGGCGAGATGCGCTTTCCGTTGGCTTTGCGGGCGGTCGTCGGGGAGCTTTCGTTCTCGAAGAACTGCAGCGAGAAAAGATCGCCTCCGATTTTGTTCCCATCGCCGCCGAGACACGGCTCTGCACTACGCTGATCGATCAGGCGACGGGCCAGGTGACTGAACTGGTCGAAGAGTCTCCTGCTTCGACGCCTTCTGAATGGAATCAACTGATCGCCCGCATCGATCATCACGCCCCGCGCGCCCAGATGATCATCTTCTCCGGCACACTCGCTGGCGGCGCGCCTGCGGATTGGCCTTCGCGATGGCTTACCGCTGGCTGTCCCGTTCTCGTCGATGCCAAGGGCGAGCCGATGCACCGCGCGCTTGCCTCGCGCGGCCCGGTCATCGCCAAGCTGAATCGTGTTGAATTTGAGCAGACGATGGGCGAGCGCTTTGCGGATGAGACATCGTTTGAATCAGGCGTTCGCAAGGCTGCGCCCGTGGATGGCGCGCTGATTGTTACCACCGGAAAAGCCGGCGCGGTCGCCAGCGCCGCGGGGCAATTCTTCCGCGTGATCGCGCCGTCGATTCAAGCCCTCAGCCCGATCGGCTCGGGCGACGCCTTCGCCGCTGGCCTCGCTGCCGCCTGGCACAAAGGCATCGCCGAGGCTCTTCGCCTCGCCTGCGCTTGTGGCGTGGCCAACGCCCTCACTGCGGATTCGGGCCACGTGCATCTTGCCGACATCGAGTGCCTCAGCAAGGAAGTGCGCATCGAATCCGCCTGACCCGCAGCGCCTTTCGACTATCACCCCATCGCTGGCGACGGCCCCAGCACATCCTGGTCGTACTTATGCCCCATCGACGCGATCAGCGGACGAATATCCAGCCCCGTGTCGGCATGCTCGCTCGCCAGCTTCAGCAGATCCTTCAAATAATCCTCCAGCCCCGCTGGCGAAAGCGTGATCACCATTTTCGCCACCTTCCCTGAGCAATTCCAAAATGCGTGCGGCATCCCGGGCGGAACATGCACAAATGTCCCCGCCCGCGCCGCGATGCGCTCCTTGCCGATGACAAATTGAAAGTCCCCTTCCAGCACCTGAAATGATTCAAACGTCTTGCGATGCAGATGCAGCGCCGGCCCCGGTGCGCCGCTCTCCGCTGCGTATTCAATGATCGAATAAAGCCCGCCGGTATCGTGGCCATGCAGCAGCACGTTGATGCTCACGCCCCGCGCCGCAATCGGGCTTTGTTGCTCACGCTCCAAAACGATAGGCTGTGTCGCGGTAGACATAATCAAGACAATAGAAGTCTTGATCACGAGAGAATATTCCCCTAAATGGGGCAGCCACGTTAAATATTGCCAGCACATTCAAACGCGATACGAAGGTGACGTCATCCTGAGATACTCCAAAGGATGACACGTTTGGTCTGCTTATCCTCCGGCCATCACCCCGCCTGTATCTCCTGCCGTCCAATCTCCTTTCCCCCGATGTCGTGCTGAGTCACCGTCATCGCCCTACTGTTCGCATCAATCTGAATCATCCCAAAATGCCCATATCCATGCCCCGGGCCGATCGCCGGTTTTGAGGGTGTGCTCTTCCAGCGGTATTCCGGCCCGAAAGTCTTATCGAGCGCGTTGGGCCCGAACCCCCCTGCGTGCAGCGGGCCGGTCACGAATTCCCAGAATGGGTCAAACGCCTTGAACGCCGCCCGATCGGGGTGATAGTGAATGTTGGCGGCGTAGTGCACATCGGCTGTCACAAAAACCACGTTGCGAATCTGATTCTGCTTAATGAACGTCAGTAGATTCGCCAGCTCCAACTCTCGGCCCAGCGGCGCGCCGGGTTCGCCATTTGCCCAGGCTTCATAATTCTTCGGCCCATCTTTTGAGATGCACGACAGCGGCATATCACTGGCGATCAGCTTCCATGTCGCCTTGGATTCTGCGAGAGACTTCTTGATCCACTCCAACTGCGGCGGCCCCAGAAACTCCGCCGCCCGCTCCGGCTTTGTCTGCACGTTTGGCGTATTAGGCCCCCGGTATGATCTCTCATCCAGCATGAAAATATCGAGCAGCGGCCCATGACGATACGCACGGAAAATCCGCTGCGCATCCTTCTCATTAGGCCGAATCGGCATGTACTCCAAAAACGCCTGCCGTGCCCGCTCCGCGAGCACATTCACATCGTGCTCGGTGTACTTCGCATCATCGATGATCTGGCCCGGATACCAGTTGTTCCGCACCTCATGATCATCCCATTGCGCGATGATCGGAACGGCTGCATTAAAATCGCGCACGCTTGGCGTCAGCAGGTTGTAGGCATGGTTCGCCCGAAAATCAGCGAGCATTTCCGCCGGCTTGGATTTGCCCGGCGTCGTGATGTTCTTCCACACTGTTCCATCGGGCAGCGCGATCTCATTTGGAATCACCACATCCGCGTAAATCGTGTCGCCCGAGTGGATGAAAACATCGGGCCGCTTCGCCGCGATGGCTGAGTAAATCGGCATGCCCCCGCGCGCCGGATCAATCCCCCACCCCTGCCCGGCTGTATCACCCGACCAGGCCACCGTCACATCGCGCTTGGGCTCGGCGCGATCAGGCGCAGGCGCGGTTCGAAATGACCCTGTCGCCGGGGCGCTAAGAGAAAAATCATCCAGGCTCTCAAATGCCACCTTGTAAAAAATCTGCGTATCAGGCGGCAGCCCCCTAAGATCCAGCTTCGCCGTGTATCCGCTGCGCGACACCGCATCAGGCCCCACCACGCGCTTCGCATCACTCATCGATTCGCTGATCGACCATTCCACCAGCATGCGCGCCCCGCGATTGGCGGCGGACCAGATCATGGCGGAGTCATGCGTCACATCCCCCGATGCCACGCCCCCCACAATGTCAGGCCTGAACGATCTGAAGATGCCAAACAATCCATGCGGGCCGCACGAAAGCCCCGTCCCCATCGCCACCGCGCCTGCGGAAGCGCCCAGAAGTCTGCGTCTCGAAAATCGACTCTGTTTCGGCATCGCCGCATCTTCCCCCGAGTCGCCGCGCGTGCAAGGGGCAAATAAGAAGCCCCCTCGGTCATCCCGAGGGGGCTTCTTTATTTCTACATTATTCACAAACCCTACGCCCGCCGATTGCGCCGCGCCAGTCCCATCAAACCGATCGCCGCAAGCAACCCTGCCGTCGCCGGCTCAGGCACAACCACCGGCCCAGGCGCTGTCACTACCGGCCCGACAAAGCTCAGCACCGCATCATACTTCGGGCTGCCTGTCGCATTGACGTCGTTCAAGAGGCCCCACTGCCCCCACTGATCCTGAGGCGAAGCCAGGCCAAAAGTATTGAACAAACCGCCCGCGGTCTCGATGTCCCACATGTTGATGAAGTCTTTGTAGAACTGCCCGAGCTTGGGATTGTTCTGCAGTGCGAGGAACGTCGGCAGAAGCGTCTTGCTCACTGGATTGCTGATCGCATAGAACGATCCGGCATCCGCCTCATACGAATCCAGCGCGATTCCGGCTGCATCCGCGACGGCTTTATTCTGCTTGATCCAGGTCTTCACGTTGCCGTTCATGAAGGCGTACATCTTCTGAAAGATGATGTCCTGCGTATCGGTTGCGGTCAGGCCCAGGTCAAATTCGCTGCCGGGAATGTAAGGGGCGATCGCCAGGTGATAGTTGTCGGTCTTAACGTTCACGCCCTTGGATTTAAGCCAATCGAGCTGCCACTGTCCGTAGTACTGATTGGCGATCAGTCCGCCGATCACCGGCCGAAGCCGGGTCGATCCGCCGAACTCTGTCTTAAAAATCTCATTGGACTGCCGAAGCCGCTCGGCCGCGCGCCAGGCCATCTTTCCAAAATCATCCGACTTGCCGTTGAACTGCGGATCAGCCTTGGCCATCTGCAGGTTGTAGGTGCCCGAGTAGCCGTCGCCGCCATTCCAAAGCTCATTCGAATATTCGATGTAAACCTTCAAGCCCGGCTTCAGATTCGCCTTCAGAAATTTGGCGAGATTCTTCACATAATCATCCGTCGCCTTCACCGGAATATTGATCCAGGCATCCGAGTTGGTCAGGTTCGACAGCGCGACCATGTTCTCATAATTAACGCCAGATGCGGCGATCTGCGAGATGCCGGTATTGCGATCCGCCCAGTTCACCACCGGCGAGTGAGTCGTCTGCATCCAGTCCATGTAACGAATGACGCTGTCATGCGCCACGGCATTCACCTTATCCAGAAACGGCTTGCGGAAAGGCGTGCCCGCCACCGCATCGGGTGCGATGATGTTCAAGCTCCCCACGCCATTGGTATTCACATTGAACAGCCCGCCCCCGGCGGGCGTATCGTGCGCGAGTTTCAGTACACCCTTGCCGGTGCCCGTCACCGAGAAGCTCGACTTGCCGCCCGAGATCGAAGGCGCGCCTGAGCCCGACCACGTGACGTTATAGGTGCCATCCACATAGCCGGTCCAATAAGTCAGACCCGTCGGCAGATCCACCTGCCCCGCCAGGTTGGCCCAAGGAGCGTTATAGGAATAGTTCGCCTGCCCATCGACATTCAGCGCAATCTTGGGCGATGCCTGCGCAACGCCGGCGACCAGCACGCCCGCCAGAACAAACAAAAAGGGGTGATTCCGCATCTCGCACTCCCTCGGACACCCAACAACTCGTGGCTGCGTGCAACCGAGCACGCCAAGGCCAACCTAAACAGGGCTATCCGATATGGGATGAATCGGACTGTCAGGGACGCGCCTTTGCTCGCAACAAAGAAATGTTTTACGGAAGTAAAGTCCCTCACACCGCCACCGCACCGGTCGTAGGGAAAATTCCGGCGGACGAAAAACGATTGTGACGCCTGCGCGACAAATGCCGCTACGCATCGCTTTTCCCAGCACCATGCGTGTCAGGCGTCATGGGCTTCAGGTGCCATGCTCTGACCCGCCGCCAGAAACCTTGAATAACAAGCAACCGATCCTCGGCGGGGATGAGCATGCCAAGGTGCGTAAATCCCCACAGAACATGCAGCGGACATGCTCATCCCCGCCGCTGCATCCTCTATCCGATCCAATAGTCTTCGATGGCGGGCCTGAGCATGGCGCCTGACCCCATCGCACCCCCATTGCTTAACTCGCCCCACTCCCATC
>Ga0207658_10004009_pt1 | contig 10307 bp, 11 predicted proteins | sample KBSS33metaG_FD_184322 | JGI IMG/M metagenome (GOLD analysis project Ga0207658, IMG submission 184322) | Switchgrass rhizosphere microbial communities from Kellogg Biological Station, Michigan, USA - KBS S3-3 metaG (SPAdes) (version 2) | ecosystem: Host-associated > Plants > Roots > Rhizosphere...
GACTGGGTCTGATCGTCGGCTCGGCCGACCGGGGGAGCGACCACCTATAACAACCCAGCCTTCGTCATCAGGTCCGTCACCTTCTGCGCGTCGAGCGTCGACGGGTCCAGTGCGGGCGCCTGCAGGTCGGCCAACGGGGCGAGGGCGGGGTTCGCGGGCACGCCGCTGGCGACCGGGTACTCGAACGAGTCGCCCTTTTCGAGCACCTCCTGACCGGCCTTGCCGGTAATGAACTTGAGGAACTGTTGCGCCTTGTCGGCCTTCTTGCTGGATTTCAGCACGCCGCCGCCGGAGAGGCTGACGAACGCGCCCGGATCCTGGTTGCGGAAGTAGTACAGCGCCGTATTGCCGCTCATCTCTTTGGTTTTCGCTTGATCGCGGAACCAGTAGTAGTGGTAGATCACGCCGCCGTCGACCTCGCCAGCGTTGACCGCCTTCAGCGTGGCGATGTTGTCGTTGTAGATCGCCGCGTTGGCCTTCATGCCGGCCAGCCACTGTGCGGTTGCGGCGTCTCCCTTGAGTTGCAGCAGGGCAGCGACGATGGCCTGGAAGTCCGCCTTGGCCGGCGGGGCGCCCCAGCGGCCCTTCCATTTCGGCTGCTCGAGGTCCAGCAGTGACTTCGGCAGCTGGTCGGGTTGCAGCTTGGCCTTGTTGTAGACGAAGACGGTGGTGCGGGCGGCGACGCCCGTCCACTTGCCACTGGCCGGACGGTATTGCGCGGGAACCTGACCGATGGTGTCGGCGTTCAGGTCCGCGAACAGCCCGGCGCGCTCAACGGCGGCCATCGCGGGGGAGTTCTCGGTCAGGAAGACATCGGCGGGCGAGGCCTCGCCCTCGGCGATCAGCTGGTTGCCGAGTTCGGTGTCGCCGCCTTGGCGGTAGGAAACCTTGATACCGGTCTCCTTGGTGAAAGCGTCGATCCACTCCTTGGTCAGCGACTCGTGCTGGGCGTTGTAGATCAGCAGTTCGTTCTTGTCTTCGGAGCCCGAGCAGGCGGTGGCGCCGAGCACGACGGCGAGAACTGATACCAGTGCGGCGATACGGCTCCAACCTCGTCGCATCCAGTCAGGTCCTTCCGTATGCACGCTTTTAGCTGAGCTTTACCTAAGCGAATTTACCCGTAGCGGACTTTTCATCTGGGCGGGTGCCCGAATATGGGTCGCATACGGTTGCTGAACCAGGTGGGGCGGCGGGCTTGATCTTGACCCCCCGGGGGTACATCTGCCCACATGACAACGTCAGCTACTGCCGTGCGCCGCGGCCTGTTCGGCGCCTTTGCCACTTGCGCCGTTGCGGCCGTCACGGTTGCTGTCCCGACGGCGGGCGCTCAGCCCGACTGCACTGCGAGTGGCTTCTCCCATACCGCCAGCGGGGTCCTCGCCGCAGCGGGTGCGTGGCTCGATGCCCATCCGGACGCCAACAACGTGCTGACGGCGGCCGGAATGCAGGGCGCGGGCGCCGAGCAGTCGGTCCGTGACTACTTCACCGGCCGACCGCAGGAATATGCGGAGCTGCGGGGCATCGCGGCGCCGTTGATCGACCTGCAGCATGGCTGCAACGCAGCGATCCAGCCGATGCAGATTGCCGCGCTGTACCAAGCGCTGTCCCAGTCCGGCGCCCCGATGTAGTGCGCTACATCCGGCCATACCGGCTGCGTACAAAGCTGTAGAAGCCGAACGCGGCGATCCCAAGGGCGGCGACGACCAGCAGCACCTTCCCAAACGGTGCATGGCCGAGCGCCTTGACCGCCGCGTCGAGCCCTGTCGCCTTTGATGGGTCGGCTTGCGCCGTCGCTATGACGACGAGCACGCCAGCGCCGGCCAGCACGACGCCCTTGGCCACATAGCCGGCGATGCCGACAGCGGTGACCATCGGTCCACCGCTGACGCGCAGATCCTTGAAGAACTTCTTCGACACTCCCTTATAGATGTGGTAACCGCCGACCACGACCAGACCTAATGCGACGGCGATGAGAATGCTTTTGCCCCAACCGGATTGCATCATGCGCGCGCTCAGCCCGGCATTCCGCTCGCTGCTCTGCTTACCGCTTCCCATCGCGAAGCGCGCTGCTGAGAGTGCGATCGCGAAGTTCACGAGCGCAAGGCCGAGGGATTTCGCGCGCTTCCACGCTGGGGTGTCGTCCTGATAGGGCCCAGACCCTTCACCGGGTTTCGAGCCGGCGATCGTTTCGGCGATGCGCCAGAGGCCTAGCGCTGTCAAGCCCGCCGCGACGGCCCAGAGGATCACCGGGCCACCGGTCTGACCGGCCAGTGTCGCCAACGCACCGGATTGGTCCGCGTTGCCTGTGGAGCCGAACGCGATGTGGGCAATCAGGTATGCGATCACGATGTGAAGGACACCGCTGACGGCGAATCCGGCGCGGGCCGCGTATTCGAAGGCGTCGCTGTCGGTAGCCCTGTCGACTACGCCTTGAACTGAGTCGTCGGCCATGGCCCCGTATACCCGCATTTTGACGACTGAGAAACCTCGCTGGCTCCTTCTGTGGATGAAGTCGTGACTGTGGATAACTTCGGCTTAAGGCGGGAAACCACGCGGGAAATGTGGCCCGAGCGCGCCGACATGTCGGCGTTGCGCCGCATTGTGACGCCATGACTTCGTTGACGCGGGCCGAAATCGGTGCGCTGGGTGAGCAATTGGCGGTCGATTACCTGAGATCGCTGGGGCTGCGCGTGTTGACGCGCAACTGGCGATGCCGGTACGGCGAACTGGACGTAGTTGCGGCAGACGATGCCGCGTGCACAGTGGTGTTCGTAGAGGTCAAGACGCGCACCACCGATCAGTTCGGTGGCGTGTCCGAGGCGGTGACGTCCGTAAAGGTGCGCCGTCTTCGACGTCTCGCCGGGCTGTGGCTCGCAGCCCAGGCCGAGAGCTGGGGCGCGGTGCGCATAGACGTGATCGGTGTGCGCATCGGGCGGAGCCGAAGACCGGAGATCACTCACGTGCAGGGGGTCGACTGATGGCTCTGGGCAGGGCTTTTTCGGTGGCCGTACGCGGCCTCAACGGCGAGATCGTCGAGATCGAAGCCGACATCAGTTCCGGATTGCCGGGTGTGCATCTTGTCGGATTGCCCGATGCCGCCTTGCAGGAATCGCGTGACCGGGTGCGCGCGGCGATCACCAATTGCGGCATGAATTGGCCGCAGGCGAGGCTGACGCTGGCGCTGTCGCCGGCCACCCTGCCGAAGATGGGTTCCGTCTACGACCTGGCCTTGGCCGCCTCCGTCGTCTGTGCGGAGCAGAAGGCGGCCTGGCCGCGGCTCGACAAGACCCTGTTGTTGGGCGAACTGGCCCTCGACGGCCGAGTTCGCCCCGTCAAAGGTGTGTTGCCATCCGTGCTGTCCGCCAAGCGTGAGGGATGGCCCGCAGTCGTGGTCCCAGCCGAAAATCTCGCGGAGGCAAGCCTGGTCGACGGCATCGACGTCTGGGGTGCGAGCACTCTCGGGCAGGTGCTGGCCTGGCTGGTGGGCAAGACCGAGCTCGACGACCGTGTGGCGGTGCCCCCATCCGCACCGAGTTCGTCCGTCGACCTCGCTGATGTGGTCGGCCAGTCTCACGCGCGATTCGCCGTCGAGGTCGCGGCCGCAGGTGCGCACCACTTGATGCTGACCGGTCCGCCCGGCGTCGGCAAAACCATGCTGGCACAACGGCTTCCGGGTCTACTGCCGGAGCTGACACACGAGGAGGCGCTCGAGGTGACGGCGATTCATTCGGTGGCTGGTTTGTTGTCGGGCGACACACCGTTGATCACCCAGCCGCCGTTCATTGCGCCGCATCACACGTCAACTGTTGCGGCATTGGTAGGCGGCGGGTCAGGGATGGCCCAACCGGGAGCGGTCAGTCGAGCGCACCGCGGTGTGCTGTTTCTCGACGAGTGCGCGGAGATGGGGGTCGCCGCGTTGGAGGCGTTGCGAACTCCGTTGGAGGAGGGTGAGATTCGGATTGCTCGCAGTGGCGGGGTGGCTCGCTATCCGGCGCGTTTCCAACTGGTGCTCGCCGCCAACCCGTGTCCGTGTGCGCCCGCGGACCCGAAGGATTGCACGTGCGGATCGATGGTCAAGCGGCGATACCTGGGCAAGCTGTCTGGGCCGCTGCTGGATCGAGTGGACTTGCGCGTCGAGATGCATACGTCACGGGCGGGAGCATTCGCGGCGGAGGACGGCGAGTCCACCGCCAACGTCCGCGAGCGCGTAGCCGCGGCGCGGACGGCCGCCGCCGAGCGATGGCGGCCGTACGGCGTGCGCACCAACGCCGAAGTCAGCGGTTCGCTCATGCGCAGAAAATTTCGACTCGACTTCAACACCATGAAGCCGCTCCGAACGGCTCTCGACCGCGGTCAGTTGAGCCCGCGGGGATTTGACCGAAGCTTGCGTGTGGCTTGGACATTGGCCGATTTGGCCGGCCGAACGTCGCCTGGAGTCGAGCAGGTCACCACGGCGCTGAGTTTCCGCCAGGCCGGCGGTGCGCGATGAGCGATCCAACCCTGCTCGCCACGGCCTATCTCTCCCGCGTCGCAGAGCCGCCATGTCCGCAACTCGCGGCGCTGGTGGCGCGCGTCGGACCCGTCGAAGCGGCCGACAAGGTGAAGCGCCGCGCCGTGGAGGGGCCGCTACTCCGACTGACCGAGGCACGCCACCAGATCGACTGTGCTGCAGATGATCTGGCGGTCATGGCACGACTGGGTGGCCGCCTGGTCACCGCTGCGGACGACGAGTGGCCGCTGCTGGCGTTTGCCTCGTTCCGCGGCATCGATACGAAGCAGCGTCCGGAGGCGCATCCGCCGCTGGCGCTGTGGGTGATCGGGTCGCTGCGGCTCGACGAGATAGCCGAACGCGCGGCGGCAATCGTCGGTACTCGCGCCTCCACCACCTACGGAGAACATGTCGCTGGGGAGTTGGCCGCCGGCTTGGCAGAACGGGACGTGGCGGTCGTGTCCGGTGGTGCATACGGCATCGACGGCGCGGCGCACCGTGCAGCGCTGGCGGCCGACGGATTGACTGCCGCGGTGCTCGCCGGTGGCATGGACGTGTCCTACCCTGCGGGCCACGCTGCGCTGTTGCAGCGGATCCGCGAAGCGGGATTGATCGTCACCGAGTACCCGCCGGGCCTGCGTCCCCAGCGGCACCGTTTTCTGACCCGCAACCGGCTCGTGGCGGCACTGTCCGGAGCCACGGTTGTTGTCGAGGCCGGTGCCCGTAGCGGCGCCGCCAACACCGCCGCGTGGGCCCATGCGCTGGGCCGCGGGGTGTGCGCGGTGCCGGGCCCGGTCACGTCCTCGGCGTCCGTCGGCTGCCATGTGTTGGTGCGCGGCGGCGCTATTCTCGTCACGCGCGCAGACGAGGTAGTGGAACAGGTTGGCCACGCGGGCGAGTTGGCAGCCGATCCCGCGCGTCCGACGTCACCTCTGGACGGTCTCGCCGACGACGAGCGTCGGGTCTATGAGGCGTTCCCCGCCCGCGGAGCACGCACCGTCGACGAAATCGCCGTCGGATCTGGTTTGCCACCGACGCAGGTACTGGGCCCGCTTTCCATGCTGGAGATCGCAGGTCTGGTCGTCTGTCACGGTGGGCGTTGGAAGTTGGCGCTCCGGTAGGTTGACTCCATGCATAGCGCGACGAGCAGGATCGTTGCCCGCGTCGCAACCATCGTCCTGCTCGTCGCCGCGATGACGGTCGTCGGCCAGCGCGCGGAGATCGCCGAAGCAGTGACCCCGCCGCAGGACGGCTACGGGTTCAGCGTCGGCGCGCCGATGACGTACATGAGTACCGTCGATGCCGACCGCGAACTCGACGCCGCGGCCAAGACCAACGCCTCGTGGTTGCGCGTGCTCATCGACTGGCACCTCGTCGAACCGATGCCCGGCGCGTTCAATTGGGGCTATGTCGACCACTGGGTGAACGGCGCCCGGCATCGCGGCCTGAAAGTGCTTGGCCTGATTGCCTATACCCCCGACTGGGCGCGGGCGCCGGGAAGCTACTTCAGCGCTCCACCGATCGATCCCAACACGTTCGCGGCCTTCGCCGAAAAGGTGGTGCAGCGGTACCGCGACCGTGTCAGCGACTGGGAGATCTGGAATGAGCCCAATGTCCCGTTGTTCTTCGGGCAGGTCCCCGATCGCGCGGCGCGATACACCGAACTGCTGAAGGTGGCCTATCCCGCGATCAAGGCGTCCCAACCGGACAGCACCGTGATCGCTGCGGGGCTGAGCCGTGCATGGGCGCCCGACGACCCGCCCGCATTCGTGAAATCGATGTACGAACTTGGCGCGAAGGGCTCGTTCGACGCGATGGCGATGCACCCGTACGTCTATCCCAACGGTTTGGCCGTCGACGATCACAACGGGTGGTCCGACGTCGAGCGCGTACACGAGCTCATGGTCGACAACGGCGACGGCGGAAAGAAGATCTGGATGACCGAAATCGGCGCGCCGACAAGTGCGCCGTCGGCCGCGGGCGTCAGCCAGCAGGAGCAGGCCCGCCAGATCACCGACCTTCTCTGGAAGGCCGCGGAGTCAGGGTTCAGTGGTCCGGCGTTCATCTTCTCGATCCGTGACGTCGATACCGCTGACCAGGACAACGAGCAGGACAACTTCGGCGCGCTGCTGACGTCGGACTGGCAGCCGAAGGTGACGGCCAGCGTGCTGGCCAGATAGCAGGGGCCAGCGTGCTGGCGAGGTAGCCGACCAAGCGGACGCCCCATCGCTTATAGTTGTGAAAACACAACCATAAGTTTGGCTAATCAATTTGGAGGAGTTGTGGCAGGACGTCCGTTGAATACGTTCGAGGTGGTGCGCACCGAGCAGTTGACCCCGCACCTCATCCGTGTTGTCCTGGGCGGCAAAGGCTTTGACACATTCGTTCCGAACGAGAACACCGACGCCTACGTCAAGATCGCATTTGTCCCCGATGACGTCGACGTCGCCGCGCTGCCGCAGCCGCTGACAATGGACAGCTTCAACGAACTACCTGCCCATGATCGGCCCACGGTGCGCACCTACACCGTGCGCCGTGTCGACACCGAGCACCGCCAGATCTGGATCGACTTCGTCGTGCACGGCGAGCACGGTGTGGCCGGACCGTGGGCTGCATCGGCCACACCGGGACAACCCGCCTACCTGACGAGCCCCAACGGCGCGTACACGCCGGACCCCGCTGCCGACTGGCACCTGTTCGCTGGCGACGAGGCCGCCGTGCCGGCCATCAGCGCCGCATTGGAATCGCTGCCCGACAACGCAATTGGCCAGGTCTTCATCGAGGTCGCCGGTCCCGAGGACGAGATCGCGCTAAGCGCACCTGAGGGTGTCGAGGTCAGATGGGTCTACCGCGGTGGCCGCGCCGACCTGGTACCCGAAGACGTCGCGGGGGACAACGCGCCGCTGATCACCGCGGTCAAGGAGGCCGCCTGGCTGCCAGGCCAGGTGCAGGTGTTCATCCATGGCGAGGCCCAGGCCGTGATGCACAACTTGCGGCCCTACATCCGCAAGGAACGCGGCGTCGACGCCAAGTGGGCCGCTTCGATCTCTGGCTACTGGCGACGCGGCCGCACCGAGGAGACCTTCCGCCAGTGGAAGCGCGAGCTGGCCGAAGCGGAGTCGTCCGCCTAGAACCAGCTTGGCTGCGCGTCCACCGTGGTGCGGTCCAGGCTGGCCAGCAGGTCGAACTGCGGGCCGACCTTCGGCAGCTCGAAGGCGTAGAAGTACTGTGCCGCAGCGCGTTTGCCGTCGTAGAAGTCGCCCTGGTGGTCGTTCGCGGCTATCAGCTGCTCCAGCCACATCCACGCCATCACGACATGCCCGGTGGCCTCGAGGTAGACGCTGGAATTGGCGAGCGTGGTGGCGACATCGCCTGCGGCCCAGAGCGTCTCGGTGACGTCGACCAGCCGTTGCACCGCCTCGCGCAATTGCTGGGCATAGCCTGCCGTGCTCTCGGTCTTCAACGCCTTGTCGACGGTCTCGTTGATCCGCTCGGCCAACAACCTCAGACCCGCACCATCTTGCATGATCACCTTGCGGCCCAGCAGATCCAGGCCGTGGATGCCGTGCGTGCCTTCGTGGATCGCGTTGAGACGGTTGTCGCGGTAGCACTGCTCGACGTCGAACTCCTTGGTGTAGCCATAGCCGCCGTGCACCTGGATCGCCAGGCTGTTCGCTTCGAGACACCACTGCGACGGCCAACTCTTGGCGATCGGAGTCAGCACCTCGAGCAGAAGATCGGCGCGTTCGCGATCGGCCCCGACGCTGGTGCGCCCCTCATCCACCAGCATCCAGCAGTAGAGGCCGAGCGCGAACGCCCCCTCGACATAAGACTTCTGCGCCAACAACATTCGCTTGACGTCGGCGTGCTCGATCAACGCCACCTGCGGGCGGTTGGGGTCCTTGTTGCCAACGGGCCGACCCTGCGTGCGCTGCTTGGCATATTCGAGTGACGCGAGGTAACCGGCGTATCCCGTGGCCATCGCCTGGTAGCCGACGGCAACCCGCGCCTCGTTCATCATGTGGAACATGTAGGCCAGGCCCTTGTGCTCCTCACCGACGAGATAGCCGACCGCGCCGGGCTCGTCAGCCGGTTGATGCGTGCCGTCGCCGAAGTTCAGCAGCGCGTTCGTGGTGGCGTGGTTGCCCATCTTGTGGTTCAGGCTGACCAGCGCGACGTCGTTGCGGGTGCCATCGGGCAGGTACTTCGGGACGATGAACAGCGAGATGCCCTTCACCCCTGGGCCGCCGCCGGGCGCTTTGGCCAGCACGAGGTGCACGATGTTCTCGGTCAGCTCATGGTCGCCACCGGTGATCCACATCTTGGTTCCGGTGATCCGGTAGGTGCCGTCGGCTGCGGGCACGGCCTTGGTCGTGATGTCGGTCAACGAGGATCCGGCGTCGGGCTCCGACAGGCACATCGTGCCGAAGTACCGTCCCTCCAGCATCGGGCGGACCCAGGTGTCGATCTGTTCTTCGGTCCCGTACTCGACAAGCAGGTTGGCATTGCCGACGGTCAAAAACGCGTACGACGTGGTGCTCGGGTTGGCGGCACGGAAGAACGCCATGCACGCCTGCGCCACCACCGTCGGCAGCTGCATGCCGCCGACCGCCTCGTCGAACGATCCGGCGAGAAGGCCCGCTTCGCTGAACGTGTTCAGTGCGTCCTTGATCTCGTCGATCAGCACGACCTTGCCGTCGGCGCCGACGGTCGGCTCGTTCTGGTCGCCCTTCTTGTTATGTGGCGCAAAGCATTTCGTCGCTATGTCGGCCGACAGGTCGATGACCGCGTCGAAGGTGTCGCGAGAGTGCTCGGCGAAGTGGTCGCGCTTGGTCAACTGGACCACGTCTAGCCACTCGTAGAGCAGGAAGTCGACATCACGCCTGGAGAAGAACTCCGCCATGTCGGGACAGCCTTTCCGAGATGTACATCACATAAGCGAGCGCTCATTTTATGAGCGCTCGCTAATAATGCGCCGACCGTCGGAATATGTCAATCACGTGTAGGATCCCGACCGTCATGACCATCGATCGAGCTGCGGATTCAGCTGCAGCGGAACGCATGCGGCGCGCCGCAATCGAAGCCTTCGCGGAGTCGGGATACGGCGGCAGCTCCACGCGTCAGATCGCCAAGCGACTCAACATGAGCGCGACCGCCATGTACCCGCATTACCGCTCCAAAGAAGAGCTGCTCTACGCGATCGCGCTCGAGGGCCACAGCAGTCTGTTGGCAGCGTTGAAAAGGGCCGACAAGCCGGTCGCTACTTTCAGCGAGCGGTTGCGCGCGGTCGTCGCGGCGTTCGCGTCATGGCATGCCGAGAACCACAAACAGGCCCGCGTCGTGCAATACGAACTGCACGGCCTGACTTCGGCTCACTACCGCACCATCGCACCGCTTCGGCACCAGGTGACCGACGTGCTCACCGACATCGTCGCAGGCGGTGTGGCCGCGGGGGAATTCGACGTCGACAACGTCGACGAGGTGGTGATGGCGATCTCGTCGCTGTGCGTCGACGTGTGCCGATGGTTCCCGTCGCGGCAGCACCGCGATGCCGAGAAGCTCGGTCTGGTGTACGCAGGGGTGGCTGAGCGACTGGTTCGCTGACCGTCGCCCGCGTCGGGCTGGCACGCTAGGCGGATGGCATTCGGCGATTACCAGTTCGAGATCTACCTGCAGGGCTTGTCGGGCATCGTGCCGTCGCTCCCGATGGCCTACGCGGAATGGGAGGCGAAGGCCGAAGCGGCGATGCCACCGTCGATCTGGTCGTATGTGGCCGGCGACATCGCCGCTTCGGCCTTCACCTCCCATTCCGCGTAGG
>Ga0207658_10004012_pt1 | contig 10303 bp, 9 predicted proteins | sample KBSS33metaG_FD_184322 | JGI IMG/M metagenome (GOLD analysis project Ga0207658, IMG submission 184322) | Switchgrass rhizosphere microbial communities from Kellogg Biological Station, Michigan, USA - KBS S3-3 metaG (SPAdes) (version 2) | ecosystem: Host-associated > Plants > Roots > Rhizosphere >...
ACGACCTGGTTCGACTATGCTAAGGCTATTTTTGATGTGTACAAAACCAAAATCGATGTGGTACCATGCACTTCCAAAGAGTTTGTTCGTCCAGCTGCGCGCCCTCAATTTTCTGCGCTGGTGAACACCAAGCTTCCTCCGCTCCGTCCATGGAAAGAAGCCTTGGCTGAATATCTTAACAGTTAAAGCATGAAAGGAGTTTTACTCGCAGGAGGAAACGGCCGCAGGCTCAATCCCCTCACCGACATCACGAATAAACATTTGTTGCCGGTGTACAATAAACCGATGATTTTGTATCCGCTTCAGACTCTTACCGATGCGGGAATTAAAGATATTTTGGTAATCACTGGCCGTGAATATGCCGGTGGTTTTTTGAAGTTACTTGGTTCTGGCCGCAATTATAAATGCTCGCTTACCTATGAAATTCAGGATGATGCTGGTGGAATTGCCCAGGCTTTAGGTTTAGCTGAAGATTTTGCTGCTGGTCAGAATGTTGCGGTAATTTTGGGTGATAATATTTTTGAAGATGATTTTAAAAAGGATATTGATGATTTCCGTGGACACAAAGGTGCGCGGATCTTTTTGAAAAAGACAAAAGATGCTCAGCGTTTTGGTGTTGCGGAACTTGATGGTGATAAGATTTTAAACATTGAAGAAAAGCCAAAGAATCCAAAATCTGATTTGGCTGTTACCGGATTTTATCTTTACGACAATGGAGTTTTTGAGGTTATTAAAACACTGAAACCTTCTGGCCGTGGCGAATTAGAAATTACGGATGTAAACAATCATTATATTCAACAAGGTTTGATGAAAGCGCATCAAGTTGCTGGAAACTGGACTGATGCTGGAACGTTTGAAAGTTTGTATCGTGCCAATCGCGTTGCCCGTCATATTGAACTTAGCCGTTCTGGCCTTAATGCAGAGGAAATTATGAAGCGCGAAGAAGAAATGATGGATTAATATTTGTCATGACAAACACAAAAAAAATTTTGGTTTCTGGATCATGGGCCTACGACTACTTGATGGAGTACGAAGGTCTTTTAAAAGAAGCTATTCTGGCCGAAAAGCTGGATCATTTAAGTGTGGCTTTTTTAGTGGCAAAAAAGAGTGTTCATCTTGGTGGATGTGCCGGAAATATTGCTTACAATTTGAAACTTTTAGGAAGCGATCCGCTCGTGGTTGGTTTGATTGGAAGTGATTTTGAAAAATATTCGGATCATTTGAAGAAGATGGGAATTGACGCTTCCACACTCACTTCCCTGCCCAATGATTTTACGGCTTCGGCCTACATTTTAACGGACAAAGAACAAAACCAAATCATGATGTTTCATGGTGGAGCGATGTTGGCTGCGCCGGAAGCAGTGACGATGAAAGATTATAAAAATCACGGAATTGAATGGGTAATTATTTCTCCCGATGATCCACGGCGCATGGCGCGTTTGGCTGAGGAATGCAAAGAGCTCGGGTTTAAATATATCTTTGATCCTTCCCAACAAATTTCCAGTATTGATGTTGGATTGTTGCGTGGTGCGATTGAAGGTGCGTCGATTTTGATTGCGAATGAATATGAAGCAGATATGATTTGTAAAAAAATGAATGTGACGCGTGAAGAGTTGATGCAAATGGTTCCGACGTTTATTGAAACGCATGGTGAAAATGGGTCGTCGATTGTGAGTCGTGGAGTAAAAAATGATGCGAGTGATGCTGGAATGTTTTTTGTAAAATCGGTGATGCCATCTGCGGTTGTAGATCCAACAGGTTGTGGTGATGCATTCCGCGCTGGGCTTTTGTATGGGATTTCTAGCGGATTGAATATTGATAAAAGTTGTCAGATTGGAGCGCTTGCCGCGACGTACACGATTGAACAAAAAGGAACACAAACACACTCGTTCACATTGGAAGAGTTTAAAAAAAGGTTCGAAGAAAATTACGGTGAAAGTTTTTAAAAATTTTGTCGTTTTCAAAAGTACGGAAATTCGGCACAAACAAAAAAAGCGCCGAAGCGTTTAAAAGGGATGAAAACTCGCAGAGTTTGAACTTTTGTCGATGGGCCTAAACGCGACCATCCAGATAAAGGAAGTCGGGATCAATTGATCAAAGGCTTTTTCGTAAAGTTTGAAGAGAGGAAATTCCCCCCGGCCGGCCTACGAGGTCGACCGGGGGTACGTTATGGTTTCAGGGTGAAGCCGCTCAAACCCTTGAAGCGAAACGGAACCGGTCCGTTTGATTCAAGGGCGAGCAGCGGGGGGAATCAGAACGCGGAGAAGCTCTGGTTCGAGAACACGATGCACCCGAGCTGGAACTGCGACGCCGTGACCGGGTCGGTGTCCTGGAGGGGAGGCGTGCTCGAGCTGAGCTCACCACGATCGAACTGCACCGACTTGTCGCCGGCGAGGACGTCGGCCGCGAGGTCCTTGAGGGCCTGCGAGGTCGCGGCGTAGTTGTTCGCGCAGGTCGTGTCGTTCACGTTGCAGCCGGCGTGCTTCGCAGCGAGTTGCTGACGAAGCCCGTCGATCCACTGTCCGTAGCCGACCGTGACCTGAGCCGCGTTGCTCGGGCCGTAGAGACGAGCGCACATCACCACCACCTTGTCCGCGGCGTAGGCCTGGACGGTCGAGCTGATGCTGTAGGTTCCGTTGGAACCCGGGTCGTTCATCGACGCCGCCCACGTGTCCGTGTCCTGCGCGGGCGACGAGGCGATCCACCGCGCTTCCGCGATGGTGCCGTTGTTGCCGTTGTTCACGCACGAGCCGTTGGTGCACGTCTGGTTGGACGCGCACTGCGAGTTCGACGTGCAGCCGGTCGGGTTCTGCGTGCAGACGCTGTTCGTGCACGAGTATCCGCTCGGGCACTGCGAGTTGGACGTGCAGCCCGTGGGGTTCTGGACGCAGACTGCGTTCGAGCACGAGTACCCGCTCGGGCACTGCGAGTTCGACGTGCAGCCCGTGGAGCCGCCGTAGCAGGTGCCGCCGGAGCAGTACTGGCCGCTTCCGCAGGTGACGTTGGTGCAGGGGTCAGTCCCCTTCACGCACGCCCCGTTGGAGCAGTAGTACGACGAGTCCGGGCAGGTGCCGCAAGACGGCGCGTTGCAGACGGGCGTGGTCCCTTGGACCACGCAGGTGTCTCCGCTGGGGCAGGTGATGCCCGAGCAGTAGTTGATCGTGCCGGAGCAGTGGCCGCTCGCATCGCACGTCTGCCCGGTGGGGCAGGGCGCGAGCGACGAGCAGGTGGCGCCGGAGGGCGTCGTGCAGGTACCGGGCTGGCCGACGGCAGGCGCGGTACAGACGGTACCAGGGAGAGCTGCGCAATCGGCCTGCGAAGTGCAGGTCGTCGTGCAGCCACTGGAGCCGTCGCGCGGCTGGGGCGCGTCGGGGTCGCCGCAGGTCGTGGCCGAGTCGTCGCCGCAACCGCTGATGAGCGTGGTGAGCGTGGCGAGCGAGAGGCCGACAACGAGAGCGAAGCGCGAAACGATGTTCTTGGTCATGGTGATCTCCAATCTGAGAAGTGGGTGGCTGGTTTGACCAGCCGAAGTGAAGCCCTGATGGAGGGCGTGGTTCATGCGAGCGAGTCGAACGAAACGAACATGGTGTAAGTCACGTGCGAGACGCACGCTGGTCCCGGCCCTCCTTTCTGTAGAATTGTTTAGTCAGGGCGCGGACTCAATGGTGCTCATCATGAATTACTGATGATGCACTGCTGAGTCCGTACCCTGACATTTCTCTTCAATTTTTTCTGCGAGTTTTCAAAGATCGTTCTGATGTACCACTTAAAAAATCTTATGGTCTCTTGCGAGGTGTCAAAAAAATAATTTTGAGACACAAAAAACGGCTTTTAAAGGCCATTACCGCAAGTTGTTCATAAGATTCTTATATAATTAAGAATACATCAGGAGGTGAATGATACTATATTTCATGTATTTTGTCAATACTCTTTGCACATAAAAAGTATCATTCGTGGCAGTGAGCCAATCGAGTTAATCGGTTTGCTTCTCCTTCATTACAAAAGGCATATGAAAGAGGCCGCTCTCTTTCGAAAGCGGCCTCGGATCCTGGCGTAAAACGCTCGGATCGATGCTGTGTGAGGCTCCTCTATTTGAGGCCCGCACACCTTGCATTGTTGTACTAACTGTCTTGTATTCGGTTCATGAAAACCTCCAATCTGTCTTCCATCGGGGAAGACGTCCGTATCCGAAACGTTCGGATAAACCGGCTCTACGCGGAGAGCTGTTTGTCGTGAGCTGCGACCTCTAGTGGCACATCCCGGTGCCGAGGTCGCAGGATTGGCCCGCGGGGCATCCGGTCTGGGTGCAGTTGTTGCCACCGCCACCAGAGCTGGAAGAGGTGCCGCCGGCCGAGGAGCTCGAGGAGCCCGCGGAACCGGAGGAACCGCCACCGCCGTACGCACCAACGACACAGAGGCCATTGGTGCAGTGGTAGCCGAAGGGGCACAAGTCCCCTTCATCGAAGAGTCCGTCCTGATCGTTGTCGAGCAGGTCGCAGAGCTCCGTCGTGGGAGGGGGCGAGATGCACTGTCCGGGGCCGTTGTCGGTCCCGTCACAGTTGCTGTCGATGTTGTCGTTGCAGTACTCGGGCTGGGGGCCCAGATAGTACGCGTTGCACGTCACCCCGAAGTTGCCGAAGCAGATGACCTTCGAGGGGGTGTTGTCCGCTGCGGTGCTCGATGCGCAGGGGTTCGCCATGGCAGGCGGGAGATTCCCGACCCAGCAGAGATCCCCGAGCTTCGCGCCCGAGGGGTGCTGGTTGGGAGCTTCGTTGCCGAGCGTTGCGGTGGCATCGAAGACGCCGCCGTGACCGCAGGGCAACTGGCACTGGTGCGCGATCGGGTTGCACTCGAGGCCACCCGTGCACACCGCGCCGTTGCAGTCGTTGTTCGTTCCGCCGCCAGTGGGGTTACCACCAGTGGAGGACGTGGTGCCACCCGTGCTGGAGGAGGTGGTTCCGCCGGTCGACGTCGAGGTCGATCCGCCAGCTCCGCCCGAACCGCTGGGGGGCACGCACTGGTTGTTGATGCAGACGAGACCACCCACGCAGGTGATCCCTCCGCAGTTGTGAGGAGCCGGGCCGCAATGCGTCGAATCGATGCACTGCGAATCGGGGGGCGGGCAGTTGCTGTTGTCGCACATGCCGCTGCCGCCACCCGTGCTCGTGGTGTTTCCACCCGATCCCGAGGACGCACCACCTTGGCCGCTGGGGCCGCAGTGGGTTGAGTCGATGCAGACAGAGTCCGGAGGCGGGCAGTTCGTATTGTTGCACGTACCGCCACCGTTGCCGCCCGCGCCGCCCGTGTTGTTACCGCCGGTCGACGTGGTCGTTCCCGAAGCACCGCCGCTGTTGGTGCCGCTCGAGTTGGACGCGCCACCGGTCGACGTACCCGTTCCGCCGTTGCCACCCGCACCGCCGCTGTGGGTGCCGGAGGTCCCGGAGGAGTTGGTGCCGGCTCCGCCGCTGTTGGAGCCCGCGGAGCCACCGTGGCTCGTGGAGGTGCCCGACGCGCCGCCGGAGCCGGAAGCGCTGCCCGAAGGGCAGATTCCGTCACGCGGTTGCGGGTCATCCGGGCCAGTGCCCGGGCAGACGCCTTCGTTGTTGCCACAGGAGCAAGCTCCGGTGATGATCGCGAGGATCCCACTGAGACCGAAAATCTTGAGGTATTGGAGACGCATGTGACTCCCTCCTTAGGGGAAAACTTGTCGTTGTGCTAACCGTCATCAGCACAGGAGAACCAGAGCCCGGATCGTCATCACGGGCATTTCGTCTTTGCGCCGACTCGAGTCGGGCGCGTTGAATTTTTCGTAACGCGCTCCTCCTTCGTAGGCGCGTTCGTCGTTTTGTTGACGGAGACGCGCCTGTCGGCGGCTTTGTTAGGGGTCATTGTTGCATCCCACGTAGCGCAGATGTCGAATCCGCGCTACGTGGGGGTGAATTGCGCGACCATCGAGGTCGTGCTTTTTTGACTACCAGCCGCCCTGCTGCGGCCCGTTGGAATCCGGCGGGGGCGGAGGAGCGTAGCTGCTGGAGCTCGTGTCCTTCGCACCCGGGATCCAGGTGAACAGCAGCGTGGGGGTGACGTCGACGTTGAGGTGCACGGGGTCTCCCCCATGCGTCAACGAGTCCTTCGCCGTCGGAATCGAGAACATGACGCCAGGGCCCATGAGGAACCCAGGAGTCAGGTGGAAGTCCAACGAAGCGTGGAGCTTCACCACCGCAGCCCAACGCGAGGTCTCCGGATCGAAGAATTGGCGTTGGCTGACCGGGTCGTTCCCGATCGTGCTGTCGGGCACGTAGGTGTTGCGGAGCCCGATGCCGAGGCCGAGCGGGATCCGCAACAACCCAGGGATCGCGACGATGTCCGCGTATCCCATGAGCGAGAAGTCGTTCTTGCTCTGCCAGGCGTGGGGCTCCGTGGTCTTGATTCCCACGACTCCCCGATTCTCCAGCATGCCGCCGAAGTAATCATACCTGACACCGAGCATGAACCCAGTGCTGTTCCAGTTGCCGAAGTGGTAGCCCAGCTGGAAGCTCGGGTTGATGTTGGTGGTTGCGCCGTCCGTCTGGAGGGCCGGCCCGATGCCGAGCTGGACCTGGAAGTTGCCGCCACCCGAACCGGCGCGACGAATCGCGTCATCCTGTCCCGCGTCGCGGTTGTTCTGGTTCTGCCAGTCGGCGCGGTACTGACGACCGCGGATGTAGCTGTCGCTGACCGTGATGGTCAGGCCGTTCCCCTCACTGAAGGCGAGGGGGATCGACGACCCGACAGGGGCGCCGAGGGGGACCGTGTACGTGAAGTCGACCCCCTCGAAGCTGTTCCCCTTGTTCCTGAGGACCATCTTCTGCCCTCCGGGCAGCACGATGGTCTGCTCGGAGGCGTTGGACGGGGTGATCGTGCCCTTGCTGACGCCGGCGGTGGAGCTGCTCATCGCAGACCCCTTTCCGTCTTCGCAGTCGTAGTGAAGGATCACGTTCGCGCCGGGAGGCGCGAACACGGAGCCGAGGCTGCCGCTGTACTCGGGCGTGACCGAGGTGCCCGCCTGAGACGGGACGACCTTGATGTTCGTCCGGGAGCAGCCCGGGCCCGCCGCCTCCGCCTCCTGCCCGAAGGCGAGGTGAGCGGAAACGAACGAAGCGACGATGGCGAGAGCCTTGAGAGACGTGATGGAACGCATGTGAGTACCCTCCTGGACGCTATGCGCGTCGCAGAGTGATCGAACCCTTACGAATCTTGAATCCGTCTGCGGAATGCAGAACGGATGAACCTTGTTGGCGCTGTGAGGCGCCGTGAACTTGTGAACTCCGCCTTGAAGGGCGGTCCCTTGTCGGTGGTAAACCTCCCTCTCCTTGGCGGAGTTGTTGTGTTTGTGATCTGCTAAAACTTGTTGCGCTTGAGGCGCCGATCTTGCAGACCACAGCGCTGACCCCAGCGCTCTTTCATCCAGAAGCGAAACATTTGTCGCTCCAAATCTTCTGCTCTCCGGAGCACCATAACTTGCCGAAATGCAGGTATTTAGGCGTTCTTGAGAGCTCAGAACTATTCTCCAGAGCGTAAGCTCTTTTAAGCATTGGTATGCGGAAAAACAGCTTTGAGCTCTCAAGTTCGCCAAATATTTTTTAATGTTTAGATTATTTCATGAACCGAATTTTCAAAGGTCAATCAGTACAGAAGCTCAAATTCCTTCGCTCTGCTGCTGGCGCGTTTACACGCACACTTGCTGCAAGCGAGATGATTTGAGCTAGTAAAAAACACTTGAAAGGGAGTGTAACCGTTGCGGTGACCCTCCATAAATTTCAAATTGTGTCTTTTACAAGCCCAAAGGTGGATTGAGGTAAGTAAATTTTAAGAGTTAATTATAACCATAAAAGCAATTTTTTGTCAATCCTTTTATAGATACATTTCCCCTCTCCCTTCGTTTAATGTTTTTCAGCTGGGATTATTACAAAATTTGAGCGTGAAAATTCAGTTTCGCACAACGTCAATTTTTTCGCTACAATACGGCCATGAAAAAGAATCCGAATATTATTATTTGCGGTAATTACGGAGCAACAAATCTTGGTGATGAAGCAATCCTCAAAAGTATTCTTCAAACGGTTCATCAGGTTGTTCCTGCAGCGCAGGTGAAAGTTGTGAGTTCGAATCCACAGGAAACGATCAGACTTTATAATGTTGAAAGTATTCCAATGATTCCGTCTGGCATACGATCGTTTTTTGGCTCTATTTTCAATAAATCTTGGACTCGTAGTTTTAAGAATTTTCGCGAATGTGATGTGGTTTTATTTGGTGGTGGCGGACTTTTTACTGATGAAAAACCGCGTGCGATCTTGATTTGGTTCATGCAAATTTTTCCGGCGATCTGGTATAAAAAAAATATTTTTTGTTTTGGACAAAGCGTTGGTCCGTTAAAACATTCCATGAGTCGGGCGATGGTAAAATATGTTTTTAAACGTATAAAAATTATTACGGTTCGAGATGTTGCTTCGCAAAAATTGTTGAAAGAAATTGGGGTGGGAGGCGGCGCAGCCGCCGATGGAATTCAGGTTTTGCCTGATCCGGTTTTTGGCTTGAAGAAGGCGCATACGCCCACAGATTTGGATAAAAAATCAAACAATGAAGCGCCCGAGGATTTTGTGGTTTTTTCGATCAGACCTTGGATGAAAACGTCACAAAATTTCACACAAATATTTGCGGATTTTATTGATTGGATTTTTGAAAAACATCATTTGAAAAGTGTTCTTGTTCCTTTTCAGAACGTTCATGATGACGACACAAAAATAATGTTACAAATTTTTTCGCACGTAAAAAATAAAGATGCAGCGAATGTTTGGACGTATGAAGAAAACATTCAAAATACTTTAAATTTGATGAAAAATGCTCGAGCAATTATCGGGATGAGATTGCATTCGTTAATTTTTTCCACGCTTGAACACACACCGTTTTTAGGGCTTTCGTACAGCCAAAAAGTGACCGAGGTGGTGAACCAACTTGGTATGGAAAATTATCTTGTGAATGTTGCGGATTTGGATTTGAAAAACCTTCAAGAAAAATTTGATGCGTTGATTTTGCACGAAGAAAACATCAAAAAAAATCTTACAGAAAAACATCAAAAGTTTTCTGATGAAACAAAAAAATATGGAGAATTTTTGAAAAATTTATTGAACGAATAATTTTTTTCGACACGATTTTTATTCAATCGTGAGTTGGAGAAGTTCGTGAATCGGGGCGAAACTTTTGCGGTGGATTTCGCAGGCGCCGTGTTTTTTGAGGGCTTGTTGATGTTCTTGTGTGCCGTATCCTTTGTGGCTTTGGAAGCCGTATTCTGGGTATTTTAGAGACATTTCGGTCATTAAACGGTCACGGACGACTTTCGCCATGATCGATGCACATGCGATGATTTTGATCTTTTCATCGCCTTTGATGATGGTTGTGAAAGGATGAGGAAGATCGAGACGATCGCGGCCATCCACAACGATAAATTCAGGTGTGTGTCCTTTTTGGGCGAGTTGTTCCAGTGCTCTTTTGAAGGCTAAATTGTTGGCTTTTAAAAGGCCTAATTGATCGATTTCGCTTGGCTCGGCCATTCCAATGCCGTAGGCGGATTTTTCGTGTAAAAGGGCATAGAATTCGTTGCGGCGGTCTTCTGAAAGGCCTTTTGAGTCCTTGAGGTTTGGGAGTTTTAACTGGCTGGTGAACATTAAAGCGCATGTGACAATGGGCCCGGCCCACGGGCCCCGTCCGACTTCGTCCAAACCACAAACGAAGTTTTCATTGGTTCCTGCCGGAATGATTTTGCTCAACGGAATAAATGCCATGTTTGTTTTTTAAGATGGTTCAAGTTTAGAACCGACCGAGTTTTTCTGCGAGGAATGTGAATTGACAGTTTGGGACTCAATTGCGAACACAACAAAAAACCTCCCAATGCGGGAGGTTTTGATTTCGTGATGAATCTTTTCCAGATCTCTGGGGCGATTTACTCTTTCTTTGCTTCTGGAGCTGGTGTTTCTGCTGCAGGAGCCGGAGCATCCATGAGCATTTCTGATTGTTGAGCGTTTGAAATTGGAGCTTCTGCACTTGCATCGTGGCCCATTCCTTCCAAAAGTGCATGCTTCTTTTTGCCGAACTTTTCATCTTTAGCAGCAAGACCAACTTGTGTACGAAGACGAGTAGCTTTTCCAGCAAGTCCACGCATATAAAAGAGTTTTGCGCGACGAACTTTCGGAGTCTTTGTAATTTCGATCTTTGTAATCAATGGTGAAAAAAGTGGGAAAGTTTTTTCCACACCAATTCCTTCAACCAT
>Ga0207658_10004013_pt1 | contig 10302 bp, 11 predicted proteins | sample KBSS33metaG_FD_184322 | JGI IMG/M metagenome (GOLD analysis project Ga0207658, IMG submission 184322) | Switchgrass rhizosphere microbial communities from Kellogg Biological Station, Michigan, USA - KBS S3-3 metaG (SPAdes) (version 2) | ecosystem: Host-associated > Plants > Roots > Rhizosphere...
ACCTGATTCTCACCGCGTACGCTGTCGTGCGACGCGGTCGATCCAACTGGCCCCCGCTTCGGACCATTCTCGATCGAATCCGTCCTCGAAGTCCATCACTGCCCCAAGAGGACTGGCCGCGTCCCACCGTGGACCACAGCGCATGAGAAGCCAGTGCATCCCGCCGATAATGATCGCCGGGGCGCCTTGTCTCAATTCTGCGGCGATACGCCATTTCTCGCGTTCTCGTCAAACCGTTTGTGAAGGCAGACAGTCGCGATAAGCGCAAGCCGGTCTCTTGGTGTACTGATCTGAGAACGATTCGGTCATACACAGTGCATCCGAGTTCGCGTTTGGGTACTGAGCAGGGGCTGGAGTTCGGTGCGGCCGGGTGCCGAAAGCCGTTGCGTTCGAATCACCCGGGTGAACCGGCGACCCGGGCGATGACAACTCATCCCGGCCATAACCAGGATGTGCCCATGGGAACAACAGCCGACGACCTTGCAGACAGCGACTCACCGCTGGCTTCGCGCGATCCAGAGCTGACCGCGCGGTTCGTCAACGACGCGCTCCCATATCTGAACCAACTCGACGACCGCGCCCACCGACTGACCTGCAACGCCGTGGACGCCGAAGATCTCGTGCAGGAAACGATGCTCAAGGCTTACGCCGGCTTTAACACCTTCTCGGAGGGAACGAACCTTCGGGAGTGGCTGTTTCGCATCATGACGAACACCTACATTGACTACCTCCTCCGCGCGCATCATCGACCAAGCGGGTACCTCGTCGACCACATCATCGACCGACAGCTAGGCGCGTTAATGACATTGCCAGTGCAGTTTCGGCTGACTGTTTACGACCGCGATAACACAGAACTCCGGTGCCGAGAGAGCGCTGATCGCATGGCGCGCTACGACGGCCCCGGCATGCCACGTCTGCAGCGTGGGCGCCAAGGATTACGTGCCCTTCTACTCATCACACGCGACCGAAGATCAGTGTCCCAATGAGGCAAATCCTGCTGCGTGCAGTTCTGCTTCTGACATCGTGGGCGACCGGACTCCTCGTGGCCGCGTGGATCGTTCCCGGAGTTTCGTCGTCGGTACCGGGCTTCATCGTCGCCGTAGTGGTGTTCGCGGTAACGCAGGCGATCCTGTCCTTGTCGATCTTGAAGTTGCCCCATCGGTATGCATCGCTGATCCTCGGGGGCACCGGCTTGGCATTGACGATCACCGCATTGATCCTTGCGTCGATTTTGACGCACGGATTCACTATTGTTGGCATGGAATCCTGGGTGGCCACGACGGTTGTGGTGTGGCTGGTGACCACGATCGGGGCAATTACCTTGCCCGAGTTGTTCATCCGCGACAGGGCAGGCTCAACTTGACCAAATGTCCGCCGCGGCGCACAAGTGGATAGCGTTGATATGCAACGAGATTCTGCATTCGTCCGAGTCCACGCAGTGATTTGACGTTTGCGATTTCGTCCGACGACGGAGGGAGCAGTGATGGGAGACACGCATGACGATCCGACCGACCACGCTCGGACCACGCAACCGCACGCTGGCATCGTGTTGAAGGACAACTTCTTCTGGCCTGGGTTGATCCTACTGGCCGTAGCGACGTCCGCACTGATCAGCACGGCGGCCGCTGCTGCCTATCGACATTACGAATGGCTGTCTACCACGGTCCTCATCGCCGTTCTCGGCGCGGCCGCCGGAATGCTGTGGTTCGTCGCGGAGAATCGCCGCGTGACACGCATCGAGGCGCAGTGGGACGCCGCGCACCCCGGTGGTCGGACGCGCCCGCGCACTCGATAGTCACCACACGCCGGTCTCGATCGGGTGAGGTAAATCAACCGACGTCGCTCGCTCGGCGGAAAACTATTCGCGGCCAATTGTTTTGGCCTAGCGGTCGAGGTCCGCATTGAACGGCTGTCTCATGCACCACATGTGCTGCTAGTCTGCCTAACAGCGGACACTCATCGTGGCTCTAGAAGGAACTCGATCTCGCGAAACCCGGTTGGGCCGAAGTGGTGGTGTGAGCGATTCGCGTCGAATATGCCGGTCTGTCGCCTCGTTGAGCACAGAAGGTCCAGGTCGACGTCGGCCATACAATATTGCGCTTGGGTCGAAAAGCGTTGTTGGGCTAGACACACGCCGTTTTCCCAGATCATGGTTTGGCCATCCCAAGCCAGGTCGGTTGTGGATTCGCCCTCCCCCGCCGCCGCGTAGATGTAGGCGGCGGTGCAGCGAAGCGATGCTGATTGAGCCAGCAGGCATCGGTCTTCCGCGCGACCGATGGTGACGGGGCTTCCCGACAGGTTGGTCAGCACGGTGGCGCCGGCCAGGGCGGCGTGGGCGCTGGGCGGGATGGGGATCCACATGTCCTCGCAGATTTCGACGTGAAGCGTGAAGCCAGGTAGATCGGAGGCGGTGAACAGTAGATCGGGACCGAATGGCGCATGCGCGCGGGCTGTCGTCCGGCCCCAACGGATCTCATCGCAGATGTCGTCGCCGGCAGCGAACTGGCGAAGTTCGTAGAACTCGCGGTAGGTCGGCAGGTAGGACTTTGGCGCGACGCCCAGTACGCGACCGCGGTGGATCACGACGGCGGTGTTGTAGATGCGGTGTAGATAGCGCAGCGGGGCACCGATCACCAGAACCGGCATCAACTCCACGGAAGCATGCGTGATGCGTTGTATTTCGTTTTCGACGGCGTCCAGGAGTGCGTCCTGCATCAGGATGTCATCGATTGAGTAACCGGTCAGTGCTAGCTCGGGGAAAACCGCTACTGCGGCGCGTTCGTCGTGGCATTCGCGCGCGATGTCAAGCACAGCATGTGCGTTGGCCACTGGATCGCCCAGCGTGGTTCGCAGGGTGCAGGCCGCGACGCGGACGGTCTGCGCTCGATGGTGGGAGTTGTTGGCGTCCATGACTGAGTGCTTTGAGGTGCTGGTGTTAGGGATGTGGGTTGCCGGCGGGAAGTCGCGGTCAGGCGGTTCGTGGGTTTTCCAGAATCATTGCCACGCCTTGGCCCGAGCCGATGCACACGCCGATGGCGCCGTAGCGGAGATGTCGTTCGCGTAGTTCGGTGGCTAGGGTCAGCGCGTAACGTACGCCGGTGGCGCCGAAGGGATGCCCGATGGCCACGGCACCCCCGTTGGGGGTGAGTTTGTCGTCGGGAACCTGGAATCCGTCGAGTTGGTTGGGCAGCTCTCGTAGCACACCGAGGGCTTGCGCGCTGAAGGCCTCGTGGATTTCCCATACGTCGATCTGTTCGGGGGTCAAGCCCGCGCGTCGCAGCGCCAGCGGTAGCGCCCAGGCCGGGGCGATGCCCATCAGCAGTGGATCGTTGCCGTAGACGGCCGAGGACACCACCCGGGCTAACGGGATGACGCCGAGGTCGTCGGCCCGTGCGGCGGAGGCCAGGATCAGCGCGGCGGCCCCGTCGGACAGCGGCGTGGAGTTGCCGGCGGTCATCTGGGTCGTCCCAGGCTGGGCGGGTAGGGCAGCCAGCAGCTCCAGGCTGGTGTCGTCGCGGATGAATTCATCGTGACTTACGGTGCGCTGCGGGGTCTTTCGGGTCGCGGGGATTGTGACAGGCATGATCTCTTTGGCGAGTCTGCCCGAGTCGCGGGCGGCGCGGGCGTGCTGTTGGGAGCGCAGCGCGAATGCGTCGATCTCTTCGCGACTGAGTTGGTAGCGATCGGCGACGTTCTGTGCGGTTTCGATCATGCCGATGTAGGCGTTGCGGCCTAGCAAGACGGGGTTGGGTGGGCCGCCGGCGCCGGACCACATGGTGTCGAGCAGCAGTTGGGGGCCGCGCGGGCTGAACGGGGCCTCCCCTTTCATGTATGCGAACCCCGAGCGCGACATCGACTCCGCGCCGCAGGCGATCCCGACATCGAGGTCGCTGGCTTTGATCGCGTGTGCGACCATGGCGATGGCGCTCAACGAGGAGCCGCAAAATCGGTTGATGGTAGCTCCCGCTGCGTGGTCGGGGAAGCCGGCGGCCAGCGCTGCCCAGCGGGCGAGATCGCCCATGCCTTCATGCGCGGGGTTCACACATCCGGCGATGATGTCTTCGATCTGGTCGCGATCAACGCCGACGTGTTCGCAGGCCCCGGCCAGGGCCAGCCCGAGCAGGTCGTCGAGTCGCAGGTGTGATAGGGATCCGCCGTAGCGGGCGAACGGGGTGCGCACACCGCCAAGCAGATAGGCCTCAGTCACCGTGTTCTCCTGTCGTGCAATCGTTCTGCGGCGGTCGGCGCCGCCGGTGTCTCACACACTCGTGCCGGGGCGGACCCAGTGGCCTGATGGTGTAACACGCGGTCCCCGTTCCTATCTCATTGCGCCGCTGTGGGGCCCCTTCGGAACTTGCGCTTTCGCGTCGGCACAACTAGATGAGGTTCCAGGTGTTGCCCGTTGCGCCTCGGATCAACGATCACTATCTGTGCGCATGGAGTGAATTGTCTTCACCCAGCCGCGTATCTCACCCGGGTGAGACGCCGACGCGGAACAGAACCCGCTGACAGGGTTTACAGCCATAAGGCCTTCAGGCCGGTCAAGCGACTCGCCGCTGCGGCGATGAAGGGCCCAGACTGCGTGCTCGCAATCATCTGGGGCTGAGCCGGTACACGGCGGCCACTAATCCGGTTTGGGCATGGGGATGCCCTCGCTAGAGTGGAACTGCGCGTCTTTTTCCGACGACAGACCAATCGAGACCACTGAACGATCGAAGAAGAGGTCGGTCAGGTAAGCCAGCGACACCGCCCACCGGTTGACGAACCGCGGGATCGCATACAGGTGGTAGGCGCGGGTGACGACCTTGGCCAGGAACCCGGACAACTGGATGTTGAGCGGGTTGGCGACGGCGTGGCGAGGGCCAAGGTCGACCACCAGTCCCAGGTCACGGTGTTTGTAGATCTTTTTCCTGCCGTAGCCGAGGCTGGCGGCGACGTTGTGCGCCAACACCTTTCCCTGTCGGGCGGCGTGTTGTGCGGTCGGTGGGGTGATCTTGCCGGGATGGGTAACGTCGGGCACCGCTGCGGCGTCCCCTGCCGAGAACACGTCCGGATGGCCGGGCACCTGTAGGTCGGTTTGCACCTTGAGCCGGCCCCTCTCGGTCGGCAGGCCGAGTTCCTCGATTAGAGGAGCACCAGTCACGCCGGTCACCCATGCCACGGTGTGCGTGCGGATCAGCGAATCATCGCTGAGCACAACGTGTTCCGCATGGGCTTCCTTCAGCGTCACGCCCAGCCGTACATCGATACCGCGTGTCTTCAGCACCCGCATCGCGGCGGCGCCGAGCTTCTCCCCCACTTCGGGCATCACCTGTTCGGTCAGGTCCAGCAACACGGACCGGACGTCGTCCGGGTCGAAGTTCATTTGCTTGGTGGCTGAATCGGTAAGCGCCCGCAGCTGCAGGACCAATTCGATCCCTGAATACGACGCGCCGACAACCACGATAGTCCGTCGCGCCACCGCCCTGCCGGCGTCGTCGTCGACGTCGGCCAATTCCAGTTGCTCCAATACGTGGTCACGCAGGTATAGCGCCTCAGCCGTCGACTTCAGCCCCCGCGCGTGCTTCGCGAGACCAGGCACCTCGAACAGCCGGGTCACCGACCCCGGCGTCAGAACAAGGCGATCCCACGAAAGGCTGCGCGCGCGCTCTTCGGGGTCGGTGAACGTGACTGTGCGCCCATCGAAGTCGACACTGTCGACCCTGCCGCGGATCTGCCGTACGCCGTGCAGCACGTTGGCGAGCGGGATCGCGACGAAGCGGGCGTCGACCACGCCACCTGCCACGTCGGGTAGCAGTGGTGTGTACAGCATGTAGTCGACCGGCGAGATGATCGAGATATCGGCCGGCGCGTTCTGTTTGCGGAGCTTTCGTGCCAGATGACGGGCGCACTCGAAACCGGCGAACCCGCTGCCGACGACCACCACAGAGGTCATAGTGACGAGCGCTTCCCTCTTTGCCGGCCGCAACTCGTCATGCCTATGGTCTGGTCGTGTGACATGCCGTCTCCGTTTGGTATCTCATTTGCGCCGCTGTGGCCACGAACATTCACCGTCTCCTCGGCACAGAAGGTTGAGGGGTCCAGGTGTTGCCCGTTTCGGCTCGGATCAATGCTCACTATCTGTGCGTATGGGGTGAATTGTCTTCACCTAGCCACGTATTTCACCCGGGTGAGAGGCCGACGCGGAAAGGATCTCCCCGCTGAGAGGTCCACAACCATCAGGCTTTCAGGCCGGTCGAGGCTGCTCGGCATCGATCGAGTCGATCGGGATGAACGGGGCGGGAATCGCGCATGACTTCTGCGCGCGGCCGCGCGCGGGCAACCTTGCACCGTCACCTGGTCAACATCTCCACCTGCCTGGCCCGACCCCAACGCAAACCGGTCCTACACCTACCGCCCTTGGGGCCGTCTGGATCACCCTGTGGCACAACACCATCAGCCGAGGATCCATCGTTTGACCATCACCCACCCGAACCCAGCGAGCAGGACCCGACAGGAAAACCTGGGCAGACTAGCGGCTCATCCACGCCCGGCGCCAACCACAATCAAGATCAAAAACACTCAACCCATCAATACGGGTCCCTCAGTCGGATCAGGCTTTGTGTTCGGCGGCCTGCTATGCAGTTTCGGCGGCGTCCGACCTATCGGGGCAGCCCTCGTTGATCCATTCCTCAATCGACCGTATGGAGTCGTCCGGCACTGCGTCGAAACCAACTGGCATGCGGGGGAACTTCGCATCAGGACCGGAGCCGAACGGCGGCTCGCCTTTCAAAGACAAGATCAAATTCGAGTGCGCCCCGTCACCGAGTACCAGGATCGGTTGCCCGAGCAACCTCGTAGCGACGAACTCATCCCGAGTGACATCGCGCCAGAAGGCGTGGTGTGGGGGTCCCACCTCAGATCCTGGACCACCGACTGCCGCGTCGAGGATATCGACGACCTCACGAAAGGTGTTGATGCCCATCTGTTCTCTCCAATCTGGTTGCGGTTTGACACCGCCAGGCGGCGGCTGAATGAAGGCCCGAGCTTCTTGGAACACGTTGACGTTTGCCAGGGCACGTGGCTACACGGGAGAGCCCTTCTCGAGCCGTCGCTGCGACAGGGTGGTCTGATTCGTGCTCCAGAGCGGACCGGGATTTATCGAGATATCGCCAGTGCCACTGTCGGTAGCACGTCGTTGACGAGCCGCGCGCAACTCTGAGTCGTGCGAAGCCAGCAACGAGCCGCTGTCTGCGCGGCCAATCGATGCTGCCATGGGCCTACTCTGTCTAGAATCGGGATGAGTTGTCGTCGCCCGCGTCGCCGATTCACCCGGGTGATTGTGTTGCAACGACTTTGGAGATCCGACAGTAGCCACGGTCAGGATGCCCAGTACGACGCTCGACTCCAGATCGGGAAGCACACCGGTCACACGTAACCAGGTGCGTTGAAACCAGGATGCTTCACCGCATGTTCGAGACGGTGAACAGTCCGACCATGCCAAGGCCGTAAAAGGTCACCACGGCCAGCGAGTCGACCCCCAGCCTGGCGATGCGGCGGCGGGGCCGAAACAGCAGGCCCGCGGCGTAGATGAGTGTCAACACGATTCCCAGCGCCGTGAGATAGATGTCGGTGCGCTGCGCGGCTGGCAATACGGCATGCCCCGATAGCAGCGTTGCAGGCGCAAAAAGTACTGGCAGGAACGCGTTTCCGCCGAAGATGTCGGATACCGCGAGCTGGTAGTCACCATGACGCACCGACCGCAGGCCGGTGGAAAGTTCGGGCAGCGAGGTAGCCGCGGCCAACACGGTCGCGCCGAACAGCACACCGGACAGACCGATGTGGTCGGCGATTACATCACCGCTGCGCTCCAACACGACTCCTGCGATCAGCGTGACCGCCGCGGCGAAGCCGAAGGTCACCGCCGCCCTTGCAGTACTGATCCCCTCGGCAGTGGCCTGCTGCTCGGTCATCGCAGTGCGGTGTCCACGGGGCTCCTGTTGGCCGTCGGGGGGCTGGCCGGACTCATGCCAGGGCAACGACCGTCCCGCCCGTTGCAACACCAGCAGGCCCAGCACCCACACCACCAGGATCAGCACCGGGGCGGGCGTCAACCGCGCTGTGATCAGCGTTGCCGGCATCTGGGCGCCGCCGATCACAATGGCCAGCACCACGACGACCAGCACGGCCTCCAGCACCAACACCAACGACGCCGCCCGATAGGTCAGCGGTCTGGATCCGCCCACGCCGAAGGCGTCGAGGGCCACCAGCACCACCGTCTGGATGGCGATGCCGCCGAGGATATTGCCCACCGCCACACCGGTATTGCCCGAAACTGCGGCAGCGGCGACGATGGCGATCTCAGGCAGGTTGGTGGCGATAGCCAACAGGATCAGGCCGCCGAGCGCCGAACCGAGGCCCAGCCGCATCGTCAGCACATCTGTTTGGTCTGCTAGCTGAATGCCCGCCGCCCAGATCGCCGCTCCCGCAACAAGAAACGTCACAGCCAGCAGCCACACCGGTGATCCGCTCATGACGCGGCCTTCTAACCGCGGTTCGAAGGCGATCGCAGATCTAGCTCATCACCCCACTCGTCGAGCGACACATCGTCATCCCCGATCACCATCGGCCCTGCCGTCAGTGCGCTTCGGTACTCGCACACCCGTCAGTTCTCACTGTCGCTCAGTGTGTTTGGGGTTTCGCCTCTGATCGTGACGATGGACGCCGCGTCTGTTGCGACCACTTGGTTAGCCGTGTGCAGCACAGCGCGCACGTCGACGGCCGGAATGACCGCGGCGCCGGAGGCATCGGCGAAAACGTAGTCGCCGGGATGGATCGCCACCCCGGCGACTACCACGGGACGGTTCGCCTCGTAGGGGGTGACCATGTCACCGCCCCACCGCGTTGTTTCGCCACGGCAGTAGATGGCCAGGTCGTAATGCTCGAGCTCGGCGAAGTCGCGCAGCCGCCCATCGGCGAGAATGCCGGCGAGCCGCTGGTTTTGGACACGCGACAGCTTCGTCCCGCCACCCAGTGACGCATCGGTGTAGCCGTTGCTGGCCAAGACCAGCACGTGCCCATCAGCGCCGCCTTCGATGGCCTGGTAGAACAACCTCTTGAAGTTGTAGCGCTCGGGCGAGAGGGCGGCCCCACACGTCGGGAAGTAGGAGATGGTCACCGCGGGGCCGAAAAGCCGGCGACCGGGCGTCGGGCTTACCAGGTCGAGGAGATGACAGCGGTGCTGGTGCAGTCGCCCCATCGCATCCACGATGTCGGCGGTGCGCACCCGGCTGGCGAGCGCGTCGAGGGATTCCATCATCGGGCCCGGAAAGGGATACGCCAACACTGCGCGCCGCGCAGCTCTAGCCACACATCGGTCGGCGTTCGGACTAGCCGGGCCACGACGTGGTCGCAGTCGGGGCAGCGCACGACGATGCCAGGGGCACGGTGATAGACGTGAGTCTCGGCGAAGACCCCGACTCGACCACATCCCGCACAGGTCAGTGTCGCGGTGGTGACATCGCATCCGAGCACCTCCGCGAAGGCGCCCGCGGCGGCGTTACCGTCGACATGCGTCGGTTCTGCCATCAGTCCTTCTTCCTCGATTAACCGCTCGGCCCGAACCGCTCGGTCCGGATGACCGATGGCGAATGGCCCTGCCCGATCAGCTTTGTCGTCACCGATTCCACGAATCCCGTTGGACCGCAGACGTAGACGCGTAGGCCGTTGTCGGGCGTCCACCCGGGCGCTGCGAGATCACCGACGCCGATTCGGCCGGGCGGCCGGCCGGTCTCCTGGGCGGCCGCCCGGGTGTAGACCACAGCGACCTGCAGCCAGTCACAGTCGCGCTCGAGCTGGGCCAACTCTTGGGCGTAGTAAACGTCGGCGGGACTGCGCACAGAATAGAGTAGCCGAAAGTCGGTGCCACCCACCAATATCCGCTGTCTCAGCATCGCCATCAACGGCACAATGCCCGATCCGCCAGCGACCAACAGAATCCGGGCCTCCTCGGCCGGCCGCCAAACGAACCAGCCTCCGATGGGTCCGCGAAGTTCGATCTCCTCGCCGGGTGGCACTGCCGTGAGATACGGCGAGACCTCACCGCCGGCGATCTTCTGCACGGTGAGCTCGATGCGCTCGCCGTCGGCAGGTCTGCTCAGCGAATAGCTGCGTTGTGCGCTGTACCCGTCCTCAGCGGTCAGCTTGAGATCGATGTGCTGGCCGGCCAAGTGGTCACCCCAGCCCGGCACGGCAAGCCCGATCGTCCGCGCTGATTCGGTCTCGGGTGTTGAGCTCACCACCCGCGCAACCCGCCCCTGCAAC
>Ga0207658_10004020_pt1 | contig 10291 bp, 6 predicted proteins | sample KBSS33metaG_FD_184322 | JGI IMG/M metagenome (GOLD analysis project Ga0207658, IMG submission 184322) | Switchgrass rhizosphere microbial communities from Kellogg Biological Station, Michigan, USA - KBS S3-3 metaG (SPAdes) (version 2) | ecosystem: Host-associated > Plants > Roots > Rhizosphere >...
GCTTCTGCACGAGGATTTGCACGAGGTTTTTGCATGACCAATCTTTCCCTGCCGCAGCCGACGCTCGCCGACCTGAAGATCGAGCCCGGCCTGCCTACTGTCGTCTCGCCCGCGGCGGGCGCGGCGCTGTCGCTGGAAGAGGCGGCGCCGCTTTTGCGCGAGATCGTCGGCGGCACGCTGGAGCGCGCGGGTGGCGTGCTCTTCACCGGCTTTCACGTCGAGTCGATCGATGCGTTCCAGCGCTTTGCCGGCTCGTTCGGCGATCCGCTGATCGGCTACGAATTCGCATCGACGCCGCGCAGCCAGGTGGAGGGCGCCGTGTACACGTCGACGGAATACCCGCCGCACCGCTCGATTCCGCTGCACAACGAGCAGTCGTACACGCGCGAGTGGCCGCTGCGCATCTGGTTTCATCGCGCGCTCGCCGCGCGCACGGGCGGCGCGACGCCGATCGCCGACAGCCGCGCCGTCTATCGCGCGCTCGATCCGGCGCTCGTTGCGCGCTTCGCGAAGCGCGAGCTGCGCTACGTGCGCAACTTCGGTCAGGGGCTCGACCTGCCGTGGCAGCAGGCGTTCGGCGCCAACGATCCGCGCGCCGTCGAGCGCATCTGCGCGGCGCGCGGCATTGCCTGCGAATGGCGCGACGGCGACGGCGGCGAGCGCTTGCTGCGCACCGAGGAGCGCTGCCAGGCGGTGGCGCGCCATCCGCGCACGGGCGACATGGTGTGGTTCAACCAGGCGAATCTCTTTCACCTCTCCGCGCTCGATGACGACATGCAGGAGGCGCTCGTCGACGCAGTGGGGATCGAGAACGTGCCGCGCAACGTGTATTACGGCGACGGCGCGCCGCTCGAAGCGGACGCGCTCGCGGAGATCCGCGGCGTGCTGGACCAGCAGCGCATCGTGTTCCCGTGGGTGACCGGCGACGTGCTGATGCTCGACAACATGCTGACCGCGCATGCGCGCGATCCGTTCGAGGGGCCGCGCAAGGTCGTCGTCGCGATGGCGCAAAGCTACAGCGAAGCGCGGGACGGCGAGCGGATGGCGAAACGATGACGAAGACGGCAGGAGCGGCGCTTGCGGCCCGCTCGCTCACGGTCGGCTACCGCGATCACGTGGTGCTCGACGGACTCGACCTGACCATCGGAGCGGGGCGCATCACCGCGTTGTGCGGCCCGAACGGCTGCGGCAAGAGCACGCTCCTGCGCACGCTCGCGGGGCTGCAGCCGGCGCTTTCCGGGCAGGTGGAAGTGAACGGCGCGCCGCTCGGCTCGTTCCGGCGGCGCGCGCTCGCGCGCACGCTCACGATGCTCGCGCAGTTCAACCAGATCCCGGCGGGGCTGACCGTGCGCGAGCTGGTGGCGTACGGGCGCTACGCGTACGGCGGCTGGCTGCGCGGCCTGTCTCGCGCGGACCATGCGGCGATCGACGAAGCGCTCGAAACGAGCGGACTCGCCGACGACGCCGCGCGCGACGTCGCGGCGCTGTCGGGCGGCGAGCGGCAGCGCGCGTGGATCGCGATGGCGCTCGCGCAGCAGGCGCCGATCGTGCTGCTCGACGAACCCACCACCTATCTCGACATCCATCATCAGCTCGACATCCTGCGCGAGCTGCGGCGCCTGAACCGCGAGCGCGGGCTGACGATCGTCTGGGTGCTGCACGACCTCAACCAGGCGGCCGCCTACAGCGACGAGATCGTGCTGATGCGCGCGGGCCGCATCGTGGCGCACGGCGCGCCCGATGCGATGCTCGATCCGCGCCATCTGCACGAAGCGTTCGGCGTGCCGATGCTCAAGATCGCGCATCCGCAGACCGGCGCGCCGATGTGCGTGCCGGCCTACGAAGGCGCGTCCGCGCTCGATGCCGCCCGTGGTCCGCACGGCGAGGCGCTGGCCGCGGCGCGCGCGAGCAAGGACATCGCCGCATGACGACGCTCGCCGCCAGAAAACGCCTGCGCCGCCCGCCGCCGCCCGCCGCAGCCGAGCGCCTGCGCGCTCCCGTGAAGAGCCGCGCCGGCGCGATCGGCGCGGCGCTCGTGGCGCTGATCGCGGCGGTGGCGGTGTTCCGGCTCGCGCCCGACCTGCGCGCCTGGCTCGCGGCCCCCGCGGGCAGCGACGCCGCGCAGCTCGCAGGCATTCTTCTCTTCGACCTGAACGCGCCGCGCATCGCGGCGGCGCTCGTCGCGGGCGGCTGTCTCGCGGTTGCGGGCGCGCTCTTTCAGGCGCTCACGCGCAATCCGCTCGCGTCGCCCGATCTGCTCGGCATCACGGGCGGCGCGCAGCTCGGGCTGCTCGCCGCGATGATCGTGCCGTCGCTCGTCGGCGCGGCCTCGGTGCCGCTGCTGTTCGTCTGCGGCCTTGCCGCCGCGGCGTGCGTAGCGGCGGCCGCGGGCGGCTGGCGCGCGACGCCGCTTCGGCTCGTGCTCGCGGGCAGCGTCTGCATGCTGCTGTTCTCCGCCATCACCACGCTGCTGCTCGCGTTCTTCGAGCAGACCGTCGTCGGCGCGTCGCTGTGGGCGAGCGGCAGCCTGTATCAGCCGGGCGCCGCGGGCCTGAGCATCGCGCTCGGCTGGCTCGTCGTGCCGCTCGCCGCGCTGCCGTTCGTGATCCGTCCGCTCGACCCGCTCGCGCTCGGCGACGACGCGGCGGCTGCCGCCGGCGTGCCCGTCGATGCGACGCGGCTCGCCGCAATGACGGTCGCGGTCGGCTTCGCGAGCGTGGCGGTGAGCGTCGCGGGACCGCTGTCGTATGTGGGGCTCATCGCGCCGAACCTGCTGCGCCAGGTGCGCGGCGCGCGGGCGTCGAAGCTCGGCGTGCTCGTGCCGCTTGCCGCGCTCGCGGGCGGCGCGCTCGTGCTCGTCACCGACAGCGCCGTGCTCGCGCTCGATCTCGACGCGACCATGTCGACGGGCGTCGCGATCGCCTTCGTCGGCACGCCGCTGATGCTCGCGATGATCCGCAGCGGCGCCGCATGGTCGGGCGTGCTGCACGCGGGCCCCGAGCGCGCGATGTCCGCGGCCGGCACGCACGTCGTGCGCGCGCTCGCCGCGCTGCCGTGGCTCGCGCTCGCCGCGATCCTGCTGGCGGCGGGCGCCGCGGTGCTCGCCGCCGGGGCGTCGTTCGGCCCGGTATCGCTCTCGCCCGGACGCTGGCTCGCCGCGCTGAACCACCGCGACGACGTCGCCCGCATGCTGCTCGAACTGCGCGTGCCGCGGCTCCTGTGCGCGCTGCTCGCGGGCGCGCTGCTCGCGGCGAGCGGCGTCCTGATGCAGAGCATCGTGCGCAATCCGCTCGCCGGGCCGGAAGTGCTCGGCGTCACGCAGGGCGCGGGGCTGACGACGCTCGCCGTGCTGATGGTCGCACCGCTTGCCGGCCATTCGCTGCTCGCGGTCGCGGCGCTGGCCGGCGGCGGCGTGACACTCGCGCTCACGCTGCTGCTCAACCGGCGGCACCAGTACGCGCCGCTCGCGGTGGCGCTGACGGGGATTGTCGTCGGGACGCTGTGGACGACGCTCGCGCAGTGGCTCATCACACAGCAAAGCGTGCAGCCGGCGCGCTTCGTCGTGTGGCTGATCGGCGGCACGTACGGGCGCAGCTGGGGCGAGGTGGCGATGCTGCTGCCGTGGTGCGCGCTCGCGCTGCCGGTGTTCGCGCTGCTCGCGCGGCCGCTCGATCTGCTCGCGCTCGGCGACGACCAGGCGGTCGCGCTCGGCCTGCCGATCGGCGTGCTGCGCCCGCTCGTGCTCACCGTGGCGACGCTCGCCGCGTGCGCGGCGGTGGCGGCGGTGGGGCCCGTCGGCTTCATCGGACTGATGGCGCCGCATCTTGCCGCGATGCTCGGCGCGCGCTCGCACGGCACGCGTCTCTGGCTTGCGGCGGCGCTCGGCGCGCTCGTCCTCGCCGCCGCCGATATCGCCGCGCGCACGCTGCTCGCGCCGCGCGAGATTCCGGCTGGCGTGCTCACAGCGCTGATCGGCGCGCCGTACCTGCTCGCGCTGCTGGTCATCCAGACGCGGCGGGAAAAGCGGGGCGCGCGATGACGGCGGTTCCGCCACATTCCGCGCCGCCGCAGGCTGGCGCCGCGACGCGCGGCGATCCGCTGCCCCGCGCGCGCTGCCTTGCCGAATTCGCACCCGGGCCGATCGCGCCGTATCTCGAACACGTGTGGCTCGGCGTCCCCGGCGACACGCCGGAAGAGGGCGTGCGCATCCCCTTGCTGACGCTCGGCGCGCATCGCGGCGAACTGCTCGATGCGATGGTCCAGCGCTACGGGGGCGACGCCGCGCTTCACGCGCGCGCGCTGCTGTCGCAGTGGAGCAAGTACTACTTCGGGCTCGCCGCGCCGGCGGGCGTCGTGGCGGCGTGCCTGCTGCGGCGTCCGCTCGACATGTCGCCCGGTCGCACGCAGCTCGTGCTGAGCGCGGGCATGCCTGCGAAGCTGTATTTCGCTGCCGATGCGCTCGGGCCGCCCGCCGACGATCCCGCGCACCGCTACGGCCCGCTCGTTGCGCATCTGGATGCGGTGATCGGCATGCTCGCGGGCATGACGCGGATTGCGCCGCGCGTCCTGTGGAGCAATGTCGGCAACCTGCTCGACTATCTGCTCGAACAGTGTGCGCTCCTGCCCGGCGGGACGGACCGTCACGCGGCGCATGCCACGCACGACGATGCCGCATGGCTTTTCGGCCCCACGGGCGCCGGCGGCGAGCCCAATCCGCTGCGCATGCCGGTGCGCGAGACGACGCCGCGCTCGGCGCTGCTGCCGAGCCCGTTTCGCGCGCGCCGCGTGTGCTGCGTGCGCTATGAAATTCCAGGAGAGACGCAACTGTGCGCAAGCTGCCCCCTACTGCTGACGATGCCCGACGAGGCGCTCGCCCTGCAGGAAGCCATCCGTTGAAGCACACGATCCACACGATGCGGGCGGGCGCCGCGGCGGCGCTCGCGTGGGCGGCGCTCGCGGGTGGCGGGGCGGCAGCCGCGCAGCCACTTGCCGCCGATGCCGCCGCGGCACCGGTTCCTCTCGCCACGGCACCGGAAGGCGCGCCCTATTGCGGGCCGCTCGCCGGCAATCCGACCGTCTCGCAGTTCAGCAAGACGATGCCCGTGAAGCCGAAGCGCATCGTCGTGCTCGAATTCATGTTCGCCGAAGACCTGGCCGCGCTCGACGTGACGCCGGCCGGTCTCGTCGATGCCGCCTACTATGCGGGCTGGATCGGCTACGACAGCGCGCGGTTCACCGGCGTGCCCGAAGTCGGCACCCGGCAGGAGCCGAGCCTGGAGGCGATCGCGTCGGCGAGGCCCGATCTCATCATCGGCGTGGGGTTCAGGCACGCGCCGATCTTTGCCGCGCTCGAGCGCATCGCGCCGACGGTGCTCTTTCAGTTCAGCCCGAACGTGGCACAGGAGGGCGTGCCGCAGACACAGCTCGACTGGACGCGCACGATCTTTCGCACGATAGGCTGTCTCACCGGGCGCGAGGCCGAGGCGCGCGCGGTCGAGGCGAAGCTCGACGCGGGCCTTGCCCGCGACGCGCAGCGTCTCGCGCAGGCGGGAAGAAGCGGCGCGCAGTTCGCGCTGCTGCAGGAACTGGGGCTGCCCGACCGCTACTGGGCGTACACCGGCAACAGCACGGCGGCGGGCGTCGCGCGCGCGCTCGGCGTCGATCTGTGGCCGGGCACGCCGACGCGCGAAGGCACGGTCTACGTCACCTCGGCGGACATGCTGAAGAAGCCGGATCTCGCGGTGCTGTTCGTCACGGCGACGGGCGCGGACGTCGCGCTCGACACGAAGCTCGATTCCCCCGTCTGGCGGTTCGTGCCGGCGAAGCGGGCAGGGCGCGTGACGCTCGTCGAGCCGAATATATGGGGCTTCGGCGGGCCGATGTCGGCGCTGCGCCTCGCGGACATGATCACCGACAAGCTGATCGCGTTGCCGCCAGCGCCGGTGGGGGCGCGCTAGACGGCTGGTGGTCCGCCGTCGCCGGATGCGGCGGTCAGTTGCATCAGCATGGAAAAACGGCCGCTTGCGAAAGCAAGCGGCCGTTTTCCATTCGACGCCAAAGGCCAAAGGCCAAACGCGAGGCGGCGTTTGGCCTTTGGCAAGCAGCGAGACGGCAAGCACCGAAACGGCGAAACACGGAAACGGCGAAACACCGAGACTACGAACGGCGCATCAAACCCCGCCGCCCAGCCCCTCACCCCGCCGTGCCGTTCGCCGCTTCGGGCGCGATCGCGCGCGCCGCGCGCGCGCCGCGCGTCTCACTGACGATGCTTCCGTTGTCAAGCTTGAGCACCCGGTCCGCGAGCGGAAAATATCGGTCGTCGTGCGTGATCACCACCACCGTCTTGCCGCGCCCGCGCAGCTCCGGCAGCAACTGCTCGTAGAACACCGCCTTGAACGCCGGGTCCTGATCGGCGGCCCATTCGTCGAACAGGTAGAACGGCCGGTCTTCCAGATACGCCACCACGAGCGCGAGGCGCTTGCGCTGCCCGGTCGAGAGCGCGCGCGTCGAGAACGCGCCGTCCACCACCTGCACCTTGTGATCGAGCGCGAGCTTGGCGACGAGCGCATTCGCGCGCGCGTCGGCCTGGGCGCGCGACGGATCGTCCGGATCGACGATGCCGAGCAGCGCATCGAACAGGTGGAAATCGTTGAAGACCGCCGTGAAGCGCTCGCGGTACGCGGCGCGCTCATGTGCGCCCACCGGCCGGCCGTCCACCTCGATCACGCCGTCTTCCGGCTCGTAGAGACCCGTGAGCACCTTGGCGAGCGTGGTCTTGCCGCTGCCGTTGCCGCCGACGATGAACACCATCTCGCCCGGCCTGAACGTGAGATCGACGGGGCCGATGCGGAACATGCGCTCGTCGCGCTCGTGAAAGTACGCATGCGTGACGCCGCGCAGCGTGAGCGTCTCGAACGGCGCGTGCGCCGCGCTTTCCGAAGGCGGCGGCGCGTCGGCCAGACCGCCGAACTCGGCCATCACCTTCTCGATGCGATCGAGCGACACGCGCGCCGCGTTCACCGTGGGCAGGTTGTTCAGGAGGCCGTCGAGCGGCACCAGCATGAAGAGGAACACGATCACGTAGCCGGCCGCGGCGGGCGCGTCCGCGCGCACGCCGAGCGACGGCCAGAACGCCGCCGCGCCGAGAAACGCATAGAACAGGAAGATGATCCAGCCCACCCCGACCGCATACGCGCTGAACGCGCGGCGCCGGTGGTCGCGCACTTCGCCGATCGCGGCGCCCAGCTGCCCGTCGACGAACTGCCGCGCCCGCGCCTGATGCAGTTTCAGTTCCTTTGCGCCCGCGAAGAGCGCGCCGAGATAGCCGAAGAGCTTGTCCTGCGACTTGCCCGCCGCTTCGAGCGAGGCGATCGCGCGCCTGTCGCCCGAGTGGTAGCCGAGCGAGCCCGTCACGATCGCGGCCAGCGCGAGCAGGCAGACCGGCCACGAGAGCCATGCCAGATAACCCAGGCAGCCGAACACGATCGAGCCGTGCATCACGATGTTGGGCAGCGCGAAGAACAGCATCGACACATTGGTGGCGTCGTCCGTCAGCACCGACTGCACCGGTGCCGCGCCGATACGCTCGACATCGCGCAATTCGGCCCTGGCGACGCGCCGCGCGACGTGCTCGCGCAGTTGCGCCATCGTGTCCTGCGAAAGGCGCGCGAACAGCACGCCCGACAGGACGCGCGTCGCGAGCGCGACGACGGCGCACAGCGCAAAGCGCCACGCGAGCGAACTGTCGGCGAGAGACGATTGCGAGAGCGCGCGGTTGAGCGTCGCGACGAGCATCACGCTCGCGATGCCGTTCAGCACGCACGCGACGAGCGCGATCGAGAACGCGCCGCGCGAGCGCTTGAGGAGCGCGAGGATCAGGCGCGCGGCGGGCGTGGGTGGCGCGGCGGCGCCATGGGAGGACGGGGCGTCGGAACGCTCGTTGGCAACGGTCATCGGCGAGAAGTCACTGGAAGAAGGTCACTGGAAGAAGGAAAACGCGCGGGCGCGGAATGCGCCTCTTGTCCTGATAGACGGTTGGGGCCGCGAAATATTTAGCGCTTCATGGATGACCCGGCGAAGGCGCGAAAGATAAATCAGCAAAGGAGTAAAAATCCGCGCGTGCGGTTCGTCATCCCAAGGAAGCCGCAATTCCTGCGGCCCCGCGAAAAGGCCCGGGCGGCCACACGAAGGACCTCACGCTCATGACGAGTTTCCCGACTGCGTTGCATCTCCGCATTCGCGCGCTTGCGCGCCGTTCCCCCGAAGCGCCTGCGCTCGCGTCGTTTTCGCCTGCCGAAACGCGGCTCTCGCGCGGCGAACTCGAAGCCCGCGCCACGCATCTGGCGAAGCAGCTGCGCGCGGCGGGCGTGACGACGGAGGTGCGCGTCGGCGTATGCGTCGAGCGTTCGTGCGAGCTGTTTGTCGCGCTGCTCGCGGTGCTGAAGGCGGGCGGCGTGTTCGTGCCGCTCGATCCGCGTCACCCCGCCGCGCGTCTCGACTGGATCGCGAACGACGCGGGTCTCGCGCACGGCATCGTCGATGCTTCTGCCGGCCACGCGCTGCGCGCGCGCTTCGCGCACTGCTTCACGGTGTTGCCCGGCGACGCGGCGCCCGCGTTCACGGATGCCGCGCACGGCGACGAAGACGACGCGCCCGTTCATCCGCGCGCCGCCGCCTATATGATCTACACGTCCGGCTCGACGGGCACGCCGAAGGCGGTGGTCGTCGAGCACGGGCCGCTTGCCGCTCACTGCGACGCGCTCGCCGCCGCGCTTCCCATCGAGGCGCACGACCGCCTGCTGCACTTCGCGTCGGTCAACTTCGACGCCGCGCACGAGTGCTGGCTCGCGCCGCTCGCGGTGGGCGCGAGCATCGTCATTACCGATCCGCCGCCGTTCGCGCCCGATGCGGCGCGCGCGCTGATCGAGCGCGAACGGGTGAGTGTCGCGGCCTTTCCGCCTGCCTATCTGCGCGAGTTCGCCGCCGTGGCCGCGCGCACGGGCGTGCCCGCGTCGCTGAAGGTGCTGGCGTTCGGTGGCGAGGCGCTGTCGCAGGAAGCGTTCGAAGCCGTGCGGCGCGTCTTTCCGGCGGTGCGCCTCATAAACGGCTACGGGCCGACCGAGGCCGTGATCTCGCCGATGCTCTGGCCCGTCGAGCCGGGCGTTGCCCCCGAACTCGCGGGCGACGGCGCCTACGCGTCGCTGCCCATCGGACGGCCGATCGGACCGCGCGTCGTGCGGATCGACAACGCGCAGCAGCCCGGCGAGCCGGGCGAACTGCTGCTCGGCGGCGTGTGCGTCGCGCGCGGCTATCACGGGCGTGCCGCGCTCACGGCCGAGCGCTTCGTGCCCGATGCGTCAGGCGAGCCGGGCTCGCGCATCTATCGCACGGGTGACCTCGCGCGCGAACGCGCCGACGGCGCCTACGACTACCTTGGCCGCATCGACGATCAGGTGCAGATTCGCGGCGTGCGCGTCGAGCCGGGCGAGATCGCGGCGTGCCTGCGCGCGCATCCCGCGCTGCGCGACGCAGCCGTGCTCGCCGACGTCGCGGACGGCCGCACGCGCCTGACCGCGTGCATCGTTTGCGGCGACGACGCGCCCGCCGATGCGGCGCTCACCGCGTATCTCGCCGAGCGCCTGCCGGCTGCGTGGCAGCCGCATCGCTACGCGCGGCTCGGTCGCCTGCCTTATTCGCTGAACGGCAAGCTCGACCGCGACGCGCTGAAGCACGCCGCCGCCGCGCTGGCCTCTGCCCCCGGCGCGGACTATGCGCCGCCCGAAACCGACACCGAGCGCCGCCTCGCCCAATGCTGGCAGCGCATCCTGAACGACGGGGCGCCTGTCGGCCGCGCCGGGCGCTTCTTCGAGCGCGGCGGCGATTCGCTCGCGGCGATGCAGCTTCAGGCGGCGATCCGCATCGAGTGGCGCGTGAATCTGCGGCTCGACACGCTGTTCGACGATCCTTCGCTTGCCGCGCTTGCCGGACTGATCGACCGCAGCGAGACCGAGACGGGCGAGTTGCGCATTCCGGTGGCAAGCGCGCCGGCCGCCGCGCCGGGCGCGAGCTTCGTGGACCGCGCGGCGTCGTTTGCGCAGCAGCGCTTCTGGGTGCTCGCACGGACGCGCGATGCCGGGTCGGCGTATCACATCGCCGGACACTGGGACATTCGCGGCGTGCTCGACACCGCCAGCCTGCAGCGCGCCCTCGACCGCGTGATCGAACGGCACGAGGCGTGGCGCACGACGCTCGTCGAGAACGACGACGACGTCGTCATGCAGCGCATCCATGC
>Ga0207658_10004026_pt1 | contig 10284 bp, 11 predicted proteins | sample KBSS33metaG_FD_184322 | JGI IMG/M metagenome (GOLD analysis project Ga0207658, IMG submission 184322) | Switchgrass rhizosphere microbial communities from Kellogg Biological Station, Michigan, USA - KBS S3-3 metaG (SPAdes) (version 2) | ecosystem: Host-associated > Plants > Roots > Rhizosphere...
GGTGTGCTCGGCCACTTCGACGACCTTGATCCCTTCCATGACGTCGTACATTCAGGCTCTCCCGGCGTTCGCACTTGTGAATGATGAGGGTGTCACCAAGCGATAGGACAACAAGTCTACGCGACGCGGCGCAGGGAACGGAACATATCGACGATGTCGCCGGAGGTGACGACGCGCGGCTTCTCGCCCGGCTTCAAGGGCGTGGCGCCGCCCAGGGACACCGCCTCGGTGTTTACGTGCTTAGCCTGGGCTCGCAGCGCGCCGACGGTGCATTTCTCCGGGCCGCCCATCATCGAGATCGCGTCGAAGTGGTATTCCCTGAACACGTTCTCGTGGCTGATCTTGTTGATCGCCGCGACGGGCAGGTGTTTCAACGAGTCCCAGAGGCGCTCCGGCGTATGCGGCCAGACACAGTCTGAGTGCGGGTAGTCGCACTCGTAGGCGATGTTGTCGACGCCAATCTCGTCCACGTTCTTCAATCCGAACCTGTCGTCGATGAAGCAGGTTAGGAAGTGCTCGCGAAACCGGTCGCTCGGCTTGCGGCCGGGCCCAAAACTGGTGTGCGTCCATCCCGAGTGGTGCTCATGCACGAAGTCGGCCCGCTCGAGGAGGTAGGGGATCCAGCCGATCCCTCCCTCCGATAGGGCGATCTTCAAGGTCGGATAGCGGTCGAGCGCCTCCATGAACAGCCAGTCCGCCGCCGAGTTCGAGATCGACATCGGCATGGTCGTGATCCAGGCCTCGATCGGCGACTTCATCGACGCGTGGGGGGCGGTGACCCCCGTGCCGATGTGAACGTTTATGATCACCTCGTTGTCGGTGCAGACCTTCCACAAGGGCTCCCAGACCTCCTCGTGGATGCTCGGGCAGCCCTTCAGGTTCGGGTTGTCGCTGAGGCTGATGGCGTGACAGCCCTTGGCCGCCACCCGCTTCACCTCGGCCACCGCCTCCGGCACGTTCCAGAAGGGGACAATGGCCAGCGGGATGTTGCGCCCGGGGTAGGAGCCGCACCATTCGTCGATGTGCCAGTCGTTATAGGCCCGCAGCAGGACCATCGCGTTGTCCTGGTTGGGCAACAGCTTGAAGAACGAGCCGTCGAAGCCGGCCATGCTGGGGAAGTTCAGCGACGACAGCACGCCGTTGGCGTTCATGTCGTCGATACGGGCCTTGATGTCGTAGACCCCCGGCCGCATCTCGTCCAAGCTGGTAGGCTCGGCGCCGTATTCCTCGCGCACACGCCCGACCACGGCGTTGAGCCCCGAATGCTCCATGATGACGCCGTCGACCAGCCAGTAGTCGACGCCCTGCTCGTTGCGCAGGAGCTTCGGCTTGATGTTGGCGTACTTGGCGGGAAGGTGCTGGTCCCACATTGTGGGCGGCTCGATCACATGGTCGTCCACGCTCGCGATAATGAGGTCGTTCATTTCCATGTTTCTTCCCTTTCACTCAAGGCCGGGCATCACCACGCCGCCCGTCGCGTCCAAACCCCCACGCCCGCTTGCCGCGAACCGGATCTTCACCAGATCGGCGACGTTGTTGACGCCCTTTTGCTCCAGCGTCGCGCCGGAAAATGCGCTTGTCGAGATCGGCGCCTTGGAGACGTCTTCCGCGTGCCGCCCGCCGAACCCGCGGGGAACAGCATCGGCGAGGCCGTCGTGACCGCGCCCACGCCGAGACCGCCGGCGCGCCCCGCGCGTGTAGTCGCCAGGGTCGGAAACCTGGTGCTTCGTCGCCGCGTCGCTGTCGAAGATCAACTCCTACGTGTCCGGTCCAACCCGGAGCCGGTAGACCTTGCCCATGCCGGCGAAATCTCCCTAGTCAACATGGTCCGGGTATGCATGGAACTCGATAGTATTCGAATGTCATTCGATCTCACTCCTGCGGCGTCTGCTTAGAGCTCGCGCCGATACGTGGCGCCTACCATACGGCGAAGTGAGCGGACAGTGGAACGTGACTGCCCCAAATACGCGACTGTGAATTTTCCATCATCCACCTGATTTCCACTCGTGAGCGTGGACACTGCTCTGGGGGATGCGAGCTTGGCATGAGCTCCCCAGCCATGGTATTGGTTTAACCCAACCGATCGTTTGGTTATAGGCGGTGGCGACCCGGAATCTGAGCGAGCTTCTCCCCGGGTCGAATGGTGGACTGGCGCGCTGGCGCGTTGGTCCGCCCTTCTGAGTCCGGCTCGTGCAAGGAGTGCGTCTTGGAATGAGGCCATGCAGCCGACACAAGCGGCAGCATGGTTTCAATAATAATGGGTGATGTCGTTTGCAGTCGCCAAGCCATCGACCCGGACTCGACCTCAATGGATCCGAGGACTTGAAATGAGTGAAGGACGGGCAACGCCACCGTACAAATCCGTCGACCTCACAGTCTTCGGGCCCGAGCACGTACGGCTGTATCGCGAAACCAATGGCGAAAAGGGTTATGAGTGGAATGGGGCAAAAATCCTGCTACTGACGACCTGCGGCCGACGCAGCGGCCAGGCTCGGACGATCCCGATCATCTTCACCCCGCATGGCCAGGGATGGGTCGTGATCGCTTCCCAGGGCGGCGCGCCGAAACATCCCGCATGGTATCTTAATCTCGTCGACAACCCTCGCGTGCAAGTGCAGGTGAAAGGGGATGTCTATGAGGCGACCGCTCGAACGGCGCCGCCACCAGAGCGGGAACAACTCTGGTCGGAGGCCGTGAGAACCTGGCCGAATTACAATGTTTATCAATCGCGCACCTCGCGCGAGATCCCGGTGGTGGTGCTGGATCCGATGCGCCGGCCCTAGACCCAGGCAGGCGGAGCCGCAGTCGCTTTCTCGAGATCTATATCGAGGGGTGGTAGCGGGCGTCTGGAGTGAACGAATGCTTAGCCAGCGAGCCTTGGTGACAGGAGCGAGCCGAGGGATCGGCAAGGCGATAGCGCTAGCCCTGGCGGAGAAGGGCTACAGTGTCGCCGTGTCGGCTCGCACTATGAGCGCGGGGGAATTCCATTCAAATGGGGAGGAGCCCGGCGCCGCGACAGCATTGCCGGGCAGCCTGAGCGAGACGGTTCAGGAGATCGCGGCTCGCGGCGGACAAGGGCTGGCGGTTCCGTTGGACTTGACGGATCGCACGTCAGTGGGCGCTGCTGCGCAACTGGTTCTGGATCGCTGGGGTGGCGTCGACGTGCTGGTGCACAATGGACGGCATATCGGTCCTGGACTGATGGATCGGTTTTTGGACACTCCTGTCCAGGCCTACGACAAGTTCTACGAAGCACACTGCGCCGCCCCGATCGCCCTGACCAAGGCTCTGTTGCCTGGCATGTTGGATCGCGGCTTTGGATATGTCGTCACAATCACCTCGGGCGCCGGGTACACCGCCCCTCCGGCGCCAGCCGGCAGCGGTGGCTGGGGACTTGGTTATGCCGTCGGGAAAGCGTCGGGCCACATGCTGGTGGGAACGCTCAATGCGGAGTTCCGGGATCGCGGCGTGCGGGCGTTCAATGTGGATCCCGGAGCAGTGCTGACCGAGCGAAAAATAGCGACCTCCACCAACTATGGCGTCGCCAGCGCCAGCAGTATGGCGCCGCCCTCGGTGATTGGCGCCGCGGTCGCTTGGCTGGTCACGAGCCCAGAGGCAGAGGGGCTTCTTGGCGAGACTGTCATTGCACAGGAACTCGCATTCGAGCGTGGCCTTCATGCGCCGTGGAGGTGATCAAAGCCGAAGCCGAGGACCAGCGGCGGCGAATGCAGCGAAGCCCTCGGTCCGAGCGGTCGCCGCGGCCACGGACCATCTCGGGCCATGAGATCGCATGAGAGCAGCGGCGTCCGAGTGCTCAAATTCAAGCGCTCCGGCGGGGCCGTCCGCCGAAGGGAATGTGAATGAGCCTCTTCAGCCCTGCGCAATCGTGGATGGCGCGCAGCGGGCCGCCTACACGGCCGGGCTGCTGGGAGTCGACTATGACGTCGGGGTCAGCGAGTTGAGATAGGAGACTTGAATGGCGAGATGGAAGCACAGGCCCGAGGGGTCGAACTGGGGCGACTTCGGACCTGATGACCAGCTGGGCCGGATTAATCTGCTGACGCCAGAGCGTCGCCGCGAGGGGCTCGCGGAGGCAAAGGAAGGCATTGCATTCACGCTCAGCCTGCCGCTCGATTACCCAGGTGGAAATTTCGTCCAGTTCCGCGCGCCACCCGTGTTACTGGCGTCGCACTCAGAGCAGACGGGCCGTGTCTACAACAAAATGATATGCAACAGCGAAGAGGTGACGTGCGACGATAAGGTCATCCTTCACACGCAGTACTCCACGCAATGGGATTCGTTAGCGCATCACGGTCGCCACTTCGACGCCGATGGCGATGGAATCGCAGAGATCGTCTACTACAATGGATTTCGGGCCGGAGAGCATCTTGTGGGCCCGGACGGCGAAGGACGGAGCGAGGCAAAAGCGCTTGGAATCGAGCGGCTCGCCGTCGCCGGCGTCCAGGGGCGGGGGGTGCTGATCGACTTCCGTCGCGCTTTCGGACTCGACAAGCGCGCAGTCGGCTACGACGACCTGATGCGCACCTTGGACGAGCAGAAGGTGGAGGTGCGGACTGGCGACTTCGTGCTGCTCTACTCCGGTTTCGATCGGGCGTTGCTGGACATGAAGAAACAGCCCGATCGCGCCAAGCTGCTGTCGACAGGCGCGGCCATCGACGGCGGCGACAAGCGCACGCAAAGATGGATTGAGGAATCCGGCCTTGTCGCCCTGTGTTCAGACAATGTCGCGGTCGAGTGCGTCGATCGGATGTTGAGCGACTCACCTTGCGCCATCCGTCTTCCGCTGCATGACCTATGCCTCTTCCGTCTGGGCATTCACCTTGGCGAGCTGTGGTATCTGGAAGAACTCGCCAACTGGCTCCACGCCCATCAGCGTTCCGCGTTCCTGTTGACGGCGCCGCCACTGCGGCTTCCCGGCGCCGTTGGCTCGCCGCTGACGCCCATTGCCACGGTCTGAGGAGATGGTTGGCGGCGCACCAGAGTGCAACCAGAAGAGATTTCAGCGCGCCGACGCATTCACGACGATCGATGCTCAGGTGCACGCTTATGAGCGTGACCACTCCGGTAGGCCGTGGATGGGCGCCGCCATCGGCCGACAGGAAGCGACAGGCCAGCAATTAGTAGCGGCTATGGACGCAGCCGGGGTGCATGGATCGATTCTTGTGTCGCCATTCTCCACCTACCGCTATGATGCGAGCTACGCCGTGCAAGTGCAGGCAAAACATCCCGACCGCTTCGGGATCGTCAAGCCGGTCGATCCTGAAGCGCCATCGATCGCCGAAGTTATCTCAGAGTGGAAGTCGCAACCGGGCGCGGTTGGCGTGCGCCTCATTCTAAGCGGTCATGTCCTCGCCGGCATTGTTAAGCCGGGCGTCGAGCGCACGCTTGCGGCGGCAGCGAAGCAGCAGATGCCTGTAAACCTCATGTGCTGGGGCGATCTCGACCAGGCTGCAAGTCTAGCGGCGCGCCATCCGGACACCCAGATCGTTGTCGACCACCTTGGAATCAGGCAGCCCTGGGCTCCTCCGGCTCCTGAGCAGCCGTGGGCCGAACTGCCTAAAGTGCTGGCGCTCGCAGCTCATCCCAATGTGGCGATCAAGATCACGGGCGCCTGCACGCTCTCCCACGACGGCTTCCCCTATCGAGACATCTGGGATCCGCTCTTCCGCATCTTCGACGCCTTCGGCCTCGAGCGGTGTCTCTGGGGGACGGATTGGACCCGTGCGATTGCGCTGTTGAGCTATGAACAGGGCGTGGACTGCTTTCGAAAGGCTGGGCGGCTGAGCGAGCGTGATCGCGCCATGCTGATGGGCGGGGCGGCTGCCCGGATCTACGATTGGTCGCCCAATGTCGACGCCCCGTTGTCCGAATTGCCTTGTTAATAGGGAAGGTTCGCGATGTTGAACAGCTTTGAGGTGAGCCCCGTGGTCGAAGGGCTTCGGTTCGCCGAAGGGCCCCGTTGGCGTGACGGTTCTCTCTGGTTCTCAGACATCGAGCAGAACAAGGTGCTGAGGCTCGACGCGGCCGGCGTGCTGCACACAGTGGCCGAGATCGAGCGCCCGTCCGGGCTGGGCTTCCTCCCCGATGGGACGCTTCTCGTCTCGAGCATGACTACGCGGACGCTGTTCCGTGTGCGGGACGGACATGCCGCCGCGGCTGTCGATCTGAGCGCGCTCGGGTCGGTCCTGAACGATATGGTGGTGCTGCCCAATGGACGCGCCTATGTCGACTGTTATCGGCCGGGTCCCGCGTTTGCCGCGCTTGCCGGACCAAACGGCGAGCCTCAGGCCGACGCCGTGGACGTCCAGCGCTACTACGTCAACGGCCTAGGCATGTCTCCGAGCCTCCGGGGCGAGATCGCCCTCGTCACGGAGGACGGCGGTGTCCGCCGCGTGGCCGAGGATATCAACTATCCGAATGGCTTGGCCGTCACGCCGGACGGCGGAACCCTGGTTGTCAGCGTCTCGCACGAGTGCAAGCTCATAGCCTTCGATATCAGTGCGGACGGCGGGCTGACTCGTCCGCGGATCTGGGCCGAACTGCCTGGGCGCCACCCCGACGGTATTTGCCTCGATTCGGAGGGGGCGGTCTGGGTCGCGTGCGTGGCCACGAGCTCGTTCGTTCGCGTGCTCGAGGGGGGGCGAATTACGCACCAGATCCCCACCCATGGCCGATGGGCGGTGGCTGTGGCGCTTGGTGGGGCGGACCGGCGCACCCTCTACATGGTCAGCATGGAATCGGCGGATCTGCCTGGGCACCGATCCTGGATCGACATGGCCAGGGTCGACGCGCCCGGCGCCGGCTGGCCTTGATCGGCCTAAGCGGGAAGGGCGCGCGACCGCGGCGGACGTGAAAGCCGGTCGCCTCCTCCGGCGCCCCAGACCGCAGGCGGATGCGCTCGGTCAGTTGGGTTGGCTTTTGTAGGCGACGTTCGTTGCGTGCGGCGTGGTGATCTCCGACTTCCAGTCCATCAGGAAGGTGGACATCCAGCCGCCGTCGACGGCGAGGGTCTGTCCGGAAACAAAGCTGGCCAGGTCCGAGGCCAGGAACAGCGCCGCCTTGGCGATCTCGTCCGGCTGGCCCATCCGCTGCATCGGCACGCGCTTGCGAATATTCGCGAGGCGCGCCTCCGTGGCTTCGACCCGTGCGGTCTCGATCGTGCCTGGGGCGATGGCGTTGGTGCGGATCAGCGGGCTCCATTCGGAGGCCATGGAGCGGACCAGGTTGACCATGCCCGCCTTCGCCGCCCCGTAGTGGGCGTGCATCGGCGCCGCCGAAAGCCCGCTGACCGAGGCGACGCCCACGATCGCGCCCGGCCGGTTGCCTGCGATCATCGATCGGGCTGCGGCTTGAGCGGCCAGAAAGAAGCCCTTGAGATTGAGCGTGACGATCCGGTCCCATTCGGCTTCTTCGAGCTCGACGAGCTTGGTCCAGCCGGCCATGCCGACCACGCTGACCATGACATCGAGCGGGGCGAGGGCGGCTTCGGCCTCGGCGACGGCGCGCTGCACCTCGGCCTGTTTGGTGATGTCGGCGCAGATCACCGCGGCCTTGCGGCCCAGTCCCCTGATCCGGCCCGCGACGGCCTCCGCGCGCTCTGGAACCACATCCACCAGCGCCACGTCGCAACCGGCGCGCGCCAGGCGAAGCGCGGAGGCCTCGCCCATCCCCTGGCCGCCGCCCCAGACGATCGCTGTCTTGCCGGCCAAACCAAACATGTCGTCCACGTTCAAACCTCCCGAAACTGGAAGTGGCGTTCCACGCACCAGACCGTCTGAAGCCCATCTTGTCCGCCAGCACGACTGCTCGATGCACTCGCGGTAGACTTGGCGTTCAGCCGTAGGGTGGCCCCACGGATGTTCTCCCGCCAAAGGCTGGGCGACGTTGACCTGTAGAGAAGGTCAAATTCCACGTCCGTCTCCGGGCTAGCCGCGGCCGGATCCCTGTTCGATCAAGGCACGGCGCAAACTGTCAAAGCTCGAATAGTGGTGTCGGAGCATCCCGCGTTCCGCAAGCGCGGCTGTCTCAATCGCACCACTTGAATGAGTCGGCGGGTCAACTTGCGCATCGGTTTGATATGGCCGAGAATCAAGCGGATTACGTCTATATGTATCCCGTACTGCGTGTGCGAACCGGATGCCCGTTGCACCGCAACGAACGTCTGGGCTCGACCCCCGCGCCCTTCGCTTCTAATCATTCCGGCTGCGAAACGACGGCGACCTAGCGATGGTCGTGGGGAGGGTCGTGGGATGGAGACGGCTCCGCCGCTGGTGGTATTGCCAGGCGGCCGAAAGAACCTCGCCAAGTCTGCGACGCGCGCACTGGACGTGCTGGAGTTTTTCGCCAGCGAGCAGCGCCCGCTGCGCGCCGTGGACGTCGCCCACGCCCTGGGGTTTCGCGCCTCGAGCACCGATCAGCTGCTCAAGACGATGGTGGATTCCGGGTACCTGATGTTCGACAGCCAGCGAAAGGACTATTACCCCACGCCCAGGCTGGTCCGCTTCGGCGCCTGGCTGGGCCGCAGCTATCACGGCTCGGACCGGCTGGCGGAGCTTCTGATCGCGCTGGGCGAGCGCACCCAGGAGACCGTCACTCTCGCCTTGCGACAGGGCGCCTCGATGCAGCTGGTCGACGTGGTGCGCTATCCCGGGCAGAGCGACATGCTGCGCAAGGGCCTCAAGGTGCCGATCCTGGGGACAGCGCTCGGCGCGGCCTGGCTGTCCTCCCGCGGAGATGCGGAGCTCTATCGGGTGTCGCGACAGCTGGAGAGAACGAACCGGCGCGACGAGAACGTGTGGGGCCGAATTCGGCACGCGGTGGACGAGGTGCGCAGCTTGGGATTTGCGGTCAGTCTAACCAACGCCTCCCACCTCTGGGCGATCGCCATTCCCCTGCCGAAAAGCCAGGCCAACGTCGATCTCGTCCTGGCGCTAGCCGGCCCGCTTCAGCGCCACCGCCCACCTAACGCCGAGCTCGCCACCATAATGCGCGACTGCGTCGGCCGGATCTTGGAATTGCGGGAACTCGCGCCTGATCCGGTTAGGCACCCTTGACGGCGGAGATCACCTCGCGCCCGTACAGCCGCATCATCTCCGCCGGGTCCGCCGGCGAATGAAGATCGACGTCGATGACCTGCGGGCGGCCAATCCAAAGCTGATCTACAGCGTCGGCAGCGGCGCCGGCCGGCACGGCCCCAAGGCCGACAAGGGCGGCTTCAACGCCATCACCATCTGGGCTCGCGGCGCGGGGCCTCATCGATGACGCCGGAGGAGCTTGATTCCGGTAGGCACGCCTGGCCCGGCGTTCGGCGACTGCATGAGCGCGGCGACCCCAACCGGCGGAATCTCGGCGGCGATCGTTCAGCGCGCGATGACGGGCCGCACGTCTGTCGTGGAGAGATCGCTGCTCAGCACGGCTATGTGGGCCATCCAGCTCGGCATCGCCGAGACGGCGCTGACCGGTCAACGAGCGCTTGACCAACAGACATTGTGTGGACAGCTTAGCGTTCGCTCAAACCGCCCGCCCAGTCAAAGACATCGCCAAGCTGCTGATCTGGACAGCGTAATTTGCCCATTCTAGCCGCCATGCCCTCCTCCTCAGCCCCTCCCGCGCCTTCCGGCCCTCCCGGCCTGAGCTTCCGTGCGCTGCTCGCCTTGCTGGTATGCATCGAGTTCGTCTGCGCACTCGAGAGTAGCATGATCTACACCGCGCTCTCGAAACTCTACGGCATCTACGGCGACCCCACGCACGTCGGCTGGCTGATGACTGCCTATTTGCTCGCCTCGGCGTTGAGCTCTGCGCTCTGCAGCCGGCTGGGCGACCTCTACGGACGGCGGCGGATGTTGCTCCTGATGCTCGGCGTCGCAGTAGTCGGCTCGGCGATCAGCGCCGTGGCGACTGACCTCAACTTGATTATCCTCGGCCGGGCGCTGCAGGGTGCTACCTTCGCGATCTTGCCCCTGGCCTTCGGCATTCTGCGGGAAAACGCCAAGGACAGCCGGGAGGTCAACCTGGGCGTCGGCCTGCTGGGCGGCACCTTCTCACTGAGCGGCGGGGCGGGGTTCATCCTGAGCGGCCTCATCATCGACAACACACGTTGGCAACACATCTTCACACTCACGGCGTCTGTCGCCCTGGTCATGTTGCTTATAGCTATGCGCTACCTGCCGAAAGGCCAGATCCCGCCAAAGCCCGAACGGCTCGATCTGCCCGGCGCGCTCTTTGTCTTTCCCATCGGCGCCCTGCTGCTTGCGCATAGCTATA
>Ga0207658_10004027_pt1 | contig 10284 bp, 8 predicted proteins | sample KBSS33metaG_FD_184322 | JGI IMG/M metagenome (GOLD analysis project Ga0207658, IMG submission 184322) | Switchgrass rhizosphere microbial communities from Kellogg Biological Station, Michigan, USA - KBS S3-3 metaG (SPAdes) (version 2) | ecosystem: Host-associated > Plants > Roots > Rhizosphere >...
GTCTGGCTTTGCGTATCCGCTCCCTGGGGCTGAAGGCGCTGATCATCAGCCTAGCACCGGCTCCCCATGGCGGAAAGCTGCAGATTTACGGCCTTTACGCTCGCCCGAACAACGCCTAGATTCCGCTATTAGCCTGTCGCATCCGCGGCGGGGCGGCGTTCCGCCATCGCCAGGATCGCCCGCGCAGGACCGAGGTGGAGCCGCTCGACCATCTCACCGCCGACCCGGACCGCGCCCCTGCCAGCATTTTCCGGGGCGTCGAAGGCGGCGATCGCCGCCCTCGCCCAGGCGATATCGGCCTCGCCAGGGCTGAACGATCGGTTGGCGGGGTCGATCTGGCGCGGATGGATCAGCGTCTTGCCGTCGAAACCGTAGAGCTTCGCCTCGGCGCATTGCCGCTCGAGCCCCGCAATATCGTCGATCGCATTGTACACGCCGTCGAGAATTCCCAGGCCGTGGCTCCGCGCCGCCGCCACCGCGAGCGCCATCATCCCCAGAAAAGGCGTGCGCTCGACGGTGAGCCGGGCGCCCATCTCCTTGGCGAGATCGTTGGTGCCGAGCACGAGGCAACCGGGCCTCGAGGCCATCGCCGCGGCGATCGCGTCGAGCCGGAAAATCGCCCGCGTCGTCTCGATCATGGCCCAGAAGCCGGTTGCGGCGGGCGCCCCCGCCAGCGCCGCATGGTAGCGCGCCACCGTCTCGGCGTCGCTGACCTTGGGCGCGAGGATCGCATCGGCCCCGCTCGCGACGACCGCGGCGAGATCGGCTTCGGCCCACGGCGTGCCGAGCGCGTTGATCCGGATCACCAGCTCGCGATCGCCGAAGCCGCCACTACGGGCCGCTGCGACAGCGTTGGCGCGCGCCTCATCCTTGGCCTCGGGCGCGACCGCATCCTCGAGGTCGAGGATCACGACTTCGCACGGCAGGCCCCGAGCCTTTTCGATCGCGCGCGAATTAGAGGCTGGCATGTACAGCGCGCTGCGGCGCGGACGAAGGGTCATGAGGCGGCTCCCGGCCGCCAGGCTGTGCACCGCGGCCGCGCGAATATCAATGCACGAAGCGCGCGACGACCTCGCGATAGGAACGGCTGACCTTCACCTGCGCACCCGAATCGAGCACCAGGAAACATTCCCCATTGGTGTGCGGCTTGACCTGGCGGACCAGGTCGAGATTGACGATCGTCGAGCGGTGCACCCGCTGGAAGCGACGCGGATCGAGACGTTTTTCGAGATCCTTCATCGTCTCGCGCAGGATCAGCGTGTTGTCACCGGTATAGATGCACATATAGTCGCCGGCGGCGTCGATTCGTTCGATCGTGTCGACATCGACGCGGAAGATCTGGCCGCGATCCTTGATGTTGATCAGTTTCTCGAAGCGGCTCGAGGCAGGCGCGTCGTCGCCTTCGACCAGCGTTCCCGCCGCCTCGGGCGCCACCTCGGCGAGCACCTCCTTGAGACGGCCCGCTTCCTCGACTCCGCGCTTCTCGGCCAGCCGCTGGCGGACACGCTCGAGCGTGTCGGCGAGGCGCTGCTCGTCGACCGGCTTGAGCAGATAGTCGATCGCCTTGGCCTCGAACGCGCGGATCGCATGATCCTGATAGGCGGTGACGAACACGAACAAAGGCGGCTCGACCTCCATCAGGCCCTGGATCACCGAAAAGCCGTCGAAGCCGGGCATCTGGATGTCGAGAAAGACGAGATCGGGCTTGTGGGTCTTGATCGCGCGGATGGCCTCGCGGCCGTTGACGCAGGTTTCGATGATCTCCACATCCTCGTGCGCCGCAAGTCGGAGTTGGAGGCCCTGGATGGCCAGCGGCTCATCGTCGACGAGAATGGTTCGGATCGTCATGCACTGTCCTTGCGCTGTTTCGCGGTCTGGAAGGGGATGTCGATCATGACACCAAAGCCTTCCGCGCGGCCAGTCTGGACCTCAAATCGATGATCGGTTCCATAGGCCTGCGCCAGCCTGTCGCGAATATTCGCCAGACCGACGCCGGTAGAATAGGTGGGGCGTGCAGCCTCGTCGGTCAACCCCGGCCCGGTATCGGTGACCATGATGATCACCCGCGTGCCGCCTTCCCCTGCGGAAAGCCGCGCCTTCACGCTGATGTCGGCGCCCTCTTCGAGCGGGGTCACGGCATATTTGATCGCATTTTCGACCAGCGGCTGGAGCAGCAGCGAGGGCAACCGCGCCTCGGCGGCCGCGGGATCGATCTCGAAACAGGCGCGCAGCCGGTCCTCAAAGCGCATTTTCTCGATGTCGAGATAGAGTTTGAGCGTCTCGACCTCCTGCGCGAGGCTGACCGTGCCCTCGGGTTCGTTGGCGAGCGTGTAGCGCAGGAAGGAGGACAGGCGCGAGAGCATCGCATTGGCGCGCTGGGTCTCCTTGAGCAGCACCAGCGTCGAGATCGAGTTGAGCGTGTTGAACAGGAAATGGGGGTTAAGCTGGTAACGCAGCATCGCGAGCTGCGCCGAGGACGCCTGGCTTTCGAGCCGCTCGACCCGATCGCTCTGCTGTTCGAGCAGCAGATAGAAATTGATCCCGTAATAGAGCGCCGACCAGGCCGCGAGCAGCGCGAAGTCCAGCAGGATCGCCCCGAAGAACTGGATTCCCACCGGCATTTCCTGCGGTCGGTAGAAGGTGGCGTGCGCCCAGGTCTCGATCGAGGAGAACACCCCCGCGGCAAGCACGACCAGCAGGATCGAGATCGACCAGGTGACGATCGGCTTGAGCTGGATCAGCCGCCGGAACGCCGACGCCATCAGCAGCGTCAACGAGTAGCCGGTTGCGGTGGTGAGCGCGGTCGGGACGACGAACAGCAGCCCCATATTATTGGCCAGCCCGCCCAGCGTGCGCAGCACGAAATAGCCGGTCCACCCGGCCGACTGGAGCACCCAGAAGGCATGGTTCTTATCGTCGAAGAATGGCTTGGAGCCGAGAAGGGGCACAGACATCGGGATAATCTTACTGGAAAGGTCGGAGCGGATGAAGCCCATAGCCCCGTCGGCCCGGGCTTTTGCTGCTGGCGCTATCCCAGCGCTTCCTTGAGCTTGTCTCGATCAAGGGCGTTTTCCCAGCGAGCGATCACCACCGTCGCCACCGCGTTGCCGATGAAATTGGTCAGGCTGCGGCATTCGGACATGAAGCGGTCGATGCCGAGGATCAGCGCCATCCCGGCGACGGGCACCGACGGCACGATCGAGAGCGTCGCAGCGAGAGTGATGAACCCCGCGCCGGTCACCCCGGCCGCGCCTTTGGAGGAGATCATCGCGACGAGCAGCAGCCCGATCTGCTCGCCCAGCGACAGGTGGATGTCGCACGCCTGCGCGATGAACAGCGCGGCGAGCGTCATATAGATGTTGGTGCCGTCGAGATTGAACGAATAGCCGGTCGGCACGACCAGCCCGACCACCGGCTTGTCGCAGCCTGCGCGCTCCATCTTGGCGACCAGATTGGGGAGCGCGCTTTCGGACGAGGAGGTGCCCAGCACCAGCAGCAGTTCGTCCTTCAGATAGGCGAGCAGCTTGAAGATCGAAAAGCCCGCCGCCCAGGACACGAGCCCCAGCACGACGACCACGAACAGCAGCGAGGTAAGATAGAAGCAGAGGATCAGCCCGCCGAGATTGGCGAGCGCGCCGACCCCGAATTTGCCGATCGTGAACGCCATCGCCCCGAACGCGCCGATGGGGGCCGCCTTCATGAGGATCGCGACCAGCCGGAAGACCACCGCGGTCAATCGCTCGAGCAGGTCGAGCAGCGGCGCGGCGCGTTCGCCGGTCAGCGACAGCGCGATGCCGAACAGGATCGCCACCAGCAGCACCTGCAATATCTCGCCTTCGCTGAGCGCCGAGACGAGCGTGGTCGGGATGATGTTGGTGAGGAAGCCGATGATCGTCTGATCATGCGCTTTTTCGGCATATTCGGCGACGTGGCTCGCCTGCTCGGCGCCGAGCACGACATGCATGCCCGCCCCGGGCTGGATGAGATTGGCGACCACGAGGCCGACGATCAGGGCGAAGGTCGACATCAGCAGGAAGTAAGCGAAGGTCTTGAGCGCGACACGGCCGAGCTCGCCCAGATGGCTGAGCCCGGCGATGCCGGTGACCACCGTAAGGAAGATAACCGGGGCGATGATCATCTTGACGAGTTTGATGAAGGCATCGCCGAGCGGCTTGAGCTGAGCGCCGATCTCGGGCGCCAGCCAGCCCAGCACCACTCCGAGCGCGATCGCGACGAGCACCTGCGCGTAGAGCGAACGCCAGAACGGCGGACGAATGGGTATCGCGGTGTCGCTGTCGATGATCATCTTGCCCCCCTAATCCGGGCAAGACTGCACCCAAGCCGCCGGCCTTTCAAGCACGGCGCCACCCGGGAAGGCCTATGCCGCTACCTCAAAGCGCTGCGCGTAGCGCGAGGCGATTCGCGCGACCGGCATCATCACGAACACGTCGATCGTGTTGAACGCCCGATCGATATACGCGCCCTCGCCCAGCTCGGCGCCGACGCGGAGATAGGCCTTGATCAGCGGCGGCAGCCGGCGCAGCGCGAGACGCGCGTCATAGCCCCCGATCGGCAGCGTCGCGAGCGGGATCGCGTCGACGCCGATCGCGGTCGCGCGGAGCTCGGCCGGCGCGAGATGATCGTGCGCGAGCAACGAAAGCCCCTCGGCATGCGCCGCAGGATCGGTGCCGGGAAAACTGCCACAGCCGAACATATAGCCGATCCGGTGCCGCTGCAGATAATCGGCGATGCCGCGCCACAGCAGCTGGATCGTGCCCGCATCGCGATAATCGGGGTCGACGCACGATCGGCCCAGCTCGAGCAGCTCGACGCCTTCGCGGCGCGCATGGGCAAGCACCCGCGACAGATCGAACTCGTGCGCCGAATAGAAGCCCGCATGCGCATCGGCGACGCCCTGCCGTAGCAGCCGGTAGGTGCCGACGACCGGGCTGCCCGGCCGGGCATGATCCTCGACCAGCAGATGATCGCAGAGCATGTCATAGGGATCGATATCGCGCCCGTCGGCGTCGTCGCGCCCGGCCGACGCTCCGAGATCCCGGAAGAAGATATCGTAGCGCAGCCGCTGCGCCGCAATGATGTCGGCCTCGTTCGCTGCCAGGCGGACAGCGAGCCGCCGTCCGGCCGTTTCGATCGCGTGTGACATGAAGCTGCCCCCTGCCTGTATCAGGGCACCGCAAATAATACCGCAATGCGACATGGCGGCTACCGTGATGCGATGCTTTTGCTACAAGGACCGCGAAACGGCCGTGACGGTGGCGAAAGGAAGCCGTCGCAGCGAGATCCAACCGAAGGAAGCAAGGCGTGACCGCACCCAGCGAAAAGCTCCTCTTGTTCGGAGCGACCGGCGATCTGTCGCAGCGCATGCTCCTCCCATCGCTTTATGGCCTGTCGGCGGACGGGTTGCTGCCGCCCGACCTCGCGATCGTCGCGACCGCGCGCAGCGCGCATGACGACGCCGCCTTCCGCGCCTTCGCCGAAACCGCGCTGCGCCGTTTCGTCCCGGCCGAGCGGCTGGTCGAGGAAGCGCTCGGCCGTTTCCTCGAGCGCGTCAGCTATGTGCCGGTCGACGCTTCCAACGAAGCCGATTTCGCCGCGCTCGCCCGGGCGGTGGGATCGACCGACCGGGGCCTGTCGATCTTCCTGTCGACCGCGCCCTCCTTGTTCGGCGCGACGATCGACGGGCTTGCCAAGGCGGGGCTGGCCGGCGACGGAGTGCGGATCGGGCTCGAGAAGCCGCTGGGCTACGACATGGCGTCGAGCCGGCTGATCAACGACGCGGTCGCGGCGGTTTTCCCGGAGTACCGCACCTTCCGGATCGACCATTATCTCGGCAAGGAAACCGTCCAGAACTTGCTTGCGCTCCGCTTCGCCAACAGCCTGTTCGAACCGCTCTGGCAGGAAGGCGGCGTCGAGCATGTCCAGATCACGATCTCGGAGACGGTTGGCCTTGAGGGCCGGGTCGGCTTCTACGACGGGGCGGGCGCGATCCGAGACATGGTGCAGAATCACATGCTCCAGCTCCTCGCGCTGGTCGCGATGGAGCCGCCCGCCCAGTTCAACGCGACCGCGGTGCGTGACGAGAAGGTCAAGGTGCTACGTTCGCTGCGCCCGATCGACCGGACCACGGCTGCAACCCACAGCGTGATCGGCCAATATGGCCCCGGCGCGGTGGCCGGCGGCGCGGTGCCGGGCTATATCGACGAGCTCGGCAAGCCGTCCGACACCGAGACTTTCGTCGCGCTCAAGGCCAATATCGACAATTGGCGCTGGAAGGGGGTCCCCTTCTACCTGCGCACCGGTAAGCGGCTGCCGAGCCGCCAGTCGGAGATCTTCATCCAGTTCAAGGGCGTGCCGCATTCGATCTTCGACGGCCGCGGCGCGGCGCTGCAACCCAACAAGCTGATCATCCGTTTGCAGCCCGACGAAAATGTGCGGCTGCTGCTCATGTCGAAGGTGCCGGGCCTCGATCGTGACGGCATCCGGTTGCGGGAGATGCCGCTCGATATCTCGATGCCGAACGCCTTTGCCGACACCCGCCGCCGGATCGCTTATGAACGGCTGTTGCTCGATCTGGTCGAGGGCGACCAGACGCTGTTCGTGCGCCGCGACGAGGTCGAGGCGCAGTGGGAGTGGGTCGACGCGATCCGCGACGGCTGGGCCGCCAATGCGATGAAGCCGAAACCCTATACCGCCGGCACCTGGGGCCCGTCCGCGGCGATCGCGCTGACCGAACGCGATGGTGTCACATGGCATGACTAGGGCAGAGACAGGTTCCTTCCCCCGAACGGGGCAGGGACGGGGAAGGAAGTGATATGATCGAAGCCGAATGGTGGGACTATGACGATGCCAACGAGCTTGCCGAAGCGGTGGCCGGCGATGTCGGGTTCATCATTGAGTCGGCGCTCGACGCGCGCGGGCAATGCCTGCTCGCGCTGCCGGGCGGCCAGACACCCGCTCCGATCTTCGAAAAACTTGCCAAGGCGAAGCTCGACTGGAAGCGCGTGACGATCATCCCCACCGATGACCGGCTGGTGGCGATGACCGATCCGCTGTCCAACGCCGCGATGATCGCCAAGGCCTTCCTGCCCAAGGGCGCGCGGGTGCTCCCGATCACCGCGGAAAAGGCGGCCGACCACCGCATGGCGGGCAAGGCCGCCGACGCGCGGCTGCAGGAGCTGCACTGGCCGCCCGACCTGGTCTGGCTCGGGGTGGGCGCCGACGGCCATACCGCGTCGATCTTCCCCGGACCCGATCTCGACGAGGCGCTCAACGGCCCCAAGGCGCGCCGCGCCGTCGGGGTGTTGCCCGATCCGCTCCCGCCCGAAGCCCCCGTCGCCCGCGTCACGCTCAGCAAGCCCGCGATCCTGTCGGCGCGTACCCTGATGCTGGTGCTGACCGGCAAGGAGAAGCGCAAGATGCTCGAGAAGGCGATCAAGGACGGCGCATCCTCGCCGCTTCCCGTCGGCCGGGTGCTTGCGGATGCCGAGCAGGCGATCGATATCCACTGGTGCGCCTAGGGTGGTGCGGACAATCCTGACCGGCGCCGCGGCGGCGGAGGCCGGGACCATGGTCTCGTGCGATGGAGCGCCCAGTTGCTGAGGAATCAACCGCTATGAGCATGCATCCCGCGATCGAAGCCGTCACCACGCGGATCATCGAACGGTCGAAGCCCGGCAGGCAAGCCTATCTCGACCTGATCGCGCGCGAGCGCGACAGCGGGGTCGACCGGCCCAACCTGTCCTGCGGCAATCTTGCGCATGGCTTCGCCGCCTCGGGCGAGGACAAGCCGGCAATCCGCGCCGGAAAGGCGATGAACATCGGCATCGTCACCGCCTATAACGACATGCTTTCGGCGCATCAGCCCTATGGCCGCTACCCCGAACAGATGAAGCTGTTCGCGCGCGAAGTCGGGGCCACCGCGCAGGTCGCCGGCGGCGTGCCCGCGATGTGCGACGGGGTCACCCAGGGCCAGCGCGGCATGGAACTGTCGCTGTTCAGCCGCGACACGATCGCACTCTCGACAGCGGTGGCGCTCAGCCATGGCATGTTCGAGGGGGCAGCGTTGCTCGGTATCTGCGACAAGATCGTGCCCGGCCTGCTGATCGGCGCGCTGCGCTTCGGCCATCTGCCGACGATCCTGGTTCCCGCGGGGCCGATGCCCTCGGGGCTCGCCAACAAAGAAAAGGTCCGCATCCGCCAGCTCTACGCCGAGGGCAAGGTCGGGCGCGACGAGCTGCTCGAGGCCGAATCGGCTTCGTATCACGGCGCGGGCACCTGCACCTTCTACGGCACCGCCAATTCGAACCAGATGATGATGGAGGTGATGGGCCTGCACGTCCCGGGCGCGGCCTTCGTCAACCCCGGCACCCGGCTGCGGCAGGAGCTGACACGCGCTGCGGTCCACAGGCTCGGCGCGATCGGCTGGGACGGCAACGACTATCGTCCGCTCGGGCGCTGCGTCGATGAGAAGGCGATCGTCAACGCCGCGGTCGGCCTGCTCGCGACCGGCGGGTCGACCAATCATGTCATCCACCTGCCCGCGATCGCCCGCGCGGCGGGGATCCTGATCGACTGGGAGGATATCGATCAGCTGTCCGCCGCGGTGCCGCTGATCGCGCGCGTCTATCCCAACGGGGCGGGCGACGTGAACCATTTCCAGGCCGCGGGCGGCATGGCCTATGTGATCGCCACGCTGCTCGATGGCGGGCTGCTCCACCGTGATATCATGACCGTCGCCGGCGCCGATCTCGGCGACTATGCCAAGGAGCCGCGCCTCGACGACGAAGCGCTGGCTTGGGCCGAGGCGCCCGCCGCGCCGCTCGACGAGACGATGCTTCGGCCCTTCTCACGACCGTTCCTGCCCGACGGCGGGATGCGGCTCGTCAAGGGCAATCTCGGCCGCGGGACCTTCAAGACGAGCGCGGTCGACAGCACGCGCTGGACGATCGAAGCTCCGGTGCGGGTGTTCGACGATCAGGACAAGGTCAACGCCGCGTTCAAGGCCGGCGAACTCGAGCGCGATGTGGTCGTCGTGGTCCGCTTCCAGGGGCCGCAGGCGAACGGGATGCCCGAACTCCACAAGCTCACCCCGGCGCTCGGCGTTCTGCAGGATCGGGGCTTCAAGGTCGCGCTCGTCACCGATGGGCGCATGTCGGGCGCCTCGGGCAAGGTGCCCGCCGCGATCCACATGACCCCCGAGGCTTTCGCCGGCGGCCCGCTCGCGAAGCTGCGCGACGGCGATATCGTCCGGCTGTGCGCCGAAAGCGGCGAGATCAGCGCGCTCATCGACGCGGACGCGTGGGAAGCGCGCCCGCCCGCTCCTCCGCCGCCGACGCAGACCGGCACGGGCCGCGAGCTGTTCGCTTTCATGCGCCACGGCGCCGACGCCGCCGAGCGCGGCGGTTCGGCGATGCTGGCGGCGGCGGGGCTGTAGCCGCCCATGAAGATCGTCGCGGTCGATCTGGGCGGCACCCATGCGCGCTTCGCCATCGCCGAGCTGCACGGCGACGGCCGACGGCCGACGCTGAGCGCGCCCCGCAAATATAGAACGGCCGATCATCCCGGGCTTGCCGCCGCCTGGGCGGCCTTCGCGCGCGACGAGGGCAGCGCGCTGCCCCAGGCCGCCAGCATCGCCATCGCCGGGCCGGTCGAAGGCGAGTTGATCCGCTTCACCAACAACAGCTGGGTGATCCATCCCACCACGCTGGGACGCGAGCTCGGGCTCGAGGATCTCTGCCTGTTCAACGACTTCGCCGCGATGGCTGCCGCTGTGGGCGTGATGCTGCCCAAGGAGCTCGCTTATATCGGCGGCCCCGAAGGTCCGTTGCCACTGGGTGTGACCACCGTGGTCGGCCCCGGCACCGGTCTCGGCGTTGCCCAGCTGATACGCCGGCCGGGCCAGAATATCGTGCTCGCCACCGAGGGCGGGCATATCGATTTCGCCCCGCTCGACGGTTTCGAGGAGCGGCTGCTCGCCCGGCTGCGCGAGCGCCATCGCCGCGTCTCGGTCGAACGCGTCGTCTCGGGCCCTGCGCTGGCCGATATCCGCGCGACGCTGGCAATGATCGCCGGAGACCCGATCGTCCCGCTCGACGACGGTGCACTCTGGCAGGCGGCGACCGAGGGCAGCGACGCCTTCGCGGTCGCCGCGCTCGACCGCTTCGTGATGGCGTTCGGCGCGGTGAGCGGCGATCTGGCGCTTGCGCATGGGGCCAACGCGGTCGTGATCACCGGTGGCCTTGCCAATCGCATCGAGGGGCGGCT
>Ga0207658_10004029_pt1 | contig 10282 bp, 9 predicted proteins | sample KBSS33metaG_FD_184322 | JGI IMG/M metagenome (GOLD analysis project Ga0207658, IMG submission 184322) | Switchgrass rhizosphere microbial communities from Kellogg Biological Station, Michigan, USA - KBS S3-3 metaG (SPAdes) (version 2) | ecosystem: Host-associated > Plants > Roots > Rhizosphere >...
TCCAGGCCGCTTTTGACGATCGCCTCGAACTCGGCCTTGTTGTAGGCGATGCCGCCGCCGGTGCCGCCCAGCGTAAAGCTCGGCCGGATGATCGCCGGCAGCCCGGTGACCTCAAGCCCCGCGATCGCCTCCTCCAGCGTATGCGCGACGACCGAGCGCGCGCTCTCGAGGCCGATCTTGTCCATCGCCTCGCGGAAGCGCTGGCGATCCTCGGCCTTGTCAATCGCATCGGCATTGGCGCCGATCATCTGCACGCCGAGCCGGTCCAGCGTGCCGTCGTTGAACAGCGCCAGCGCGCAGTTGAGCGCGGTCTGCCCGCCCATCGTCGGCAGCAGCGCGTCGGGCCGCTCCTTCTCGATGATCCGCGCGACGACCTCGGGAGTGATCGGCTCGATGTAGGTCGCGTCGGCCATGTCCGGATCGGTCATGATCGTCGCGGGGTTGGAGTTCACCAGGACGACCCGGTACCCCTCCTCGCGCAGCGCCTTGATCGCCTGCGTGCCCGAATAATCGAACTCGCACGCCTGGCCGATGATGATGGGCCCCGCGCCGATGACGAGGATGGAGGAGATGTCGGTGCGTTTGGGCATGGGTCAGTCGGCCTTGGAAATCGAGACAGGCGTGGCGAGAGCGAGAACGGGTCCGTGGCTCATGCCACCGCGCCTTCCTTCATCATCTCCACGAAGCGCTCGAACAGGTAGAAGCTGTCTTGCGGCCCCGGGCTCGCCTCCGGGTGGTACTGCACGCCGAACGCGCGCTTGCCGCGGATCGAGATGCCGCAGTTGCTGCCGTCGAACAGCGAGACGTGGGTCTCGACCACGTCCTCGGGCAGCGCGGTGCTGTCGACCGCGAAGCCGTGGTTCATCGAGGTGATCTCGACCACGTTGTCGAGCAGCCGCTTGACCGGGTGGTTGGCGCCGCGGTGCCCCTGGTGCATCTTGAGCGTGCTCGCCCCCGCCGCCAGCGCCAGCATCTGGTGCCCGAGGCAAATGCCGAAGATCGGCACGTCGCGGTCCATCAGCGCCTTGATCACCGGCACGGCGTAGACGCCGGTCGCGGCCGGGTCGCCCGGGCCGTTGGACAGGAACACGCCGTCCGGCTTGAGCTCGAGAACGGTCTCCAGGCTCACCTCGGCCGGCACCACCGTGACTCGCGCGCCCGCCTTCACCAGGTTGCGGAAGATGTTGTCCTTGGCGCCGTAGTCGATCGCGACCACATGGGGCCGATCGTCGCGCGGGCTGCGGCCATAACCCTGCCCCAGCGTCCAGGTGGAGCCTTCCCAGGCCTCCTCGATCTCGCGGCTGACGATCTTGGCCAGATCCATTCCGACCAAGCCCGGCCAGTCGCGTGCGCGCTGGATCAGCGCCGGCACGTCGAACTGACCGTCCGGATGATGGGCGATCACGGCGTTGGGCGCGCCGCCCTGGCGAATGCGGCGGGTCAGCGCGCGGGTGTCGACGCCGGCGAGGCCGATCTTGCCCTTGTGCTCCAGCCATTCGCCGAGCGAGCCCTGGGCGCGGAAGTTGGAAGGGCTGGTCACATCTTCGCGCACGACGCAGCCGACCGCGCCGTCGACCTTGGACTCAAGGTCCTCGTCATTGATGCCGACGTTGCCGATATGCGGGAAAGTGAAGGTGACGATCTGCCCAGCATAGGAGGGGTCGGTCATGACCTCCTGGTAGCCGGTCATCGAGGTGTTGAAGCAAACCTCTCCCACCGCTTCGCCCATCGCGCCGAAACCCCGGCCCCAGATCACCTGACCATCGGCGAGTACGAGAACGCCGGTCGCGCCTTCCGGCTTCTCGGCCGGTCTGGGCGCGTGCGAAAATGCGGCGTCGGCCATGAAGGGTCGCTCCGGTAACGGGTTTTGACAATGGGTGCTAAGGCGCTGCGGCTAGTCGTGCTTGTGCATCGCGTCAAGGCACGCGGTGGAAAATGCGCGCGCAACGGTCTAGTTTCAAGCGCACACACTCCCTCACATGCAGGAACATAGTCACGTCATGATTCGCGATTCGATCAAGGCCGCCCAAGTCTCGGCCATGAAGTCCGGCGACAAGGCCCGCCTCGCCGCGGTGCGCCTCATCCTTGCCAAGGTGAAGGACCGCGACATCGAACTGCGCACCGCCGCCACCAAGCCGGACGACGATGCGCTAGTGATCGAAGTGCTGCAGAAGATGGTCAAGCAACGCCGCGAATCGATCCAGCTGTTCGAGCAGGGCGGCCGGCCGGAAAAAGCCGCGGACGAGAAGGCCGAACTCGCGGTGATCGAGGAGTTCCTGCCCCAGCAGCTCTCCGAGACTGAAACCAGGGCCGCGATCGAGGCGATCAAGGCCGAGACCGGTGCTGTCGGCGTGAAGGACATGGGCAAAGTGATGGGTGAGTTGAAGGCCCGCCACGGCGCCGTGCTCGACATGGGCAAGGCCAGCGGCTGGGTGAAGGAAGCGCTGTCGTAAGCCTCGTGCACGCCTTTGCTGCCGTAGTGCCATGCTGACCCCGCAATGGCTGGACCAGCTGCGCTCGCGCACCACGCTATCCGCGCTGATCGGCCGGACCACGCGGCTGACCAAGGCGGGGCGTGAGCACAAGGCGTGCTGCCCGTTCCACAACGAGAAATCGCCCAGCTTCACCGTCAACGACGAGAAGGGTTTCTACCACTGCTTCGGCTGCGGCGCGCATGGCGATGCGATCCGCTGGATGACGGACCACCAGGGCCTCGCCTTCATGGATGCGGTCAAGGAACTGGCGGCCGAGGCGGGCATGGATGTCCCTGCCCCCGATCCGCGCGCGGCCAAGGCGGCGGAGAAGCGCGACACGCTCCACGACGTGATGGCCGCGGCACAGGGGTGGTTCGTCGAAAGCCTCGCTTCGCCGGAGGGTGCCGCCGCGCGCGCCTATCTGGCCACGCGCGGGTTCGACGCCCACACGATCCAGCGCTTCGGCTTCGGGTTTGCGCCGGAAGGGCGGCAGGCGCTGAAAGGCGCCCTCTCCCGCTTCCCCGAGCCGATGCTCATCGAGGCGGGTCTGCGCATCGTGGTCGATGGCAAGGAGCCCTACGACCGGTTTCGGGGCCGGCTCATGCTGCCGATCGAGGATGCGCGCGGCCGGGTGATCGCGTTCGGCGGCCGCATCCTTGCGACGGGCAAGGGCGACGCGCCCCAGAACGCGCCGAAGTACCTGAACTCGCCCGATACCCCGCTCTTCGACAAGGGACGCACGCTCTACAACCTGCATCGCGCCGCGCCCGCCGCGCGCCAGTCGGGACGCATGGTGGTGGTCGAAGGCTACATGGACGTCATCGCGCTCGCCGCCGCCGGTATCGCCGAGGCGGTCGCCCCGCTCGGCACCGCGTTGACCGAGCAGCAGATCGAACTGCTGTGGCGCCACGTCGAGACGCCCATCCTGTGCTTCGATGGCGACGCCGCCGGTCAGCGCGCGGCGATGCGGGCCGTCACCCGCGCCCTGCCCCTGCTGCGCCCGGCCCACTCGCTGCGGATCGTGCGGCTGCCCGAGGGGCTCGACCCCGACGACCTCATCAAGGCCCGTGGCGGACGCGCGATCGAGGCGCTGCTCGGCGAGGCACGCCCGCTGGTCGACGTGCTTTGGGAAGCGGAGCGCGATGCCCTCCCGCTCGCCACGCCGGAAGACAAGGCCGGCCTCAAGGCCCGCCTGCTCGCGCATGTGGAAGCGATCGGCCAGCCCGACATCGCCAGCCTCTACCGCCGTGAGCTCATGGAGCGGTATTCGGCCTTCGCATTCCCGCGCCGCGATCAGGCCGGCCAAGGCGCTCCCAGGACGAGCCGCCCGCGCAAGCCCGGACGCGGCTTCGAGCCGCAGCAGGCGCCGTCCGATCCGCGATCGATCGCGCGCTTGCGCCGCTCGGCGGCGGGAGGCTCGCGCGATGCCCTGTCCGCGGCCATTCTTGCCGGCCTGATGCGATGGCCGGGCGAGATCGTGCGCCACTCCGAAGTGCTGGCCGCGACTCACGCGCTCGATCCCCGCTTCGCCGCCCTGGTGGACTGTTGCGATGCTGCGCAACCGCTTGAAAGCGAGGCCCTTGCGACCATATTGGCTCAGCAAGGCCTGGATTTACCTGGCCCGGCGGACTGGTCGGACTTGCGCTTCGGCTTCCTGCAGCCCGATGCACCCGCGGCCCAGGCCAAGGCGGATCTGGCTCAGGCGATCGAGTTGCTGGTCGAACGTCCCGCGCTCGAAGCGGCGCTCGCGAGGGCGACGCAACGGTTCGAAGGGGAGTTGTCGGAAGAGGCTTTCGGCGAGCAGCAGCGTTTGCTCAAGAGAAAGCTGGAATTTGACAGCCGCCTAAGGCAAATGGCGACGCGACACGCGGCATCGTCGTGATCTTTACCAATCGCGTGAAAACTATAAGCATGTTGCGGCGCAGCACGAGCTAACGGCGGACGAATGAGCAAGAACGACAACAATGGCGGCGAAATCTCGAACGATGGCACCGACGCTCCGCTGATCGATCTCAACGAGGCGTCGATCAAGAAGCTGATCGCTCGGGCCAAGCGCCGGGGTGTGATCACCTACGACGAGCTCAATGAAGCGCTGCCGCAAGACCAGATGTCCACCGACCAGATCGAGGACATCATGGCCGCGATCTCGGAGATGGGCGTCAATATCGTCGAGAGCGACGAGGACAGTGGCGGGGAAGACGATCGCGAGGCCGACGAGCCGGACAACGACGGCGAGGAAGACGGCGTTTCGCCGCGCCAGAACGTAGACCCGGCGAAGAAGAAGGAAACGGTCGAGCGCACCGACGACCCGGTGCGCATGTACTTGCGCGAGATGGGCGCGGTCGAACTGCTCAGCCGTGAGGGCGAAATCGCCATCGCCAAGCGCATCGAGGCCGGTCGCGACATGATGATCCTGGGGCTCTGCGAGAGCCCGATCACCTTCCACGCCATCATCCAGTGGTCCGAAGCGCTGAACAATGGCGAGATGCAGCTGCGCGAGATCCTGGATCTCGACGCGATGCTCTCCAAGGAGCCTGCTCCCGAGTCGCTCACAGAAGAGGGCGAGGAAGGCGATGGCGAGATCAGCGAGGCGACCGCAGGCCCGTCCTTCAAGGAAGAGGACGAGGTCGAGGAAGAGCCGGAAACCTCCGAGGATGAGGACGAGGACGGCATCGAGCGCCGCGCCAAGCGCCCCGTTGAGGAAGAGGAAGAGGACAACACCCTCAGCCTCGCGCAGATGGAAGCTGCGCTCAAGCCTGGCGCGCTTGAGAAGTTCGCCCAGATCACCGAGATGTTCCAGGCGTTCGAGAAGCTCCAGAACGAGCGTCTCGATGCGATGGGCCTCGGCATCGATTTCCCGGCCGCGAAGGAACAGCAATACCATCAGCTGCGCGAAGATCTGACGGCGCAGGTCGAGTCGGTGAAGTTCCACGCGACGAAGATCGAATACCTCGTCGACAACCTCTACGCGTTCAACCGGCGGCTGACGACGCTGGGCGGGCAGATGCTGCGCCTTGCGGAGCGCCATAAGGTCAAGCGGGCCGACTTCCTCGAAGCCTACGTCGGGCACGAGCTTGACGACGCGTGGCTTGCCGATATGGGCGGCAAGGACAAGAAGTGGCAGGCCTTCGCGCAGAGCGAGGCCGTTCCGGTGGAACGCATCCGCTCGGAAGTGTCGGACATCGCCGCCGCGACCGGCATGGCGCTTCCCGAGTTCCGCCGCATCGTCAACATGGTCCAGAAGGGCGAGCGCGAGGCGCGCATCGCCAAGAAGGAGATGGTCGAGGCCAACCTGCGGCTCGTGATCTCGATCGCCAAGAAGTACACCAACCGCGGCCTGCAGTTCCTGGACTTGATCCAGGAGGGCAACATCGGCCTGATGAAGGCGGTCGACAAGTTCGAGTACCGCCGCGGCTACAAGTTCAGCACTTATGCGACGTGGTGGATCCGCCAGGCCATCACCCGCTCGATCGCCGACCAGGCGCGGACCATCCGCATCCCGGTCCACATGATCGAGACGATCAACAAGCTGGTGCGCACCAGCCGCCAGTTCCTCCACGAGCAAGGTCGCGAGCCCACGCCCGAGGAGATGGCCGAGCGCCTCTCGATGCCGCTCGAGAAGGTGCGCAAGGTGATGAAGATCGCCAAGGAGCCGATCTCGCTCGAAACGCCGATCGGCGACGAGGAAGATTCGCACCTGGGCGACTTCATCGAGGACAAGAACGCGATCATCCCGGTGGATGCCGCGATCCAGTCCAACCTCAAGGAAACCGTCACCCGCGTCCTCGCCTCGCTCACCCCGCGCGAGGAACGCGTGCTGCGCATGCGCTTCGGCATCGGCATGAACACCGATCACACCCTCGAGGAAGTCGGCCAGCAGTTCTCGGTCACCCGCGAACGCATCCGCCAGATCGAGGCGAAGGCGCTGCGCAAGCTCAAGCACCCGAGCCGCAGCCGCAAGATGCGCTCGTTCCTCGATCAGTAAGCGTCTCGCTTAGAGATAATCGACACCCGCGACCGCAAGGTTGCGGGTGTCTGCGTTTCGAACACAAACACCAGCCGGTAGAACTTGAAGCGCCAATGGAGTGTCGGACATCATGAAGCTCTCGACTAAGCTGGCCTTACTGATGGCAATGCCGGTCCTAGGTGCCGCGCCTTTTGGCAGTGCCCTCGCGGAGACAACGGCAGCACCGAACGCCGATCCGCAAGCGCTTGCCCTAGGCCAAGAGCTGGTCACCATCGCATTTCCCCCTGAGCGCCGTCAGGACATGATGGACAAGATCACGGGCTCGGTGATCCAGCAGATGAAGGCGGGCATGCCGCTCGACGAGATCACCGATACGGGCCTCAGGAAGCTGCTGCTCGACTACATCGACAGCGTACCCACAGTGTTGCGCCCCACCACGACGGCGTTCCTGCCCAAGCAGATGGATGCCATTGCGCAGGCCTACGCGCGCATGTTCACGCCTGCGCAGCTGCGCGACATCGTGGCGTTTGCGCGGACGCCGAGCGGCCAGGAGTACCTGCAGCGCAGCGCCGACATTCTCTCCGACCCCGCCGTCGCGGCGGCGAACACCGAGTACTTCCGTCAGGTTCAGCAGATCAATAAGGCCAACAGCGCCGCCTTGGCGCAGAAGGTCGCCGCCTACATCAAGGCTCATCCTGATGCTGCTCCCAAGCGCTGAGCCCGCACGCACGATTTCCGATCATGCCCTGTGGCGGGCACTGGTGCCGAGGCTGGTCTTTGACGCGCCACCTGACTAAGGGGCGCAAACGACTCTTTGCATCCCAAGGACAAACTCGCAGCCATGCGCATCGCCATTGCCTCGGACCACGCGGCCGTCGACCTGAAGGCTGAATTGCGGGAATACCTGATCGAGCTCGGTCACGAAGTCGCTGATCTCGGGCCGGCGACCGCGGACCGGGTCGACTACCCCGACTATGGCTACAAGCTCGCCGCGGCCGTCGCAGACGGCACCGCGCAATACGGCGTGGCCTTGTGCGGCTCGGGCATCGGCATCTCGATCGCGGTCAATCGCCACCCTGCCCTGCGCTGCGCGCTCGTGTCGGAACCGCTGTCGGCCGCGCTCGCCCGCGAGCACAATGACGCGAACGCGATCGCCATGGGCGCACGCCTGACCGGCGTCGACATGGCCAAGGCCTGCCTCGACGCCTTCCTTTCGACCGAGTTCGGCGGTGGCCGCCACGCCGGCCGCGTCGACAAGCTCTCCCATCCCCAGATCACCCAGGAGTCCGCCGCATGAGCACCGTCACCGACGCCCCGATCCGCTCGGCAGGGTTCTTCACTGCCGGCCTCGCCGAGAGCGACGCCGAAGTCTTCGCCGCCGTCCAAGGCGAGCTCAAGCGCCAGCAGACCAAGATCGAGCTGATCGCCAGCGAGAACATCACCAGCAAGGCGGTGCTCGAAGCAACCGGGTCCGTCTTCACCAACAAGTACGCCGAAGGCTACCCCGGCAAGCGCTACTACGGTGGCTGCGAGTATGCCGACGTGGTCGAGAACCTCGCGATCGAACGTGCCAAGCAGCTGTTCGGCTGCCAGTTCGCCAACGTCCAGCCCAACTCGGGCAGCCAGATGAACCAGGCGGTGTTCCTGGCGCTGCTGAACCCGGGCGACACCTTCATGGGCCTCGACCTCAACTCCGGCGGCCACCTCACCCACGGCTCGCCCGTCAACATGAGCGGCAAGTGGTTCAACCCGGTCGCCTATGGCGTGCGCCCCGACAACCACCTGATCGACATGGACGAGGTGGCAAAGATCGCGCGCGAGCATAAGCCCAAGCTGATCATCGCCGGCGGCACTGCCTACTCCCGCGTCTGGGACTTCTCGCGCTTCCGCGAGATCGCCGACGAAGTGGGCGCCTGGCTGATGGTCGACATGAGCCACTTCTCCGGCCTCGTCGCCGGCGGCGCGCACCCCTCGCCCTTCCCGCACGCCCATGTCGTGACGACGACCACGCACAAGTCGCTGCGCGGCCCGCGCTCGGGCGTGATCCTGACGAACGAGGAGGATCTCGCCAAGAAGTTCAACTCGGCGGTGTTCCCCGGCCTGCAGGGTGGCCCGCTGGTCCACGTCATCGCCGCCAAGGCCGTCGCCTTCGGCGAGGCGCTCAAGCCCGAGTTCAAGAACTACGCCCGCCAGATCGTGGAGAATGCCCGCGCCCTGGCCGCCTCGATCGAGGAGCACGGCCTGTCGGTGGTTTCGGGCGGGACGGACAACCACCTGATGCTGGTCGACCTCACGGCCAAGGACGTGACCGGCAAGGCCGCGGAGAAGGGCCTCGATCGCGCATGGCTCACCTGCAACAAGAACGGCGTGCCGTTCGACAAGCGCTCGCCCTTCGTCACCTCGGGCATTCGCCTCGGCACGCCGGCCGGCACGACTCGCGGCTTCGGCACGCAGGAGTTCCGCGAAATCGGCCGCCTGATCGCGCAAGTGGTCGACGGGCTCGCGCGCAACGGCGACGAAGGTGACGCGCAAGTGGAACAAGCCGTCCGCACCCGCGTAGAAGCACTCTGCGAACGATTCCCCATCTACGAGGGCTGACGACCATGGATAATCCGAACAAGAACGGTGACTTTATCAGCGACGCGCGCCAGGAGCTGGCCGGCATGCTGCAGGACGGGATGAGCCATCCTTCCACCAAGCCCGTCCTGATGTGGGGCGCGGCGGGTGCCGTTGCCGCGGCGGTGCTCCCGTTCGTGACAATCCCGATCGGTCTGGCGGCTGGCGCGGGCTACGCCTTCTACAAGCGCGTCCGGCCTAACTGAACGTCTCGAAATCGGTCGACTGAATGCGCTGTCCGTTTTGTGCCTATGACGACTCGCAAGTAAAAGACAGTCGGCCGACCGAGGACAACACCGCGATCCGTCGCCGCCGCCAGTGCGGCAGCTGCGGCGCGCGGTTCACCACGTTCGAGCGCGTCCAGCTGCGCGAGATCACCGTCGTGAAGAGCGACGGCGCGCGCCAGCCGTTCGACCGCTCGAAGATCGAGCAATCGGTCGCGCTCGCCTGCCGCAAGCGCAATGTCGACCGGGATCGTCTCGACCGCCTGGTGTCGGGCGTGCAACGCCAGGTCGAGACCCTGGGCGATGCGGAAGTCTCGTCCCTCGCGATCGGCGAAATGGTGATGGACGGGCTGCGCCAGCTCGATTCGGTCGCATACATCCGCTTCGCCTCGGTCTACCGCGACTTCAGCGAGGCGCGCGATTTCGAGGAGTTCGCCAGCGCCGTGCAGGAAGCCGGAGCGGACGGACCGACCAGGCGCTGACCCCTACCGCAGGATGCCCGCTTTCCGCAGATGTGTCGTGGCGCTCACGCCCGTAACTTGCTGTGCCCCCTCGGAGCCGACCGAACTGCGCCGATACTCGTAGACCAGCACCGCGATGTCATGATCGGGCGTCAGGGGCTGGCTTGCAACCGATGCCGGAAGCCGATCCGCGCCGCCGGTGGTCAGGCTCGTCATCGTGTCGATGGGGGCAGGCTGCGTGCCGGTGATGACGGTGGCCGTGGTCACCAGGAAGACCAGGATGCGATAACGGCCGGGATCGGCATGGAAGAGGCAGCCGGGCAGCGTGCTCCAGGCGCAAAGCCCCGCCGAGGCGATCTGCCAGCGCTGCGGTTCTGTGTACGGAGCGCCGCTGTCGTAGATTCGCTCCGCCCTGGAGGCCATGGCGAAGCCGCCCGGCACCCGGAAGTACTCGACATCCTCGTACCCCGCGTCCTGCAGCCGCGCGAGCAACGGCCGCTCCACGTCGCCCAGGGTGTGCGGATCACCAAACAGCGCGCG
>Ga0207658_10004033_pt1 | contig 10273 bp, 8 predicted proteins | sample KBSS33metaG_FD_184322 | JGI IMG/M metagenome (GOLD analysis project Ga0207658, IMG submission 184322) | Switchgrass rhizosphere microbial communities from Kellogg Biological Station, Michigan, USA - KBS S3-3 metaG (SPAdes) (version 2) | ecosystem: Host-associated > Plants > Roots > Rhizosphere >...
GCAACATGACCAACGGCGTTGACCGTAAGGCAGCCTCGAATCCGCCGCAGACCTCCAACCAATACGTTGACATGGGTGCGGCTCCTCCGGCAGCGTCCGCCACCAAGATCAACACCGCTGGCTGGGACAACAACGTCCACCAGAACCAGGGCGACCCGCTCGGCTCGCACTGCCGCGATGATGCCCGCAGTGCCGGCCACCAACAGCAGCGCGACCGCGGCGGCCGCCACGCCCGAGCGGTGCCGGCAGACCACGCCTGCCACGCCCACGGCGAGGCATCCGCCGAGAGCGCCCAGGAACAGGACCGGACCGTGCGCCAGCGTCCCGCCGAGAGCCCCCAGCCAGGCGGCTGCGCCCAACGCCGGCATCCGCAGGTCGAAGCGGCGCCTGGCCCCCCGGTCGGTCGCGTCGGCATCGTCGCTCACACCGTCACATAGGGCGCGAGCTTGCCGAGGGTCACCTCGCCGATGCCGTCGACCTCGAGGAGCTCGTCGACCGAGGAGAAGCCGCCGTGCTGGTCGCGCCAGGTCAGGATCGAAGCAGCAGTGACCGGCCCCACGTCCGGAAGGGTGTCGAGCTCGGCCTCCGTGGCGGTGTTGAGGTTGACGAGCGCGGTCGGCCCGCTCGGTGCCCCGGACGGACCACCGGGTGAGCCACCGGACGACCCGCCCGATGTCATCGACCCCGCGGAGGCGGCGGCGACACCGTTGGGCGGGGCACCGCCCACGACGACCTGCTCGCCGTCCACGAGCACCCTGGCCAGGTTGAGGCCGGTCAGGTCCACGCCCGGGCGGGCGCCGCCGGCCGCCTTGAGCGCGTCGACCACCCGGGCCCCCGAGTCGAGGACCGCGATGCCCGGATGGCGCACCTTGCCCGCGACGTCGACGGTGACCGTCGCCGGCGTCGCGGTCGAGGACGGTCCGGGGTCGGCAGGCAGACCGGCAGGCAGACCGGCAGGCTGACCCGCAGGCTGGGCCGCGGGACCGGCCGAGACCAGCCCCCGCGCGGGCGCGGCTGCGAGGTCGGGCTCAGCGCGCGGTGAGCCGCGGACCAGCCACCAGCAGGTGGCGGCGAGCGCGAGCGCGACGAGGACCGCGACCGTGGCCAGCTGCGGGGCGCCCAGCCCAGCGGCTCCCCGCGCACGCGGGGCGAGGTGGCGTCCGGGCGAGGAAGCCAGCGGCGAGGGGCGCCGCGGACCGCCGGTCGGGGGCCCCGGCAGCGGTCGCCGGGGAGCGGCGGGGCGGGTGTGGTCGTCCCACCAGGAGGCCTGGGTCGGGTCGCCAGCGGTCGGCCGCGGCCGGGCGGGCCGGACGCCCGCCGGCTGGCCCGGCACGGCGTCCCGGTGCACCGACAGCTCGTCGCTGAGCTGGGCCAGCCGGCGCGAGAGGGCGGCGTCGTGGTCGGCGGATCGTCGGGTGCGCATGGGTCGAACCTAGGAAGATGCGGCGACCCCTGCCCGGTCCGGCGCCCCACCCTGTGGACAACGCGGCCGGCCGGCGTACCTGTGGACGAGAACCGGCCGGGCACCGGGCGCGATGACCGGTCCGAGCCCCGCGTGGCTCAGAGCAGAGGGGCGACGCACACGGCGAGCATGCCCGGCCCGACGTGGGCGCCGAGCACGGCGCCGAGCTCAGCGCACCCCAGCTCGCGGCCGTCGAGGTTGTCGGCGAGCCGGACGGCGAGCCTCTCCTTGAGCTGCCCGGCCCGCTCCGGACTGGCCAGGTGCGCCACGGTGACGTCGACCTGTTCCGACCCGGCCGCCTGGACCGCGAGCTCCTCGAGCCGGGCCAGGGCGCGTCCGGAGGTCCGCACCCGCTCCAGGGAGGCCACCCGGCCCTCGGAGATCTGCAGCAGCGGCTTCACGGCGAGGGCACCGCCGAAGAGGGCGGCCGCCGCCCCGATCCGTCCCCCACGACGCAGGTACTCCAGGGTGTCGACGTAGAACAGGGAGTGGCTCCGCGCCGCCCGCTCCCGGGCGGCTTGCGCGGCCTCGGCGGCCGAACCGCCGGCATCCACGACATCGGCGGCCGAGAGGGCGGCGTACCCCGTCGCCACGCCCACCTGCCGGCTGTCAACCGCTATGACGGGCACGGGCGCTTCGCGCGCGGCGAGCTGCGCCGACTCGAAGGTCCCGCTCATCTCCGCCGAGAGGTGCACCGAGACGATCTCGGTGGCGCCGCTGCGAGCGCACTCCTCGTAGACCTCGAGCAGTGCAGCCGGCGTCGGCCGCGACGTGCTGACCGGCCGGAACTCCTTGAGCGCCGCAGCCACCAGCTCCGGAGTCGCGCCCTCCGACCCCTCGTCGTAGACGTCTGCCCCGATCACCACCTGCAGCGGCACCACGACGATGCCGCGCTTGCCGGCGAGGTCGGGCGGCAGGCTGGCCGTCGAGTCGGTGACCACGACGACCGGCATGGACGCTGAGCGTAGTCGGGCCGGAGCCGACGCGCAGAGCGCCCTCCTCGACCACCGATGGGTCAGACGACGACGTTGACCAGCGAGGGCTCGCGCACGATCACGCGGCGCACCTCACGCCCCTCGACCGCGCGTACGACGGCCGGGTCGGCCAGGGCCATGGCCTCCAGGTCGGCGGCGGCGATGTCGGGGCTGACCTCCAGCCGTGCCTTGACCTTGCCCTGGACCTGGACCACCGCGGTGACCGACGACTCGACCAGCAGGGCCGGGTCGACGGCGGGCCAGCCGGCCCTCGCGACAGTCGGCTCGTGACCCAGACGGGCCCACATCTCCTCGGCGGTGTAGGGCGCTACCAGGGACAGCATGATCGCGACCGCCTCGGCGGCCTCGCGGACCGCTGGGTCGGCCGGTCCGCAGCCGGAGTCGATGGCCTTGCGGGTGGCGTTGACCAGCTCCATCACCCTGGCGATCATCACGTTGAAGCGGAAGCCGTCGACCAGCTCGCCCGCATCGTGCACCGCCCGCGCGGTGGTCCGCCGCAGCTCGGCGTCCCCGCCCTCGACGGGAGTGCCCGGCGCCGACGTCACGTCGCCGCTCAGCCGCCAGGCGCGCTGCAGGAAGCGCAGCGACCCGCCGGGCGACATGTCCGCCCAGTCGATGTCGTCCTCGGGCGGACCGGCGAAGACCAGGGTCAGCCGCACCGCATCGACGCCAAACTCGTCCAGCTGCTTGCCCAGGTCGACGCCGTTGCCCAGCGACTTCGACATCTTCTTGCCCTGGTTGATGACCTGGCCCTGGTTCAGCTGGGCGGAGAACGGCTCGACGAAGTCGACCATCCCCAGGTCGTGCAGCACCTTGGTGAAGAACCGGGCGTACAGCAGGTGCAGCACGGCGTGCTCGACGCCACCGACGTAGATGTCGCACGGCGCCCACTCGCGCACCGCGGCCTCGTCGAACGGTCCCTCGGTGTAGTGGGGCGAGCAGTAGCGCAGGAAGTACCACGACGAGTCCACGAAGGTGTCCATCGTGTCGGTGTCCCGCTTGGCGGGGCCGCCGCACGTCGGGCACTCGACGTCCACCCAGTCCGTGGCCGCCGCCAGCGGGGAGACGCCCTTGGGCTTCAGGTCGGCGCCGCGCAGGTCGGGCAGCCGCACCGGCAGCTGGTCGTAGGGGACCGCGACCTCGCCGTCCTTCTCGCAGTGGACGATCGGGATCGGGCAGCCCCAGTAGCGCTGCCGGCTCAGCAGCCAGTCGCGCAGCCGGAAGTTGACGGTGCCGCTCCCGTGTCCGTCGCGCTCCAGCTGGTCGATGATCGTGCGGTTGCCGGTGGCCTTGTCGGTGATGCCGTCCAGGGGACCGGAGTTGACGTAGGCGCCGTCTCCCGTGGTGGCGACGTACGTCGTCTCGGGGTTGTCCTCGCCCGTGTCGACCACCGTCCGCACGGGCAGGCCGAACTTCTTGGCGAAGTCCAGGTCGCGCTGGTCGTGGGCCGGCACCGCCATGATCGCGCCGGTGCCGTAGTCGGCCAGGACGTAGTCGGCCGCCCAGACCGGGATCTGCTCGCCGGTCACCGGGTTGGTCGCCGTGACGCCCAGGTCCACGCCCGTCTTGGGCCGGTCGGTGGCCAGCCGGTCGATGTCGGAGGCCTTGCGGACCTCCTCCAGGTAGGCGTCCAGGGCGGGCTTCTGCTGGGGGCTGACCAGCTCCTGGGCCAGCGCCGCGTCGGCGGCGACGACCATGAAGGTGGCGCCGTACAGCGTGTCCGGCCGGGTGGTGAAGACCCGGATCGGGTCGTGGCCCTCGACCGCGAAGTCGACGTGGGCCCCCTCGGAGCGACCGATCCAGTTCTTCTGCGCGGTCAGGACCCGCTCCGGCCAGGTCTTCTCCAGCGGCGCCATGTCGTCCAGCAGCCGCTGCGCGTAGTCGGTGATCTTGAAGTACCACTGGGTCAGCTCGCGCTTGGTGACCTCGAAGCCGCACCGCTCGCAGCGACCGTCGACGACCTGCTCGTTGGCCAGCACGGTCTGGTCGTTGGGGCACCAGTTGACCGGGCTGTTCTTGCGGTAGGCCAGACCGCGCTCGCGAAACTTCAGGAACAGCCACTGGGTCCAGGTGTAGTACTCGGGGTCACTGGTGTTGAACCGGCGCGACCAGTCGAAGCTGATGGCGTAGTTGCGGAACGACTCGTACTGGGTGTCGATGTTGGCGTAGGTGTAGGTCGCCGGGTGCTCGTCGTTCCTGATCGCGGCGTTCTCGGCGGGCAGGCCGAAGGAGTCCCAGCCCATGGGGTTCAGCACGTCGTAGCCGCGCTGCCACCAGTAGCGCGCGATCACGTCGTGCAGCGCCATCACCTCGGCGTGACCCATGTGCAGGTCGCCGCTCGGGTAGGGGAACATCGTCAGCGCGTAGCGCTTCTCGGCTCCCTCGGGGGCGCTACCGGCGCGGAACGAGTCCAGGCCGTCCCACACCTGCCGCCACTTCTGCTGGACGGCGTGGACGTCGTAGGACGCCTGCTCCTGCTCGTTGGTCTCCATCGGTCTTCCTCAGCTCGAGCTCGTAGGTCCTGGTCCTCGGGCACAAAAAAGCCCCTCCGGGCAGAGGGGCGGCCGCGTCGACGTCGGTGCGTCGTCAACGCGGCTGGATAAGGAGCAGGCTCCTGCGCATGTGACCAGACTAGCGGACGGCGTCCACCGGATTCTGCGCCAGGGTGACCGGCATCAGACCGTGCACCTGCTCGACCAGGCGCGGCAGGGCCAGCGGGTCGCCCACGACGTGACCGAACAGCGCCGCCTCGAAGAGCCCGTCGAGGACGCCGTACGCCGTCGCCGGGTCCATGGCGACGGGCCGGCCCGCGAGCTCGGAGTACCTGGTGACGATCCGCCACACCATGTCGCGGAGCCATCCGTCGATGGTGAGCGCGGTGTCGCGCAGCCGCTCGTCGAACATGGCCTCTACCCGCAGGTCGTACCAGAGCCGGTGCATCGGCGCGTCCTCGGTCAGGGTCTCGACCAGCTTGGCCGCGAACCCGTCCAGCAGCTCCTGCTCGGTGGTCGAGGCGGCGACGACCTCGTCGTACCGCTTGACGCAGGTCGCCTTGTAGTGGCGGACGCTGTAGACCACCAGCTCGAGCTTGTCCTCGAAGTAGTAGTGCAAAACCCCGTGGCTGAACGGCGAGTTGCTCGCGATGTCGCGCAGGCTGGTGCGCGCATAGCCGAGCTCGCCGAGGGTGAGCAGGGCCGACTCCGCGAGCTCGTTGCGACGCTCGTCGAACTTGTCGGCCGGCGACCGACGGGAGCGCACGGACGGGATCACCCCCTCATCTTGACATTCGTCCAGACATTTGAGGACAGCTGTCAAGAGAATGCTTGACACCTGTCCAGATCAGAGGGACGGTGGAGCACCCCACAGGAAGATCCGGGTTGACGGTGGGAGCGGGGACACACACTCCCCCCGCGTGTCCCTCTCCCACACGTCAGCTCTCGCGGGTCGGCTACTCGGTGGGTCGGGTCCAGCTGCTCGCCCGGTCGACGGCGCCGACACTGATCGAGTACTCCTCGTAGTAGTCGCGAACGCCGGCGCGCTGCGCCTCCCGGTGCTCGGGGTGCCGGCCCCAGGCGTCGTGGCTCGGCCGGTCGGCGAAGGTCACCAGGGTGACCCGTTCGCCGTCCTCGGCGGTGAAGGTCTTGTGCTCGACGTAGCCCGGCATGGTCCGGGCCAGGGCGCTCATCCGCGCGGCGTGGTCGGCGTAGGCGTCGGCGTCGGACCGCAGCCGGTTGCGGAAGACGGTGACGACCTGGCCGGGCTCGGGCTGCATGCGCCAACGCTAATCTCCGGACATGACCGAGCGCCCCGTCCTCGACCGATTCCGCCTCGACGGCAAGGTCGCCGTCGTCACCGGCGCCTCCAGCGGCCTGGGGGTGGCCTTCGCGCAGGCACTCGCCGAGGCCGGGGCGGACGTCGCACTAGGCGCCCGCCGGGTCGACCGGCTCGCCGACACGGCAGCGCTGGTCGAGCGCGCCGGGCGCAAGGCCCTGACCCACGGCACCGACGTGTCGGACCCGCAGTCGTGCACCGACCTCGTGGCACTCGCGATGGAGGAGTTCGGGCATGTCGACGTGCTCGTCAACAACGCCGGGATCGGTACGGCGATGCCGGCGACCCGGGAGACCCCCGAGCAGTTCCGGGCGGTGATCGACGTCAACCTCAACGGCTGCTACTGGATGGCCCAGGCGTGCGGCCGGGTGATGCAGCCCGGCTCGAGCATCATCAACATCAGCTCGGTGCTGGGCATCACGACCGCGGGACTCCCCCAGGCGGCGTACGCCTCGTCCAAGGCGGGGCTGATCGGTCTGACCCGCGACCTGGCCCAGCAGTGGACCGGACGCAAGGGAATCCGGGTCAACGCGATCGCGCCGGGTTTCTTCGAGTCCGAGATGACCGAGCAGTACCCGCCCGGCTACCTCGAGGCCCAGCAGAGCCGGATCCCCGCCGGTCGCAAGGGCGACCCGGCCGAGCTCGCAGCGACCGTCGTCTTCCTCGCCTCCGACGCCGCCGGCTACATCACCGGCCAGACGCTGGCCGTCGACGGCGGCATGACCATCACCTGAGCCCTGCCGAGGCCGCTGTGCAGCCGGAGACCGGCGCGACCGATGAGTTCCGGTCCGGTCACCGGTCGGGACTCGCATGACCTTCGTGCTCGTGCCGGGGGCCGGCGGGGACGGCCACTACTGGCACCTCCTCGCTCCCCTGCTCGGCCCCGACACCGTCTCGGTGGACCTGCCGGCCGGCGACCCGGATGCCGGGCTCGCCGCGTACGCCGACGCGATCGTCGCGGCCGCCGACGGCGCCCAGGACGTCACGCTCGTGGCCCAGTCGCTGGGCGGGTTCTCGGCGCCGCTGGCCGTCGGCCGGCTCGGCGTACGCCGGATCGTGCTGCTCAACGCGATGGTCCCGAAGCCCGGCGAGACGTTCAACGAGTGGTGGGGTGCGGTCGGCCAGCAGGAGGCGTTCCGCGAGTACGCCGAGCGGGACGGCCGCGACCCGGACGCGGGCTGGGACGAGGGCGAGCTCTTCTTCCACGACGTGCCGCCTGAGGTGACCGAGGCCGTCTACGCCCGCGGCGAGCCGCAGCAGGCGGACAAGCCGTGCGGCGAGCCCTGGCCCCTGCCGGCATGGCCCGACGTGCCGACCAGCGCCATCACCGGCCGCCACGACCGGCTCTTCCCCGAGCCGCTGCAGCGGGCCTACCTGAGGGACCGGCTCGGGATCGAGCCCACCGTCATCGACGGCGGCCACCTCGTCGCGCTGTCCAACCCGAAGGGGCTGGCGGACGTCCTGCTGGGCGACACCGATCAGGGGTGACGTCTCGGCCCGGTCGTCGAGGAGGTCGCGCAGCGACCGTCGCGAGACGCGGCGAGCCGAGGCTGGAACCGTCCCAGCACCGGGTTGCGAGGTCTCGAGACGGCGCTAGCGCGCCTCCTCGACCACCGAGGCTAGAACGGGTAAGAGGCCGGCTCCCCGCGCACCGTGATCCAGCGCGTCTCGGTGAACGCCTCGATGTTGGCGGCGGCACCGCCGATCCGGCCGATGCCCGAGGCGCCGACGCCACCGAACGGGACGTTGGCCTCGTCGTTGACGGTCTGGTCGTTGATGTGCACGATCCCCGTCGGGATCTGTTCGGCGAGCGCGAGGCCGCGCATCACGTCGCGGGTGACGATGCCGAGCGAGAGTCCGTAGTCACCCTCGGCCGCGAGCCGGACCGCGTCCTCGACAGAGGAGACCTTCGTGATCGGCGCGACCGGGCCGAAGACCTCCTGGGTGAACACCGGGGAGGTGAGCGGGACGTCGGCCAGCACGGTCGGCCGGTAGAACAGCCGGTCGTACTCTCCGCCCGCGGCGAGCCGGGCGCCCTGGTCGACGCTCTGGGTGACCAGCCCGTGGATCTTGTCGCGGGACCGCTCGTCGATGACGGGACCGAGCGCGACCTGCTCGGTGGCCGGGTCGCCCACCGGGAGGTGGCCGGCCTTCGCTGCCAGCTGGTCGACGAAGTCGTCGTAGATGCCGTCGGCGACGAAGTAGCGACCGGTGGTCATGCAGATCTGGCCCTGGTTGAGGAACGACGCCCACCCGGTCAGGCCGACCGCCTTCTCGACGTCGGCGTCGTCGAGGATCAGGAGCGCCGAGTTGCCGCCGAGCTCGAGGTGCGCACGCTTGAGGTGGCGACCCGCGAGCTCGCCGATCGAGCGGCCGACCGCCGTGGAGCCGGTGAACGAGATGACCCGGACGAGCGGGTCGGTGACCATGGCCTCGCCGACGTCCTTGCTGCCGGGCAGCATCTGCAGGACGCCGGCGGGCAGCCCCGCCTCCTCGAAGATCCGCGCCATGATCGTGCCGCCCGTGACGGCGGTGCGGGGGCCCGGCTTGAGCACCACCGCGTTGCCGAGCGCCAGCGCCGGCGCCACCGAGCGGATGCCCAGGATGATCGGGACGTTGAACGGCGAGATCACCGCCACCACCCCGGCCGGCACCTGGCGGGCCATGGACAGGCGCGGCTGCTCGCTGGGCAGCACCTGACCGATCGGCTGCCCGGGCAGCGCCGCGGCCTGGTAGCACTCCTCGGCCGCGACGTGCATCGCGAAGTCGGCCATCGGCGGGATCGCACCGACCTCGCGGACGTTCCAGTCGCGGATCTCGTCCGCGTGCTCGGCCCACAGGTCACCAGCCTTGCGCAGCACCGCGGCGCGCACGGTGTGCGGAGCGGCGGCCCACTCCCGCTGGGCCTCGGCGGCCGCCGCCGTCGCCTCCGCGACGTCCTCGGCATCGGCGTTGCCCATCGTGCCGAGCTCGTTGCCGGTGGCCGGCTCGACGACGGCGTAGGTCCCGCCTCGACCCTCGGTCCAACCCTGGCCCTTGTAGACCTGGCCCTCCCAGTTGACTCCGTCCAACAGCGGCATTAGGCCATCTCCCCCCATCTGCGGCGGCCCCAGCGCCGCCCATGCCGCACGCTGGCGGCGTCGCCGACGCTCGGAAGACGTCCAGTCTGCCATCGCGACGGCACCTTGCCATCGCACGACCTGGACGACGCTGACATCCACCGCAGCTTGGGGGACATGGCCACTACCCCCACACTTCCTCGGCGGTCTCGACGACGAGCCGCAGCTTGGCCCGCTCCTGCTCCACGCTCAGCACGTTGCCCTCCACTGTGGAGGAGAACCCGCACTGCGGCGAGAGGCAGAGCTGCTCGAGTGGCACGAACTTCGACGCCTCGTCGATGCGGCGCTTGAGCTCGTCCTTGTCCTCGAGCTCGCCGGTCTTGGTGGTGACCAGCCCGAGCACGACCTGCTTGCCCTCCGGGACGAAACGCAGCGGCTCGAAGCCGCCGGACCGCTCGTCGTCGTACTCAAGGAAGAACCCGTCGACGTCGAGCTGGCTGAAGAGCACCTCGGCGACGAAGTCGTAGCCGCCCTCCGCCGCCCACGACGAGCGGAAGTTGCCGCGGCACATGTGGGTGGTCACCCGCAGCGAGTCGGGTCGGCCGGCGATGGCGGCGTTGACGTTGGCGACGTACTGCTCGTGCAGGTGCTCGGGGTCGCCGCCCTGGCTGGCGACCATGGCCCGCTGCTCGGGGTCGTTGAGGTAGGCAAGGCTGGTGTCGTCGAGCTGGAGGTACGTGCAGCCCAGCTCGGCCACCCGCCGCACCTGCTCGGCGTACGCCGCGGTGAGGTCGGCCCAGAACGGCTCCAGCTCGGGGTAGACCGACTCGTCGATCGCCGCGCGACCGCCGCGGTAGTGGACCATGTTGGGCGAGGGGATGGTCAGCTTGGCGACCTGGTCACCCTCGGTCACGACCAACAGGTAC
>Ga0207658_10004043_pt1 | contig 10249 bp, 10 predicted proteins | sample KBSS33metaG_FD_184322 | JGI IMG/M metagenome (GOLD analysis project Ga0207658, IMG submission 184322) | Switchgrass rhizosphere microbial communities from Kellogg Biological Station, Michigan, USA - KBS S3-3 metaG (SPAdes) (version 2) | ecosystem: Host-associated > Plants > Roots > Rhizosphere...
GCGTCGGCGGCGACGTGATGGGTAACTATCACCCCCACGGTGACAGCGCGATCTATGACACCTTGGTCCGGTTGGCTCAGCCGTGGTCGATGCGAGCGCCGTTGATCGACGGTCAGGGCAACTTCGGCTCGCCTGGCAACGACCCCGCGGCCGCCATGCGATACACCGAGGCCCGCCTGACCCCGCTCGCGATGGAGATGTTGCGCGACATCGACGAGGAAACCGTCGATTTCAAGCCGAACTACGACGGACGCTCGCAGGAGCCGGTGGTGCTGCCGTCCCGGATCCCGAACCTGCTGGTCAACGGGGGCGGCGGGATCGCGGTCGGCATGGCGACCAACCTGCCGCCGCACAACCTGCGTGAAGTGTCCGCCGGCGTGACCTGGGCCCTGGACAACCCTGATGCCAGCAGCGAGGAGCTGCTCGAAGAGCTGATGCGGGTCATTCCGGGCCCCGACTTCCCGACCAAGGCACTGATCGTCGGACGTGACGGCATCGAGGACGCCTACCGGACAGGCCGTGGCTCGATCCGAATGCGGGCCGTCGTCACCGTCGAGGAGGACAGCCGGGGCCGCACGATCCTGGTCGTCACCGAGCTGCCGTACCAGGTCAACCCGGACAACCTGGTCGAGAACATCGCCACTCTGGCCCGTGACGGCAAGGTCGCGGGCATCGCCGACATCAACGACGAGTCCTCCGACCGGATCGGCATGCGGATCGTCGTCACCCTCAAGCGCGACGCCGTGGCCAAGGTCGTGCTGAACAACCTCTACAAACACACCCAGCTGCAGACCACTTTCGGTGTCACCATGCTGGCGATCGTCGATGGAGTGCCGCGCACCCTGCGGCTCGACCAGGTGGTCACCTACTACGTCGAGCACCAGGTCGAGGTCATCGTCCGGCGGACGCAGTACCGGTTGCGCAAGGCCGAGGAGCGGGCCCACATCCTGCGCGGTTACCTCAAGGCGCTGGACGCACTGGATGCCGTCATCGCATTGATCCGCAACTCGGCGTCGGCTGACGACGCGCGGACCGGCTTGATGGAACTGCTCACGATCGACGAGATCCAGGCCGTCGCCATCCTCGACCTGCAGTTGCGTCGTCTGGCCGCGTTGGAGCGGTTGAAGATCCAACAGGAAGCGGACGAGATCGAAAGCAAGATCGCCGATTTCAACGACATCCTGGCTCGTCCGGGTCGCCAGCGTCAGATCATTCGGGACGAGCTCAGCGAGATCGTCGACAAGTACGGTGACGACCGACGTACCCGCCTGATTCCCTATGACGGCGACATGTCGATGGAAGATCTGATCGCGGCCGAGGATGTCGTCGTCACGATCACCGAATCCGGCTACGCCAAGCGAACCAAGACCGATCTCTATCGCGCCCAGCGCCGGGGCGGCAAGGGCGTGCAGGGCGCGGCGCTGAAGACCGACGACATCGTCGGGCACTTCTTCGTGTGCTCGACGCATGACTGGATCCTGTTCTTCACGAACAAGGGCCGGGTCTATCGGGCCAAGACCTACGAGCTACCCGAGGCCAACCGCAACGCCCGGGGTCAGCACGTGGCCAACCTGCTGGCGTTTCAGCCGGACGAGCAGATCGCCGAAGTCATGACGATCAAGAACTACGACGTGGCCCCGTACCTGGTGCTAGCCACCAAGTCCGGCCTGGTGAAGAAGACCAAGCTCACCGATTTCGACTCCAACCGTTCAGGCGGCATCGTCGCGATCAATCTTCGCGAGGACGACGAGCTGATCGACGCCGCCCTGATCTCGGCTGAAGACGACCTGTTGCTTGTCAGTAAGCGGGCTCAATCGATCCGATTCAAGGCCGACGACGAGACCTTGAGGCCAATGGGTCGGGCGACATCCGGTGTAATCGGTATGAGATTCACAGATGGTGACGAACTACTCGCCATGGAGGTCCTCAGCGAGGGCATGGAAATCCTCGTCGCCACCGACGGCGGGTTCGCCAAGAGAACAGCTGTGGATGAGTACCCGGTTCAGGGTCGAGGAGGCAAGGGCGTGCTTACCGCGCGTATTGTCTCCACGAGAGGTGGGTTGGTCGGCGCCATGTCGGTTCGCCAGGAGGACGAGATCTATGCGATCACGTCCGACGGGGTGGTGATTCGCACGTCGGTCGCGGAGGTACGTCGCGCACAGCGCCAGACCATGGGCGTTCGGCTGATGAATCTGCCTGAGGGCGTCACGTTGACCTCGATCGCCCGCAATGCCGATGAACCCGAGGATCAGGAGTAGCAAGCGATGACTCAGGGCCATTCGCCCAACCCGCGATCGGGGAGAGCCGTGGAAGCTGAGCACGAGACGACCGCATTGCCGGACCTGTCCGCGCATTCAGCTCCCACCCCACCGCCCGTCACGCCGCCGAGCGATGGCCAGAGCGGCGATGGCTTCTCAACCCCGTCCTACGTCAACAGTGGGTCGGCTGGAAATGGTTCGAGCGTGCCGAATCTCTTCGGACCCGGGACGCCCGTGCGTCCGCTGGATACCGAAAGCACCGGAGCCATCGGCTCGGTCGGGGCCAAGATTGCCGCGGCCAGCGCAGCGGCCGTGTCGGCTGCTTCGTCCGCGGCCACCTCGGCCGTGAACGCCGCGTCGTCGGCGGCGACCTCGGCCAAGGAGGCGATCAGGGGCTCGGCAACCAGTTCGGGATCGGCTGGTGCTGGTGCTGGCGTTGGTGAGACAACGACGTCGAGTGCGGCCAGCTCTCGGGCCGCCGGTCGCGTCGGCAGTGGCCGGGCATCAGCTCGGGGTGGCCGTCAGCCGCGTAAGGCACGGCTCACCCTCAGCCACATCAACGTGTACTCCGTGTTCAAGTTTTCCTGTGTGCTGGCGATCGCCCTGTTCTTCGTCTGGCTGATCATGGTCGGCGTTCTCTACGGCCTGCTCGACGTCGCCGGAGTCCTCGACCAAGTCAACTCGGCGGTCCGGCGCATCACCGGCGATGACAACGCCAGGGATGTCGTAACCGGCTCGATCGTGTTCGGGTCGGCGATCATCATCGGGGCCGTCAACATCGTCCTGTTCATCGCCATTTCGACGATCGGGTCGATGGTCTACAACCTCTGCGCCGACCTGGTCGGCGGGGCGGAAGTCACCCTGTCTGAACGGGACTAGCCGGCTGGCTGGCCCGAGTTTGGGCCAGTGGACGGTAGCCGGTAAAGTTTCCCCTCGCGTGTCAAAGCGCGGTGCGGGCCTGTAGCTCAGCTGGTTAGAGCGCATCCCTGATAAGGATGAGGCCGGAGGTTCAAGTCCTCCCAGGCCCACTCCTTGCTTGTCTCGCCCACCTTCTAGGGGGTTCTCGCAATGAAAAAGTTGCTCGTACTGGTCGCCGCGGCGGCCGGAGCGGTATTCGCCATGAAGAAGAAGGGCGCGGCCGGCCGGAAGAGCGCGGACGTGTGGAAGAACGCGACCCGCTCACAGCCTTAAACTGATACCCGGAGTTGGAACAGCAGTTCTTGGGGACGTAGCTCAATTGGCAGAGCACTGCCTTTGCAAGGCAGGGGTTGAGAGTTCGATTCTCTTCGTCTCCACATCGCACGCTGCCCCAGCGTGAGTCCGCTGGGATCACAACGTCGTCGATGAATTCCCGTGTGCGCAAGGCCAATCACGTGTCGCGGCGGGGATGGAGAACTCAAGGGCCATGATCGCCATTCCCTGGTCAGGTTCCTACTTAGGTCAGTGTGAACCCGCCATCCACGACGATCGTCTGCCCGACTACGTATCCCGCAGCGGGGGACACGAGCCAGACCAGGCTTGCTGACAGCTCCCTTGGATCACCGTGACGTCCGAGCACGATGCGCCTGGTGAGGCCGTTCCAGTACTCGGTCGTGAAGGCGCCGGTCATCTCGGTGGCGAAATAGCCCGGTGCGAGCGCGTTGACCCGGATGCCCTTGCGACCGCCCCATTGCTGCGCGAGATCTCTGGTCAGTCCGATCAAACCCGCCTTGCTCGCAGCGTATGCGGCTTGAGGCAGGCCGGCGGTGGTGAGGGCCATCACGCTTGACAGGTTGACGATGCTGCTGCCTGGTCGCATTACCTTCCCGCAGGCCTGGGCCATCCAGTAGCAACCGCTGAGGTTCAGATCGATGATTGCGCGAAAGTGGTCCGCTGTTTCACGGGTTGAGGGCACTGCGGCAGCTGTCCCGGCGTTGTTGACGAGGATGTCTACGTGTCCGAAGCGGTCCATCGCTGCGTCAACCAACGCTTCGCACTCGTGCGGGTCGCGGACATCGGTCCGAACCGAGAGGCAGGATCGCTCGGTGGCCTCGACGAGCTCAGCTGTTTGCCGCAATCGATCCTCGCGGCGAGCCGCCAGGACCAGGTCTGCCCCCGCCTCAGCGAGCGCGATGGCGAAGTCAACGCCGAGTCCGGAAGATGCACCGGTTACGACGGCGACCTTTCCATCCAAACGGAACAGGTCGAGAACACTGCCGTTTGTCACAGAGTTACGCCACCGTCGACAGGGAGGGTGACGCCTGTGATGTTGCTGGCCTCGTCGCTGGCGAGGAAACAGACTGCGGCCGCCACCTCCGCGGGGTCGCCCAAGCGCGGGATCGGCCCGGCGAACTCGCGAAGCTTCTCCGGTGGGATGGTTTGGGTCATCCGGGTCCTTTCCGATCTAGGACTCAACTAATCGAGGGCTTAGCTCATTGTTTGCGTTCACCCTAGACGACTTCACATACGTCAAAGATGTCGCGCGGGGGACCTATAGGGCCTGCGGTAGCGGTCGGGCGCCGGCGACCTTGGGCGACGCGGTCACCGCAGACCCAGGTGCAGGCGCAGTCGCCGTCACTAGCCGACAAGGCGAGGCGAGCTTGGCGTACCGACCAACACCGCGCACGAGGATCCACTAAGAAGGCATCCGGATGACAGTCTTGCCGTTGCGCCGCCCGGAGGGCTTGAGGGCGGCTACGGCGTCATCAAGGCTCGCCATGTCTCCGATGTTCGTCCGTAGCCGTCCGTCCCGCACGCGTTGAACGATCTCGGTGAGTTGGGCGCGATCGGACTCGACGACAAAGTCGATTGCCACGCCGAACGCGGGCCGTGCTTCGGGCGGCGCGACCACGGTCACCAGTGTCCCGCCGGGCCGGATCAGGCCCACCGACTGGCGCTGAATGTCGCCTCCGATGACGTCGAAGACTAGATCGACGAGGCCGACGTCTTCTAGCGCATCGTTCTCGAGATCGACGAACTCATGCGCACCGAAGTCGAGTGCCTTTTCACGGTCGGCCGCGCGTCCGGTGCCGATGACGTGGGCGCCGGCCTCGCGCGCGAGTTGGGTGACCATCGTTCCGACGGCGCCGGTCGCACCATGCGCGAGGACGCTCTGACCGGACTGCAGGCGCCCGTGCTGATACAACCCCTGCCAAGCGGTCAGGCCCGAGATCGGCAGGCTTGCGCCCACCGCGTAGTCGACATCTCCGGGGAGCGGTGCGAGGTTGCGGGCCTCGATGGCGACATACTCGGCCAGCGTGCCGTCGCGATGCCAGTCGGCCAGCCCGAACACCCGCTGTCCGACCGAGAGCCCGGTGGTGCCGTAACCCAGCCGGGTAACCACCCCGGCAAGTTCATGGCCGAGGATCGATGGCGTTCGGTCGCGGCCGGCGCGATCGGCCCAGGTCGACGGCCACTCCAGTTCGGTCGGGACGAAACCCGACGCGTGGACCTGGACGATGACGTCGTTGATCGCTGCCGACGGCTCCGGCCGGTCGGTCAGGGTCATGCCGGCCATTCCTGCGGCCTGATCGGTCACCACGATCGCTTTCATGGAGCTGCCCCGAGCTGCCCCCCTTGGCATCGGTCGATTTTGGGCTTACCAGCCCACTTCATGCAGTGAACACACTCTGGATTGGGCTGTCAAGCCCAGTTTGGGATATCGTGCCAGGAATGGACGCCGTGACACCGGTTCGAGGACCGCGCAAGCTCACCGAAAAGGGCCAGGCGACGCGTGCTCGGATCCTGGAGCACGCCGCGGAACTCATCTACGCCAATGGTGTTCATGCCACGAACAACGAAGCCCTCCGCCGCGCCGCCGGAGTTAGTGGATCGCAGATCAACCACTACTTCCCCACCAAGGAGGACCTCGTCCTGGCCGTCATCGCCTGGCAGTCCGAACGCGTCCTGGCCTTCCTGCGCAGTGAACGGTTCAGTGGGTTCGACAGCCTGGATGCCTTTCGGGAGTGGGCGGATCACTACGTCGCCTACGAGCGCTCGTATCAGCAGGGATGCAGTCTCGGTTCGCTGGCCAGCGAGATCATCAAGGCCGAGCTGGATATTCACAAGGAACTTTCCGACGCGTTCGATCAGTGGAGAGATGTTTTCCGCGACGGCCTTCAGCGCATGCAAGTACTCGGCCGGATCGGCACGGCTGCCGATCCCACGCAGCTCGCGAACCTGCTGCTCGCGGCATTCCAGGGCGGCATGCTCCTGGCCCAGGTTGCCCGGGACATCACCCCGTTGAAGGATGCGTTACAGGCAGCAATCGGCCACGTAGCGACGTTCGCCACCTAGCATCGGCTACTACCGGCTGTCGGCCTATGTCTATCCCTCCCGAGAGATGTTGGCTCAGGAGGGACAGCGGAGACGCCGTACCAGAACAAGTTCGGTCACCTAAATAGAGCCGCGCTCGGTGATGCGGGGTGCGGATGGAAGCACGCTAACGCTGGTGGACGACCATCACACTCGTCTCGGAATGGGCGATCACTGCCGAGGCAACGCTGCCGACCAGGTGACCAACCAGGCCTGCGTGACGATGCGAGCCCATCACGATCAGGCTGGCTCCCTCTTGGTGCGAGGTGGCGACGATACCTTTCCAGGTCGGCGCGGCCTGGACGGCGACGCTGCGGGCTCGGAAGCCGGCCTTCTCGGCCAGCATTGCTCCGTGCGCCGCAGTTTCTTCGGCCGCCTCGTGGACGGCGGTGGCCTGGTTGGCGTCGAAATGCCGTTCCGTGGTTGGGGTAAACCCCACATCGGCCGGCTGCCACACACAGACCACGATGGCGTCGCGCGGAACGGCGAGCTCCTTCGCGGCTTGCACGATCGCCGTCTCGGCTAGGTCCGAGCCGTCGTAGGCGAACAGCACCGGTCCAGTGACGGCGACTGTGACCGGTTCAGACGGAATGGAGGTCACGTTCATCCACCCCTTCCATCGAGTCCCCAGTCGCGAGCACACGCGCCGACCGAATTCGGTCGAACAGCGGCGGCGAATACCATGCGGGGTGCAAGCCCTGCAGGAACCCTTCGATGTCCGGCGCCACTGGCCGGGCACCGCTGAGGACGTAGATGGCGACACCGATGGCGGCACCGGCGAGGGCAATTCCGAGGCCGACCCACAGGGCGATAGTGGTGCCGTCGTTGATGTTGTCCGTGACGGTGGCCGCAAAGTGGAAGAAGATCGGAGCAACCATGAACGCGGCCACCGCTCGCAGCAGCTCCACGACCGCGAACACTCGCTGAAGATTCGCCGCCGGCACTGAGAAGCCGGCGACAAAGAGTGCCGGTGCCACGGTTCCGCCGAGTCCGACGCCGGCCAATCCCGATCCGAGCAGAGCCAAGCCCGGGCTGGCCGGTACTTCGATGATGAAGATCGCTATTCCGGCGGCCAAGAAGAGCATGCCGACCAAGGGCAGGTAGTGCATCGCGCGCCTGGTGATGACCAGGCCGAGCGCGACCGCGGTGATGACGGCGCCGCCGAGTTCAGGCAGGTAGAGCAGGCCGATGTGTACCGGGCTGTATTTCTCGGACAGGACGTTGGCGGTGAGCGCGGTCGCCGAGATGGCCGCCGCGGCAGCGCACAGGGCCACCACGACTCCCGCGACCGGAATAGCACTGGTGAAGATCGTTCTGACCGTGAGCAGTGGATGCTTGGCGCGGAACTGATACACGATCAGCGCGACGATCGCGGCCAGCCCTCCGAACAAAGGCAGGATCACGCGGTTGTCCAGAAAGTTGTGACTGGTGAGCTCCGAGGCGCCGAGAAAAGCCGCGAAGCAACCGACCGCGGCCAACCCGATCGCCGGAAGATCACGGGGAGAATCCAGGTTCGCCGGTGGTGCGTCCTCGAACGTAAGGACGGCTAGCACGAGCGCGACCAACGAGACCCCGGCCACGATCCAGAACAATGGACGCCACCCGTGCGCACCGGCTTGAACTCCTCCGATCAGCGGGCCGAGTGCGACCGCTCCGAAAATGCACAGGTTCATGATCACAACGGTCGTCCGGAACCTCTCGCTGGGGAAGCCGATCGCCAGTGGCGGAACGGCTGCGATCAGCAGCATGCTCGTGCAGAGCCCCTGGATGACGTGGCCGGCGATGTACATGCCGGCATCTTGTGCGCCAGCTGCCAGGACCGAACCAACCACGAGTAGCAGGGCATAGCCGAGCAGTATCCGTCGCTGGGGCAGGTGCTGGGCGAACTGGACGGCCAGGACGGTGCCGACGGCGTAGGCCGCGTTGCCCAGTCCGGAGCTCAGGCTCATCGTCTGGGCACTCATGTGCAGCTCGGAGGAGATGATCGGCGTCAGCGGTTCCAGGGCGGCGGACAGGGCCAAGAACGGGATGAGGGCGAGCATCACCATGGCAGCGACGGCGGGGTAGCGACCGGCGAGGGGACCTTGACGCATCAGGCCACCTCGCTCGAGGTGCGCGTGGACGATGAGCGGTGCATGGCGATCCTTACGGGTTGTGCTGGACGGGCAGCGCTGGCGGGCAACTATGTCCACCAAGACGGATTCGCACGAACCCTTTTGACCCTACTAGATATTCGGAGGATGACTCCGGTTACCTAGATCACTTCCGGGGCCGGAATGATTTGCCCACGCGGCAGCAGAGGGTCAGCGCGAACCCGTGCCCGCGGGTCTGAAGGAGCGGCGTCATGACCGGACGACTTCGGCCAGAGCATCCAGGCTAGCTGCGGTGAGGTCGATCCAGCGCAGGTCATAGCCGTGGCTCGGCTCGCGATCCAGCAACCCGAGCAACGTGAGAGGTACCGTCACACCCCAGTGTCTACACTCGGTGTGTACTCGATGTCATTGAGACTCTCGACCCTTGATACCTATCCATTCGCGGTGCTTACACGGTCGAGGTGTTGCAGCAGATCATGCGCGGCGAGTTCGATCTCTTTGTGCCGCCATTCCGAGGCGCGGTACACGCAGGCGATGAGACCGGTTCGGTGGACGCGCCGAAAGTCGCCGTAGACGAAGGCATATCTGGCCTTAGTCCCGTCGTTGGCGTCCTCGGTGAGACCCAGGTGCCAGCCGGCATAGTCGGCCCAGCCGTGATGTTGAAGGTAAGCGTTCTGCGCGGCGGCGTCGGGCTGCGCGTCACCCCAATCGCTGTCCAGCACATACTGCTTGGCATCGATGAGCCGACGTGCGTGGGCGACGGCATCCTTGTTCAGGGAATAGCTCGGCATACCTTCCACCGTGGTCGGCTGGTTGGCCGATCAGCGCGCGACGGCTTTCTCCAGCTCTGCCTTGGACATTGTCGATCGACCTTTGATGTTCTTGCGCTGGGCCTCGGCGTACAGCTGGTCCCTAGTCCGGCCGCCCGGTCCGGAATGCGAACGCAATCCGCCGCGCCGCCCCGAAGAAATGTCGGACGTCGAGGTCTTACTTCTGGTCTTTGCTTCGCCGCTGCGTGCTCGTTCCTTGTTAACGGTGCGAGCCGCAATCTCTTCGGCCGTGTCTTCCGAGCGGCCACGTTTCTTCAGGCCCTCTTTGATGTGGTCATATTGACGTTCACGCTTCTTGCTCCACGCTTGCTGGGGCATGACTCTGCCTCTCGAATCGTGCGGAGGGCTGCGCTTTAGCCGGAGTTTAATGCGATCTGTTCCGTGTCTGAGTCTAGGGCGTGATTCACCAAAGCCAAAGGGTGCGAACGCGAGACTGACCGCGGAATCGATGCGGCCGCGTGCGCTTGCGAATTCGTTCGCCCGTCGGGCCGGACCTCTTGTTTTATGCTTCTGGTGCATAGGAAACTGTCGCACCCGCGGGCTGTTCGACCCGTGGCTTAGTTTATGCGACAGCCGGTTTAGGCTTACTGTGTCGGCGGAAAGTGTCGTATCCGGGTCGTAGGTTTGACTCATGACAGCGACCGAGTCAGACGGCGACGCGGCGAGCCTTGTCACGCGGGCCGGCTGCCATCGGCGAGCGTCCGCATTTGGTTCCTCCTTATCGTGTCGGCGGAAAGTGTCGTACCTCTGTCGTAGGTTTGACTCATGACAGCGA
>Ga0207658_10004049_pt1 | contig 10240 bp, 8 predicted proteins | sample KBSS33metaG_FD_184322 | JGI IMG/M metagenome (GOLD analysis project Ga0207658, IMG submission 184322) | Switchgrass rhizosphere microbial communities from Kellogg Biological Station, Michigan, USA - KBS S3-3 metaG (SPAdes) (version 2) | ecosystem: Host-associated > Plants > Roots > Rhizosphere >...
CGGTCCAGTCGATCACGATGCCGGCAGCGCGCGCGACCGCGACCCAGTGGATCAGGTGGTTGGTCGAGCCGCCGGTGGCGAGCAGCGCGACCATCGCGTTGACGATCACGCGTTCGTCGACGAGCCGCCCGATCGGCATGAAGCCCGCGCCCGTCGTGATGCCCAGCAGCGTACGCACCGATTCGCGGGTCAGCGCCTCGCGCAGCTCGGCGTGCGGGTGCACGAAGGCCGCGCCGGGCACGTGCAGCCCCATCGCCTCGAGCAGCATCTGGTTGCTGTTCGCGGTGCCGTAGAAGGTGCAGGTGCCGGCGCCGTGGTACGCGGCCGATTCGGCCCGCAGCAGCTCGTCGCGGCCTACCAGGCCTTGCGCGAACTGCTCGCGCACCTTCGACTTGTCGGTGTTCGACAGGCCTGAACTCATCGGCCCGGCCGGCACGAACACGCACGGCAGATGGCCGAAATGGAGTGCCCCGATCAGCAGGCCCGGCACGATCTTGTCGCACACGCCGAGCAGCAGCGCGCCGTCGAACACGTCGTGGGTCAGCGCGACCGCGGTGCCCATCGCGATCGTGTCGCGCGAGAACAGGCTCAGCTCCATGCCCGGCAGGCCCTGCGTCACGCCGTCGCACATCGCCGGCACGCCGCCGGCGACCTGCACGCTGGCGCCGAACTTCGCCGCCTCGTCGCGAATCAACGCCGGGAAGCCCTCGTAGGGCTGGTGCGCCGACAGCATGTCGTTGTAGGCGGTCACCACCGCCAGGTTGGGCGCGCGCTCGGCGACGATGCGCAGCTTGTCGTGACGCGGCAGCGCGGCAAATGCATGCGCGACGTTCGCGCAGCCCATGCGCTCGGCGCCGCGCGGGCGATCGATCGTGGCCTCGACCCGTGCCAGATACGCACTCCGCGTGGCGGCGCTGCGTGCGCGGATGCGTTCGGTGACCTCGACGACGGCTGGTTTCATGGGGTGGCTCCTGAGGTAACCATACCATCCATTTTCTAGTAACTGAGTTACATCGTCAAATCATTCGATGCGATTTGCCGGACCGGCAAGGCCCGCGCCAGCCGACCAGTCAGCATCCGCGCACAGTGAGGCCAGCGTCGGTTTGGTCACTCATTCGCGGGTCCGGCAGGGAGGATTTCATCTTAGAGTGGCGCCATGAGTTCACTGTATTCGGCACTGCACCTGCGCGACCCGCAGCCGATGTTGCAGCGCGCGCTGCAGGCCTGGGGCGGCGAACACGACCTCTGGGTGTTCGGCTACGCGTCGCTGATCTGGCGCCCCGAGTTCGATGCCGACGAACAGCGGGCCGCCACCGTGCACGGCTGGCACCGTGCGCTCCAGATGCGCTCGCGCGTGAACCGCGGCACGCCTGAATGCCCCGGCCTGGTGTTCGCGCTGGTGCCGGGCGGCTCGTGCCGCGGCGTGGCCTACCGCATCGGGCAATCGCGCGCCGCCGCCGAGCTGGAACGGCTGTGGGCGCGCGAAATGCCCACCGGCGTGTACGACCCCAAGTGGTTGGCCTGCCGCACCGCGCAGGGCCCGGTGCGCGCGCTGGCGTTCACCTTGAGCCGGCGCAGCCCGGCACACACCGGGCCGCTGTCGGACCCGCAGATGCTGGAGGTGCTGCGCGGCGCCGCAGGACGCTTCGGCAGCACGCTGGACTACCTGCTGGAAACCGCGCGCTCGCTGCGCAGCTGCGGCATCCACGATCGGGACATCGAGCGGCTGGTCGCGCTTGCGCGCCACCACCGCCTCGCCTGAGCGCTACCAGCGCGGCGCCGGTGCCGCCACCTCGAGGTGGCCGTCGCGCAGCTTGTCGAGGTCGGCCAAGGTGTCGACGTCGATCAACACACCGGCATCGTCGACCTCGACCCCGAACGCCGGGTAGCGCGCGACCAGACGGCGTGCGCCCTCGTCGCCGGTGAGCGCGATCAGTTCCGAGTACAGCTCGGGCGAGAAACCCACCGGGTGACCGCGTCGGCCCTTGAATTGCGCGTACGCGACGGCGTGGTGCTCGAGCTGTCGCGCCACCGCCTGAAGGGTCAGCGGCTGCACGCGCGGCATGTCCCCAGGCAGGATCAGCCAGCCGTCGGCGTCGGGGCGGGCAGCGACGCCGGCGCTGATCGAATAGCCCATGCCCAGGGCGGTCTGGCCGGGCGCGCCGACCTCTGGCAGCACGATGACGTCCCGCGCCGCGATGCTGCGACGGGCCACGTCGGCGAGCGCCTCGGTGGTCACGACGACGACCTGCAGATGGCTCGCGATCGCGTGCTGCAAGGTTGTTCCGAGCACCGTCAGACCACCCAGGCCCTGCGCCAGCTTGTGTTCCGCGCCGAGAAAGCGCGAGCCCTTGCCGGCTGCAAGCACGATCACCGCAGGCCGCCCGCCCATGTCGAATCCCCCTGTTGTCGTTGCACCGAACTTCCGATCGCGCGATCCACATCGCGATCCGCGTTGCCGAGAAGAATGAGAGGCGCGGCGCCTTTGAGGTAGTGGTGCCTTTACCTAAGGCCTTCCCCGTACGCAATTTGGGGAGGCGCAGCGGTCGCGGCCGCTTCGCGCGTCGTTCCTATACTCGGGCCATGGACGACATCGCCAGCCTTCGCAAGAGCTACGAACGCGCCGAACTCGACGAGTCGGCCTCGCTGCCGGACCCGATCGACCAGTTCTCGCTCTGGCTGCAGCAGGCGCTGGAGGCGAAACTGCCCGAGCCGAACGCGATGACGCTGGCCACCGTCGGCGCGAGCGGCCGACCGTCGAGCCGCGTCGTGCTGATCAAGGGCGTGGATGCGCGCGGTCTGGTCTGGTACACGAACTACGACAGCCGCAAGGGCCGCGAACTGGCCGCCAACCCTTACGCCTCGTTGCAATTTCATTGGGTCGAAATGGAACGCGTGGTGCGCATCGAGGGCCGGGTCGAGAAGACCAGCGCGGCCGAATCGGACGCGTACTTCGCCACGCGCCCGCTCGATTCGCGCATCGGCGCCTGGGCCTCGCCGCAGAGCCAGGTGATCGCCTCGCGCGCGGTGCTGGTCGCAAACGCGGCGAAGATCGGCGCGCAATTCCTGATGCAGCCGCCGAGACCGCCGCACTGGGGCGGCTACCGACTCGTGCCCGACGCGTTCGAGTTCTGGCAGGGTCGCCGCTCGCGCCTGCACGACCGGCTGCGCTACCGGCTGGCCGACGGGCACTGGCGGCGCGAGCGCCTGGCGCCCTGAGCTGCGGCCTCAGGCCGGCGTCACGCGGGCCGCGAAGGTCTTCCTGAACTTCTCGACCTTGGGCGCGACGACCATCGCGCAGTAGCCCTGGTTCGGGTGGTTCGCGAAGTAGTGCTGGTGGTAGTCCTCGGCGCGCGAGTAGTTCTGCTCGGGCAGCAACTCGGTCACGGCGCGGCCGCCGTGCAGCGCATTCACCTCGGCCAGCACCTCGCGCGCCACCGCCTGCTGCGCGGCATCGTGGAAATAGATGCCGGAGCGGTATTGTGTGCCGGTGTCGGCGCCTTGCCGGTTCAGCGTCGTCGGGTCGTGGATCACGAAGAAGATCTCGAGCACCTCGCGCAGCGTGATCTGAGCGGGGTCGAAACGCACCCTCACGACCTCGGCATGACCGGTCGTGCCGCTGCAAACCTGTTCATAGCTCGGGTCAACGACCTGCCCGTTGGCGTAGCCGGATTCGACCGAGAGCACGCCCCTGACGCGTTCGTAGACGGCTTCAAGGCACCAGAAGCAGCCGCCGCCCAGCGTGATCGTGTCGGTCGTGGAAGTCATCGAGTTCTCCAACAAAGAAGGTTCGTCGCGACGCAGCGACCGGGCTTACATGGCGACGCGTCGCGTCGCTTCAATTGGTCGACAGCGACAGCTGCACGCGCGGCGTCCACGCAGCATCGTCCTCGCCCGAGACGCGCAGCTTCGGCGCGGCCAGGAACAGCCGCTCGCTCGGCAGCCCCTTGGCGATCAGCGCGTCGCGTACCGCGATGCCGCGCTGCAGCGCCAGCGCGCGCATCGCCTCGGTGGTGACGGGCGCGCGCGCCTTCAGCAGCGCCTCCATCTCGGGCCCGGGTATGTCCTTCGCGAAACCGACCAGGTTACGCGGCTTGTTCGGCAGGTCGGTGTCCTTGTAGACCTGCTTCAGCAACCGCGCGCGCTCGTCGCTGCTGAGCGCCACCGGCGCGCTCGCCGCCGCGCCGGGCGCCGTCGCAGCAGCGCCGGCTCGCAGCCCTTCGCGGCGTTGCTCGGCGATCAGGCGGGACTCGAGCTCGGCGGCCTGGAACGCCTCGCGCTCCGAGGCCGGGTCGGCGGAACCGGTCACCGTCATCTTCAACGACGGCCGCTCGGTCAGCGCCTTCGCGACCTTATCGATCGCGCCCGCGCCGGCCGGCGCCACCTGCGCAGTGCCGGGCTTGAACTCGACCAGGCTCAGGTCGTCGCTGCCGCCGCCGGCGAACAGCGAGAACGGCGCGGTCAGCGCCTTCGTCAGCAGGTTCAGGATGACCTTCCAGATGATGCCGCCGACGCTGAACTTCGGGTCGTTGATGCTGCCGCTGACCGGCAGGTTGATGTCGATCACGCCGTTGCGGTCCTTCAGCAGCGCCACCGCGAGCAGCACCGGCAGCTTGGTCGCATCCTTCGACTCGATCTTGTCGCCGAAGGTCAGCTGGTTCAGAACGACCTGGTTCTTCGCATCGAGCTTGCCGTCGGCATCGATCTTGTAGGCCACGTCCATCGTCAGCTTGCCGCGCTCGATCGCGTAGCCGGCGTACTTGCCGGCATACGGCGACAGCGGCGCCAGTTCGAGGTCGGTCGCCTTGGCGCGAATGTCGAGCGCAAGCGGCTTCACGCTCGGGTTCACTTGACCGCTGATCTCCAGCAGCGCGGTGCCTTCGGCGCGGCCGCGCAGCGCGAGCGTGGCCATCTCGCGGCTGCCCGAGCTGAAGCCGCCGAGCTCGCCGTTCAGCTCTGTCAGCGCCGCGCTGTAGTTCGGGCGCACGAAGTGGTCGGTGAAATCGACGCGGCCGTTGATCAGCTTGGTCGCGCCGATCTTCAGGTCGATCGGCAGATCGGCGCCAGGCGCGGATGCGGGCGTGGCCGCGGCGACCGGTGGTGGCGCCGACGCCGCATCGGCCGGCGCACCTGCGACTTCCTGGAGGTTGAAGCGCCCCTGCTCGGTGACCACCAGGCGCGAGTAGAAGTCGCTCAGCGAGGCTTCGCCGATCTCGACCTGCGGCCGCGCCTTCGGCTTCAGCGCGACCTTCAGGCCCTTCAGCGCGAACGCCTGCCAGCTGAGCAATTCGTCGGCGCTGGCCAGGTTCAGCGGCGCGCCGGGCTCCGGCAGCGTTGCGATGTGCACGTCGCCGAGCAGCACGTCGCCCGCGGCGGCGGCCTCCAACCCGGCGGGCGACTCGCGCAGGTTCACGCTGCCGGTGTAGCCGACCTCGGCGCGCAACAGCGTCAGCTGCGCCAGCTCGGCGAAGTACGGCTTGAACAACTGCACCGGGACGCGCTCGACACGCAACTGCCCGTTCGCCAGCAGCGGTTGCATGCCGACGCGGCCCTTGAAGTCGACCACGCCGCTCGGGCGCTGCCGGTCGCGGGTGATGCCACCGACGCGCGCGCTGAGTTGAACGTTCGCCGCCGGCACCGCACGCTCGCCGTGCCACTGCAGGTTCTGCAGCGCGACGCGCAGGCTCGACAGCTCGGCACGCACCGGCTCGGCGACACCGCGCCGCACGATCGAGTCGGCGAAGCGCACCTGCCCGCCCTCGAGCAGAAAGTCCTTCAGGCTCAGTTGCCAGGCCGGCGCCGCGGGCGCGCCGCGCCCCGCGGCGGGCGCGGGCGCGGGCGGGCCGGCGACGATCCAGGCCTGCACGTTCAGGCGCCCGTCCTTGTCGCGCACGAGTTGGACCGCCGGTTGCACGAGCCTGACGCTGCCGAGCGCGACGGTGCGCGCGAGCAGGTCGACCTTGACGTCGGCGAGCGCGAGCTGCTTCAGCGCGACCGCGTCCGGCACGCCGCGGCCGCCACCCTCGCGCACGCGCAGGTTGTCGAGCGCGAGGCTGTCGAGCGTGAGCTGCAGGCGCGGCGCGTCGACCGCGCCCGACCAGTCGAGCTGGGCCTGCGCGGCAAGCTGGCCATCGACACTGGGCACCAGGGTCTGCGCCAGATAGGGTGAAAACGCGGCCAGCGACACGCTCGTGAGCTTGACGGCGAGCTTCGCGTCGTGATCCGTCACCGGGCCCTCGGCAGAGAACTCGGCGAGCGCCGGCGCGCTCGCGGCCTGCGTGTGCAATGCGCCCTTGACCACGACCGGAAACGCCTGCGTCAGCGGCCACCGGATCTGCTTCGCACCGACGCTCAGGCCGTCGAGCTGCAGACTCGCGGCGGGCTTCACCGCGGCGTCGGTCCAGAGCACGCGCGCGTCGGTCAGGTCCAGCGCCTCGACGCTCAACTGCCACGCGGTCGGCGCTGGCGGCCGCGCCGCTGCCGATGCTGCCGCCGCGGGCTCGTCGGCTTTCGCGGCGCCCGGCGGTGCGGCGAGCTGCAGCAGGTTGATCTTGCCGGCCGCGTCACGCGTCGCGTGCAGCTGCGCTCCGTCGATGCGCAGGCTGTCGAGTGCGAGTCTGCGCGCCAGCGGCCGCACGTCGCGCAGCCCGAGCTGCAGCTGCTGCCAGGCCAGCAGCGGCGCACCGGCCGCGTCGGTCAGCACCAGATCCTTCGCGCCGACCTTGCCTTTCAGCGTCGCCAGCGGCGCGGCGCCGGGCGGCACCGCGAAGTTCAGGGCCAGGTCGGCCGAAACGCTCCCGCGCGTCACGCGCACTGGCAGCGAGGCCGGCAGGTAGCCGAGGTAGGGCACGAGATCGAGGTCGGCCATCGCCAGCTTCAGGTCGCCGGACTTGGTCTGCGCGAACGGCGTGGCCTGGGCGCCGGTGTCGAACGGCGTGCCGTTGAGCTTGAACGCGAGCCGCGGCTCGACCTTGATATCGACCTGCGCCGGCAGGTTCGAGATGAACGGCAACGCGAGCTGCAGCGCGTCGACTTGGTGGACGCGGTTCACCGGCCGGTCGTCGAAGCGCAGCTGCGCATCGCGCACCTGCAGGTTGTACAACGCGAAGCGCGCCGGCTCGCTCGCGGGTGTCGCGTCGGGCTTGGGCGTGAAGCGCGCGATCAGGTCGTCGATGTCGTAGTGGCCATCGCCGGTGCGCGCCACGCGCAGGCGCAGCGCGTCGATCTCGAGCGCCTCGATCACCGGCGCGAACCGGAACAGCGACGCCGCCGACAGGTTCGCATGCACCTGGCCGATCTTCAACAGCGGCTCGGCGCCGGCCGGCTGCGCGGCAATCGCGAGCTCCTTGACGGTGAGGTCCAGGTTCCAGGGCCGGAAGCTCACGTCGCCGATCGTCACCGGGCGACCGAGCGCCTCGCTCGCGCGCAACGGCAGCTGCCACTTCAGCAGCGCCGGCACCGCGAGCCACAGCGCCAACCACAGCAGCAGCAGCGCCGCCACGCCCCACGCGAACCGCCTGATCCAGATCAGCATCGACCTTCCCTGTTCACCGGACCTTGTCGTCCGGGTGCCATCGTGTCACATCCCGGCGCGGCTCAGGGCTCGCCTTCCCAGTAGTCCAGGTCCTCGGCCGAGCGGTTCATGCGCGAGAACCGATGCGTGGCGTCGCCCGTCGGGGTGCCGGCCATCGCGAGGTACTTGCCCGAATCGGGGTACTCGACGACCTCGGGGCTCTCGCGCGTGCCGATCGACAGGTACTTCAACGGCGCGGCCGAGCTGTTGATGATCTGGTGCGGGTACTGCGGGCCGGGCGGGATGAAGACCACGTCCCCGGCGTGCAGCGCCAGCAGTTCGCCGGCGACGCGCAGCTGGCCCTCGCCTTCGAGCACGACGAAGGCCTCCTCCTGCGCGTAGTGGAAGTGGTAGGGGCAGCCGCGCTTGCCGGGCGCGAGGATGTCGACGCTGATGCCGAGCTTGCTCGCCGCAGTGCCCGTGCCCAGTCGCGCGCACAAGGTGTCGTACAGGGGTTCGCGCAATTCACGCTGCTTCTCGATCGTGTCGACATTGCGGATCAGCAGCGCGCGCAACTGCTCGGTTCGCTCGTTCATCGATGGCCTTCGGAGTTGCCCATGGCCCGCATGATGCCTCGTCGCGCCAACCCCTTGCGGCACAATCGCGACCCGTTCGACCTGCCTCGATCCGACCGCCGAACCCCTGCCCGTGAACGATCTCTTCGTCCTGTTCGCTGCCGAATCGTGGAAGCCTGTGCTGACGGCGCTGCTGCTGCCGCCGGTTCCTTTTCTGCTTCTGATGCTGATCGGCGCGCGGCTCATCGTGGCGCGCCGCGGTCTGGGCTGGATGCTGGTGCTGCTGGGCGCGGCGCTGGTCTGGCTCGGCAGCTGCACCGGCAGCGCCCGGCTGCTCGCGCAGGTCGCGCTGCATCCGCCGCCCGCGCTGACGGCCGAGCAGCTGCGGGCACTGCGGGCACCGACCGGCACGACCGCCATCATCGTGCTGGGCGGCGGGATGGAACCGTTCGCGCCGGAATACGGTGCCGCGAACCTCCAGCAGCACTCGCTCGAGCGGCTGCGTTACGGCATCTGGCTCAGCCGCGAGACCGGTCTGCCGCTGGCGTTCAGCGGCGGTGTCGGTTGGGCCCAGCCCGGCGCCGTGCCCGAGGCGCGCATCGCCGCGCGCATCGCCACGAACGAGTTCGGCCGGCCACTCAAGTGGGTCGAAGACCAGTCACGCGACACGCGCGAGAACGCTGCGCGCAGCGTCGCGCTGCTGCGCGCGGCCGGCGTCCGCCATATCGTGCTCGTGACGCACGGCTGGCATATGCCGCGCGCGCTGCGCGCCTTCAAGGCCGCCGCGGGCGCGGACATCCGCATCGACGCGGCACCGATGGGCCTGGCGCGCGACACCGAGACGCCTGTGCTGACCTGGATGCCCACGACCAAAGGCATCACCGACGTGCGTCACGTGCTGCGCGAAGTGCTCGGGCGCGTCGCCGGCGCCTGAGACCATCCATCGATGAAAGCCGATCTGCGTTCGCGCCGCACCGCTCTCGCCTGGACCAGCGCCACCGCGCTGCTGACCGCCAGCGGCTGCGCCGGGCGCCCGACCCCCGCCGCCGCGCTGCTCGCGCCGACCGGGCGCCTGCGCGCCTGCATCAACCTTGGCAACCCGATCCTCGCGAATCGCGATCCGGCCACCGGCGAGGCCTTCGGCGTGTCGGTCGATCTGGCGCGGGCACTGGGCGAGCGACTGGGCGTCTCGGTCGACCTGACGGTGGTCGAGTCGGCCGGGCGCTCGGTCGAGGCGGTGCGCGCGGGGCAGCTCGACATCGGCTTCTTCGCGGTCGACCCGCTGCGCAGCGAGGGCATCCGCTTCACGGCGCCGTACGTGCTGATCGAGGGCGCCTACCTCGTGCGCAATTCGTCGACGCTGACCGACAACGCGCAGGTCGACCGCGTCGGCACGCGCGTGATGGTCGGCCAGGCGAGCGTCTACGACCTCTACCTGAGCCGCACACTGAAGGCAGCGCAGATCCTGCGCGCCCCAACCTCGCCGACCGTGGTCGACCACTTCCTGGCCCACGGCGCGGACGTCGCGGCCGGCGTCAAGCAGCAGCTCGAAGCTGATGCGGCGCGCCTGGGCGGCCTGCGCCTGCTGCCCGGCCGCTTCATGGTGATCGAGCAGGCGATGGGGCTGCCGGCGAACCGCGGCGACGCGGCCCAGCAGGCGTTGCAGGAGTTCGTCGAATCGGCGAAGGCCAGCGGCTTCGTCGCCAGCGCACTGCAGCGCCACGGCATCCGCGGCGCGGTGGTCGCGCCGGCGGGCTGATCAGCGCGGCGCGTCGCCCTTCCGGTACTCGGCGGTCAACTCGTCCAGGCGCTGCTTCAAGTCGGCGTCGAGCTTGTACTCGGCGGCCGCGAGCGTCGCGTCGAGCTGCTCGGGGCGGCTCGCGCCGAGCAGCGGCGCGGTGATCAGCGGGTTCGCCATCACCCACGCGACGGCCAGCGTGGCGAGCGGTACGCCGGCCTCGTCGGCCAGCTTGTGGAGTTGCGCGACGGTGGCGAAGCTGCGCTCGTTCCAGTAGCGCTCCTCGTACATCGTCGCCGAGGTGCCGAGCGTGAAGCGCGTGTTCTCCTCGCGCGGCGCGTCCGTGCCCCGGTACTTGCCGGTCAGCAGCCCGCCGGCGAGCGGGTTGTACGGAATCACGCCCAGGCCCTCGTC
>Ga0207658_10004057_pt1 | contig 10224 bp, 11 predicted proteins | sample KBSS33metaG_FD_184322 | JGI IMG/M metagenome (GOLD analysis project Ga0207658, IMG submission 184322) | Switchgrass rhizosphere microbial communities from Kellogg Biological Station, Michigan, USA - KBS S3-3 metaG (SPAdes) (version 2) | ecosystem: Host-associated > Plants > Roots > Rhizosphere...
TTGGTGCGGGACGGCGCGGACTACGACGTCATGCCGGGCGGTCTGGCGCGCATCAACGAAGCTCCGGACGGCTTGTTCCTCGCCATCAAGAGCAACGCGTACAGCAAGGACGTCTGGATCCCGGCCGCACCGGGCAGCGCGGAACCGGCGCTGCCCGCGATGCCGGACCAGCGCGTGGAGCTCCAACGAGGCGGGCTCGATTTGCCGAGCCGCTTGCTGGACGACATCTTCTGGCTCGGCCGGTACGTCGAGCGCGTGGACTCCACGGCGCGTTTGGCGCGCGCTGGCTTCGAGCGCATCGGCTCCGAAGCGGGTCCGGACGCGCCGCTCATCCTCTCTGCCATCATCGACACCCTGGGCCGCCTAGGCGTGATCCCGCGCACCGCCGGGAGCAGGCACGTGTCGAGCCCGCCGTCGACGAGGACGTTGGTGCCGGTGACGTACGCGGCGCCCGGCGAGACGAGGAACTCGATCACCGCGGCGACGTCGTCCGGCTCGCCGACCCGCCTGAGCGGCACGCGGCCGCCGCGCTCGGCGCGGAGCACCGGGTCGGAGTAGCTCGCATCGGTCATGCCCGTGTGGGTGAGGCCGGGCGAGACGCAGTTGCAGCGGATCCCGTCGGGGCCCCACTCGTGGGCGAGCTGACGGACGAGCATCGCGAGCGCCGCCTTGCTTGCCGCATACGCGCCCATCGGCGGCGCCGGCTCGACGCTTGCGATCGAGGCGGTCGCGACGATCGCGCCGCCGCCGTCGGCGAGCAGCGGGTGCAGCGCCTTCGCGAGCAGCCACGTCGCGCGCGTGTTGACGTTGAACGTCCGCTCCCAGCCGTCGACCGAGAGCTCGAGCAGCAGCGTCGCCTGGGCGATACCTGCATTGCTGACGAGCGCGTCGACGCCGCCGAGCCGCTCGCGGGCCTCGGCGGCGACGAGCTCGCCCGCGTCCGGCCGCGACAGGTCGGCCACGAGCGCGTGCGCGCCGAGCTCCTGCGCGACCTCCTCGACCCTGGCGGAGACGTCGACGAGCAGCAGCGGCCCCGGCGCGAGGCGCCTGGCCACGGCGAGGCCGATCCCGCTCGCGGCGCCGGTGATCACCGCCCTCACCCGGCCCTCCCCACCATCAACGTCGCCAGCCGAACCGGCCCGTCGAGGACCCGCCACGCATGGACGTTCCCGCACTGGATGACGACATCGCCGGCCTCGAGCTCGGTCGAGCCCTCGTCGAGAACGAGCTCGATGCGACCCTCGAGCACGTAGACGAAGTCGGTCGTCGGCGTGCGATGCATCCCGGCTCGGGGATCGTCGCCGTAGCGCTCCTGGATGTACGCGTCGAGCTCCTCGCTCGACGGGAGCGTGTAGAGCCGCCAGCTCACCTCGCCGGGCGCGAGCTCGGTACGGCCGGGATCGTCCGGGGCGACGGGCCAGGCGATCTCGCCCCAGCGAAACGGCACGAGCGGAGGCGTCTCGAGCACGTGGGAGCGGCCGTCCTCGCCGGTGACGGCGACGACGCGCTTCACGCGGCGCTCCGGAAGCGGAGGGGCAGGTGCTGAAGGGCTCGGGGGTGGTCGACCACGGTCATGCGTCGATGGTCACGTGGCCCGGCTCCGCGGCGACACGGTCGAGCCACGCGCGGATCGAGGGGTACCGCCCGAGGTCGAAGCCGCCCTCCGGCGCGACGTGGGTGTAGGCGTAGAGGCAGAGGTCGGCCAGCGAGGTGCCGTCGCCGACGAGGACGTCGCGGCCGTCGAGGTGCCGCTCGAGCACGTCGAGCGCCTTGTAGCCCGCGGCCTGCCGCTCGCCGAGCCGGTCCGCGAACTCGCCGGGGCGGCCGGAGTACTTGAGCCAGAAGCGGGCGACGGCGATCGACGGCTCGTGCTCGTACTGCTCGAAGAACATCCACTGGAGCATCTGGGCGCGGAGGTACCGGTCGCCGGGATCGAAGCGGCTGCCCTCGCCGAAGTACCAGAGGATCGCGTTCGACTCGGCGAGGGGACGGCCGTCGTCGAGGACGAGCGTCGGCACGCGCAGCGCGGGGTTGAGGCCGCCGAGGACCTCCGGCCGGTCCGAGCGGTCGGAGACGGAGAGCTCGCGACGCGCGTACGGCAGCCCGAGGTGGGCCAGGATCAGGCGAACCTTGTAACAGTTGCCCGAGACCGGGCTGTCGTAGAGCAGCACGCGCAAAGCCTTGCAGGTCCGCTCGGTTTCGCGGGCCACCACCGACACCCGGCGACAACTCGAGGCTTCCGCGCCCGTTCGTGCGACAGCGTGGCGCGCCCCGATGCGGGGCGCGCCACGCTGTTCGTGTCTCTCAGCGGCTGAGGTTGACCGGGAACGAGATCAGCCGGCGTGCCGAGACGCCCCCCAGGAGCGACTCGCCGGTCTTTCTCGCTCGGACGAACACCGCCAACAGCTGCTGGTGCGGCGAAGCCGGATAGCCCGCCTGCTGCAGCATCGTCAACGCCGCCCAGCCGTCCCCGCCCGTCGCAACCTCCGCCGGGATCGAGAACTGGTTGAACGGCACTGCGGTCACGTACACCATCGCGCCCTGCACGGTGCGACCACCACACGCGGACACATGGATCCGCACCGCCAGCTGGCTCGGCGAGCGACCGATCGGCGACGGCGAGACGCTCTGGCCGTCGATCGTCAGCTGCGCCGGCGGCGTCAGATCCTTGATCGCGATCGGCCCGTTCCCGGCCGGACAGCCCGTCGGAGCCACCGCGGGCGTCGTCGTGGTCGTCACCGCAGGCTTCGTCACGACCGCCGTCTGCGCCGAACGCGCCGACGCGGAACCACCCGAATCCGTCGCCGTCACCTCGACACGCAACGTATGACCGACCTCCGAGCCCACGACCAGATGCGTCGTCTGCGTCGTCGACCCACCCGAGAACTTGCAGCCGTTGCCGTTCTTGTCACAGCTCAACCACCGGTACGTAAACGACGGGCTCGCACCCGTCCACGTACCCGGGCTCGCCGTCAACGTCGCCCCCTCGACCGCCGACCCCGAAACCGTCGGCGGACTCGTGTTCGCCGGCGCCGCCACCACCGACGCCGAACCGACCTGAGACGAAGCGACACCCACACCGACCACGACCAGAACGAATAGAACGAGCAGAGATTTCGACCGCCTCAAACGAGCCTGATAGCGATGCATTGCCTGCCTTTCCTCGAATGAACGACAGACCGCGAGCTGCGGTCGTCGGCGAGCGCCGAGCGGGGTATCTACATGCCCAGAACCGTGGCGCGGTATGCAGGTGCAGTTGTCGCATCGCGGTGTGCCTTCATTTCGAGCACGAAGTAGCGATCAGCCACTCTGATCACCGTCCCGGAGTCGGCATGTGACGGCGAGACGATGACGTGTCCGAGGACGCCGCGATGGCTCTCGGCCGAGAATGGGACGGTTGCCCGGCATCCCGGCCGGCCGCATTCGCAGGGGAGATCCGCGACCGGATCTCTGTTCGTGCGTATGGGCCGGCGCGATGTCGTGTGCGTCGAAAAGGGGCGGGTCGATGCTGCGGACATGTCTCTCCTCAGGTCGGGTGGTGATCGCCGACCACGCAGATGAGGCCGGACAGGATCTGCCGCAACCCGCAATTGCTGTGGGAGGACATTTCGCCGGGTCACAAGTCTTGAGACCCGGCGAGCGCTCCGCTCCGCCGATGTTTACAGCGTCGCAAACACAATCATATCACGAGATCCGCCGAAATCCTCGAGTTGGGTTAGGGTGCACCGATCTGGCCGATGCCGTTCGTGCCAGCCACTCATGGTCGAGGCCGATTTCCACCACCTGCGCGTCCTGATCGCGAACGAAAAGCGCGATCGCCTGGAATTGCTCGCTCAGGTCGTGATCGGGCTCGGCCACGATGTGATCGCCCGCGAGATCTACGTCAAGGAGGTAGGAAGCGCGACGGCACGGGAGCGCCCGGACGTCGCCCTGGTCGGGCTCGGGGAGAGCTCGGAGCATGCGCTCGATCTGATCTCGGAGATCATCCGCGAGGCCTCCTGCCCCGTGATCGCGATCCTCGCCGCCGACAACCCCGACTACGTCCACGAGGCCGCGAAGCGCGGGGTGTTCGCGTACATCGTCGACGGCACGCCGGCGGAGCTGCAGAGCGCGATCGACATCACGCTCCAGCGCTTCAGCGAGTACCAGAGCCTCCAGGGAGCGTTCGGCCGCCGCGCGGTGATCGAGCAGGCGAAGGGGATCCTGATGGCGCGCCACTCGATCGGCGCCGAGCAGGCGTTCGAGCGGCTCCGCGACCACTCCCAGCACAACGGCCGCAAGCTCAGCGACGTCGCTGCGGCAGTCGTCGAGAGTCACCTGCTGCTTCTGCCGCCGAACGCTCCGGATCCACCCGAAAAATAAGGGAGCGGACGTTCGCTCGGCGAAGCGCCTGCTAGCGGCGTTCGATCAGCTCGACCCGATACCCGTCCGGATCGCGAACGAAGCAGAGGAGCGAGCCGCCCTCGCGGACGCTGTACGGCGGGCTCTCGGGCTCGATGCCCTGCTCCTTCAGGCGGGCGAGCGACCCGGTGAGATCCTCCAGGCCGATCGCGATGTGCCCGTACGCCGTCCCGAGCTCGTACGACCGGCCGTCGTGGTTGAACGTCAACTCGAGCTCCTCGTCCTGGCCCGGGAAGCCGAGGAAGTAGTTCGTCGCCTCCTTCTGGCCGTTGCGGACGATGTCCATCTGGCGGCGGAACTCCATCCCGAGCGCCTCGTAGAACACCCGGCTGCGGTTCGGATCGGTGACGCGGAGCATCGTGTGCAGATAGCGGGCCATCGGGGCGACTCCTCTCAGGTAGCTCAGGTGGCGAGCAGATCGGCGGCTTCGTCGGGGTGCCGCTCGAGGTACGAGACGACGTACGGACAGAGGGGCTCGAACTTCAGGCCGCGCGCCCGGATGTCGGCGAGCACCCCGTGGACGAGCCGCGACGCGACCCCGCGGCCTTCGTACTCCGGCAGCACCTCGGTGTGGATGAGCAGGAGCGCGCCCGAGGCGTTGCGGCGGTACTCGACGACCCCCGCGAGCTCGCCGTCGATCAGCGCCTCGTAGCGCGACGACGCCTCCGCGTCGCGCACGACCACGTCGCTCGGCTCGTCCACCACTCCGGGAGGGTATGCAAGCGCCCGCGGGTGCCGTCGCGGCTCCCCGGTACGATGCCCGTCTGACGCCTGTCACAGAGCAGCCGCTGCATCGGGCGCTCGGTCTCACCGACCGGGAGTACGACCGTATCCGAGAGCTGCTCGAGCGCGCGCCGAACGACTTCGAGCTCGCGGTCTTCTCCCTCCTCTGGTCGGAGCACTGCGGGTACAAGCACTCCGCCCCACTCCTGAAGCGCCTCCCATCCGACGGCGAGCGCGTCCTCCAGGGGCCAGGCGAGAACGCCGGCGTGATCGACGTCGGTAACGGGCTCGCGGTCGCGTTCAAGGTCGAGTCGCACAACCACCCCTCGGCGGTCGAGCCGTTCCAGGGCGCCGCCACCGGTGTCGGAGGGATCCTCCGCGACATCGTCGCGATGGGCGCCCGCCCGATCGCGCTGCTCGACGGACTCCGCTTCGGCGCGCCCGACTGGCACTTCCGCCGGGCCGTCGAGGGGATCGGCCACTACGGCAACTGCGTCGGCGTCCCGAACGTCGGCGGCGAGTGCGCCTTCGACGCGGCCTACGCCGAGAACCCCCTTGTGAATGCGATGTGCGTCGGCCTCCTCCCCGCCGAGCGGGTGCTGAGCGCCCGCGCGAGCGGCGTCGGGAACGCACTCGTCCTCTACGGCGCCCTCACCGGGCGGGACGGCATCGGCGGAGCCTCGGTGCTCGCCTCGCAGGACCTCGAGGGCTCCGACGAGAAGCGCCCCTCGGTCCAGATCGGCGACCCGTTCCGGGGGAAAGCGCTGATCGAGGTCTCGCTCGAGCTCGTCGAGCGCGAGCTCGTCGTCTCCCTCCAGGACTGCGGCGCCGCCGGGCTCGCGTCGAGCCTCTCCGAGATGGCGCGCGAGGTCGGCGTCGACGTCCATCTCGACCGCGTGCCGCTCCGCGAGGCCGACCTCGAGCCGTGGGAGGTGATGATCTCGGAGTCGCAGGAGCGGATGGTCGCGGTCGTCGCACCCGACCGCATCGACGAGGTGCAGGCCGTCTGCGCCCGGTGGGAGCTTCCCTGCACGGTGATCGGCGAGGTCACCGACCACGGCCTGCTCCGTGCGCTCTGGAACGACGAGCCGGTCGGCGAGATCCCCGCCGCGCTCCTCACGGACGAGTGCCCGCGCTACGAGGTCGAGCAGCGGGCTCAGCTGGTCGAGCCGGCGCCCGTGGATCCCGTGAACGACGAGCCGAAGACGTGGGTCTTCGAGCAGTACGACTTCCTCGTCGGCTCGCGGACGGTACGGCGGCCGGGTCTCGACGCGGCCGTGTTGCGGCTCGACGGCCACCGCGGGCTCGCGGTCTCGCTCGACGGGCCGCGGCTGGGCTGCCGGGACCCGTTCGCGGCCGGTTGGGGCGCCGCGATGGAGGCGGCCCTCAACGTCGCGTGCGCGGGCGGCGAGCCGCTCGCCTTCACCGACTGCCTGAACTTCGGCAACCCCGAGAAGCCCGAGATCGGCTGGGAGCTCGCGCAGGCGATCGAGGGGATCTCGCGCGCCGCCGACGAGCTCGGGATCCCCGTCGTCTCCGGCAACGTCTCGCTCTACAATGAGACGGGCGGCCGGCCGATCCCGCCCACTCCGGTCGTCGGCTGCGTCGGCCTCGTCGCCGACGTGCGCGACGTCCCGGCCGGCTGGAAGCGCGGCGACCGGGTGCTGCTGCTCCGCGGCGAGGGCGCCGGGCTCGTCCGCTTCGTCTGGCGGAACGCAGCGTCGTTCTCGCTCGCGCACGACGTCTCGGACGGCGGCGTCGGGCTCGCCCTGCGCGAGATGGGCGCGTGGTCGGGGCTCGAGGCGAACGCGCAGGCCGTCGAAGGCGAGGGCGTCGTCGTCGCGACGAGCGCCGCGGCGGTCGCGTGGCCCGACGTCGTCGAGCTCGGAGTCGTGGCGTAGATGTGCGGCGTGTTCGGCGTGTACGCGCCCGGCCGCGACGTCGCCCGGCTCGCATACTTCGGCCTGTTCGCCCTCCAGCACCGCGGGCAGGAGTCGGCGGGCATCGCCGTGAGCGAGGACGGCCGCGTGACCGCGCTCCGCGAACTCGGGCTCGTCGCCCAGGTGTTCGACGAGCAGAACCTCAGCGGCCTGCGCGGCGGGCTCGCGATCGGGCACACGCGCTACTCGACGACGGGGGGAAACGCGTGGTCGAACACGCAGCCGGTCGTCCACCACGGCCGGGCCCGCACTGTCTCGCTCGGCCACAACGGCAACCTCGTCAACGCCGACGAGCTCCGTGCGTCGACGGGCAAGACGCTCCAGTCGAGCTCCGACTCGGAGGTGATCGCCGTGCTCGTCGCCGACGACCAACGGCCGCTCGCGGACGCGCTCGCCGCCACGATGGAGCGGCTCGAGGGGGCCGCCTCGGTCGTCGGGCTCTCGGAGGGGAAGCTCTTCGCGTTCCGCGACCGCTACGGATTCCGGCCGCTCGTGCTCGGCCGGCTCGGCGACGACCCGGTCGTCGCCTCCGAGACCTGTGCGCTCGATCTCGTCGGCGCGCGGTTCGAGCGCGAGCTGCGCCCCGGCGAGCTCCTCGTCGCCGACGAGGACGGCGTCCACGTGCGGCAGGCGGTCGAACCGGCCCCCGAGGGCGCGCTCTGCATCTTCGAGTTCTTCTACCTCGCCCGCCCGGACACGCGGCTCGCCGGCGTCGAGGTGCACGCCGCGCGCGTGCGGATGGGCGAGCGGCTCGCCGAGGAGGCGCCGGTCGAGGCCGACCTCGTGATGCCGATCCCCGACTCGGGCACGCCCGCCGCGGTCGGCTTCTCGCGCGCGAGCGGGATCCCGTTCAGCGAGGGGCTCGTCAAGAACCGCTATGTCGGCCGCACCTTCATCCAGCCCGAGCAGGGGATGCGCGACCAGGGCATCCGCATGAAGTTCAACCCGCTCGCCGAGGTCGCCGGCAAGCGGGTCGTGGCGGTCGACGACTCGATCGTGCGCGGCTCGACCACCCGCCAGATCGTGCAGATGCTCTTCGACGCCGGCGCGACCGAGGTGCACATTCGCATCTCCTCGCCCCCCGTGATCTCGCCGTGCTTCTACGGGATCGACCTCGCCTCCGAGGAGGAGATGATCGCCTCGCACTCGACGGTCGAGGAGGTGCGCGCGGCGATCGGGGCGACCTCGCTCGCCTACCTCTCGCTCGACGGGCTCCAGGCGGCGACGCGGCGCCCGGCGAACGCGCTCTGCCGCGCGTGCCTGACGCGCGAGTACCCGACGCCGGTGCCGCTCGACGGCGCGAAGCTCCGCTTCGAAGCGGCCCTCTAAGACCGCAGGTTCTCGGCGCGGCCGAAGCGGATCGCCCGCTTCACCTGCCGGGGATCGTGCCCCTCCTCGAGCAGCCGCTGGCGTAGCTCGCCCTCGGCGGCAAGGCGCAGGAACAGCCACACGAGCGTCGCCAGCGTGACGATCGAGCCCTCGGCCATCATCACGATCCCACCGAGGTTGAGGTCGTGCGGCGGCGTGATCCCCCACTCCGGCGCGTGGCGGTACACGGCGTAGAACATCGACGACGACCAGATGAAGACGTTGCCGAGCACCGTCTCGAGCAGCCGGACAGCGAAGATGTAGCCGACCTTCCACCCGGTCCCGAACCACACCGGGGCGGGCAGGGTCTCGAGCACCGGCTCCCACATCAGGCAGCCGAACGTGAAGAAGCAGAAGTGCTCGAGCGCGTGCACCGCGTCGTGATGGAGCGCGCCGTCGTAGAGAAACGGGATGTGCCAGACGTAGAGGTCGATCGCCCAGAGAGGCAGGGCGAGCCCGGGATGGGCGAGGACGCGAAGGCGCTCGACCGCCCGGATCGCGAGCAGGGGCCGCAGCATCGGCCCCGTCAGACCGAGCACGAAGCAGAGCGGCGCGAGGTCGCCCAGCAGGATGTGCTGGAACATGTGGACGAAGAAGAAGTGCTCCTCGCCGAGCGAGTCCACCGGGGAGTCGAGCGCGAGCACCACGAGCCCGATCCCCACCCAGAACATCGTTCGCCGCCAGCGCGGCACGGGCTGGCCGCGGCGTGCGAGCGTCCGCGCGCGCCGGTAATACAGCGCCGCCGCGAGCGCGGTCGGCACGACCTGGAGCGGGTCGAAGCTCCAGGGTGAGAGGACCGACGGGGTCACGTGCCCTGGAGAATCTACCCTCACCCTCGTGCGGGTCTTCCACTACCACCTCGTCACCTCGGAGCTCCGCGACGTCGAGGCGCGCTACGTCGGCAAGCTCGGCTTCGAGCTCGTCGGCCGGCACGGCCGGATCGGCGACGAGCAGCGGACGTTCGAGGCAGGGGTCTCGTGGGAGAAGCTCGACCGCGACGAGTTCAAGCTCCGCCTGACGGAGCTCGAGCGCGGCGCGCTGAACGTCGTCGTCCAGCCGGGCCACTGGCGGATCCCGCGCGTAGACCACCTCGGGCTCGCGCTCGACGAGGACGAGTTCCAGTCCGTGCTCGGGCGTGCGATGCAGGCGAACCTCCGCATCCAGGAGCACGGCAGCCGGCGGACCTTCGTGGCGACGAACGCGGGCTACCGGCTCGAGGTGCACCCGCCTCGCGAGTGGCTCGACGAGCTGCTCGAGCGGGCCGACGACTTCAGCCTCGACGAGCTCGTGCTCCGGGCCGACGACCCGGCCGTCAAGGCGGGCGCGCTCGCCGGGATCCTCGGCGTGGACAGCGAGCGGGACACCGTGCTCGTGGGCGAGACGATCGTGCGCTTCGTCCCGGGCGGCCCCGAGGGGCGGCCGGAGCTCTACGGCGAGCGGTTCGCGTAGGCCGCGAGCGTCCGTAGACTGCGCTCCCTTGGAGAGCCCACGCCACAGCTACGCCGCAGCAGGCGTCTCGCTCGACACTGCCGAATCGGTGGTCGACCGGCTGCGGGCCGCGGTGGAATCGACCGGAGCGAGCGGGTTCGGCGCCTTCGCGGGGGTCCATCCGCTCGACGACCGGAGGTTCCTCGCCGCCTCGACCGACGGGGTCGGCACGAAGCTCGTGCTCGCGCGCGAGCGCGGACGGCTCCGCGACTGCGGCGCCGACCTCGCAGCCCACTGCATCAACGACGTCGCCACGTGCGGCGCGACGCCCCTGATGCTTCTCGACTATGTCGCCGCGAACGCG
>Ga0207658_10004061_pt1 | contig 10217 bp, 10 predicted proteins | sample KBSS33metaG_FD_184322 | JGI IMG/M metagenome (GOLD analysis project Ga0207658, IMG submission 184322) | Switchgrass rhizosphere microbial communities from Kellogg Biological Station, Michigan, USA - KBS S3-3 metaG (SPAdes) (version 2) | ecosystem: Host-associated > Plants > Roots > Rhizosphere...
AAGCAGCCCGCTACTATGCCACCAATCCCGTCGCGACCGGCTGCCTAGCGCCGGAGGGCACCCGCTCGAACGACGAGCAGGCGCGCGAGGCGGCCCGAGCTTTCAACCGCGCCGCTGAAGGCGTGGTCCGCGCCTGCATTGCCACTCGTCATCCGGAAGACGCCCAGCGCCTGACGGATTTCGTCAGCACAACGATGTCCGGGCCCTCCGCCAAAGCTCGCAACGGACACGGATTGGACCAACTGCTCGCCACGGCCCGCCTTGCCGCTTTGCTCTAGCGCAGGCTCTCCCCAGTTAAGCCTAATACCCACATTGCTTTGGTGAGAAGACCCAGTTGCCGAAATACAGGGATCTCATCGCGCTCCTCAGCTCCGGCCACCCACTCATCCGAGGCGATTGGCGCTAGGGCGACCGCGGACTCTGGCGCGAACGCCGTTATCTGGGACGAAGTTGTCATTCCGAGCGGAATCCCGAGCTTCGGCTTTAGGCGTAAACTGCCGTTCGCTTTTGCCGGACGGACATCACATGACGGGTGTCGGGTATCACCTGTTTGTCGCCGCCTCCGGCGCTCCCCATAGGGATGGTGAATTGGGAACGGGACAACAGCTTACCGAGTTCGCCGGAACGCTCAGCAGCAATTCAAAATTCATCGTAATCAAGGCTTGCATCGGCCCCTGGGTCCGGTCCCAAGGTTAGCTCATGTTGAGTCGAGACCCCCTTACCAACACCGGGCGTTGGCTCGGACCGGGTGAACTTGCCCGTACAGCCAGAACATCGATCAAGGCGCTGCGCGTGTACGAGAAGGCAGGGCTGCTCGCGCCGGATCGCCGCGAAGGCGGCTGGCGTCTGTACGGACCGAAGCATGTAGCGCGCCTCTACCAAATCATGGCGCTGAAGGCGCTTGGACTATCGCTTAAGCAGATCGGGGATACGCTTGACGGTGACGATCTCACTACTAGCCGGATCATGGATCTCCAGGCGAGGCAACTCGCGACGATGATCCGTAATACCCGTGCCCAGTTGCAGCGGGTCCAGCTTGCCCGCCAACAGCTTGCAGACGGGAACATCATATCATCCGATATGCTGCTCGATCTGGCGCGCGACCTTGCGTCACCGACCAGGTTCGACCCCGCTGACGTACAGGCCGCGATCGTGGCAGCGGTACACGACCCGGCAGAGCAGGAAGCCGTCAAATCCGTCGTCGACGGACCTGCTGTGGGTCAGGTTACGGAACGCGACATCACCGCCTTGCTCGACGAGGCCGCCATCTGTGCCGCAGCCGCGGATCCTGATTCCGCCAGTGCCCGATCGCTTGCCGATCGCTGGCTGGCGCTTGCGGACCTGCTCAAACTCCAGGACTTCGATACCGAAGAGGATTCCGCTCTCCGCCGTGTCGTCGCGCGGATGATCGACGACCCTCTCCTTGTCGAACCGCTGACGTTCCTCCGTGCCGCCGTTGAGCGGCGAACCTCACACCACAAGAAAGGCTGACCTACTCCATGCGCTTGCTTCTTGCCGCCGTGCTGTTGCTCGGCACGGCATCCACACCCGCGTCCGTCGCCGCCCGCACGGTCTATTCCGGCGTCACGATACTCGACCCCAAGACGAAGACGCGTCTGCACGATCGTTACATCGTGGTCGATGACAAAAGGATCACGGCGATCGGCAAGGGTGCCGTGCCGCGCCGGTACGCCGATGCGACGACGATCGCCATGAGTGGCCGTTTCGCCATGCCCGGCCTGTTCGATACGCATGCGCATATCACGCTGGGTCCGGTGTCCCCGCAGGTCAAGGACGGCGCGGTCAACCTGACGGTGGCGGGCAGCGATGCGATCACCCGTCACGATGCGCTGATGCTGCTCGCCGCCGGGGTGACGACGATCCGCGATCCGGGCGGGGACACAGCCCGGATGGTTGCCTATCGCGACGCGGTCGCCGCCGGACGACTGACCGGACCGGAGGCGAAGATCGCCGGGGCGGTCATCGATCGATCGGCCTTCCCGGTGCACGGACTCGTCGATCGCGTCGACGACACGCACGATGTCGCGTTTTACGTCGCCGCGCAGGCGAAGGCCGGCGTGGATTACATCAAGCTCTATGAGGCGCTGACCCAAGCCGATCTGGCATCGGGGATCAAGGCCGCCCATGCCGCCGGCCTCACCACGATCGCGCATCTTGGCGACGTTAGCTGGACCACCGCGGCGCGCCTGGGGATTGATTCCCTTGTCCACGCCATGCCGATCTCGCCCGATCTGCTGCCCGCAGACAAGCGCGCTGCCTATCTCGCCACACGCCGCCCCGGTCCCTTCGCGTTCTTCGAATGGTATGAACAGGTCGATCTCGACGGACCGGAAATGCGCGAGATGAACCGCACGCTCGCCGCGAAAAGGATTCCGGTGGACGCGACGCTCATCGCCTTCAATCTCGCCTTCTACGGCGACGATCACCGATACCGTGATCGTGACGTGTCCTGGGCGTATCCTGCCATGACAAAGAATTGGGCGACGGCCTTTCGCTTCGATCTGGGTTGGAAACCGGACGATTACCGGCGGGCGCAGGCGGTTTGGCCCAAGGTCCAGCGTTTCGTGCGGATGTTGCACGCAGCCGGCGTGCCACTGACGATCGGCACGGACATGAACAATCCGTTCGTCGCCCCGGGGATCAGCGTGGCGAGGGAGGCCGGGCTGCACGTGGAGGCTGGGATACCCGCCTGGGACGTGCTTCGCATGGCGACGACCAATGCGGCGGAACTCCTCAAGGTCAGCGATCGAACAGGACGGCTGCGGCCGGGCATGGAAGCCGATATCCTGTTCCTCGACGCCGATCCCTCGATCGACATCGCAGCGCTGACGCAGGTCAGGGCGGTCGTCGAGAACGGCCGCTTCCATGAGCCGGAGGCGCTCAAGGCGGAGGCGCGGTCGTGATCGTGCTGGCCGCCGCGCTACTCGCCGCATCGACCGCTGCACCTTCCCTTTGTCGGGATGGCGGTACCGCCGACAAAGCCGTGACCGCAGTCTACGATCTCGTATCCGTGCCGGCGGGTGGTTCCTGGGATTGGGGTAGAATTAGCGACCTGTTCGTCGATCAAGGATTGTTCGTGACGATGATACCCCGCGCAGGCGGGGCTGCCATGTCGAAGGCCGATCTTCCGGCGCTGCGGACGCAGACTCAGACGGCTTACGCGAAATCCGGCTTCGTCGAGCGCGAGTATCGACGCGAAGCGCGGATATTCGGCGATATCGCATCGATCTACAGCAGCTTCTATATCAGCTTGCCCCAGGCAAAGGATCGCACGCTCGCAAAGGGATTACACCATTTCCAGTTGGTGAAGGCGGAAGGATGTTGGCGGATCGTCAGCAACATATCGCAGATGGAAGGCGCGGGATGGACCCTACCACCTGCATTCGCAAGCGAACACGCCGCGCGCTGAACTCGGGGGGAGATGCACGATAGCTATAGGTTTTTCTCGTAAACGAACGGCCAACGCGACGGCCGAGGCATTCCCACGAGGAACGCAGACTGTGTGGAAACTCGCCGGCTGATTCCGCTTGGTCGCTGACAGGTGTATGCTGTGATCATGGCGTATATCGAAGGTCATGCGCGCGAGCAGGCGCTGCTGCTGCCGGCATCGATCGAGGATTATGTGGCGGCAGATAATCCGGTTCGGTTCATCGACGCGTTCGTCGATGACCTTGATCTTTGCGAGGCCGGCTTTCACCGTTCGCGACCGAAGGCGACGGGACGGCCCGGCTACGATCCGGGGGACATGCTCAAGCTGTACCTGTACGGCTATCTCAACCGGGTGCGATCGAGCCGGCGACTGGAAGCGGAGGCGATGCGCAACCTCGAGCTGATCTGGCTGCTGCGCGGGCTGCGGCCGGACTACAAGACCATCGCCGACTTCCGTCGCGACAACCGGGGTGCGTTCAAAGCCGTGTTCCGCGCCTTCGTCGTCCTGTGCCGCAAGCTCGACCTGTTCGGGCGCGAGCTGCTGGCCGTGGACGGCACCCGGCTGAAGGCCGTCAACAATCCGGGACGCAACTTCTCCCGCGACAAGCTGGCCAGGTACATTGCCGCGGCCGACGAGCGGATCGAGGGTTACCTGGCCGAGCTGGATGCCATCGACCGTGGTCAGGATGGCCATGGGCCTGGGCGCGGCGAGGCGCTGGCCGCAAAGATCACCAGGGTGCGCGAGCAGCGGCAGGCGCAGGAGGCAATGCTGGGCCAGCTGACCGCCAGCGGCGAGAGCCAGGTTTCGCTGACCGACCCCGATGCGCGCGCGATGGTCACGGGCCAAAAGACCACGGTCGGCTACAACGCGCAGGTGGCGGTCGATGCGAAGCACAAGCTGATCGTCGAACAGCACATCACCAACGCTGCCACCGACATGGGCCTGCTGGCGGACACCGTCAGGGCCGCGCGAGAGACACTCGACGTCGAGCGCATCGATGCCGTGGCGGACATGGGCTACTACAAGGGCGAAGACATCGAGGCCTGCGAAGCGAGCGGCATCACGCCCTATGTCGCCCGGCCCGAGCGAGGCAGCGCGGTTGCCAACGGCCGCTTTCCCAAGGAGCGCTTCACCTACGATCCGGCAGCCGACGCCTATCACTGCCCCGGTGGCCGGCTTCTCGACACCCGCTACCGCTCGGTCACACGCGGGCATGTGTCGATCCAGTATTCCAGCCCTGCCGCCTGTGCCGCTTGCACCATCAGGGCACGCTGCACCGGAGGCCGCTGGCGGCGCATCAACCGTTGGGAGAACGAGGCGGTGCTCGAGCGCATGGCCAGGCGGCTCGCCGCCCGGCCCGGCATCCTGAACGTCCGCCGGGAAACGGTCGAACACCCGTTCGGCTCGATCAAGCAATGGATGAACCAGGGCGCGTTCCTGATGCGCGGGCTGGAGAAGGTCCGTGCCGAGTTCAGCTTGACCGCGCTCGCCTACAATCTCAGGCGCGCCATCACCCTCGTCGGCATCCCGGGTATGATCCAAGCGGTAAAGGCCTGATCCGGGGCGCAAATCGCGCCGGATCAGGCCAGACATGCCGCCCAAAAAGGCGTTCCAGCGCCAGTACGGCCGCAAACACGGACTTGAGCCGTCTCTGACTCGTCTGGTGCGAGAAGCGTCAGGTGGCGGTCAGCCCGTGAGTTTTCGCACGGTCTGAACGTGGAGCGGGAAAGCGAACTTACCAATTGGGCTGAAGGCGACGAGCGGGTTTCGCTTTCCCAAAATCTGTTCCCGATTGCTGTTTCTCGAAATCGCCGCTCGGAGATGGGAAAGCGGGAAAGATTAGGGCGACGTAAAACACATGATTCCCAGGCAGTCGTCGCATAATGCCCCAGTGATCCCGCCGCCCACGACATTGTGCAGCCATATTCCCCACCCAAATGTCCGAGAATCACTGTCGGATTGAGAAAGTGTCCGACAACGCTTGCCGAGGGGTTTTCCGTCTGGCCGTGCTCGCTCCCCTTTGGGGGCATTCCCAATCAGTGAACATGCCATTAGCTTGATTCAATGACGGCTTCCTCGCGCATAAGTTCGATCCTTCGTGCAGACCCGCTCCGCTGGCATCTTCTAGGTGTGGTCGAAGCGCTGAACTTGCCAGACTGCTGGATCGGAGCGGGCTTTGTGAGAAACGCCGTATGGGATCACCTTCATCACCGTTCGATCGCGCCGCCGGATGCAGACGTTGATGTGATCTGGTATGATCCGTATCGCACCAACGCGGCCGAAGATCGGAAATTCGAGGCCCACTTGCAGGCTTTGGAGCCTTCGATCACTTGGTCAGTAAAGAACCAAGCTCGGATGCATGGTCGGAACGGTGATGCTCCCTACGCTTCTGCCATCGACGCCATGCGCTACTGGCCGGAAACCGCGACGGCGGTTGCCGCCCGACGATGCGGATCACATGGTTGCGATATCGCGGCCCCTTTCGGATTGGACGACCTGCTCGATCTTGTTTTGCGCCCAACCTCGCGCTTTCGCGTCGAAAAGCGCACGATCTATGAGGATCGGATACGCACCAAAGGATGGCTTGAGTATTGGCCCCTTCTTACAAGGGCCGAGGGCTAATTCCGCATCCCATGAGATATCGCCGCTCCTGCCTTCCGAACTCCCGAAATGAAGTGGTTTTCGACACTAGACCGGGTATTGAACGCCCTATGCTCTTCGGCATCAATCTTCGCGCCAGTGGCGACGCCACACCCTATTGGGAACTCGTCGAGCGTGCTGCTGCATTAGAGGTCGAGCCCACAATTCATGCACTTGATTATCCGCCGCACATTACGCTCGCCAAGTATGCTGATGCTGACCCTCAAGAGCTTCAGGCTGTTGTTACCGATCTGTCAGCTATGCGGCCCTTGAAGATATCTTTTGATCGTATTGGCGCGTTCGATTCGGGATCCTTGATTCTGTGGGCGTCTCCAAAACCGCACGAAGGTCTGCTGGACCTGCATAATCAAGTGCACACCCGCATTGATCCGGGTCGATGTAAGCCGCCATACCGTCCAGACAATTGGACACCTCATTGCTCGATTGCGTTGCGAGTAGCTGACCATCACCGCGAGGCCGCAAATCGGATGCGGGCAGCCGATTTCACTCCATTCGTGCTGACATTCGACGTGGTAGACTGCGTATCCTCGCGGCCGATTGCGGTCATCGCGGAACGCGCACTGATCGGATAACCGGTGAAATGCGCTACGTCCGCTTCCGACGTAACCTGTCGTTCAAGCGTTAGCATCGGAACGACGTAAGGTGGTCGGCACAGGTCCCAAGCCGATGCCCTCCGAGCGACATCGCACGCCGGCAGCCAATCTGGTGTTTGAAGGGGTTTAGCCAGGCATGCGGAGCCCAGCGCCGCCCCGTCGGATTTCAAGGCGTCCGACCGCTATCTCAACTCGTCTAATTCCACCGCCATGCGCCGAGCTGTAGTGAACCAACATTCTATCGGACAGTGTGAAGAGCTGTGTGCATGCGCTCGCAAAATGCCGTCTGCGTTATGAAGCTAGGACAATAGTTGCCTCACGTCGAAGCAGCACCATCGTTCCGAATATCGGAACGGTGAATGCCTGCTTGTGCGGCTAGTGGATCGTTGAAAGCAACGGCATCTAGTGCCTGTCGATCACGTCGACCGACGCGATACTCAGAATCGAAAGGTAACGACAATGTCCTACGACCGCATCACCTCCGAGAACGCCGCCGTCCTGTTCGTGGACCACCAGACGGGCCTAGCCAATGGCGTGCAGACGCAGAACCCCGCCGAGTTTCTCAACAACGTCAAGGCGCTCGTCGCGCTGGCCAACGCCCACGATCTGCCGGCGATCATCACCACCAGCGCCGCGGGCGGTCCGAACGGCCCGATCATGCCGGCGGTCGCGGAGGGTTTGCCGAACGCCACGATCGTGCACCGGCCTGGCGAGATCAACGCTTTCGACAACGCCGACTTCGCGGCAGCCGTTAAGGCTACCGGCCGCAAGAAACTGCTGATCGCGGGCATCTCGACAGAGGTCTGCCTCGCCTTCGCGGCGCTGTCCGCCAAGGAGCTCGGCTATGAGGTCTACGCCGTGCTCGATGCTTCCGGCACCTGGGACAAGCGCGTCGAGGACGCGGCAATCGCGCGCATGGTGCAGGCCGGCATTATCCCGATGACTTGGGTCGGCGTCGGCGCGGAGCTGCTCGGCGACTGGCGCTCGGCTAGCGGCCAGGCTCACGCGAAGGTGATGGGCGAGCACCTGCCGTTCTCCGGCAACAACCTGGCGGGATACCTGTCCGCCAAGGGAGCGGCCTGACCGTTGCGGGCGGGCGACGCCGCCCGCCAAGATGGAGTGAAGATCGGGGCGCCGACCGCACAAGCGGTCGGCGCCCCTCTTCTTTGCCGTCGCAAGTTGTTCAGAGGCGAGCCCATAGGCTGGTGCGGCGGGTAGCCGACGATGCGGGTGCATATGGACCGCGCAGGTACGCGTCCACACATGACCCAACGCTCGCCGCCGTTGAGCAGGGGATGGCGGGGCTGCGGGTCGATTGGACGAAGATTGACGAACTGCAGAGCGTCGCCAAAGACCCGCTAGATCATGCGTGACGGCGCACTGGAGAGCCACATCGTCCTCGACGGGGCGAAGGTCGTGCCGCTACGCCACCACCGACGAGGATCGGCAGCTGGCGCTAAGTCTGATCGCGCACGCGTGCGGTCACATCGAAATCAATGCGAAGATGGCTGAGGTGATCGCCGAGTGCCACCTGATGCGTCATCGCCAGACTTCGAAGGGCGATCATTTAGATCGCGGAAATCGCATTCGCGCAAATACGCCGTCTGCCGCCAGTCGGCCCCGTTCGCAACGCGGCAGAACGAGCAACATGCCGATTCCGTTACCGCGGTCGTGCCCGGCGTGCACGTGCGAACGCGGCAATCAAGGGACACTTCGCGGGCACATAAACCACAGCACCAGAAGGATTTCTGGTGGCGGGACAGGGATTCAACCGTGTGAAGGCGATGCCGATTTGGGATAAAGAGATGTGAGCTAACCAGTATCCCGCAAGTCTGGGAGGCGCGTGTACGCGAATTGTACGATCATGGCTGGAACAGCTAGCGCTCGTACCACCCTTGCCGGCCGAGTGCCGCGACATGCGCGAGCGCTACCATCAGGCCACCGGCGAACTCGATCCCCTTCAGAGCCAACTTCTTTGATGTCAGTTGGTAAACGAATCTAAATATTAATTAATAGTCCAAGCGGCGATCGAATGTAGATTTGCTTGAAACGCAAATTATCCCTCTTGAAAACGTTCAGTTTATCGAGGTACTGTGACAAGGTGTCTATAGCAGGAGGTAATTATGCGTAAAGTTTTTGTGCTAGGAGTGGTTCTTTCTTTATGCGCTTCACCAGCTCTGGCAAATTACCCAATTACTCCTGAAATTCGTGAAGCTTGCCGGGGCATTGCCACGGCATATACAACATCTATTCACGGGCCTGATGATGGCTCTGCGGCATGGAAAGACGCCTGGTTCACTAACTTCGATGACTGTTTAGATACCTACAGAGTCGGTGGGTACTATCCGTGCGAAGGCGGCGCGTGCTCCGGGTAATTCTTCTATCTCTTTTACATTGAGGATGGTGATCCCGTCTGGTTTTGCAACGAGCTCACATAGTGGGTGGGGTTCAAATCAGGCGGGGTCGCCGCCTGTGTGATGGATCTAATCGAAGGAGAAATGCTCAATTTCACAGCCACAGGCTCTTTATACTTGCGCATCGAAGCACCACTAACCTTCCGCGAGTTGCGTGCTCGGCAGGTTCAGCCTGTGCATGTAGACCAGGTGCTTCAGTATGGCGTAGGCCTGGGGAGTAATCATGCCTCCGCTTCCCGTCCTAGGCGGCGTGGACAAATTCAGCGAAGCGTTTCTACGCTTACCAGGTTGATGTCGCCGTCGAAGGGCTCGACGTATGCGCAGATGTTGTCCGAGAACTCGTCCATCAGATTGAGCCCTTCGGGGTCATAGTCGTTCTCGGCGACCAGCCTCAGCTTGCCGTCCATAAAGGTGCAACTGACGTTGTGTTCGTGCGGATAGTGAACCCGGAATGCTTCGGTGATGTCGCGCGCCGCTTCGTCTCCCGCTGCGGCGGGAACATCATGGCATTCCAAAGTGATGCGATACATGTGTTGATGCTCCGGGTTTTGCGAACCTATCGGGAAACAGGGCTGACGTGGAAGCCGAAATGATTGACGAGGCGTGCGGGGATTGATTCAAGGCTGCTTTTTGGAGGTAGGCTTGAGCAGGGGCGATCTCACTGAAGCAGAATGGCGCGTTCTGAAGGGCCTATTGCCCATCGAGCCTGAGAACCGTGGTCGAGGCAGGCCGCCCGAGCAGAACCGCTCAATCATCAATGGCATCCTGTGGCGGCTCCGCTGCGGTGCTCCGTGGCGCGACGTGCCGCCCAAATATGGCAGCTGGAACACCATCTATCGCCGGTTCCGGCGATGGAGTGAAGCCGGGGTCTGGGAGACCGTTGCAGTGACGCTGGCCGAGATCATGGCGGACAGCAACCATTACAGCATCGACAGTACCACCGTTCGCGCCCACGTCTCGGCAGCGGGCGGAAACGTATGGCTCGCCCCGTCGGCAAGCGGTTTGCGTCTGACGATCTGAGCAGTCTACGAAAACGTATCCGGCCTTTCAGCATGGAGCCGTTGGCCAAGATGGAGATCGGCGCGTCCTGGTCCTCAT
>Ga0207658_10004064_pt1 | contig 10216 bp, 6 predicted proteins | sample KBSS33metaG_FD_184322 | JGI IMG/M metagenome (GOLD analysis project Ga0207658, IMG submission 184322) | Switchgrass rhizosphere microbial communities from Kellogg Biological Station, Michigan, USA - KBS S3-3 metaG (SPAdes) (version 2) | ecosystem: Host-associated > Plants > Roots > Rhizosphere >...
CCGTGCACGCTGATCGAGGACCTCCGCGGTCGGTCGTCGCTCGCCGATGAGTCGCGCCCGCGACGTCGACCGAGGCCGCGTAGCCGGCGCGAGCGCGCCCTACGCCTCGCGAGGCGCGTCGACGGCGACGGCGACGGCCGAGGGGTCCACAGCGCCGCCTGCGGCTGCCCCGTCCGGCGCGCCGCCGAGGTACGCTGCGATCACCTTCGGGTCGTTGCGCACGAAGTCCGGCGGACCCTCGCTGATCTTGAGGCCGAAGTCGAGGACGACGATGTGGTCGCTCACGGACATCACGAAGTTGACGTCGTGCTCGATCAGCAGGATGCTCATGCCCCAGTCGTCGGCGAGGCGGCGCACGAGGTGCGCTAGCTCGCGCGTCTCGCCCTCGGACAGGCCCGCGGCGCACTCGTCGAGTAGCAGCACGCTCGGCTGGGTCGCGACCGCGCGTGCCATGGCCAGCAGGCGGCGCTTTCCGTACGCGAGGTCCTCGACGCGGCGGTCGAGGTCGGCCGTCAACTCGAACTCGCGAATCGCCGCCACGACCTCGCCCGGGATCGGCGGGATCCGCGGGTACACGAGATCGGTCACGTACGAGATCGCGTCCCGCGGCTCGGACGCCGTACGCAGGTTGTCGAGCACGGTCATGTCTTCGAAGAGCTCGAGCGACTGGAACGAGCGGCTGACGCCCGCGCGGGCGCGGCGCACCGCGCTCCAGCCGGTGATGTCCGCTCCGTCGAGGAGCAGCGAGCCCGCCGAGGGGCGCGTGAAGCCCGTGACGGCGTCGACGAGCGTCGTCTTCCCCGCGCCGTTCGGCCCGATCAGGCCTACGATCTCGCCGGGCTTGATCGTGAGCGACACCTCGGAGACGGCGATCACGGCGCCGTACCTGACGGTGAGGTCGCGCACCTCGAGCGTCTTCGGCGCGACGCGTTCACGGCGCTCGTCGGGCAGGGCCTTCGCCGCCGCGGCCCGCCGCCACGGCGGAGCGGGCAGGGGCAGCCGCGAGAGCTGCTTCGCGATCCACTGCGCCTGGTGGATCTGCGCCTTGGCCATGCCGTCCGGCTCCTGCAGGACGAGGAGGATCAGGAACGCGCCCGCTACGACCTGGAGCCAGCTGGAGACGCCGTAGCCGAAGAGCACGTCGATCACCTGGGCGCTGATCGCCCCCGCCCAGAGCAGGGCGCCCATCACCGGCCCGAGCAGGTAGCCGAGGCCGCCGATGACCGCGATCGCGACGAGCATGATCGACGAGGCGTTCGTGATGCTCGGGAAGAGGATCGCGTTCGACCGGAAGAACATGAGGATGCCGCCCACCGCGGCGATACCCGCCGCGAGGCTGAACGCGTAGACCTTCGCCGAGACGACGCTGATGCCGAGCGCCGCCGCGGCGCGCTCGTTCGTCCGGACAGCGATCAGCCTGCGGCCGGAACGGCCGCGGCGCACGTTCGCCACGATCAGCGCGCAGAGAACGAAGCCGACGAGGCAGATGGCCGCCCAGCGCTGCGGATGCGTGACCGAGTAGACGTCCCAGCCGAACAGGTGCGTCTGGCCGACGATCGAGCCGTAGCCGCCGCCGACGTAGGACGCGTTGCCGAAGAGCATGTACTCGAGCGCGCTGCCCAGGCCGAGCGTGACGATCGCGAGATTGATCCCGCGCGTCCGGACGGCCGGCAGCGCGAACAGCGCGCCCAGCGGCACCGTCGCCGCGACGCCGAAGGGGAAGGCGGCCCAGAAGGGCCAGCCCCAGCTCTGGACTGCGCGCGCGGCGGCCCACGCGCCAAAGGCCGCGATCGCGAACTGAGCGAGCGAGATCTGGCCCGCATAGCCAGTGACGACGACGATCGAAAGCAGCAGGATCGCCGCCGTAAAGGTCGTCGTCCACGCGGAGGCCCAGTCGCCACCGCCGCGAATGACGAGCCAGAGCGTGAGCGCCGTGAAGGCGAGCAGGAGATCCCAGCGCACGCGGCCGTTGCCGACCGCGGGCAGGCGCTGCAGGAAGAAGTCGCGGAGCGGGAGCGCGCGGCCGCGCAGCACGAGGAGGAGCATCACGACGAAAAAAGGCACGGATTGCGAAAGGCCGATCGCGTGGTCTCCCCACTGGAGCGAGTAGAAGTCGAACTCGCCCTGCACGATCCCGATGCCGACACCGCCGAGGAGGGTGAGCCAGAACGAGCTGAAGTTGCCGACGAGCGCAGCGGCGAGCGTGACGAGCAGCAGGTTCGTCATCAGCGATCCCTGCAGGGTCGCGATCGGGATCATCAGGATCGTCGCGAGCCCGGCGAGACCCGAGCCGAGGCCCCAGTTGGCCGCCGCGATCACGTCGGGCGACCAGCCGAGGTTGGCCGCGGCACGCTGGTTCTCGGCCACGGCCGCCGTACCGATCCCGAACCTGCTGAAGCGGTAGCCCGCCCACAGGGCGGCGGTCAGCGTGACCGCGATGATCATCAGGTACACGCGGTCCGACGTGATCGTGATGTCGCTCGTGATCTTCCACAGGTCGACCGGCAGGACGCTGCCGACCGTGTAGACGTCGGCGCCGTAGCGCTTGGCCTGCACGCCCTGGAGCAGGACGAGCACGCCGAGTGTCGCCACGACGCGAACGAGCGCAGAGGCGCGCCGCAGCCGGCGCATCACGAGCAGGTGCAGGAGCACGCCGATCAGTGCCGCGAACGCGACGCCGCAGACGAGCGCGACGGCGTAGCTCTGACCGTGGCGGGCGTCGAGCTCCCAGTAGACGTACGCGCCGGCGACGCCGACCGCGCCGTGCGCGAAGTTGAGCACGCCGGAGCCGCGGTAGATGAGCACGAGCCCGAGCGCGGCCAGTGCGTAGAGGACGCCGGTGCTGGCTCCGAGGAGGCCGAAGTGGATGAAGTCGGACACCATGTGCTCCTGACGCGCGGCGGCGTCGCGCCGCCACCGGCGCCGATTCTAGACAGATTCGGACAGAGATTGCCTCGAAGCTCTTGATTTGTCGAGGCTCGTTCGACATGATCCGCCGCGTTAACGACATCGACTGTCCGATAGGTGACAACGGCGGCTGCCATGCGGCGTCGTGTTCATCACAGGAGGTACAAGTGAACTCTGTCCCCATACCACGTCTGGCAGCCGCGCTGGCCGCCATCACCGCCGTCGCTCTCTCGCTGGCGCTCGTCGCCACGGGCGCGACGCGTGCGGCGAAGCCCGACATCAAGCTGATGGTGCCCGTGCCGACGCAGAACGCGATACTCGACCAGTACGACCTCTACGTGATCGCGAGCAACGTCGCGCGCGAGATCAACAAGCGCGGCGGCATCCGCGGCCAGCAGGTCAAGATGGAGTTCTGCAACGTCGGCTTCGATCCGAACCTGAACGAGCAGTGCGCGCGCAAAGCCGCGTCCGACGGGGTAACGGCGACGATCGGCTCGCTCTTCCTGTTCGGCAACGTCAGCCAGCCGATCCTCGAGGCCGCGCACATCCCGGCGATCGGCGCCGCGGCGACGAACCCGGCCGAGCTCACGAGCCCGTACGTGTTCACGAACGCGCCCTCGCCGCTGCACACGTTCGCGGAGGCGTTCCTCGCCGGCCGGCACTGCAAGAACACCTCGCTCGTGGTGACGAGCTCGCAATACAGCCAGTTCAAGAAGTACTACGAAGCGGGCCTGAAGGCGAACTCGCGCGGCGGCTTCGTCTCGGCGGTGCTCGTGCCGCCGACGGCGACCGACATGAACGCGTACGTCGCCCAGGCCGCGAAGGGCGCGGACTGCATCGCGGTCGGCCCTGCGGAGCCGCAGTTTCCGGCGTGGCTGGGCGCGATGCGCTCGCAGGGGCTCAAGCAGCGGATGTACGTGCTCGCGGGCTCGAGCCTGCAGCCGAAGGTCGTGGCCGACTACGCCGACGTGACGAACGGGTGGTACGCGATCAGCTACTACCCGTCGATCACGAACCCGGTCTGGAAGCCGTACGTCGACCTGATGACGAAATACCACAACCTCGGCAAGTACGCGGGCAACATCGGCGGCCTCTCGCAGATGCGCACCTACCTCGCGATGAAGGTCTTCGAGCAGGTCGCGACGAAGATGAAGGGCACGGTCACGAACGAGACGCTCTACAAGGCGCTCACGACGGCCCCGACCTGTCAGGTCGACGTCGGCAAGATGATGCCGAAGCTCAACTACTGCAAGGAGGCGTCGGATCCCGACCTGAGGCGCCTCTTCGACACCTCCGTCTGGATCCAGCGGATCAAGAACGGCAAGTACACCGACGTGTCGCGGACGTTCTTCGACATGCTGCCCTTCTACGAGAAGGGCAAGGGGTAGCGACTGCGTCGCCGGCTCTCCGCCCGCGGGCGGAGAGCCGGCGCGCGGGACGTACGGGATGACATCGACCGACCAGCCAAGCGAGAGAGACGGCAGCGCCGGCGTGCCGGTCCTGCGGGCCGCCGGCCTCACCACGGGCTACGGCACCCAGGCGGTCGTCCGCGACCTCGACCTCGAGGTGCAACCGGGGGAGGTCGTCGCCCTGCTGGGGCCGAACGGTGCCGGCAAGACGACGACGCTCCTCGCGCTGAGCGGCGAGCTGCCGCTCATGAGCGGCCAGGTCTTCTTCGACGGCCGCTCCACGAAGGAGCCGCCGCACAAGCGCGCGCGGCGCGGCCTCGCGTTCGTCACCGAGGAGAGGTCGATCTTCAAGGGTCTCTCGACGCTCGACAACCTGCGCGCCGGCAACTGCCCCGTCGAGTCGGCGCTCGAGCTGTTCCCCGACCTCGAGAAGCGCCTGCGCGTGCGGGCCGGCCTGCTTTCCGGCGGGGAGCAGCAGATGCTCACGCTCGCCCGGGCGCTCGGCCGCAAGCCGCGGCTCCTGCTCGCCGACGAGCTGTCGCTCGGGCTCGCGCCCCTGATCGTGCAACGTCTCCTGCGAGCGGTGCGGGAGGCCGCCGACCGCGGCTGCGGCGTGCTGCTCGTGGAGCAGCACGTTCGCCAGGCGCTCGACTACGCCGACCGCGCGTACGTCCTCCGCCGGGGCAACATCGAGCTCTCCGGCACGGCCGCGTGGATGCGCGAGCGAATCGGCGAGATCGAGGAGTCGTACCTCGCCGCCGCGGTCGCCGGCGGCGAGACGTCGGCCGGAGTGGATCTGCGTGCCTGAGACGATCTCCAGTGAGCGGCTCGCAGCGCTCTTCCGGCCGCGCCGGATCGTGATGATCGGCGCGTCTGAACGCCTGCCGCACGCGCGCATGGTCTTCCAGAACCTTCTCGAGTGGGGCTACGGCGACCGCGTCCTGCTCGTCAACCGGCGCGGTGGCGAGGTGTACGGCCGCCCCGCCGCGACCTCCGTCGTCGAGCTCGGGGAGGAGATCGACGTGGCCTTCCTGTCGGTGCCGGTCGCGGCGGTCCCTGACGCCCTCGAGGAGGCGGCAGCCGCCGGCATCCGCAGCGCCTGCCTGCTCGCCGGCGGCTACGCCGAGGAGGGCCAGGCTGGAGCCGAGCGCCAGCGCGAGCTCGTCGAGGTTGCGGAGCGGCTCGGCATGACGCTGCTCGGCCCGAACTGCATCGGCTATCTCAACGCCGTCGACGTCGTGCCATTGCTGGCCGCGCCCGTCGAGCGGCTGCCGCGCCGGCCGGGGCGCCTCGGCGTCGTCGCACAGAGCGGAGGCAACGCCGTCTCGATCATGTCCCTCGCGGCGTCGCAGAACTTCGGTGTCACCCACGTCGTCACTACCGGCAACGAGGCGATGATCGCGATGGCCGACGTGATGGAGTTCCTCGTCGACGACGAGGAGACGCAGGCGATCGCCCTCTATGTGGAGACGCTGCGCAAGCCGGAGGCGTTCCTGCGGGCGGCGGCGCGGGCGAACGCGGCCGGGAAACCGGTGGTCATCTTCAAGGCGGGACGCAGCGAGCTCGGCGCGCGCACGGCCGCGGCGCACACGGGCGCGCTCGTCGGCGACGACAGCGTGATCGACGCCGTCCTGCGCCAGTACGGCGTGATCCGTGTTGACTCGTTTGAGGACGTCGTTGTCACCGCGGGCCTCGGGGCGGTGACCGGGCCGTGGAAGCGCCATGGGGTCGGCCTCGTGACCGTGTCGGGCGGCATGACGAGCCCCGTCGCCGACCGCGCCGCGCTGAAGGGCCTCGAGCTGCCCGCGTTCGCGCCCGAGACCGTCAGCGCGCTGGCCGAGGCGCTACCGGCGTTCGGCACGCCACAGAACCCGCTCGACACGACCGGCGCCGGCCTTGAGCCGGAGGTTTACGCCCGCTGCTGCACGATCGTCGCGCATGACCCGAACGTCGGGATCGTCGTCTCTGGCGGTCACCTGCCGCCGTCGGGCGCAGACTTCGCCGGCAAGCCGTGGGTGCTCCTCGGCGTGACGATGGGCCCCGTCCCCGAGACGCTGCGCCCCGTGCTCGACGAGCACGAGACGTGCTGGCTCGGCGGCATCCGCGCCGGTATCGACGCCCTGGCGAGCATCAGCGACTGGTCGGTGCGACGGCTGCGGCCCGAGCCGCCCGCACCGGAGCCCGTGCCCGTGCCTCCGCAGGAGGAACGCACCGGCCGCTGGTCTGAGCACGCGACGCGAGAGCTGCTCGCGGCGGCGGGCGTGCCCGTCGTGCCAGCGCGGCTCGTCTGCACCGCCGGCGAGGCGGCAGAGGTGGCCGCCGCGTTCGGCGGTCGCGTCGCACTGAAGATCGTCTCGGCGGACATCCAGCACAAGAGCGACGTCGGCGGCGTCCGCCTCGGCGTGTCCGGAGAGGATGAGGTGCTGACGGCGTACGAGGCCGTGGCGGCCGCGGGCGGCGCGGCGGCTGTCGAGGGCGTCCTCGTCGCGCCGATGAGAGAGCCGGCGCTCGAGCTGCTGGTCGGCGTCGTGCACGACGAGGAGTGGGGCCAGATCCTTGCCGTGGCGATCGGCGGTGTACTCGTCGAGGTGCTGCAGGACTCCGCGCTCCGGCGCCTGCCGGTCTCGGAGACGGACGTGCGCGAGATGCTCGCGCAGCTGCGCGGCGCGCCGCTGCTGCGAGGCGTGCGCGGGTCGACCGCGGCAGACGTGGACGCGCTGGTGCAGGTGATCCTGCGTGTCGCGGCGCTCGCGCAGGCGCTGGCGCCCGAACTCGAGTCGCTCGAGCTGAACCCGCTGCGCGTCGACGGGTCGACGATAGAGGCGCTCGACGCGCTCGTCACGTGGCGCACTCGGTGACGCTGTTCGAGGAGATCGTGAGGCTGCATGACGCGCACCTCGACGCGGCGCGCCCGCAGGCAGTCGAGGCGCAGAGACTGCGCGGCTGTCTGACGGCGCGCGAGCGGATCGCACTGCTGCTCGACGCGGGCGAGCCCGTGATCGAGCTCGCCGCACTCGCGCGGCCGGCCGACGAAGCGGTCGACGCCCCCGCCGAGGGCGTGGTCGTTGTGACGGGAACCGTCGGCGGTCGGCTCTGCGTCGTCGTCGCCTACGACGCGACTGCGCTCGGCGCGCAGCAGAGCCCGACCAGCCAGAGCAAGTGCGAGCGCGCGCTCGAGTTCGCAGAGCAGTTCGGGGCGCCGCTCGTGCTGCTGGCCGAGGGCGGAGGCCGGCGCGCGAACAACGTGCCGCACTACCGCGAGCGCCGCGAGCTCGCGGCGACCGGCGCTCGGCTCGCGGGGAAGGTGCCGCTCGTGGGGGTCGCGTTCGGCCCGACGTACTCGAGCCTCGCACTCCTGCTCGGCGTCTGCCACGTCCTGATCGCCACGCCGCAGGCGCGGCTCGACCTCGGCGAGCCGCCACCCGAGGGCGACGAAGGCGGCGGCTCGGCTGAGGCGCTCCTCGAGCTCCAGCGGTCGGGGGAGGTCGACCTCGGCGCCGCCGACGACGCGGACGCCGTCGCGCTCGCCCGCCGGTACCTCAGCTATTTCGGTGAGCGCGTAATCTCGTTCGCGCAGGGTGACGAGAGCGGTGTCCGCGCGGCACTGCGCTCGGTCGTGCCGGAGAACCCGCGGCGCGCTTTCGACGGGCGCCGGCTGATCGAGCTGATCGCGGATCCCGGCACGTCACTCCGGCTGCGTGAGCGCTTCGGCGGCTCCGTGCAGACGGCGCTCGCGCGGATCGGAGGCCGCGCCGTCGGCATCCTCGCCAGCCATTCGATGGTCATGGCCGGTGCGATCGACAGCCCGGCCTCGGACAAGATGGCGCGCTTCGAGTCCCTCTGCGACGCGTTCGGGCTGCCGCTGGTCTTCCTCGTCGACACCCCTGGTCTGTTTGCCGGCCCGCAGGCCGAGGCGACCGCGATGAACCGCCACTCGACGCGGCCCTACTTCGTCATGTCGAACGCGCGCGTCCCCGTATATGCCGTGACCGTGCGGCGTGCGTACGGCCAGGGGCAGGTAGTGATGACGCATGGAGGCGGAGCGAAGCCGCTGAAGCTGATCTGGCCGTTCGCCGAGTTCGGCGGCATGGGACTTGGCGGCGCTGCCGATATCATCACCCGCTCGTCGTCCGCACGGCGCGCCGGGGACGAGCGCTCGCGCAATGAGGTGCTGGAGGCGGCGCAGGTTCACGGCAGCGCGCTCAGCCTCGCCCGCCGCGGCGGCGACGACCTCATCGATCCGGGCGAGACGCGCGACCGGCTGATCGCTGCGCTGCGGCAGGCGCCCCCGTACCCCCTGCGACAGTCGCCCTGGCCGGTCGATTCCTGGTGAGCGTCGAGGAGGTCGAGGCCCGACACGAGGCGGTGCTCGACGCCGCCCGTCCGGACGCCGTCGCGAAGCAGCGGCGACGCGGCATGCTCACCGCGCGCGAGCGGATAGCTCTGCTGCTGGATGACGGCGAGACGCTACTCGAGTACGGCGGGCTCGCGCGGCCCGCGCATCCCGACCTGGAGGCTCCAGCCGACGCCGTCGTGGTCGGCACCGGCCGCGTCCACGGCCGCGTCTCGGTCGTCGTCTCCTTCGACTACACGGTGCTTGGCGCTTCGCAGGGGGTCAACAACCATGCAAAAACGACGCGCGCTGCCGTGCTCGCGCGGCAACTCGGCGCGCCGCTCTTCATGCTCACCGAGGGCGGCGGCGGCCGCGCGCAGGAGGTCGTCGCTGACTTCTTCGTCGGCGGCGTCGGCTTAGGCGACTTCCACCAGATCGCCCTCCTGTCCGGCCAGGTGCCGCTGATCGGCGTCGCGCTCGGCCGCGCGTTCGCCGGCCACGCGATCTTCCTCGGTGAGTCCGACGTGATCATCGCGACCAAGTCGGCGACGATCGGCGTCGCCGGTCCCCCGCTCGTCAAGGCCTCCACCGGCCAGGAGTTCACTCCCGAGCAGATCGGCGGTTGGGAGATCCACGAGCGCGCCGGTGGCGTCGACTCGATCGTTGACGACGACGCGGCCGCGATCGCGGCCGCGCGGCGGTACGCCCACTTCTTCGTCGAACCGCTCGTCGCGTTCGAGCGGGGCGACGAGGGCGCGGTACGTGAGGGACTGCGGCGGCTCGTGCCGGAATGCGGCGGCGCCTACGAGTCGCGGCAATTGGTCGAACTCGTCGCCGACCCCGGCGCGCCGTCGTTCGAGCTGCGGCCGACGTGGGCGGCGTCGGTAGCGACCGTGCTCGCGCGGATCGGCGGCCGCGCCGTCGGCCTCGTCGCCAGCAATCCCGCCGTCGCCGACGGGGCGCTCGACGCGAACGCCGCGGACAAGGTCTCCCGCTTCGTCTACCTCTGCGACGCCTTCGGGCTCCCGCTCGTCTTCCTGGTCGACACGCCCGGCTTCGCGGGGGACGGCCGGCAGGCGCTCGTACGTCACGCCGCGCGCATTCCTATTGCGCTCTCGACGGTCCGAGTGCCGCTTGTCACGGTGGTCGTGGGGCGCGCGCACGGGCTGACGCAGACGCTGCTCGGCGGCGGCCCGTGGGACCCGCAGTACCACGCGCTCTGGCCGGGCGCGAGCTACCGCGGCCTCGGACTCGCCGAGGGCGATCCACGCGGCACCGCGTTCGCGATCGCCGAGCAGTTTCAGAGCGACGACGTGATCGACCCGGGCATGACGCGCGACCTGCTGCTCGAGGTGCTCGGGCGCGCGCCGCTTCAGGGCGTGCGCGAGCAGCACCACTTCGTAGATCCCTGGTAGGGGTGCGGGCGCCCGCCTGTCCGGCGGACGCCCGCATACCCGTTGCCATGCGCTACGGTGCTCGAATGGAGCAGGCGACGGCCCAGCGGCGCCGCCTCGGCAGGCCACGCGATCCGGACATAGAAGGCCGCGTCCGTCGCGCCGCCGCCGAG
>Ga0207658_10004067_pt1 | contig 10212 bp, 9 predicted proteins | sample KBSS33metaG_FD_184322 | JGI IMG/M metagenome (GOLD analysis project Ga0207658, IMG submission 184322) | Switchgrass rhizosphere microbial communities from Kellogg Biological Station, Michigan, USA - KBS S3-3 metaG (SPAdes) (version 2) | ecosystem: Host-associated > Plants > Roots > Rhizosphere >...
TGGGCGTCGTCCCGAACGGAGCCGGCGTCGACGCCGTGATGCCGGCGGGCGACTGGCTCGAGAGGCCGCTCAGCCAGTACGAGGGACGGCTCCTCGAGCTGATCCGGTCGGCCGGACCCGACGTGGCGCCGCTGCTCTAATTGTGAGTTGTGAGTTGTGAGTTGAGAGTTGTGAGCCGTCTCGAATAGCCGTAGAGCGGCTGTATCGACGACTCAAAACTCAGAACTCAAAACTCACGACCTCTTTCCCCCGAACCTTCTCCCAGGCCGGGCGTATCTCGGGCGGGAGGAAGCTCATGCTCACGATTTCCCGCAAGGCCTGCCTCGCGTTCACCCTGTTCCTCGCCGCCTCGGCGCTGTCCGCCGGCCATCGCGGCGTGAGCGTCACGATCGACGACGGGCGGAATCCCTCGCGCTGCGAGGACCTCTCGATCACGTTCGACGGCGACCGCGGCGAGCGCGCGCAGGAGGCGGTCCGGATCCCCGAAACGCCCGGTCAGACTCTGCGAGTCCGCGTTCCCGACCACTCCGGCCTGCGCGTGGTGGGGAGCGACCGGAGCGACGTCGAGATCCTCGCGTGCAAGGCCGCGCTTTCGGCCGCCGACCTTCCCCGGATCTCCGTCGTGCAGCGCGGGGGCGAGGTCTCCGTGGACGGCCCCGCCGGCGACGCGTGGGTGGCGTATCTCCTGATCTCCGCTCCCCGGGGCGCGGCGCTCGACCTCGACGCCGAGAGCGCGCCGATCGGCCTGCGCGGACTCTCCGGCCGCATCACCGCCCGGACCCTCAACGGGCCGATCTCGCTGCGGGACTGCCCGGGCGAGATCGACGCGAGGCGGAGAACGGCCCGATCCACGTTTCCGGGAGCGGCGGAAACCTGCGCCTGCGGACCTCCAACGGCCCGATCGGCGTCGCCCTCTCCGGCACGGAATGGTCCGGCGCGGGCCTCGACGCGAGCGCCACGAACGGCCCGGTCGACCTGGTCATCCCCGCGGGGTACCGCTCGGGGACGGTGGTCGAGTCGCTCGGACACTCTCCCTTCCGCTGCCGCGGCGCGGCGTGCGATCAGGCGCGCCGCACCTGGGACGACCGCGACGGGAGCAAGCGGATCGAGCTCGGGGAGGGTCCGGCGATCGTCCGGCTGTCGACGAAGAACGGCCCGGTGTCGGTGCGGTCGGGGTCGGGTTCGGGGTCGGAGAGCCGGCTCGCCGACGACGAGGACGACGAGTAGTCGAAGGCAGCGGGCCGGCTACTTCTGCCGCGCCTCCTCGAGGAACGCCACCAGCGCGGCCCGCCCGCGGTAGCCCTCGAGCTTGACGATCAGCCGTCCGTCGGGCGAGGCCGCGACGAGCGTCGGGAAGCCCGACACCTCGTAGCGGCGCTGCAGATCGTCGATGTCCGGCGGGTTCTTCCCTTCCTCGCGTTGACGATCCACGACGCGCGCGGGGACGAATCCCGCGTTGACGGTCTTCGCGATCGCCGGGTCGTCCCAGTCCTTGTCGAGCACCTTGCAGGGGCCGCACCAGGCGGCCGTGAAGTCGTAGAGGATCGGCTTGCGCGCGTCGCGGGCGAGGAGCGCCGCCTTCTCGCGAGGCTGCCAGGTGACCATGCCGCCCCCCTCGCCTCCGACGCTGCCGCGGTCGAACACCGCGGTCGCGATGCGAAAGACGACGGCGGCCGCGACCAGGAAGAGCAGCGCGCTCGAGACGCGCGACTGCGAGAGCGCTGGCGGCGGCGGCGCGGCGGACGACGCAGGCGTCGTGACCTCAGTCCCGTCCATAGGCGAACTCCCTCCGGCTGAACACGAAATCGGCGAGGGCGAGGTAGCCCACGACCGCGAGGAGCCAGCGGCCCGTGGGCTCCGAGAGGAGGTGTCGACCCGAAGCGGACAGCACCTCTCCCCAGTCCACGTCCGGCATCAGGTTCTGGCGCAGGAACGTTCCGATCTTCTCGAGCGCGGGCATCTGGAAGAGGCGCGCGACGGCCGACGGCAGGGCGAGGACGCCGCCCAGCAGGATGTAGCCGAGCACGTCGCCGTAGCCGGGGAGGAACGTCGAGAGCAGCAGGATCGGCGCCGCCATGGTCATCGCCCCGAGAAACGCCCCCGCGGCCCCGCGCAGGAGACCCGCGAGCGGCGGGAACGACCCCGGGGCGCCGGTGAGCATCGGCAGCACGCGCGAGACGAGCAGGGCGAGCCCGACGCAAGCCAGGAGGAAGGCGCCGTAACCGGCGAGCACTCCGGCGAAGCGTCCCAGGAGGTACTCGCTGCGGCGGATCGGGCGCGACAGGATCATCTGCAGGGCGCCGCTCGACTCGTCGCGCGAGACGCACGCGGCGGCGAGGATGATGAGCGCCAGGGTGCCGGACTCGAAGCCGCTCTCGCCGCCGCTCGTGGCGAGGGGGAACGCGGACACGAGCGCGAGCGCGGAGAGTGCGATCACGACGCCCACGCTGTGAAACTTCTGCCGGAGGTAGCGGCGGATCATCTCCGTCACGACGGGAGCGGCTCCTTTTCGCGGAAGAGCTCCTCGAGCTCGGCGCTCGCGCGGACCTCGAGGACCGCGACGTCGGCGAGCGCCAGCGCCTTCACGGCCGCGGACACCTGCACGTCGGAGGAGTCCGAGAGGCGCAGGACGCCGTCTCCCACGGGCTCCGCCGCGACGCCCGCCTCGGCGAGCACGCGCACGGCGTCGTCGAGGCGATCGGCGCTCACGCGGACGGCCGTGCGGCGCCGCGAGGCGGCGGCGCCCTGGAGCGTCTCGTCGCGGGTCAGCCGGCCGTGGTCGAGGAAGAGCACGCGGTCGCAGACGCGCTCGACCTCGGTGAGCTGGTGCGAGTTGAGCACGATCGTGGCGCCGCGGCGCTTCGCCTCCAGGATCCGCTCCCGGACGACCGCGACGCCGAGGGGATCGGTGCCCGACGCCGGCTCGTCGAGGAAGAGCAGGTGGGGATCGTTCAGCATCGCCTGGGCCACGCCGATCCGCTGGAGCATGCCCCGGGAGTAGGTCCTCAGCCTCTTCGAGAGGGCGGAGGCCTCCAGGCCCACCGACTGGGCGGCCGCCGCGACGCGCCGCGGCGTCTCCCCCGGATCGCCGCCGGTGAGGCGCCAGTGAAAGGCGAGGAACGCGGCGCCCGTCGAGTCGCGGTCGAAGCCCAGCCTCTCCGGCATGTAGCCGCTCTGCGCGCGCGTGCGCAGGTCGTCCACGGGCCGACCGTCGATCTGCACGGTTCCGGAGTCGGGGCGGAGAAACCCGAGGAGTACCGAGAGGAGCGTCGTCTTCCCGGCGCCGTTCGGGCCGATGAGGCCCACCGTTTCGCCGCGGCGGACCTCGAGGCTCACGCCGTCGAGTGCGCGGGTGCGCCGGCCGAGCCGGCCGTACGTCTTCGAGACGTTTGCGACGGAAATCACTCCGGACATCATACGGGTTCCGTGTCCGGCTCCCGAGCCTCTCACTTCGCTCCGTTTTTTCCGGGAATATGGATTATCCTTCCGCGATTTCTAAACCCGGTTCGGCCCGGCAATCGCAGGAATCCCGGCAACCCATGATCCCGACCATCGCATGATTGAAGTCCAGAGCCTGACGAAGAAGTACCCCACGCGCCTCGCCGTGGACGACGTCACCTTCTCGGTGCGTCAGGGCGAGATCGTCGGGTTCCTCGGTCCCAACGGCGCCGGGAAGACCACGACGATGCGGGTCCTGACGGGCTTCCTTCCGCCGACGTCGGGGACGGCGCGCGTCGCCGGACACGACGTCGTGTCCGAGGCGGTCGCCGCGAGGTCCGCGCTCGGCTACCTGCCGGAGTCCGCGGCCGTCTACCCGGAGCTGCGCGTGCGGGAGTACCTGACGTTTCGCGCGCGCCTCGAGGGCGTGGCCGGCGGGGATGTGAAGACGCGGGTCGCGGAGGCCCTGGAAACCTGCCTGCTCGGCGAGGTGGCGGATCGGAAGATCGACAACCTCTCGAAGGGCTTCCGGCAGCGGACCGCGCTGGCGGGAGCCCTGGTGCACCGGCCTCCGGTCCTGATCCTCGACGAGCCCACGATCGGGCTCGATCCCGTCCAGATCATCAAGATCCGCGAGACCATCCGCGCGCTCTCGCGCGATCGGGCGGTCCTGCTCTCGACGCACATCCTGCCGGAGGTCGAGGCGGTCTGCGACCGCGTGCTCATCATCGACAAGGGCCGCATCGTCGCCGAAGGGACTCCGTCCGATCTCCGCGCGAAGCTGGCCGGCGCCCCGGTGGTCCGCGTCGCCTTCAAGGGAACCGTTCCGGCCGCCGAGCTCGCGCGCGTGCCCGGCGTCGCCGGCGTCGACGTCGAGGGCGACCCGGCGGAGACGCGCGCGCGGGTCACGTGCGCGCAGGGCGCCGATCCGCGGGAGGAGATCTTCCGCATGGCCGTCGAGAAGGGCTGGGTCCTGCGCGAGCTCTCGCGGGCGTCGATGTCGCTCGAGGACGTGTTCGTCCGGCTGACGCGGCACGACGAGGCGGACGCCGCGGCCCGAGTCGCGGCCGAGGAGCCCGCCGCGGCGCCGGCACCCGTAAGGGCCGAGGAGCCGCCGCAGTGAAAAAGCTCTTCGCCATCGTCGGACGCGAGTGGCGCGCCTACTTCCTCTCGCCGCTCGGCTACGTGATCCTCGCGGCGTTCCTCCTGGTCAACGGCTACATCTTCTCGTTCATCGTCAACTACCTGAATTCGCCGGGCACGCCGAAGGGCCAGGCGCTCCAGTACCTGTTCACCAATTCGTTCTTCTGGTTCTACACGCTCTTCATCGTGCCGATCATCGCGATGCGGCTCTTCGCCGAGGAGCGCAAGGCCGGGACGCTCGAGGTGCTGCTGACCTCCCCGGTGACCGAGACTTCCGTGGTGCTGGGGAAGTTCCTGGGCGCGCTCGGCTTCTACCTGTCGCTCTGGATCCCCACGCTCGTCTACGTCGCGATCCTGCGGAGCCAGACGCCGCTCGATCCGGGTCCGGTCGCCGCGTCGTACCTCGCGATCATGCTGATCGGCGGCTACTTCCTGGCGGTCGGCGTGTTCGCGTCGACCCTGACCAAGAACCAGATCGTGGCCGCGATCCTGACCTTCGCGATGCTCATCGTGATCTTCTCCGCGGGCCTCCTCGAGAACCTCGCGACCGATCCGAAGCGGCGCGAGATGCTGGGTTACTTCAACCTGTGGGAGCACATGGACGAGTTCACGAAGGGCGTGGTCGACACCCGGCGCGTCGTCTACTACCTGTCGGCGACCGCGTTCTTCCTGTTCCTGACGGTGGTCTCCATTTCGGCCAAGAAGGAGACGCCTTGAGGGCCCGCGCGGCGCGCGTCGGCGCCTCGGCGATCGGGATCCTCCTCGCGGCCGCGCTGCTGGTCGGAGTGAACTACCTCTCCGCGCGCCACTGGAAGCGCGGGGACTGGACGCGGACCAAGATCTTTTCGCTCTCCGAGAAGACCCGCAAGATCCTGGCGGACCTGAAGCAGCCGGTCCGCGTCACGGTGTTCATGACGCCGCGCGCGCGCCTGTACTCCGAGGTCCGCGAGCTGCTCTCGCGGTACCAGGCCGCCTCGCCGAAGATCGAGATCGAGTATCTCGACCCGCAGCGCAACCGGGCGCGCGCGGAGGCGCTCGTCCGAGAGCTCGGCATCAAGGCCGAGACCGTGGTCTTCCGGTCGGGCGACCGCAAGAAGTACGTCGAGGACGACAAGCTGGCCGACTTCGACTACTCCGGCATGCAGATGGGCGCCGCGCCCACGGTCAAGGCCTTCAAGGGCGAGGACGCGTTCACGTCGGCGATCCTGACGGTCACCGAGGACAAGCCGACGCGCGTCGCGTTCTCGAAGGGGCACGGCGAGGCCGCGATCGACTCCGGCGACCGCGACCGCGGCTACGCGGACGCCAAGCAGCTCCTCGAGCACGACAACCTGACCGTCACGAGCTTCGACTCCCTCGGCAAGGACGCGATCCCCTCCGACGCCGACGTGGTGATCGTCGCGGGTCCGCGGACCGCGTTCCTGCAGCCCGAGGCCGGCGCGCTCCAGAAGTACCTGGCCAGCGGCGGGCGCGCGCTGATCCTCCTCGATCCGGTCCTGCCGGGGCCGGGATCGCCGCCGCCCGACTTCGGCCTGCAGGGCATCCTGGACGCCTACGGCGTCAAGCTCGGCAACGACCTCGTCGTCGACCCGGCCAACGCGCTGCCGATGGTGGGCGCGGAGACCGTCCTCGCCAACAAATACGGCAGCCATCCGATCGTGCGGTCGCTCGCCGAGGAGAGCCTGCCCCTGATCCTCCCGCTCGCGCGTTCGGTGACGAAGGCCGAGAAGCCGCCCGACGGCGTGGCGGAGACGATGCTCGTCGAGACCTCGCCGGATGGCTGGGGCGAGACCAACCTCCGGCAGCTCGAGGGCGGCATCAAGAAGGAGCCCGGAGACACGCAGGGCCCGGTCTCCCTGGCGATCGCGGTCGGCCCGGCCGACGAGAAGAAGGCGGACGCCAAGGTCCCGCGGGTGGTCCTCGTGGGCAACTCGCGGTTCGCCGGCAATGCCTCCCTCGCCAACGGCGCGAACGGCATCTTCTTCGCGAACGTCGTGCACTGGCTCGCGGGGACCGAGAAGCAGATCGGCATCGCGCCGAAGACGCCGGAGCAGGCGTCGGTCTCCCTGAGCGACAGCCAGGTGCGACGCATCTCGATCGCGTCGATCCTGGGCCTGCCGGGGCTGGCCGTGTTGCTGGGGGTCTGGGTCTGGTTCAAGCGGCGCGACTAGCGTTTAAGGATTAGCGATTAGCGTGAAGCGCCGGCGCCGAACGAAGGAACCGTCGAGTTGTCTCCGAAGAAGCTGATCGCCCTGACCGCCGTGGTGGCGGTGCTCTTCGCGTTCATCGTGCTCTTCGAGCGCAAGATGCCGACGACGGCGGAACGCGAGCGCAAGGGGGACCTCTACTGGGACATCCCGGCCGATCGGGTGGACCGTCTCTCGCTCACGCGCGGCGGCGAGAAGCTGGAGTTCCAGCGCGTCGACCCGACGCACTGGAAGATGACGGTCCCACAGAGGTATCCGGCGGAGTCGTTCGCGGTCTCGTCGCTCGTCTCGGACCTCGCCGCCATGAAGCGCTCCGGCGACGAGGCGGCAGACGCGAAGCCGGCCGACTACGCGCTCGACAAGCCGGTCGCGACGGCGACCTTCGAGTGGACCGAGGCGGACGATCCCAAGGCCCGCAAGACGCGCACGATCGAGTTCGGCGCCGACGTTCCCGGGACCGACGTCGTCTCGGCGAGGCTCGCGCACACCGAGAAGGTCCTCTTCGTGCCCTCGTCCGTTCTCGCGAGCCTCAAGAAGAACGCCGACGAGTTCCTGAGCAAGGACGTCTTCGGCATCGCCGGTTCGGACATGAACCGCATCGAGATCCTGCGCGGGCGCGGCCGCCTGGTCCTCGCGCGGAAGAACGGGCTGTGGTGGCTCACGGAGCCCTTCTCCGACCTCGCCGACGGGGCGGAGGCGGACCGGCTCGCGGGCCAGCTCGCCGCGCTGCGCGCCCGGGAGTTCGTCCGCGACGGCGTGGACCTCCCCGCGCAGGGGCTGAACCCGTCCCTCTTCCACGTCGCCGTGACCGACGCCAAGGGAGGGACCATCGCCGTCGACTTCGGCGCGACGCGCTCGGACGGGAACGCGGTCTACGCGCAGCGCGACGGGCAGGTCCTCGTCGTCGAACGGGAGATCGTCGACGACCTCTCGAAGGAGGCGGTGGCCTTCCGCAGCGGCAAGCTCGCCGACTTCAACCGCACCGAGGTGACCTCGCTCGAGGGCGTCTTCGGAAAGACGAGCTACGCCCTGGCGCAGAAGGACGGCGGCTGGACTTCGGGAGGGCACGCGATCCTGGCGCCGGCGGTCGACGACGTCGAGTCGGAGATCCTGGACGCGTCGAGCAAGGGCTTCCTCGACGAGGCCGACGCCAAGGCGCTCGGCGCGCCCGATGCGACCGTGACCATCAAGAGCAAGAGCGAGACCTGGGTCCTCACCCTCCACTCCCGCGCCGGCGGCGCCGCGGCGAAGGTCTCGGGGCGTCCGGGGGCGTTCGCGGTGGATCCGGCGCTCGCCGGTCAGCTCCAGGAGGCGTTCCGGAAGGCGTCGACGCCTCCGCCGACACCGAAGGCCACCGTGCCCGCGCCGGCAGTCGGCCCGACGAAGGCGAAGAAGTAGTCCCTAGCGCCGGCCGGTCTGGTGCGGGGAGCGCTTGGCGGCCTCGGCCTCGAGCTCGGCGATCCGCTTCTGGCGCTTGGACTCCTTCTCGTCGGCCGCCTTGGTCTTCTTCTCCTTTGCCTTCGAGAAGCTCGTGGACAGCGAGAAGAGGAGGCTCTTGCCGGCCGGAGCCTTCGCCTTGCGGGCGGTGGCGCCCCAGAACTTGGTCTTCTTGAAGACGGCCTCGCTGAAGTCGGCGTTGGCCAGGTCGGCCCCCGTGAGATCGGCGCCGGTGAAGTTCGCTCCGATCGCGCGAGCGAACCGGAGGTCGGCCTCCTGGAGATTCGCGTCCGTGAAGTTCGCGCTGATCAGGAGCGAGCCGGACAGGTTCGCGTCGAAGCCCTTGCAGGACGACAGGTCCGCGCGCTTCAGGTTGGCGAGGCGCAAGTTCGCGAGCGACAGGTCGGCGCGCGAGAAGTTCACGCCCTCCGCCTGAACCTCGGAGAAGTCCGCGTTGGCGAGGGTGGCCGCGACGAAGCTGTAGGCCTTGAGGTTCGCGCGGCGCAGGATCACCTTGCTCAGGTCGGCGCCCTGGAACGACGCCTTCTCGAACTTGGCGGTCCGGAGATCCACCTCGTGCAGCTTGGACTCGGCGAAGGTGACGTCGGTGCCGCCGGCGTCCAGGAAGACCGCGCGCTTCAGGTCGGCCTTCCGGACCTTCGCGCGGTCGAAGCCGGCGCTCGTGAAGTTGGTCTCGACCGCCGACACGAGCTCCATGTCGGCGTCCGTGAACTCGGCCCGCTCGCAGTCGGCCGCGTTCATCGCGGCCTGGCGGAGGATGGCGCCGCCGAAGTTCGCGCGCCGCAGGTCCGCCCCGGAGAGGTCGGCGGTCCTGAGGTTGGCGCCCTGGAAGTTGGCGTTGGGGAAGGAGCCGCCGATGGCGGAGATGCCCTCGAACGTCGCCCGCGTCAGGTCGGCGCCGTCGAACTGGGTCTCGGACATCTTGATGCCGCGGAAGTTGACGTCCTTCAGGATCGCCCCGGCGAGGTTCGCCTTGGACAGGTCCGCGCCCTCGAGGTGCGTCCGGCTGAGGTCCGCACCGACGAAGTCCGCTCCCACGAGCGTACAGCTCTGCATCGAGGCGGACTTGAACCGCGCGCCGGCGAAGAAGCATCCGGAGAAGTCCAAGAAGTCGAGCACGCAGTTCTCGAAGACCGCGCCGGGGGCCTGCATGCCGGCGAACTTCGCACCGAGGAAGGTCGCGCGCGTGAAGTCCGCTCCCGCCACGGTCGCGCCCGAGAGGTCCGCCCGCGTCAGGTCCGCGCGCTTCAGGTCCCTGCCGGAGAGGTCCTTCTTCGTCAGGTCGGCGCCGGTCAGGTCCGGCGTGACGTTGGGGTTCTTGGCGCGCCAGTCGTTCCACTCGGGAGTCTGGAGCAGACGAGCGTGCTCGGGATTCGCCATTCTCGGGGCATTGTAACCGGGCGCACGTCGGGGCCGCGTTACAATCGTTGTGATGAGCACCACAGCGCCGACCGCGACGACCGCGACTACGGGAACGATCGCGGCGCCGTCGAAGGCCATGGAGCGCGTGCGCCGCGCGCTGCTCGGCGGACACCCGCTGATCTACGTTCTGACGTGGGAGGAGACGCGGGTCGAGCGCCTCACGCAGTACCTCGCGAAGACGTTCTACGGCGCGCCCGTGCCGTACGGCGTGTGGTCGGTCGTCGACGGACTCGTCGTCGACGGCGCTCCCGTGCCGAACACGCAGGATCCGCTGCGCGCGCTCGAGGCCATCCTGGTCTCGCCGGACAAGGGCTTCTTCATCCTCAAGGACTTCCCGACGACGACCGACGCGCGGCCCGAGATCGTGCGACGCCTGCGCGATCTGTACCGCGCGCTCAAGGACCGCGGACGCCACGTGATGATCGTCTCGCCCCGGCTGTCGATCCCCGAGGACCTCAAGAAGGAGATCTACGTCGTCGAGTACGAGCTGCCCGACGACAACGAGATCTCGAAGATCCTGGACTCCCTCCTGCGGCGGCGGCTC
>Ga0207658_10004070_pt1 | contig 10210 bp, 10 predicted proteins | sample KBSS33metaG_FD_184322 | JGI IMG/M metagenome (GOLD analysis project Ga0207658, IMG submission 184322) | Switchgrass rhizosphere microbial communities from Kellogg Biological Station, Michigan, USA - KBS S3-3 metaG (SPAdes) (version 2) | ecosystem: Host-associated > Plants > Roots > Rhizosphere...
CTTAGCTGACTCAGTCGTCATAGCTGGCTCAGTCGTCATAGCTGGCTCAGTCGTCATAGCTGGCTCAGTCGTCATAGCTGGCTCAGTCGTCATAGCTGGCTCAGTCGTCATAGCTGGCTCAGTCGTCATAGTCGGTTGTGACGCGCAACAAGCTTCCAAACAGAACACGACGGGCTGTTCGACCAGATACGTCGAACAGCCCGTCGGCCTCAAACGCGCGGAGAAAATATCGTCACTGTCAGATCAGGGCGTCTTCGATGTCGTCCTTGTCTAGCCCGTCGACCTCAGTGGCAAGAGCTTCATCAGAGGGCGCCAATCCACCGTGCATATCAGGCATCGCAACAGTCTGCAGAACGCTCGCCGCGACCACAACACCAACGACAATCAAGGCCGCAGCAATGACAAACCCAAGGTGATACCCGCCGGTGAGCGCATCAGGCAGCAAATGCCCACTGGCGCTGAGGTCCGTCGTGCGTCCAGAGGAGATCGTCGCAAGGACCGCGAGCCCTAACGCACCACCAACCTGTCCACTTGTGTTGACCAGACCTGAGGCCAACCCAGCGTCGCGCTGTTCAACACCCGACATTGCCAGACCCATCAGCGGCGGAAAGCACAACCCGGCGCCGATACCGAGAATGACCATCGACGGGAACAGGTGTAGCCAATACCCGGCATCGGTCGGCGCGAAGGTCAGAAGGCCAAGTGCTACCGCGATGCAGGCGAGACCCGCCGTGCAAAGGTTACGTCCACCGAAGCGCATGAACAGCCTCTCGGCGTAACGCACAGAGATCCAGCCCATAAGAACCGTCATCGGCAAGAAGGCGAAACCTAGCTTTAGCGGCTCATAGCCGAGCACCCGCTGTGCGTAGAGCGCACAGAGGAAGAACATGCCGTAAAGACCAGCCGCACCCAAGACCTGAATGACGTTCGCGCCACAGACATTGCGTGACCTGAAGATACGCAGAGGCATAAGGGGATTAGACGCTTTTGCCTCCCAACCCACGAAGGCCGCAAGGAGCGCAAGACTGATAGCGCCCAACACGATCGTGCGCCCAGCGCCCCAGCCGAGTTCAGCGGCGGGCTTGACGATCGTGTAAACGCCGAGCATGAGTGCCGAGGTCACTAAGACCGAACCAGCCACGTCAAGCCCGTCGGCGATGCCCACTCCCTTGCCGCCGGCGATGTAACGCATCGCAAGGACAGCGGTGGCCACACCGATAGGCACGTTGACGAAGAAGATCCAATGCCAGTTGATCGCATCGGTGAGGATGCCGCCAGCAAGCAGACCAACCGCACCGCCGGCAGAGGCGACGAAGGCGAAGACCCCAATCGCTTTAGCCTGTTCCTGAGGCTGCGGGAACATCGTCACGATCATGCCCAGGATGACCGCTGAGGTCAGTGCCCCGCCAGCACCCTGGAGAAAACGGGACGCCACCAGCATGAACTGGTTCTGCGAAAGCCCGCAGAGCATCGAGGCGATCGTGAAGATCGCCAGCCCAGCAAGGAAGACTCGGCGCTGACCAAGTAGGTCACCAAGTCGTCCCGCGAGCAGTAGCAGCCCACCGAAGGCGATGAGATAGGCGTTCACTACCCAAGCCAGACTGGAGGAGGTGAAGTCGAGATCTTTCTGAATACTGGGCAAGGCGACGTTCACGACGGTGACGTCAAGAACGATCATTAGCATCCCGGTGCAGAGCACATAGAGTGCGACCCACCTGGAACGATCGGTGGCCTGAGCCTGGGCCGGGGTCATGAAGCTTCTCCTTCAGCGAGATATCGGCCGAGCGCATCGAGGAGTTCCTCGGTGCCATGCTGCCGTTGAGCGTTATTGTCTAAACCATCCAGAAAAGCACCTTGTTCGGTAAGGATGAGGTGCGTGCCGCTGCCGTCTGCAAGCAGCTCGATCGTAGCGACGGAGACTGAGACGCGCTTGCTATTTATTGTCATCTCGTAGGCGTAGACGATGCGTTCGCTGTCGATGATGTCGTGATACAAGGCGTCGTAGGTATAGGTGAGATCGTCGCCGACATCACCGCGATGAGATTCGCGTCCACCTACTCGAAACTCGAAAATATCAGGCTTATTGGCCTCCACGCCCCCCTCTCCGAACCACTGCATCTTTACCGAGGAATCGGCGAACGCGGCGAAAACACGGGCAGGCGAGGCAGCGTAACGTCGCTCGATCGCGAACGTGTCATGCACGACTGTGCGGGTTGTCATGATTATCCTTCCTTGCTTGACATGGTGGTTCTATCAGCTGCCACTGACGAAATTGTCGATAGCTGCTTCGGAGGCTCAGGGACCCTTATTGGTTCAGGGACCCTTTATTCACTGTCTTTCTTCATCTACGGGACCTCTGGAGGCAGGCTCGCAAGGTAAGCATCGAGACGATCGAGACGCCGCATCCAGATGTCACGACGGACCTCAATCCAATGCTGCGCGGTGTTGAGCATCTTCGGCTCCAGGTGACAGGTACGAACTCGGCCGATTTTCTTGGACCTCACAAGCCCGCTTGCTTCCAATACTGCGAGGTGTTGATGAACGGCAGGCATCGACATCGGCAGCGGCTGCGCCAGCTCGCTCACTGAGGCTGGCCCTTTGCTGAGCTGATCAACGATGGCCCGTCGAGTTGGGTCGGCGAGGGCTTGAAAGACCAAATCGAGCTCACCCTCATACTTAAGCATGTACTTAAGTATTGTCTTTTGAGTCGCCCCCGTCAAGGCACGACTCAAAAGCGGAGGACGGGGCGTCTAGCTGAGTAGCTGCGTCCCATCCGCGAGGGAATGCGTCTCTTGGCGGCGAAGCCAGACGTCACGCGCCACGAGCAAGATCGCGACCATAGTCGGCAGGGCAAGCAAGGCCCCGACGATTCCACCCAATGCACCGCCGATGAGCACAGCGATGATCGTCGCGTACTCGGGCATATCAACGGAGGCACGCATCATTCGCGGATAGATGACGTAGCCTTCGATGATTTCGTAGATGAGGTAGAAGATCGCCGCAGCGATACCCACGTAGAGCGAGGAGCCAAAGCAGAGGACTGTCACGATGGTGGCACCGAGGATCGCACCTACCAACGGTATGAGATCCAACAGCGCGACAAGCAAGGCCAGCGGCAACGCGTACTTACCTAAGCCTACCGACACTAAGAACACTGCAGTCACGAATCCGGCTAGCAAGGCGACCAGGAAGGCACCGCCGACGTAGCGGCCGGTGCGACGAATGATTTCGTCACCGAGATGACGAAATCGTTCGCGACGCGAGATCGGCGCAAAGCCGTAAAGGCCCTCTTTAATCTGCGGCAATGCGGCAAGAAAATATAGGGAAAGGACGAAGACGACGAGCACGCTCGCTACAGCCTGGGCCGCGCTCACACCGCCACTGAAGATGTCACCGAGCAGGCTTTGACCGAGGTCAGGGTCCTTGAGTTTGTCCTGCAGAGCAGTCACGACGTGATACTTGTTGTTGAGGTCGCGTACTGATCTGTTCTGTAGAAGCCGGTTAAGCAGATCTGGTGCTCCGTTGACAAAAGATAGAACCTGATCTCGCAGAGCGCTCACGAGGACCATGAATACAAAGGTGATCACCAGCACCAGCATTACGGCCACGATCGCAACAGCGTAGGACCGTTTTGCCCTCGTCTTTCGAACGATGAGCTCGGTGAGCGGATTAAGCGCTGCCGCGGCAAACATTGCAATGAGGATCAATACCAGGATCGAGATCACCTCGTGCAGTGACCACGCAATCGCTACCGCGACCAGTGCGCCAGTCGCACCCCACAACCCGCGGAAGAACGCCAAGCGCCGCACTGTGCCAAGGTCCTCCACCGCCGTCGCGAGGACATCCACACTAGGCCTCAGTCCGCTCACGTCTTCCTCGGGCACGTCTGCTCCTTGCAGCACTCACTCACATTCGTAGCTTGTCACGGACGAGCCTACCGGTCCGCAACCCATTCGATCGCCCATATTTTGCTGGCGTTTCCTGCGATTGTTTGAGCTAGGCTAGCGCGTCTGCACCCTGACCGGCAGCGACGACGGGCCACGCAAGCTAGTCAGGGGCGACCACGGTCGCCACGGAACCTCCTCGGCGGAGATCGCCAACTCCAGCTGAGGAAACTGTCTAAGTAGGGCCGCAAAGACAAGGCTCGCCTCCATCCGCGCCAACGGGGCACCCACGCAGAAGTGCAAGCCGTGACCGAAAGCCAAGTGCGCTACATCTTCGCGATCCAGGTCAAAATCATTCGCTCGCGGATAGCGTCCTTCGTCGAGATTGGCACCAGCTAGACAGAGCACGACGATCCCACCGCGTGGGATCGTAACCCCAGCAATCTCCATGTCTTCCAAGGCAAAACGACGAATCGCCAACTGCGCCGGGCCACAGTAACGCAGCAACTCCTCCACCGCGTGCGATACGAGTGCAGGCTGCTGACGCAGACGTTGCAGCTGTTCATCGTGGCGCAGCAATGTCAACATGCCAGTGCTAAGGAGATTGACCGTCGTCTCGAATCCGGCGAACAGTATGAGCAAGGTCGTGGAGATCAGTTCTTGCTCGTCCAACTTATCTTCGTCATCGCGAGCTGAGATCAGGGCCGACAAAAGGTCGTCGCTAGGTGCGTCACGTTTGGCGCGCAGCAGGTCCTGTACCAACTCGAATAAAGCCGGCCCGGACTCCGCGGGGCTGATCGGCCCCACCTGCAGGAATAGCGATGCGGCCAACTCGCGAAACCGCATCGTCTGCGACACCGGAACACCAAGAAGATCGCTGATCACCCTGATCGGCAATGGTGCGGCGATTGCCTCAATGAAGTCGAAAGTCGGTGCAGACGATACCGCTGCCAGCAACTCCTCGACGGTGCGCTCAATGGCAGGACGCAATAACTCAACTCGGCGCGCAGTGAACGCTTGGTTCACCAGGCGTCTAAGCCTTGTGTGGTCTGGAGGATCTCGATTGAGGAGCGTGGCATTCATTTGTGAAGGAAAAACGCCACGCACCGACGACCCAGCGTTGCGACGATCCAGCGACAGTCGCGAATCACCCAACGCTGACTTGACCTCGTCGTAGCCCATAACTAGCCATACCGGAGCGCCCTCGGTACTCACCAATTCGTGCACACGAGCACGAGCGCTCAGTGCGCGATATCCATGTTGAATATCGGCCAGAAAGGCCTCGTCGAACAAGGCATTGATCGACTCTGCCATCCGCTCCCCCGAGTTCGTCAGCTCAACCTTCGCCAGCTCACCGTTGGAGGCAGTCTTTCACTAGCGAGTGGGGATCACTGCAACTGGGCACGTCGCATGGTGCAGCACACCTTGGCTCACCGAGCCGAGCAACGTTGCGGTTCGAGCGCCTGCACCCGTTGCGCCGACAACAAGCAGGCGCTGATCAGTGGACTCCATCACTAGGCCGGCGACCGGTCTGTCGCGCACGACACTGCGATGCAGCACGACGTCGGGGTACTTCTCGCGCCAGCCCGCCAGCACCTCGGCTAGCCATTGCTGCACACGTTCCGGCGCCGCCGGCGCCGGTCGCCACATAAAGAGGGCCAGCGGGTCAGGATGCCAACACAGCACTACATGCAGAGGCGCGCCATGACGAGAGGCGTAGTCGAAGGCAAACTCCAGTACGGTCTCCGACGCTGCGCTACCGTCCACGCCCGCGACGACTCGAGGATCGTCGGCCGGATCTCCCGCAGGCCCCCGAACGATGACGACCGGACAGCTCGCGCCTGCCGCCACTGCGCCACCGACGGAGCCAAGCAGCGTCGAGCCCAAGGCCTTGTGACGACGAGATCCGAGCACGATAGTCGACGCACGCTTGGACTCATCGAGGAGAACCGTCCCAGCCTCGCCATCAATAACCTCGCCGTGAACCTCGACGTCGGCATCGAGCCCACGGGCTTTTTCGATGGTCATAGCGATGGCCTGCTGAGCAAGTCGACGCGACTCGTCAGCGTCAATTCCAGGCAGCTCCGAGTACAGGTAATCCGAAGAGGGCAGCATGCGCCATTCGTAGGAACTGATCAGCCGCAACGGGAGCCGGCGAGAGCTTGCCTCGGCAACCGCCCAGCTCAAGGCATCATCTGCCCCTGGAGAATCGTCGACGCCGAGAACTATCGGATAACGAGAGGTGGACATGATTTCTCCTTGGGCTTAAGGGGTGCAGTACGACCACGGGCAGTGCGACTGACCGGCGACCGGCAGAGGCGACTTAGGTGAGTAGGACGCCGCCGTCGACGACGATCTGCGTGCCGGTCATGTACCCGGCCATCTCGCTGGCCAAAAAGAGCGCCGTCGTGCCGATCTCGTCAGCTTCACCCATGCGCCCCATCGGGATCTTGGCAGTGAAAGCCTCAATAGCCGCACTCATCTCCTCGGCTGCACCGTTCATACCGACCGTGCCTGGCGTAGCGATACCGCCCGGCGCGATGGCGTTGACCCAGATCTTGTGCGGCGCAAGCTCCAGAGCGGCGTTCTTGGTGAAGCCCCAAGCCCCATGTTTGGAGGCGTCGTAGTGTGCGAGTCCCGTCATCGACGGATGCAGCGCGTCAATAGAAGTGACGTTGATAATGCGACCGCCGCCGTGGCGTTTCATCACCTCGGCACCGTATTTGGTCATAAGAAAGACGCTGCGCAGGTTTACGCGCATCACCCTGTCGAATATCTCCTCGGTCATCTCCGCCACTGGCACCGACGGGTAGATACCGGCGTTGTTGACGATGATGTCGAGCGAACCGAACTCGTCTTCGCAGGCGGCGATGATCGCCTGGACGTCTGCTTCACTGGAGACGTCGAGCTTTACGGCATGAGCCTTGCGCCCTTGTGCGAGAAGTTCGTTAGCGGTCTGCTCCGCGGCGGGGTAATCAATGTCGGCAATGACCACTAGGGCACCTGCCTCAGCGAGTCGATAGGCGATTCCCTGTCCGATGCCTTTACCGGCGCCGGTCACGATCGCTACCCGTCCCGACAAGTCCAATAGCTGCTGAATGGTCTTCATGCCATTCAGTCTTGGTCAGCACACGGCCTGGCGATAAGGCCACTTGGCCTTATCCGCGGACCCGAAGGTCCCGTCCTCTGGCTAGCTAGCGGACCCTACGCGTCGTCGCAGGAAGTCGAGCTGATCGGCGACGACACGCTCGAAACCGTCCCCTACATAGATTTCGAAATGTCCCTGCGGGTAGAGCTTGACCTCGGCCAGCGGTGCCTTTCGTGCGTACCGCTTCGTCGGACCGGCAGGAGCAACGGTGTCGCTGTCGCAGATGCAGAACAGGATCGGCGCAGAGACTCTCCGTGCCGATCGCCCAGGAAAGTAACGGGTGATGTGCAGACCGAATCGCGCCGCGGCCTCGTTGCGAAACTCGACACCAGCAGGCAATAGCCGCAGATACCCTGGCTCGGCGTCGGGCGCGGTCATGAGCGCCGCTGATCCGGGCGGGCCGACCAGAGGCACCATCACTGGCTCCTGGCCCCTGGCGGCACTCGCGAGATCACGTAGGGCGAGGATCGCGACCTTCGTTGCGCTCCGCACTCCTAGTGCCACCGTGGAGGCCAGTCCGTTAGTGAATGGACACTGCGAGATCACCGCGTCGACGTGCCCGTCCCTCGCCGCGGCACGCAGAACGTGTCCCCCACCGAAGGAGGAGCCCCAGAGCACAATCTGGTCACCGACCCGGGAGTCCTTGCGCGCGTAGTCGATCGCTGCCTGCCAGTCGATGAGTTGCTCAGTGATGTCCAGCAACTGCCGAGGCTCTCCGCCGCTGTCACCGAAATGCCGATAGTCGAAGACCAAGCAGGCATAACCGGCCGCGCTGAACCGCTGCGCGAATGCATCTAACCGCATCTGCCGAATCGCACCCAGGCCATGGCCCATCACGACGACGGGTGCTCGATGCCCGCCGTCAGGTAGATAGAGCCAAGCTGCGCATTCCTGCTCGCCGGAGGGAAACCGGACTTCGAGAACTTCAGGCATCAGGACCTCCGGGCTGCTAGTGAGCCTCACTTGTGTGAGTCGAACGTAGACGACGTGATGCAGAGGCCGTCGGCGCCCAACGTAGCGGTTGCCATCGGTCGATCATGTGCGAGGCTCATACAGTGACTCTGTGGAGGCGCCTTTCGGCAAGGCAAGAAGCTCCGTCACCGGACGAACCCTACGAAGGCGTACCGGAGCATTTGCTCTCACCCTTGATCGCATGGATCCACCACCTTTTCCCGTTTCATGCCGGGGATGTGCAGGACGCGGACATGCTCCGCCTGGTCGCTTTGGCTACGCGTATCGCGTTGGTGCCCGGAGACAGCGACCATGCTGCCTATCAGGCGGTGGTCGAGGCCAGCATCGCCAATCCACAGGTGTGTCTGGATGTAATCGACGCCTTGCTGAAGTTCGGCCAGCCTGACGATCTCGCTACGGAGAACCTACGTTCGGTGCTGCTCTTTGGCGGCTCGGCGTGGGAGGTCGCTGCCGACGGCAAAGCTCTCGTGCGACGCCTCGACGCCACTACCGTAAGCAGGCAAGCCGTCGCCACCATCGCCGCCGACAACGCCAGTCCGTTACTCAAGGACGCCTTCGCCAAGGCCTACGGCCGCAAACCGGACGTGCTGGCGGCCTGGGGCCAGGCCATTCGGGCAGTCGAGGCCGTGATCGTCGCGGTCGTCTATCCCGACCATTACGACGCCACGCTCGGCCACGTCATTGACGAACTCGTCGCACATCCGGATCGCTGGAGAATCGGCCTCAATTCCGGCCAGGACCCAATCGAGCAGACCAAGACGTTCACCGCAATGCTGCGGATGATCTGGGAAGTCCCGGGACTCACCGAGGACGGAAAGGGCAAGCCGCCCGTCCGCGAGACGCAGGCCATCGTGCAGCTAGCGGTGACAGTCGTGCAGTGGCTGCGTGACGGGCTGCTACACCCGAACTAGTGCGCTCCACCGGATCGGCGCCTGGCGAGATACGGGCGATCTCGCCAGGACACCGACTCCGTTCAGGTCGGCCCGACTGGGGTGGACGAGGTGGGGCCAGACGCTTGGTGAGCCTCGCAGCTGCACCAGTTCTGCTCGTCGGTCGAGACCGACCCACTACGTACTCTAGAAACCTTCTTTTACCCGCAAATGTCGACCACCTGAATGATTGACACCGCGCCTGCACTATCACGAGGAAGTACGGACAAGTTCCTCTAGCTAACCAGGGTCGAAAACTGTAAGGGCCGCCCAATAAACGTGGTCACTGAACGCCACGGGGGCGGAATTGCACGCTGATGCGCGCGCCGATCGGACGGGCGGATTTTGGTACGGCGTGCTCCCATGTGCGCTGACAGCTGCCCCCCATCACTACTAGGTCGCCGTGCCCCACCGTCAAGCGACGAACAGCGCCACCACCTCGCGGTCGCAGCTGTAAAGCGCGAGGTGCACCCAGCGACACGATCGCAACCATGGTGTCCTCCGTCGCGCCACGTCCGATGCGGTCACCGTGCCAGGCCACGCTGTCGCGACCGTCTCGATACAGGCATAGTCCCGCGGTGCGAAACTGCTCCCCCAGTTCTTCGGCGTAGTGGTGATTCAACGCCGTCCGTGCCTGCTCCAAGGCCGCGTCCGGGAGCGGTTGAGCTTCGTCATAGAAGGCGAGCAGCCTCGGCACCGCCACACTCCGCTCGTACATCACCCTGCGCTCCGCCCGCCACGGCACCGTGAGGCGCAGCTGATCGAAAAGCTCAGCGGCACCTCCGAGCCACTCCGGACGAATATCCAGCCACGCGCCGTCGCCAAGCACGACGCGTTGCACAACGCCGTCGAGCCGCCCCACTGTGACACCGTGATCTTGACCGTTGCCGGAAGGGTCATAGGCCTCGGCAGAGCCCTCAAATAACGACAGTTGAAAGAGGTCGCCGGCTGTACCCGTCACAGCGCCAGCATAGAACACCATTCGTACATATGTTCGATTTGACAGTCACATCTGTGACACCGCGACAATGACGGCATGAACACCACGACGGCGGCCGAACATTGGAACAATGCCTACGACCAAGGTGACACCACCCGCAGCTGGTACCAGAACTACGCCGCGCCGTCCCTGCGCGCGCTCGACCACGCCGGCACCACACCGTCACACAGCCTGATCGATGTCGGCGGCGGAGCATCCACCCTCGTCGACGCGCTCCTCGAACGCGGCTACACCGACCTGACCGTGCTCGACATCTCCAGAACGGCCCTCGAGACCG
>Ga0207658_10004075_pt1 | contig 10204 bp, 6 predicted proteins | sample KBSS33metaG_FD_184322 | JGI IMG/M metagenome (GOLD analysis project Ga0207658, IMG submission 184322) | Switchgrass rhizosphere microbial communities from Kellogg Biological Station, Michigan, USA - KBS S3-3 metaG (SPAdes) (version 2) | ecosystem: Host-associated > Plants > Roots > Rhizosphere >...
CATATGTCCAGGAGAGGCGTGCGGAGCCGCATGTGGTCCAGACTCTCGAACGTGCGACGACAATCCCGGTGGGCTACTGCTTCCCGAGCCGACTGGAGGAGATGATCGTCCTTGAGTGGGCCCTCGCAAAAGCGCCGGCAATGTGGATCCCGGCTTATCTGCTCGGAAACCTGCTCTATGACAAAAAACGTTACGAGGACGCGATCCATCACTGGGAGAACGCCGCAAAAGAAAAGCCTGCGTTTGCGACTGTCCATCGCAACCTGGCGATTGCGTACTTCAACGTTAGGCAGGACTGGGATCGAGCCCTGGAGTACTTCGAGATCGCGTTCGCCGCAAACACCCATGATGCGCGCGTGCTCTACGAACGAGATCAGCTTTGGAAGCGCACCGGACGATCTCCAGAGGAACGCCTGGGCGAACTCTCTCGATTTCCTTTGCTCATTGAAGCGCGCGATGACTTGTCAGTGGAACTCGCCACTCTCCTGAATCAAGTCGGTAAGCCTGGCGAAGCGCTGGATCTTCTACTTAGAAGGCAATTTCAACCATGGGAAGGCGGTGAGGGCCTGGTACTCGCCCAATACGTACGCGCGCGGCTGTTGCTCGGGTGCCACTCGCTCGATCGGGTGGACTTTGCAAACGCGCGCGACCACTTCCTTGCGGCTCTTCAGCCGCCAAAGAATCTCAGCGAAGCAAAGCATCTGCTGGCCAACCAAAGCGATATCTACTTCTGGGTCGGTGAGTCGTTTCATCGCGGCGGCGATGAAGAGAATGCTCGTGCGTGGTGGCTTCGAGCGGCACGACAAAGAGGCGATTTCCAGCAGATGTCGGTGCAGAATATCTCTGACATGACGTACTGGACCGGACTTGCACTGGAACGACTGGGGAACAAGGATCAGTCGGCGGCAATTTTTACCCGTATATACGATCACTCGGTGGAGCTTGAACGGACACCACCGAAGATCGACTACTTCGCCACTTCCCTCCCTGCCATGCTGCTGTTCAATGAGGATCTGGTACGGCGCCATCACATCGATGCACTGTTTCTTCGCGCGCAAGCCCTGGCCGGCATGGGTCGCACAGGCGAGTCGCATAGTCTGCTTCGAGAAGTCCTCAACCTCGATCGCAATCACGCTGGCGCATCCGACCTTCTGAAACATAATAAGATCCTCAACGGCGGATCGGTGCTCTGACGATGCATATGTCATCCCCTGCGCCGCTGTCGCACCCCTCTGTACACGGAGAACTTCATCTCCGCTATCTCTGGACCATCGCTTTTATCGCTGCACTCGGCGGGCTGCTCTTTGGTTACGACTGGGTCGTTATTGGAGGAGCCAAGCCCTTCTACGAGGTGTACTTTCATCTCACATCCGAAGCATGGATTGGCTGGGCAAACAGCTGCGCCCTGCTTGGCTGTTTCGTCGGATCTCTTATTGCCGGGCCCGCATCCGATCGGTTTGGCCGGCAGAAGCTACTCGTGTCGTCCGCGCTCTTGTTCGCCCTTTCCTCTGTCCTCACTGGCTGGGCGCACAGCTTCAACGCATTCATCTTGTGGCGCATCATCGGAGGAGTCGCAATAGGACTGGCATCAAACGTCTCACCCATGTACATCGCCGAAATCAGCCCGGCCCAATGGCGAGGACGGCTGGTCAGTCTCAACCAGCTTGCGATTGTTATCGGAATTCTCGCCGCCCAGCTTATCAATTGGCGGATCGCCGAAAGAATTCCTGCAGGCTCACTTCAAACCGTGCTCGCCACATCGTGGAACGCGCAATTCGGCTGGCGTTGGATGTTCACCGCCGTAGCCATACCGGCAATCTTGTTCCTCTGCTTCGCTCCGTTCATCCCTGAAAGCCCGCGCTGGCTGGCCGCCCGAAACGATCTGCAAGCCGCGCTCAATGTCTTGGCTCGAATCGGCGGGCAGCAGTACGCCCGATCGGAGTTATCCGCCATTCAGAGTTCACTCGCGGCTCCCCATGAGAGCACCGGCTGGCGCGAACTGCTGTCTGCCCACGGCCGTAAGCTCCTTGCTGTCGGGGCGGCATTGGCAGTCCTGCAGCAGTGGACCGGCATCAACATCCTCTTCAATTACGCGCAAGAGGTCTACCGGAGCGCCGGCTATGGCGTAAGCGAGATCCTCTTCAACATCGTGATCACGGGCGCCATCAACCTCATTTTCACGGTCATCGCCATGTTGCTGGTTGATCGCTTCGGCCGCAGGAAGCTCATGATCTTCGGCTGCATTGCCATTGGTGCATCCCATCTGGCTGCCAGCGCGGCATATCGGTCGCATGCGCAAGGCACCTGGGTGCTCGTCCTCACCTTGTGCGCAATCGCGTTTTATGCCACGTCACTTGCGCCCATAACCTGGGTGCTCATCACCGAGATTTTCCCCAATCGCATGCGCGCATCGGCCGTCTCGATTTCCGTCGCGACCCTATGGGTGGCCTCCTTTCTGCTCACTTACACGTTCCCTCTCCTGAACCGGGCCATCGGAACCTCGGGCGCATTTCTGATCTACGCGGCAATCTGTTTCGCGGGTGCAGTGTTTGTGTTCGCAGCGGTTCCGGAAACGAACGGTCGTCCTCTCGAAGATATCGAGGAAACCACCACCGCCCATCAGTAATTGTGGCAGCAACGAATGGACGCTGCGGCTCCAGGTGTCAACTGGTTTGACTGCCATATGGCAGTCACAGTCATTCTGAAAACCAAGTTTGCGCGGCGATCGCGCTTGACACCTTTCCTCAACCCATGCCCGTTTTCCTGGTTCCAACGCCAACGCGCGGACAGAGTGGTCATCCCACAGGCCGTAGCGGGAGATTGGAATGTAGAAGGTGTGGGATCTCACTCGCTCTGCGTCGGTCCGTTCCTTTTGCATATTGCAAAGTAGGGCTGGTTGGAGAGGGTCTGATTGAAACCCGGATACATCCACTCCACTCCCCTGTCGTCTGACAGTTCGAAGTAATACTCGAGTCCAAATTCACTTCGCGTATACTCCGGCGGAATCGCTGCGGCATAGACGCCGTTTTCAGCAAGCAAGTCGAGTACATTCCAACGCTCCGCCTGGTTTGCGTGGCGATATTGGAGCCGGACCGAACGCAACGATTTGCCACCGTCCCCGCTCGACACGCCCGAAATGAGAAGCCTGAGCTCAAGCGCACTTCCCGGCGTGAATCTCACCGGCGGAGTGTGACTGCACTTCACCAGGATCGGAAGAGGCAGTTTCCTAGCTATGGCATTCATCTCTTCCGAAGCAGAGCGGCGCGAGATCGTTTCAGCTTTGTTCAGCTGAATCTTCGTCCTCATCGCTGCGATGTCGGTGTCAATGCCGGGCAACCTGTCGAGCCAGTGGCCGCTTCGCTTGGGAATGCGGCCGTACGAAATGTTCGCGCGATATACGTTCTTTGCGCGCTCCGCCATCGTCGCCCACGCGTCTCTTGCTTTCTGGTAATGCTCGAGGGCTGCGTCGGCAGCGTTTGTGTCATTCGAGGCCAGAAAGATGTCATAGAGAACAGCACTGCGCAGTTTATGCGCGAAGAAAGTCCCCAAGCCGATCTGGATAAGAGCATCTTCCTCAATCCGCCGAAATGCGCTTCCGCTGCGGGACCTTGCCGTTTCCGTCGCTTTGTTCAACCAATACTTCGCATTGTCGACGCACTGCTCCACCCATCGCGCGACCTCGACTGGCGAATACTTCGCGCTTGGCTTTCGATGCATCAAGGACTGCGCGTACTCGGCAACAGTGGAGAACATTTGGGGATCGAGCGGACTGACGGTTCCGAAGATCTTCGGAACCGGCGTGTCTCCGTAAGGAGAGGGTTCGCTACCTTCCACGACGGGCATATTCGTGGGCAGTTCGTACCACAGGTCGTGATTGCTGGCCGACGGCAGGTGAGCCGAGGTAAGCAGAGGAAGGATGCGGGACGCGTGTGCGAGCGAGTTCTCGGTCGCCTCGGTACCGGCGCCAAAATCCGTCCGCATAGCGCGACGCCATATTTCTGGATCGGCATCAGGGTCGTACAGTTTGCGGCCCCATACGCGATAGTAGAGATCGTACTTCTGCCAATCCTGCCGTGGATTCAACGACGAGTCGGCATAGGCGCATCGTCCTCCCGGCTGGCCGGAGCCTTCGCGACCTTTGAAGGTCAATGACTCCATCAGGTCCAAGCCTGTGGCCCCGCAAAAGCTAGCTGTTCGTCCATATGCCGCAGCCATCTCGGGGTCAACTGAAAGCAGGTGCCGCTGTGTTCCGGGCCAGAGCCGGAACCAGAGCTTGTAACGCGCACCTTGACGCAAAAAATCCGCGTAGCCGTAGCGTGTGAAGCTCCTGGAGCCGCTGCTGAAGCGGAACAGCGATTCATCCGATTTCGACAGGCTTCCGTGGGGAACCTCCATGGAACGGATGTCTGCCTGCTGGTATCCGAGGCTCTGATGCTCGGCCGAGTATTTGGCGCCTAGCTTGACCGGCATCCCGGTAGCCACTGCAATGTCGATCATTTTTTCATCCACGCCCTTGGCGTGCATGTCGATCTCAATTGTGCGCCCCGACTTGGCGACAGCCTCAAAAACGGTCTGCCAGAAGTCGTAGCTTCCTTCGGGAATTCCGCTCTCGCCGTGCACGCGCATGGTGAGCCCCTGTATCTGGGGGCACTCCCGCAGAATTACAGCGAGGGCATCGCGGCAGTAGCGCGCATGATTGTCAGGGGTCAAGCCTTCGATGCGGTGATAGGCATTCGGACTGTCGGTCCACTGATAGGCGTGCGTCCAGATGCCCAGCTGAAATTGCAGTCCCCTTGCAGCTGTTTCGGCCGCAATAAAACGTAAAGTCTCGAGGTTCTTCTCGCGCTCGTCGGTGGTCAGCGGCGTTGGAGTTGCCAGCGTGGCCCCGTCCGCGGCCGTAAGCTGCATTACGCGAACCTGTGAATAGCCGGGCACCTCGACAAGATAGGGATAGACGAAATGAAAGTAGTCATCGGTCACGCCACGGGGAAAGTCATACTCCAACCCGAAAGCGAATGTGAACCGATTGAAACGGCTCTCAACCAGATGGTCGAGGTACGCGCTCCAGAACTCGCGGTCGTAGTACCACGGCTTATCCTCTAATTCACTACAGAAATAGCGGCTCACGCTGCGGACTTCGTTTGCCGGCTTTTCTTCAATGGGGTTCGTCAACTGCAGCGATTTGAATGGATCGTCGCCATATCGCACCCGTTCCGCCAATTCGAGAATCGCATAGACAAAGCCTCTCTGATCGCTGGCGGAAACGAGAACCGCCGGTACACTGCCGACCTTTCCGGCCGTCATTCTTAGGCTCTCTGGCACGGAACTCGTTGCTGTGCGCGAGAACCCTCGAGCGAGAAGCGAATCCCCATTGGCTACAACGATGCAAAGGCCCGCGCCTTCTGCCGCATCTGTAGACCGGACAATTTCATGCTTCACGCCTTTCGCGCCGAGAGCCTCACCCAATCGAGCGATGGCTCTCATGGCAGGCACGCTCGCTGCTGGGGAATTCTCGGGATCGACAATCAGACAGACTCGCTTTTCAGCCGCCGCGAAACCAGTCTGAGACAACCCGCACACCCCTGCCGCGCCAGCGAGTTTAAGAAAGTTTCTGCGAGGCATTTCTCGAACCGCATCAGGCTTCATCTGTAGAAGACTCCGAAATGAATTTGGACTTTGAATCGATCCGAGCTGATGCTTCAGCCATATTGTTTTCGCGACTCCTTCGCATCGTCGGCTAGAATAACAGCCGATATCGAAGCAAGGTGGAACACCTCGCTCTCAATTTGAATTGTGCGAGTATGCTGATTTGTTCCGATAATCCTGCCCATGAATAGACGAAAATTCCTCAAGGAATCGATGGTAGCGGGCGCCTGCTTTCATTCACGGAGCCTCCTGGGTGCGTTGGCTTCCCACACTGTCGAGTCTGCAGGCGAGCCGGGAGTGATGCCTCTGCTTGTGGACACAGACCGGGTTACAACCTCCATCGATCAGCGGATCTATGGACAGTTTCTCGAGCACATCAACCATTCCGTGGAAGACGGGCTCTTTGCCGAGCAGATTCGCGGTGCTGGTTTTGAGGGCGAAGACTTCAAGACGTATTGGGAATCCTTCGCGGACCCCGGCGAGACCCGGATTGAAAACGTCGACTTCCAGAATGGGTCTAAGAGCGTACGCCTGCACGTCGATGGCGGAAGCGTGGGGATCCGGCAGGGCCGTCTCTTTCTGGACGCGGGTGTGAAGTACGATGGATCACTTTGGCTGAAACGCGAAAATGGATCGCCGAAGTTGACGCTTCGAGTCAAGACTGCCGGCGGCGAATCAATCGCAACTCTTCCACTGGTAGTGAAAGGTTCGGAATGGCAGGAGATTCCCTTCGCCTTCACCAGCCAGGTACGGGACACGCAGGCGTCTATTGAGATCGTGGCAACTGGGAAGGGCGTGGTCCTTCTCGATTTCGTTTCGATGATGCGTTCGGATGCTCGTCGGGATGGCAAGCTGCGGCCCGACCTGTTGCAGGCTCTCAGTGATCTTCGTCCTTCGTTCATCCGGTGGCCCGGCGGATCGTTTGCTTCGACATATAAATGGCAGGAAGGTATCGGCCCGTATGCAGCCCGCGGCTATCATCCCAATCTCTTTTGGGGAGGCTACTCAGACTACTTCGGCTTCGGGACAGATGAGTTCCTCGGCCTCTGCCAAAAGGTTGGCGCAGAACCGCTGATCGTATTGGCCGCGCCCGGCACAAAACCGGATCAGGTTGAATATGCCATGAACTGGGTCCGCTATCTCAACGACCCGCCATCCACGGAGTGGGGACGAAAACGGGCGGCCAACGGGCATCCGGAACCGTACGGGGTGACGCTGTTCCAGATCGATAACGAGCCTATGAACAACGGATTTACTCCGGAGACTTATGCGGAGATTGTCAACGTATACGGGAAGCGCTTGCGCGAGGTTGCTCCGAAAGCACGTATCGTGGCATGCGGCCAGAAGCGGTCCAGCGACATGGACTGGAGCGAGACGGTCATCGATCTAGCGGGAGAGAACTTCGACATACTTGGCTGTCATAACTATGAGTACGAGCCCAATAACTTTGAAACAGGATTGCGGCGCATTCGCGACTACCTTACAAAGCTGCGAGATTACGTCCACGCTTCAAAACATCCGCATATCGAGATCGGCGTTCTGGAATGGAGCCTGCAGCACACCTACGATTGGCGTGCGGGCCTTCATGCAGCGGGAAGCCTCATGCTGTTTGAAGAGCTCAGCCCGGGCCTTACGATGAGCTGCCCAGCATTGCTGATGCGAAATACTACAGACGACCCGAAGTGGACTTCCTTTATCTATCACGATCACGTTTCCTGGTTCCCGGGTGCGGGGTATGTGGTGGAGAAGTTGTTCCGTGAGCACTATGCGGAGCGGTTTCTTGCTTCTGCAACGGGCGCAATTCGCGATGTCCCTGACCGCAGCCGCCTGTTTGACAAGATTTCGACCTATATACCGGAGCAGTGGGTCCCCGGCTCAACCGAAGCGATCGCCACAATGAGCACTGACGGACGCCGAATCGTCATCAAGGCCGTCAACTACTCAGCCCAGCGAAATGCATTGCTGGTCAGGCTGCAGGGTGCCGGACTTCCCAAAAAAGCCGTGGCTACGCTGCACACCATTAGCGCGCATCTCACGGACTCCGCGTCATTGGAACGCCCGGATGCGATCGCGCCAAAAAGCCGGACACTTTCGTATGCAAAGGAATTCTCTGTCGATCTGGAACCCTTCATGGTCGCGCTTGTGGAGATTCGCGCTGAGTAAAAGGGCCCGGGGAAACCGACCGGGCGTTTATCATAGCTCTGCATTGGGGACTCGACCAGAATGAAGACGACATTTGCGTTCGGCAAAAGCGGCATCGAAGTAGAAGTCCCGGACACCAGCAATTGCGCTGTCCTTGAGAGCCGGCATGTAAAGCCGCTCGCCGATGCGAACGCCGCGCTGCAACATGCTCTCGACCATCCGCTGGCATCCGCTCCAATCGGCGACCTTGCCAAAGGCAAGAAGCGAGTCGCCATCGTAGTCTGCGACATAACGCGTCCTGCGCCGAACTCCGTAACGCTGCCGCCTCTGCTCGATCGGCTTCACAGGTCGGGAATCAGCCGTGACGGAGTCACAATTCTGATCGCAACGGGTTTGCATCGGGCCGCCACACCGGCAGAAGTGGACCAGATCGTCGGCACCGAAATTGCCAGATCCTACCGAATTATCAGCAATGATGCGCGAGCCAATGGGCAGCATCGCTATCTCGGAACTACAAATCGCGGAACGCCGATTCATATTCACAACGACTTCGTGGATGCCGACCTCCGTATCACCCTTGGCTTTATTGAGCCGCATCTGATGGCTGGTTATTCGGGAGGACGCAAGCTGGTTGCTCCCGGAGTCGCAGCGGAACCGACGATCAAGACCATTCACTCGCCTTTGTTCATGCGAGAGCCACTTGCCACCGAAGGCTCCATTGACGGCAATCCCCTGCACAGGGAGTTGCTGGAGATCGCTCGAATTGCGCATCACGATTTCATTCTTGATGTGACGTTGACACGCGACAGGCAGATATCCGGAGTATTTGCAGGCGATCCTGTGGCTGCCCATGAGGCGGGCGTACGTTTTGTTCAGGATTCTTGTCTTGCATATCTCGATGAACCGTCTGATCTGGTGATTACGAGTTCAGCCGGTTTCCCTCTCGACCTCACCTACTATCAGAGCGTCAAGGCGGTGACGGCCGCACAGCATCTCATCCAAGAAGGCGGAAGGATCCTCGTCATTGCGGAGTGCGCTGAGGGAGTCGGCTCGACCGAATTTGCGACGAGCCTGAAAAGGATTTCGTATTTCGAGGCATACCTCGACGAGATTGCCCGTCCACCCGTGCAGATCGATCAGTGGCAGGTTGAGAAGCTGGCGCTCGCGGCACTTCGAAGCGAACTCTTCTTTTACACTCCCGGCGTTCGGGCGGAAGATCTAGGCATCATGGCAAATCGATACTTCCCTACCCTGAAGGAGGCAGTCACGGCTGCGACTGCCAATCTCTCCCGAAGCGCAAGAGTCCTTCTGGTGCCCGAAGGCCCGTACACTTTTGCTAAGGTTCGCCGGTCCGTCAGCGTATCTCAATGACTGTAGGCCGGCTCTAATGTCCATACCCATCAAGCGCTTCGTAGATCGTGTGCCTGGCGGCATGATGACGCTGCCTCTTGCAGCAGGCGCTCTCCTGGCCACTTTTGCACCGAAGATGCCAGGCATGTTCGGTTCCTTTACCGGCGCCCTTTTCACCGGCTCGTTGCCGATACTTGCGGTCTTCTACGTGTGCATTGGCGCGACCGTTTCAGTTCGCTCTCTTCCGGGTGTACTTAAAAAAGGCGGAGTCCTGCTCGGGACGAAGGTCTTGCTCGGTATTGCGGCGGGAGTTCTCGTAGGGCATTTGATCGGAATAGAGCCGGTAGCGGCCGGATGGTTCTCCGGCTTTTCAACCCTCGCCGTAGTCGCAGCTATCAATGACACGAACGGCGGCTTGTACATGGCCCTGATGAACCAGTTTGGTCGAGCGGAGGATGCAGCAGCTTACTCAGTTATGTCGCTCGAATCGGGTCCATTCCTGACGATGGTCACTCTTGGTGTGGCTGGCCTGTCGGCATTTCCGTGGCATGCCCTGGTTGGCGCGATTCTGCCGCTCGCGATCGGCATGCTCCTCGGCAACCTCGATCCCGATCTTCGCGAATTCCTTGGCAAGGCAGCGCCTGTGCTTATTCCGTTCTTCGCATTTGCACTGGGAGCCACTCTCAATCTCAAACTCGTCTGGAAGGCGGGCCTCTCCGGACTTGCCCTGGGAATCACCGTGCTGATCCTCTCCGCTTTCTTCCTCGCGATTGCGGACCGACTGAGCGGCGGCAAAGGGACTGCGGGTATAGCCGCCTCAACAACTGCCGGAAATGCGGCGGCTGTCCCTGCCCTGGTGGCCGCAGCGAACCCGAAGTACGCTGCTGCGGCGGCTCCCGCCACAGTCCTTGTGGCTTGCAGCGTAATCGTCACTGCGATTGCAGCTCCGTTCCTCACTGCCTGGTGGCATTCGCGGATATCCTCAAAGTGAATGAGTCTGGAGTGAAATCGTGGCCAGGATGGTGGTGATTGCAGACGACCTGACCGGTGCAGCAGACTGCGCGGG
>Ga0207658_10004084_pt1 | contig 10178 bp, 7 predicted proteins | sample KBSS33metaG_FD_184322 | JGI IMG/M metagenome (GOLD analysis project Ga0207658, IMG submission 184322) | Switchgrass rhizosphere microbial communities from Kellogg Biological Station, Michigan, USA - KBS S3-3 metaG (SPAdes) (version 2) | ecosystem: Host-associated > Plants > Roots > Rhizosphere >...
TGGCGCGTGCCCTGGGCGTTGGCTGTGGCCGGGGAGCGAGAGGCGGCGGCCCGATTGCTCGGGTGGGTCGAACGCGAGGCGCTGGATGCCGATGCAGATCTTCGCGAAGGGCCTGCGCGCGGCTCCCAGCCAGCATCTCCGGTATATCAACTGGCCCACCTCGCTATTGGCGCGAGCATGGTCGGTTTCTACGACCTGTCTGAACGGCTTTGCCAACGCGTTCGGCATTACCAGCATCCCTATGGGCGCGGCATCCTCGCTTTTCGGGCAGGTGATCGTGGCGAACAGGAGATGCTCTTTACCACGCAACTTGGATTATTGGGCGTGGTCACCGGTCATCGCGAGATGGCTGACGATGCTTACGCATGGCTATACCGTCTCTGGGAAGCACAACCGGATCTCGGTGCACTCAAGCTCTATACGCGTCTTGACGATCAAGGACTGGTCACTCAGTTCGATGAAAAGTCCTCGCGTCAAGCGGTGGTGGATTTCAATCTTCCCCAGCAAATGTACTTTCATCCCGGCGCCGCAGCAGCCTTCCTGGCCGATTACGCAATGCGTTTTGATGAACCTAAAGCCGTACCGTTGGCTCGCGCCATGATGCAGCTCAACATCGAGGGCGACCCAGGAGTTCAGTTTGACGATCTGACTTCGGTGCAGATCTGCAAGTTCGGCTGGGGTGCGGCCGAACTCCTGCGCGCGGACCCCGAAGGCGGTTGGTTACCACACGTCCTGCGCATGGCAGGCTGGTTCATCGAGCGGCAAGACGACGTCGGGGCATGGGCGCCTTCCAGCTTTTCGATCGACCGCTCACCCACCGATCAGGACAAGATGTGGAAGACGGCTGAACACCTTATGGAGGTCTGCCAGATCCGGATTGCGCTTGCGGGGCTTGGGACGCGCATCCCGTCTCCTGTCTCGCCTGTCCACGCAGCGACGAGCCACTGACGCCATCCATTCGTAGCGCATATCACCGCTGACGTGGCCTTTGCGAAAAGTCGGTGCGGCGATGCTTCTTTGCAAAGTGTTTTTTGAGCCTGAGTGTCGGGGCTGGCTATTGAACTACCTCTTTGGCCGTCATATGGCTTTCGAAAAAGGCCTGCCGTGATTGGGTAGCCGTAAATGGAAGCCTGAGAGGCGTGACGAAGGCCGTTTCTCACAGGCTCGCGAGGGAAGGATGACGATGGATTCGGGCGCTCAACAGCCTGTCAGGAGTGCCTATCGGCATTACATCCTGTTCCTGTGCTGCTTCACCTACTTCCTAGCCTATCTTGATCGTCACGTATTCGCTACGCTGCTGACGCCGATCAAGGAAGAATTCGGCCTTTCCGATGCTACGCTTGGCCTTCTGTCGGGCATGGCCTTTGCGCTCACTTACTCGTTGCTGGGCCTCCCAATGGGCGGGCTGGCGGATCGCGGCAGCCGTAAGAAGATCCTAGTGGCTTGCGTCCTGATATGGTCGGTCATGACACTCGTATGCGGTGTCGCCAAGTCGGCCGTAATGCTGACGATTGGGCGTCTTGGCGTGGGCGCTGGCGAGTCCGGCGTAACTCCGTCTGCCATTTCGATCATCTCTGATCTTTACCCGAAAAGTAGCCGAGCCCGCGCGATTGCCTGCTATCCCATCTGCGGAGCGCTAGGCGCTGCCGCAGCGTTGCCGATCGGTGCCCACCTCGCAAGCGCGTTTGGCTGGCGCAGCGTGTTCCTCGTGCTTTGCATCCCCGGTATCGTTCTTGCTACGGTGATCGGGTTGACCTTCCGCGAACAAGGGCGCCCCGCCAGTCCTGAAGGTCCCGCGCAATCGGGCGAGGTTCACCTTTCCTTCCGACAAACGCTTTGGCACATCATCCGCCAGCCCCATCTGATGTATCTGTTCGCGGCTGCCGGCCTGATGTCGATGATGACGTCGATGGCCGGTTGGCTTCCCGCTTTCTATCAGCGGTCCCACGGTCTCACTCTGATCGAGATCGGCAACACGATGGGCATCGTGCTCGCGATCACCGGACCCCTCGGCATGTTTTGCGGTGGTTGGCTATCCGACAGGCTCGGGCAAGGTGGAACAAGTCGGATCATGTATTTGCTCGCCGGTATCAGTCTGCTGGAGATTGTCACCGCCGCCCTCATGTTACTGACTCCAAGCTTCCAGGTGTCAATTTTATGGATGTTCATCTGGGGCTTGACGACTGTTGCGTGGGCTGCACCGTGTTTTACGCTAAGCCAGAATCTCGCGCCGATGCATGGCAAGGCCACCTCGATGGCGGTGCTGAATGTCTTCAATAACATAATTGGCTACGGGCTTGGCCCGGTCATCACCGGCGGGATCAGCACTGGGATAGGAGCGATCGCAGGTGCCGAGTCGCTCCGCTGGTCGCTTATCACCCTGGGTTGCGGGATGGGGCTTTTGCCGGCGCTCATGTTTCTGCTTGCGGCGCGAGCCTATACCGCTCGCGCCGAGACTATCGAAGTTGCAGGCGGCTGACGCTGCTTGCTGGAAGTCAGGCGGCGGCGGGCTCCAAGCCGCTGCCGCCCGGGATCATTTAATCGATCGCCGCTTTGCCTCGCAGGCTGGTCAAGTGCGCATAATAGTTCCGCTCGAACGTGTAGAGCGTGGCTTCCTGCTTCGGGTTGATGCGTGCACCCTTGAAGGAACTCGATTTGATCCCTTGCTGCACTGCCCGAATATTGTCGAAATCCTGCTCCAGGAAATAGTTCTTTCCCTTGAAACTCTCCATGGTGGGGAAAAACTGGAACTCGACAGTGGAAGGGGCGTCAGGAGCAGAGCGCTCAAGCCACCAAGCTTCGAATATTGCCTGATCGGGATTGTCGCCGTTCGGACGTGCGCGATAACCTTGCCATCCATCGAGTGTGGGCAAAACAATCATATTAGGAAATATGTTCCAAGCGGTACCCGCGCGCGCCACATCCTCCGGCGTGACTTTGTCCGGATAGCTGGCGCCGTCTTCAGCCATCGCTTCCTTATGAAATTGCACGAAAGCAGCGTTCACTTCGTCGAACGTGGCGTCTGCCGGCAGATCGATCAGCAGCCGCTCAGCTGCCCTAAGTCCGTGCTTGCCCCATAATGCCCCGAGAGTCCGGTTCATCTCCTGCACGTAAGTGTACCTGGCCTGGCGGTAGTCGGGCGGCGGAGCGCCAGCTTCCGGCTCCGGAGGGCGATTGAAGGGAAAAGCAAAAAAGGAATGCTTTCCAAAGCCCTGAGAATAGGGTTTTCGCACGCCGAACTTGAGGGTTTGTGGATGGGTCGCCATCACGTGATAGCTCTCGAGGAAGGCCTCAAGCACAACTTTCCAGTTGCAATCGACGACCAGAGTATTGTGCCAAGCCAGCCGCGTATTTTCATAATCGAACTTGGCAAAGATTTCCGGCAAGGGGTCAAGATATTCGAGCAGAGGCTCTATCTGCGCATCCATGGTCACGAATATCCATCCGGCCCAGCGGTCGAGGCGGACTTCCGGCAGGTTCAGCTCGCCAAGGCCACCGGTCTCTTCCCAGTCCTCCGGATTGAGCACGAACTTGCACTTACCCATGCTGTCCCAGCTCCAACCATGAAAGCGGCAGGCGATGGTGTCGCCGGTGTGGCCACTTCCCTCCTTCAGCTTGCGGGCGCGATGCAGGCATACGTTATGAAACGCCCGGATGATCCCATCGGACGAACGAACAATGATGATCGATTCGTCGGCGATGTCGAACACGTAGTAGTCGCCTGGTTTGGCTACCTGTTCCTCACGGCAGGCCATCAGCCACGTATGCGGCCAAAGCATCTTCTTTTCCTGCACGACGAACTCGGGACGGAAGTAGGCATCCGCTGGCACAAAGTCAGGACGGATTGCTTTCATCTTTTCTTCAAAATTCACCGGGTTATCCAATCCTGATGTTGAAGCTCAAACACGATGTCCGGCATCACGTCTTGTGAAACGATGCTATCGTCGCTCGCGCTACGCCCGCCTTTTCTAGAGAGCCCACGGTTGCAGCAAGGAGACGCTACGCACCTGCCACTGGCCATCCACTTTCAAATAGCGGTCCGATGTCCAGCCGTAACCATGGCTGTGCTTTTCTCCGCTGATCCACATGGGATAGAGAAAATGCTCCTGAGCCCAGATGGCGGTTGCCTCGAAAGGCGAGAGAATCTCAATTTCCGGCAGGAAGTTGAGATGCAAGCTTGGTTCGTTGCTGAAGCGATTGGAGACGTAGAGGACGAAATCGTCACGACCAACAATCGGAGGCTTGCCGTTCGACGATGACAAGTCGAGTGAGATGTCCTCATGCAGCAGGCCGCGCAAATCGTCCCAGAGCTTCATGTCGATGAACCTACAATAGCGAGCGCGCAGCACTTTGACGTCCTCGGTCGCGATCAGGCGATCGACGGCGGAAAGCTGCAGTTGCTCAGTGCTTGGCATCTTCCAATCCCTCCTCGACCGACATGAGTCGGTGCTTGCTTATAGCTGTAGATGAATTGTGCATGCCATGCCAAGTTCCTGCGCGAGGAACAACCCGGTGGCTCGGCACAAAGGTGAGTTGCGTTGCGCAAGAGGGCACGGGACTTGAGCAGTCTAGTCCTGATCGATCCCGAAAGCCGGCCGATGCTCGATCTCGTATCGCCGAAGCGCCCGCTTGAGCGTGTTCCCGGCAGGCGTCAGTCGAAGGCTTGCAGCACGAGATCCTGCATGGCGCGCACGAGCGGTTTGTCTCCAGGGTGAGTGGCGATGTATGGCCGTCCGAGCGCAACGCCTTCCATGATGCGCTCGGCTGCATCCTCAGGCGAGATAAAGGCCGGTCCTGTCGAGAGGCCTGCGGATATGTCGATCTTAACCGCACCGGGCCGTGTGATTTCCGACTTGTCGCGCAACTTGGATTGCACCGGGCCGGGCACTATGACGCTGAGCCCGACATTTGTGCCTTCGAGCTCGACTCGCAGTCCGTTGCAAAAGCCAATTTGTGCCGACTTGGAAGCCATGTACAGTGTCTGCAGATGCGAGAAGGGGATTGTTGTGTGAGTAATCCAGGCAGGAAGCTTCGGATCGTCTTCACACATCCAAAGAAGTTTATAGAGAACAGCCAACTCCAATCATCGTCCGTAGCGTCTATGAAGGGCTTGAGAGTGATGGCTCCGGCGTTGGCGAACAGCAAGTCGCAGGGTTGTCCATCGGCGCGAATGGCGCGTTCTGCCGCCATGATGGTCGCCGCATCGGTCACGTCGACGCGGTGAAAGGCAATGTCCGCTTCTGACAGTTCGGTGGTAAGCGCATGGGCGCCTTCCTCGTCAATGTCGCATAGATCGACACGATAGCCGCGTGCCGCGAGGACACGGCAAATACCGGAGCCAATGCCGGTCGCACCGCCGACGACAACCGCCCGCTTACTTTCAGCCATCGTGAGTCCTCCCAGCGATCTACGTAATTCAATCCGCCAGTGTTTCTAGACCGGCCTGAAGCTCGTCGAAGCGCTCCTTGGCGCGCGCACCGGAGAGGCGGTGGGTTGGAATGATGAAGCGCCCCGCATCGATGCCCCGTAGCGCTATTTCCGCGACGCGCTCCGCAGTCAAAAATCCGCCTGATGCCGCTACGGCGGCAGCCGATGCGCCGCTGTCGCTGCCTTCTTGCGCCACGCTCAGGTTCTTGCCGATATTTCTCCGCGTATTGGCTGCGATGTTCGTCTGGACGCCCGACGGGCACAACACCGACACACCCACGCCGCTGCCCTCTAGCTCCAGGCGGAGCGTATCCGCCACCGCGAACACGGCGTGCTTGCTCGCGCTGTAGTCGCCGAACATCGGGGTTGCACCGAAACTCGCGGCCGAGGCCGTAATGAGGACATGCCCGTGTCCGCGCGCCTGCATGCCGGGCACGATCTTTTGGATGGCCAGTACGGCTCCAAAGACATTCACTTCAAGCAGCCAGCGCATATAGTCGAGGGGCATGTCGACCATGGGGCTCTGCCGGCCGGTGCTGCCTGCGTTGCTGCAAAGCAAGTCGACCGGTCCCAGGCGTTGCTCGATTTCCGTCTTCGCCACGTCCCACTCACCGCTGGAGGTGACGTCGAGTCGCACTGCGAGAGCAGAGCCGCCGTGCGTAGCTATCTCGTGGGCGCATGCTTGCGCATCATCCAGGTTGAGGTCGCTGACGGCGACGTTCACGCCCCTTTCGCTCAGTGCCATTGCGAGCGCGCGCCCGATGCCGCTGCCCCCGCCTGTGACGAGAGCGACTGATCCTGCTTGAACGCTTGCCATGCTTTCCTCTTATCCCTCGGCAACGGCTGGTGCGTTGAGGCTTATTCAACTATCTCTATCAGGCCTTATGAACAAGGCGCAAGCTTTTACTAGACATTGCATCTACCCAAAAGTGTCATTAGGTCGTGTCCGTTTTCCATGCACGAGGATCGAGGGCAATTGAATGCTCTATGGCTCGGCAGAGGGGGGATGCGATGCTGGACGTTCTCGTAGTCGGCGCGGGTTTCGGCGGACTCCACATGCTCTGGAAGCTTCGTGAACTGGGGTTCTCGGCAGAGTGTGTAGACGCGGCTGATGACGTTGGTGGGGTTTGGCATAGCAACCGCTACCCGGGTGCCCGCTGCGATGTGGAGAGCTTGGTCTACTCCTATACATTTTCGCCCGAAATCGATGCCGAGTGGCGGTGGACCGAGCGCTATGCCGCGCAGCCGGAAATCCAGCGCTATCTGGCGTTCGTGGCCGATCGGCTGGATCTGCGCTCCCTAATCCGGTTCTCAACTCGGGTTGAGAAGGCTCACTTCAACGAGGCCGATAACACTTGGACTGTCGTTACTCACCGAGGCGCCGTTATCTCGGTACGTTACTTGATCCTGGCCACAGGACCGATTTCCGTCCCGGTGATGCCGGATATTCCTGGAATAGAAGACTTCTCGGGGCAGACCTTTCACACTGCGCTCTGGCCTGCTGACAAGCCTGACTTTACCGGCAAACGCGTGGGCTTGATCGGGACGGGATCGTCGGGAGTGCAATCGATCCCCCTGATCGCCGAGCAGGCCGGACGGCTTACGGTCTTTCTGCGAACTCCCAATTTCGTCGTGCCGGCGCGCAATCATCCGCTGAGCGATGCGGATCAGGCGAAATGGGACGCTGAGAAGCACTATATCCGAGATGCGATCTGGGCCGGAGAGATCGGCGGTGCCGGTGACGTTCTTATGGAGCGTGAACTGATCGAGGCGCGCAAGCCTGCCGGGGAGTACACCCCCGAGCAGCAGCAGTACTATCTTCAGCGACGATGGGACTGGGGTGGTGGGGTGACTATGAGCGCGTTCTCGGACGTGTTGGTAAATCCATCGACCAATGACGTTGTCGCCGACTTTCTGAGGAGCAAGATCCGGGAGACCGTTCGGGATCCCGGAACCGCTGAGTTGCTAACGCCGCGGGGGTATTACGTGGGCACCCGCCGTATCTGCGTGGGCACGGGCTTTTATGAGACATTCAATAGGAGCAACGTCGACCTGGTCGATGTAAGGGCACACCCAATCGAGCGGATCACAGCTCGTGGCGTGGTGGTGAATGGAGAGGAATATCCGCTTGATTATATTGTCTTCGCTACCGGCTTCGACGCGGTCACGGGCGCGCTGACGCGGATCGACCTGAGAGGCGTTGCCGGGCGCACAATCCAGGACGCTTGGGCCCAGGGGCCTCAGACTTACCTGGGAATTGCAGTGCAGGGTTTTCCCAATATGCTGATGATCGGCGGGCCGGGCAGTCCGTCGGTCTTGTCGATCGTTGTCCAGACGAACGAAATGCAGGCCGACTGGATCGGCCGATTGCTCACCACCCTGCGCGAACAGGGAAAGGCGCGCTTTGATGTTGCGCCCGGCTACCAAGACGCGTGGACTGAGCATGTCAACGAAGTCGTAAAGCGCACGCTCTTTTCCACTAGCGACAGTTGGTACGTCGGCGCCAATATCCCGGGCAAACCACGAGCCATCCTCGCTTACACCGGTGGCATCCGTGCCTACCGCGAAAAATGCCAGAGCGTGTTTGGCAAGGACGGGTCGGTAGAAGGCTTGATTACCGCCTAAGCGGCAGCGCGCGCCGGGGGAGCCAAATTCGTCGCACTTGGGATTGCCAGCGGGAGTGGGTGCCACTAGAAAGAGATAGTTCTATAACTCATCGTCGGCTTCAGGATTTCATAATGGCGACTCACTCGCTCGATATCGGCATCTCCGCGAGCACTCTTCTGGAAATCTACCGCCAGATTGCGCGCATTCATGAAGTCGACGACGCTGTGCGCAAGGGGCTCTCCGGCGGGAAGTTCGTATTCACCTACTGGCCGTTGACCGGGCAGGAGGCCATACCCGCCACGCTTTCGACCTTGCTGACCGATGATGACTACATGGTCACCACATACCGCGGTCTACACGATCTTGTCGGCAAGGGTGTTCCGTTGCGTGGTCTTTTCGCCGAGATGCTTGGTCGGCAAGATGGCGTAAACAAGGGGAAGGGCGGTTCGCCGCATGTCTCGCATCCGCAAGTCGGTGCGATGCTGACCACGGGGATCGTCGGGGCCGGCGCGCCGATCGCGAACGGCTTGGCTCTTGCCGCGCAAATGCGCGGCGAACGACGCGTTACGGTAGTGAATTTTGGTGACGGCGCGACAAGCATCGGCGCTGTGCACGAAGCGCTGAACATGGCAGGTGTCTGGAAGCTGCCGATCATCTTCATGTGCCAGAACAACCTGATCGGCGAGTATACCCGCATTCCCAAGTACACCGCGAGTGAGAGCTTCGTCGACCGCGCCGCCGCGCTGGGCTTTCATGGGGAGCGGGTGAACGGTAACGATCCGGTCGAATTCCACCGCGCGATGTCACGCATCGTTGCGGATGTGCGCGACGGCGAGGGCCCTTATTTTGTCGAGGCGATGACGCTGCGCCTCGGCAACCATTCGGGTCTTAGCGACAACGTCTATTTTACATCGGATGAACTCGAGGAGGGCCGCAAGAAGTGGCCGGTCGCGGCGACGCGCGCGCTGCTTCTGGAAAACGGCTTGGCGAGCGAGAGCGAGCTTGAAGCAATCGAGCAGGCAGCCCGCGACGAGGTCGCCGATGCAATTGAATTTGCGCTAGCTAGCCCGGTGACCCCCGCCTCTGATCGATACAACGATCTGTTCGCCGATGAGAGCGTCGTTCCCCGGCGGGGCAGCTACCCCGTCCGCGAGGACAAGGCTGCGCCTACGGGTGGCGAAACGGCCAAGATGAATCTTGTCGAAGCCGTGCGGGACGCGCACGATGTGGCGCTTGGCCTGGACAAGTCGGTCTATTTGCTGGGCGAGGATATCGGCGAGCCTGCTGGTGGCCTGTTCAAGACTTCGCTGGGTCTTGGCGCCAAGTATGGAGATGATCGCGTCCGCAATACGCCCATCGCCGAGCAGGCGATTATCGGTTGCGGGATCGGCTCGGCCCTGGTCGGCATGCGGCCAGTGGCGGAGATCATGTTCAACGATTTCGTCGGCGTTTGCCTCGACCAGTTGTCCAACCACGCGGGCAAGCAGCGCTACATGTCGGGTGGCGCGACCACCGTGCCGATGACCGTGCGGACGATCTGTGCCGGCGGCGTTGGAGGATTGGGAGCCCAGCACTCTCAGTCGCTCGAAGCCTGGCTGCTTCATTCGCCCGGTATCAAGGTCGTCTACCCGTCGACGCCGATCGATGCGAAGGGATTGCTCTTAAGCGCGATTTTCGATGAGGATCCTGTCGTCTTCATCGAGGGCATGGCGATCATGTATTCGATCAAGGAGCAGGTTCCCTCGGGCGACTATCGTATCCCGCTCGGCGTGGCGAAGGTGCGCCGCGAGGGTACCGACCTCACGCTGATCACCTATGGCGCGTTCGTTTCGCGCACGCTGGCGATTGCCGAGGAGCTGGCGAACGAGGGCATAAGTGTCGAGGTCATTGACCTGCGCTCGCTCATGCCGATCGACTACCATCGCGTCCTCACCTCGGTGAAGAAGACCGGCCGCGCCGTGGTTGTCCATCTCGCCACCGAGTTCTGCGGCCTGGGCGCCGAGATCGCGGCTACGATCAATGAAGAGCTGTTTCGCGATCTCAAGGCTCCGGCAACACGTGTCGGGGCCGACTATCTGCCGATCGCCTACTCAGCGGATATCGAACGTGCGCAGGTTCCGGGACCGGATCCCATCAAGGCCCGG